>Ga0075418_10001565_pt1 | contig 26026 bp, 22 predicted proteins | sample SoiMetdeltSBSDD2_FD_81776 | JGI IMG/M metagenome (GOLD analysis project Ga0075418, IMG submission 81776) | Bulk soil microbial communities from a Populus tree surrounding site in Tennessee, USA - Soil MetaG P. deltoides SBSDD2 | ecosystem: Environmental > Terrestrial > Soil > Tree plantation...
TCCAGCTGTCTCGTCGCGGAAGCGATGTTCTTCCTGGCAGACCATAGCTTTCCGACAAACTGGCTGTTCCGGCTGGAGTCGTCCGATCCGGTGATTATCTTGCTGATCTTTGTGACGACGCTGAGCTGTGTTGGCATCACGTTGAAGATTTGGAACAACACCCGCTTGGAGATGAAGCTGGCCGAGCAGGAAGTGCTTGTTGTGAAGTCGAGGCTGGACGCTCTTGCCAATCAGATCAATCCACACTTCCTGTTTAATACGCTGAACTCGATTTCATCGCTGATCCGGACCAACCCTGCCAAAGCGCGCATGATGGTCATCAAGCTCTCACACATCCTGCGGAAGCTGCTGCAGGGGCATGAAAACTTCATTTCGCTGCGGGAGGACTTGGAGTTCATCGATAATTATCTCGATATCGAAGAGATTCGCTTTGGTAAGGACAAATTGCGAATCGAAAAGGAGATCGACGCCGCGACCCTCGGCTGCCTCATACCGAGCATGATTCTGCAGCCGATTATTGAAAACTCTATCAAACATGGCATTGCTCCGAAGATTGAGGGAGGCCGCATCACTATTCGTGCCACGCGCCATCAGGACAGAATTTCGATTGAAGTGGAGGACAACGGCGTTGGAATGGAGGAAGAGGAGATTCCCAAGGTCTACAACTCCGGCATCGGCATCAGCAATATCATTGAGCGCCTGAAGGTGGTGTATCACTCTGACTACGTTTTTAGCGTCAAGAGCTTCCCTGGGCACGGGACATTCACCCACATTGAAATCCCGATTCAAGAAGGGACACGGGAAAAGGTCGGTTGACCGACGCAGCTTGGGCTTTGGCCAATCTGGCAACTGAGGCGAACAACCACGGCCTTGAGGATTTCATGCCGATTTCGTGCATCATCGTCGACGACGAACAGCCCGCGCTGGAAGAGATCAACTTCCTGCTGGAGTCTATTCCAGAGGTCAAGGTGATTGGCCAGGGCCGAAACGGAATTGAAGCGATCCAACTAGTGGAGGAGTTGGAACCCGATCTTCTGTTCCTGGACATTGAGATGCCAGGCTTGAATGGGTTCAAAGTCGTGGAGCAGCTCGCCAGCAAGGACGAACTCCCGCAGGTGATCTTCGTAACCGCCTACGACCAGTACGCAGTGCAAGCATTCGACGTGAGCGCGGTAGACTACATCCTCAAGCCCATCGAAAAGTCGCGGCTCGAAAAGGCCGTGCAACGGGCCATGAAGCAGTTGGAATCGGAAACTGGAATGCGCAGCCAGCTGAAAAATCTCATCAGCTTGATGGCACCTGCCGCACAAAAGAAGTCGAAGCTGCTGCTCAAAGACAAGAATCGCAACCTGCTGATTGATTCCGAAGAGATCGTCTTCGCCAGTGTTTCTGACAGCATCGTCCATCTCTCGACGGCGGAATTGTCCGGTGAAACGAATTTCCGAACGCTTGAGGAACTACAGGCGAGTCTCGATCCGGAGATCTTTTGGCGTGTGCACCGTTCTTTCTTGGTGAACCTCAACAAGATTAAGGAAGTCGTTCCCTGGTTCAATCGGACGTTGCAGTTGAAGATGGCCGACAAGCGCGAGACTGAGATCCCGGTCAGTCGATCGCATTCCCGGCGGCTGAAGGAGTATTTGAAGCTCTGATTACTGTTTGCAAACCGTTGAGGTCCCTCCACTTGCTTGGCGGCAGGCTGGTCTCGGGTCGGAGGAATTTGTCCTTGTCAGTAATCAGGCGCTTGTGTTAGCTTTTTTCTAGAGTCTCGATGCAAACCACAAAATCCTCTCAGCCATAGACAAGGAGGTAGGGTGATGGAAATGGGGACTGTAGACATCAAGGAACACCTCTTGCAGTCTGATGAAGACTTCAGAAGGCTGGCGCAGAAGCACCATCAGTATGACGAGCAGTTGGACAAACTGATCCACAAGATCCATCTTTCCGAGGAAGAGAAGGTTGAAGAGGTCAATCTCAAAAAGATGAAGCTGCATGTGAAAGATCAGATGGAGTCCATGATCCTGAAATATCGCCAGCAATCTGCCAAGTTTTCAGCAGGCCCTGTGAAGTCGTAAGTCTGCTCCAATTTTCCTGGCCGGTTAGGCGCTGAGATCGAGAGATCACTTTCGAAAGGGGAACGCAATGTTCCCCTTTTTTTATGGGTGCCCAAAACACCCACGTTATAATTGCCGCGGGTTTGAGAACCTGATCGATTGCCGGTGTGTTGCAGTAGGGGCAGACTCGCGCGTCTTTTCTCGAATTGCGGTCGCTGATTGCACGGCAGCCACAGCTAAAACAATCGGATCTACCTTTCGAATTACCCAAAGGAACCATGGCCAAGGAAGGTTACCCGTTTCTGCTGCCCTTACTACTTGTTGTCGTGCTGAGCTTCTCCTTGGGTATGAACTGGCTGGGTTCCATTTTTCTGGCCCTCGCTGTCTTCATTGCCTATTTCTTTCGTGATCCGGAACGTCTCATCCCGGCTGACGAGGCCGCTATTGTGTCCCCGGCTGACGGAAAGATTGTTGGAATCGCAGCTGAATCCGACAAGACAACTCGGGTATCGATTTTCCTGTCGGTCTTCAACGTTCACATCAACCGTTCGCCAATTGCCGGGGAAGTGGAGAGCGTTCGTTACGTGCCCGGAAAGTTCAAGGTGGCGTTTGACGCCACCGCTTCTGCGGAGAACGAACAGAATGTGTTGGTGATTCGAAGCGGCTCAGATAAAATCAAGTTCAGCCAAATTGCTGGAATTCTTGCCAGGCGTATTGTTTGCTGGAAAAAGCCGGGCGACTCGGTGGCCAAGGGCGAGCGCGTTGGTTTGATCAAGTTTGGTTCTCGTGTCGATATTTTCCTGCCTGACAGTGTTGCATTGTCAATCAAACTGGGTGACAAGGTTCAAGGTGGGGCGAGCGTCATAGGGAGGATCAAGCATGGCTGAATTGCAAGCCAGGAGCCGGCAGCCACGCCGCGGGATCTACATCCTGCCGACGCTGTTCACGATCGGGACCATCTTCTGCGGCTTTTATGCCGTCATCAACACGATGAAGGGAGAGTTCGATCTGGCGGCTATGGCCCTTGGTTTCGCGGTCGTTTGCGACGGTTTGGATGGTCGCATCGCACGCCTGACGAATTCTTGCAGTGAATTCGGGGTTCAGATGGACTCCTTGGCCGATGTCATTACCTTTGGGTTGGCGCCGGCCGTATTGGCATACCTTTGGGGCGCCAAGGCGATTGTCGCGACCGTTCCGCCGTACGCGAAGCACGTCCAGCAGATTGGTTGGATTGTCTGCTTCGCATTTGTCATCTGCGGCGCCATGCGGTTGGCGCGATTTAACATTCAGACTACGAAGCCGCAGCCACCCTCGCCTGGTTCCAAGAAATCGTTTGTCGGCATGCCTATTCCGGCTGGCGCTGGGTTGATTGCTGCGATTGTACATTTTACACCCGAGCCAATCACGCATTGGCCGATCGGGGCCTTGTGGAATATTCTGGTAGGATTTCTCGCATTCTTGATGATCAGTACCATTCGCTACCCGAGCTTCAAGCACATCGACATGCGGAGCAAGAAGTCCTACGTGAGCTTCTACCTGCTCGCGTTGATGGTGGCCCTCATCTACTTGTATTCGCAGGTGGTCTTGCTCATTCTGGCGACGGTGTATGCGACGTCGGGAGTCTTGATGAAGATTTACCAGATGGTGAAACACAAGAATGAAGTCATCATGCCCGCGGACCAACTTTTTCCCAGCCCTGACGACACGAAGTAGTCCCTCTCCAGCTCATGCGTTCCGGAAAATCTAACCCCCTGCGCGTTGCCATCGTGGGTGCCTCGACCCTTAAGGGGCGCGAGATCCAGTCGGTCCTGCGCGACCGAAGGTTTCCCATCAAGAAGCTCGTCCTGCTCGACAGCGATGAGGATTTGGGACGTCTCAGTGAGTTTGAGGGTGAGCCCGTCGTTTCGCTCGCTATCAACGACAGCAGTCTTGAGTTTCTTGACGTTGCGTTCTTTGCGTCCAACGCAGAGCAGGCCCGCGCGCATGCGCACCTCGCGGCCAGGAACAAGTTCCTCCTCGTCGATCTGAGCCACGCGTTTTCTGAGGATGCTTCGGTTCCGGTATTTTTGGAAAGCCAGCCGGCAGATATTGCTTCAACGCTGGGTTTGGTGGCATCACCTCATCCTGCGGCGATCACCGTGGCGACAATCCTGCAACGCCTCAGTCAGGGATTTTCTGTCGGGAATATTGTGGTCAGCATTTTCGAGCCCGCGTCCGAGAGGGGCAACAATGCCGTTGAAGAACTGAGGCAACAAACCATCAATATCTTCTCATTTCAGCAGATTCCAAAGACAGTGTTTGACTCTCAACTAGCCTTCAATCTGTTGTCGCAACTGGGCGAAGATGCCAAGAAGCCGTTGATCAGTTCCGAACGTGTGATTGCGAGCCACGTTAGGGCGCTGCTAAGACCCGGTTCACCGTTGCCGAGCATGGCTCTTATCCAGGCGCCCGTGTTCCACTCACACGCATTCTCCTTCTTTTTCGAGATGGATGTTAAAGTGCCAGTCACAGATTTGGAGAAATGCCTGGAGTCGGACGTAATCTCGGTAAGTGTGACTGACGACGAGGCACCATCTCCGGTGCAAATGGCCGGCAATGACGGTATCCGAATCTGCGGTATAAGGCGTGACTCTCTCAATCCGCGAGGCGTATGGTTCTGGGCGGCATCCGACAACTTACGACTGGCCGCGGTGAATGCGGTTGCGGCTGCCGAGAGGCACTTGTTGCAGTAGCTGACAGAAGGGAGACGAACTGGATCTCATGACTGAGTTCTCGCCACTGTTCTCGCAAGACGTCTCCTGCATGCGGTATTCCGCCATTCGACGCATGGCTAAGCTTGCGATGCAGCCGGGCATCATTGGATTTGCGGCCGGCACACCCAGCGCTGAGACGTTTCCTGCTGAGGAGATTCAAAGGATTGCAGCATCGATTTTGGAAACGGACGCGAAAGCTGCCCTCCAGTACGGGCTGACGTTGGGATACGCCGGGTTGATTGATGCGGTTTCCAGCTTCGGACGAACCCGTAGGGGCATCAACTCCACAAGCGAGGAAATCTGCATCACCTCAGGCTCGCAACAGGCGCTAGACCTGATTGGCCGGTTGTTTGTAGACCCGGGTGACGTGGTGTTTGTCGAACTACCCAGCTACATTGGTGCTATTAGCGCGTTTCGCAACCTTCAAGCTGAGCTAGTGGGCGTGCGCCAGGCGGCGGATGGTATGGAGATTGAGGACCTGGTTGCTCAAATCGAAGCCTGCCAGCGAGCGGGTAAGAAGGCCAAGCTCCTCTATGTCACTCCGAATTTTCAGAATCCTTCGGGTTTGACGATTTCGCCTGCAAAACGCCAGGCCTTGCTGGAAGTTGCAACGCGTTACGGCCTGTTGATTGTTGAGGACGATCCATACGGAGAAATCTGTTTCGATCCTTCAATGTTTGGTGACCTGCGGCCCATCAAATCGATGGATACGGAGGGACGCGTCATCTATCTGTCGACCTTCTCAAAGATTCTTGCGGCAGGCCTGCGTGTGGGATGGATTGTCGCGGCGAAACCGATCATTGAGAAGCTTGATCTCGTCAAGCAGTCCACGGACCTGTGCGGCAGTATGTTTGACCAGCGCATTGTCGCGGAGTGCCTTCGCCAGGGTGTCGTCGAACGGCAGTTGCCCAGAATTCGCGAATTTTACAAACAGAAATGTCAGACGATGCTTTCGGTCCTCGAACAATCCATGCCCTCTGGCGTTCGATGGACCCGGCCCGCCGGAGGATTGTTCCTCTGGATCGTTTTGCTGGAGCGGCTTGACAGCGAGACCATTCTGCCTGAATCGATTGAGCAAGCCAAAGTGATCTATGTTCCGGGCCATCCCTTCCACGTCAATGACACAGGGCGAAATACGCTCCGTGTGGCATTTTCGAAGGAAAGCGAAGATAATATCCGCGCTGGCATTCACCGACTCGCCCAACTTTTCAAACACCATCTTGAATGAATTCCATAGCTGCCCCGTCTGTTAGCATCGTCATTCCTTCCTGGAATGGGCGGATGCTTTTGGAGCAAATGTTTCCGTCTCTTTTGTCAGCGACCAAGGAGTTTCACGACAAAACGGGTGGATCTTGGGAAGTGATTGTCGTCGATGACGGCAGCGTAGACGACACGATTCCGTGGATCGAAACGATCCCCGAAAAGAGAGTGAAGTTGATCACGCGGCGACGTAAAAGCGGCTTTGCCTTGGCCTGTAATCTCGGCTTTACCGCGTGCCGTTACGAGACGATCATTTTGCTGAATAACGACGTGACGGTGGATCAGGGATTTATTGTGGCTTTGCTTCCACACTTTCAAGATTCCCGAGTGTTTGGGGTATCGTTCAAATCCATGCTGCGGGATCGCTCCTCGTTTCATTCTGGCGGAAAAATAGGCGAGTTTCGTTTGGGCTTCTGGAAGGCGTTTCGCAATTATGACATTGCCGATGGCCACGCCACAGACGCTGAGGGAAGTGCCTGTTACTCCTTCAATGTCTACGGCGGCTTCTGTGCGATGAATCGCCGGAAGCTTCAGGAGTTGGGAGGATTTGAGCCGCTCATGTCACCCTTCTACTGGGAAGACGTCGAGTTGTCCTATCGTGCCTGGAAGCGAGGTTGGGTTATTCACTACGAGCCCAAAAGCATTGTTTATCTCGATGCGACGAGTGACCCACGACAGTCGACTCGCGGCCTACGACTCGAGCGCATGAATACCCGCAACCGGTTTATTTTTCTTTGGAAGAACCTGCATGATCCCGGAATGTGGATAGTGCACCTCGTGGCAGTTCCCGTTCTATGCTTGCAGGCGTTGTTCACGCTGCGCGCAGCCTACTTTCTCGGGTTGTGGGATTCGATTCGCAATCTACCCGCGATTCTCTCCAAACGGAGTGTGGAACGCAGGGCTGCGAAAGTCCGCGACGGTGCTATTCGCCGGTTGTTCAACGAGTTCAGAAAGAGGAGTTTTGTAGTGCTGAAGTAGCGTGGAGGAGAGGGAGATTACCAATGCCAAATCTGAAGACCATCAAGAAGATCCTCGACGTTGGCCTGGTTCCGGTTGTTCGAGCTACCTCGGCGGATGAAGCCATCGCTATCGTTGAGGCTATCACCGCAGGCGGAGTCTCTGTTTTGGAAATCACGATGACGGTGCCGGGCGCAATCAAGGCGATTGAGAAGGTTGTCGATCACTACGGAAAGGAAGTTCTGGTAGGTGCTGGAACTGTGCTCGACCCGGAAACGGCGCGGGCCTGCATTCTCGCTGGTGCTGAGTTCATCGTTACGCCGGCGCTGAAGACTTCCACCATCGAGATGTGTAAACGCTACAGTAAAGTCATCATTCCTGGAGCACTGACGCCCACCGAGGTTGTGACGGCTTGGGAAGCGGGCTCAGATTTTGTGAAGGTGTTTCCCTGCGACAATGTCGGCGGGGCGAAGTACATCAAAGCCTTGAAGGGACCCTTCCCGCAGATCGATTTGATCCCAACTGGAGGCGTGAATCTGAACACCGCTGCAGACTTCATGGCGGCGGGCTCTGCGGCACTCGCCGTCGGGTCTGAATTGGTCGACAAGGCCGCTGTGGCTGCGAAGGACTTCCAAAAAATCACGGAGACCGCCCGAAAGTTCATGGAGGTCGTGAAATCGGCGCGGTCAAAGTCTTAGTGCTACGCCTCTTCAGCGACGTCCAGCCTTTGTGTCAACCCACCGCTCAAAGGACAAACAGGTATCGAGTCAAGATAGCCGTCGCACTGCCCAGGCGCACCTGAGGTTGAGCCCTGGGATTTGCTCTGCAAGTTGAGGGTGCCTAAGTCTGTTTGAGATCGAGGTATTGTGGAATCTGCTATCGAGTTTCTTCGCAGTCTGTACAATCCTGAGAAACTCATTGAGTTAATTCGCTCAGGCGGGTACGTCGTGTTGGCTGCGATTGTATTTGCCGAAACGGGACTATTCATCGGATTTTTCCTTCCTGGTGATTCGCTTCTGTTCACTGCGGGATTGGTTGCTGCACAAGGCTTCTTCAACCTGGGATATCTCATGCTGCTGCTGAGCGTCATGGCTGTCGTCGGAGATGCGTTGGGATACAGCATCGGTCACAAGGCCGGAGAGGCGCTCTACTCCAAGGAAGACACGTTTTGGTTCCGTCGCAAACATTTGCTCTACGCAAAAGAGTTCTATGAAAAGCACGGCGGCAAGGCCATCTTTCTCGCGCGCTTCGTTCCCTTTGCTAGGACTTTTGCGCCCGTGGTTGCAGGCGTTGCCCAAATGTCCTACGCGCGATTTGCGAGCTACAACATCTTCGGTGGAATCTTTTGGGTCTGCTCCATGACGGCGGCGGGGTTCTATCTGGGTTCGATTCCCTGGGTACACAAGAACCTCGAAAAGGTCGTCTTGCTGATTGTTTTCCTTTCCGTCCTGCCGATTGGGATCGAGTATTTGAGAAACATGAGGAGAGGGAAAGAATGAATCATTGGGCCATTGAATCATTGAGTCATTGATGATTAAGTCAATGACTCGATCGCTACTGGTTCATTCACTCAATCGTCGTCATGTTCATCGACTCTCACGCCCATCTGGATTCTGCAGACTTTGACAAAGACCGGCCCGCCGTCATCGAACGTGCCAAGGCTGCAGGGGTCACCCGCGTGCTCGCGATTGGTTCCGGCACCGGGCCCGGAACTTTGGATTGTGCAATCAAGCTCGCAGAAGCCTTTGAGAGTCTCGATGCTTCGATTGGAATTCACCCGCATGAAGCGGCGCTCGCGACGGAGGACGACTTCCGTCTGCTGCCCGAACTGGCGAAACATTCTGCGGTGATCGCCTGGGGTGAAATCGGGCTGGACTTTCACTACGATCATTCGCCTCGGGATGTGCAACGTGACGTTTTTGCCAGGCAACTCAGGCTTGCGGCGGAACGACGGCTACCCGTGATCATTCACACACGGGAAGCGGAGGAAGAGACGTTGAAAGTGCTGCAGGAGAACTGGAAACAGCCCGAGATCGGTGGAATTCTGCACTGCTATTCCGGGTCTCTGGCCCTCGCCCAAGCCGGCTTGGAGATGGGGTTTCGGGTTTCTTTTTCGGGGATGTTGACTTTTCCAAAAGCTCACGGCGTCCGCGAGGTTGCACAAAAAGTGCCGATGGAGCGATTGTTGATCGAAACGGATGCTCCGTTTCTGGCGCCGGTTCCTCATCGAGGGAAACGCAATGAACCCTCCTTTGTCGTGGAAACTGCCAGGACCTTGGCCCAGTTGAAAGGAACGTCGATCGAAGTGATTGGACGCCAGACGTCTGAGAACTATCGTTGCTTGTTCAAGCAGGGCTAGTTTGGTGTCTCTCTCTGTGCTGCAGCCAGCAATTGTCAAAGCTCCAACCTATCCTACCTTGCAAAGTCTCGCCAACGTGCCACTGTCGAGAAAGCTGCTTCTAGCCTTGACGGCTGGCCTGCTGAACTGGGCGGTATTTCCCAAAGTCGGGCTTTGGCCCTTGGTGTGGATTTGCCAAATGCCATTGATGCTAGCGTCCTACCGTGAAGTCTCTAGATACCGTCCGCTGTTGTTCGGATTCACCGCTGGTCTGGTCTTTTTTTTCGGCACTTGCCACTGGATTGCCGGCGTGGTGCTCAACTACGGTGGGTTGCCTTGGATAGGTGCGGAACTTCTCTTTCTTTTGCTGGCGCTGTACTTGTCTTCCTTTTATGCGCTGTTCTCGTGGGCTTTTGCGCGGTTGTCCCTCTTCGCACCTTCTTGGTGTTTCTGGCTGGCGCCGGCGCTCTGGGTGAGCACCGAGTATCTGCGCGCACAAGTCCTCACAGGCTTTCCCTGGTGCTTGCTGGGCTACGGCCTCGTGGATGCAGCGAACCTTGCCCAGATCGCAAAATGGTCCGGCGTCTACGGTCTGTCATTTGCGGCGATCGGTGTGGGTGCTTTTGTAACGGAAGCTCTCGTTCGTCCGTCGCGTTTCGCGGCTTTGAGATTGGGCTCTGTGGCGGCACTGCTCTTGAGCCTCACGGTGGGTCTTGGTTGGGTCGGAAGGGAGCCCACTAAGTCTGCTCATCTAGTCCGAATTGTTCAAACCCACATAGGGTTGGACCAAAAGCTGGATGCAGTCACAAAAGCCTCGCTGTTGGACGAACTCGCTGAGCTCTCCATTCCATCGGAACCGCGGGAGCTCAGTGCTCAGCCGGATTCGGTCCGTCTCATTCTTTGGCCCGAAACTCCAGCGGCGTTCTACTTTAACCAGGACCCCGAATTTCGGCGTCGCATGGAGAGCATCGCGACCTCGGCTGGCGCGTACTTCTTCCTGGGTTTTGTTGATTTTCGCTCGCGCTCAGGCGGCAACGCGGAGCGGGATCCTTACAATAGTGTCGCGATGCTCTCGCCGGACGGGCATGCAATCTCGCAGTATGACAAAGTTCATCTTGTGCCATTTGGAGAGTACATCCCCTACCAAGATATTTTCTTCTTTGTGGACAAGATCTCGACGGAAGCAGGAAATTTCAGGCCTGGGAACCGAGTCGTTGTTACACCCCTCGACAACCAGCGTTCGGCAGGCACGTTCGTTTGCTACGAGGCAGTAGTGCCTGATTTGGTACGGCAGTTTGCGAGAGATGGGAGCCAGCTCTTTGTCAACGTGACGAACGATGCTTGGTTTGGAGAGTCAGCGGCGCCTTTTCAGCATCTGGCCATGGCCAGGATGCGTGCCATCGAGAATCATCGATATCTATTGCGGGCCGCGAATAACGGGGTTAGCGCAATCATTGATCCAGATGGACGCGTTGTGAAAGCTGTTCCACGAAACCAACGTACCTTCCTCGAAGGGCACTTCAATTTCGAGACGCAAATGACGCCTTATTCCCGGTATGGAGATGTTTTCGCCTGGGTTTGTCTATTTGCCAGCGCGGCAGCCTTGGTTTGGCAAGTGCTGAAAGGGGGGAAGGGCTTATAGGCCTATTGGATGATGAAAGGCATCTCGACGGGATTGACCTACCAATTCTCTTCTTTGGAGACCTCGACCAAGAGCGCGGATTCTTGTTCAAAAATGAAGATCTGCTTCTGAATGAACATGTCCCAGAACAGTTTCAGCTCAGCTCGGTTCTGCAATTGGCTCAGATCGGCCCATCCCTTGTCGGCAGTAAAACTCATTTTGGGTGTCATCCCAGATGAGGCGTTCTGAGTCATTTGGAGCTCCAATTCTTCGCCGACGAAGTCAGTGTAGGCACTTCGCAGCATTTTCCTGATGGAGCTATCGTCAAAGTTGGCAACCCGCTTTACCGGATTCACCGTCGGCTCCAGTAACTTGGCTTCGCTTTCAATCCGTCGCATACACACCACACCTCGTACGTTGAACATAGCAGAGCACTTGCTCAGCCAAAACAGAAATTGATTGATATTATTGGACTTGCTTGCGTCGATGGCTTTTTGGACACCGAAAAGTGCCAAAATTCGGTAGATTTGCCTCCGAACTTTTGAACATGAAGAGGTCGAGGACCTGAGGTGACTTACAAATAGTCGATTCAAACTATTGTCGCGAAGAACTCGCGATGTATTTCTCCCTCCAGAGTCGAGTGAGAACTAGAACCTAGTTTGGATGGAGATCAGGCGGGTCGGACCGAGCGCTGCTCAAAGATTCGGAACATCCCGGTGAGAAAGCAGCGCTCGGTTTCTTCGGTGCTTAGCTTTCGCACGGAGAATCCGTGGTTTTCGAGAGCGAAGGCCCAGGCAGGTTGGAGATTGGGCAAACCGCTTAGCAGGACTTGTTGGCTGCGCGTGTCGCGCGTCAGGGTTGTCAGGCAGCGAAACTCCTCAGAGATGATGGCACCCAGCATGAATGACGCGAGATCTCCTTTGGGGAAGGCCGAATTGAGTTGGAGGATGCGCACCTCGTAAAGAGACCGAGTGAATCCGACTCGCTGACAATGCTCCCACCCTTGGGAAAAGAACGTTGAAGTAAAGGTGGCGAAGGGACTTTCTGGAAGGGAACTGCGCAATATCGTTTGTTCCACAATGGACTGTGTCAACTCCCCGGCCAAGGTGCTTGCCCCAGCTACAATGCGCCGAGAGGGATCGAGTTGAATCATTTTGGTATGTGAGCCGAGATGAATGTACAGCAGCGGACCATCATGGATCTGCTCGATTTCTTCAAGCGCACCCATGACCTCGGTTTCCTCTCCGCGCATGATGTCAATGGAATCTATGTTGTCCAAATCAGCGACTCCAGGTCCCGAACGCACTCCAGGAATAAAGTAAAACGTAATCCCTTCAAGATCTTCGAAATCCTTCTCCTGAACATTTGAAGCCAACTCGAAGAGACCAGCTGGAGCCTGGACGTGCCTGACTTCATGCAAGCCCAGGTTCGACGTGATCATGCCTGCCGCAATGACAATCTGAACTCCGCTGTGAGAGTTCTCGTGTGTCAGCTGAAGCATAGTCTCTCGGAGGCCTTCTACCAGCGCTCGATTGTTGCCATCGATAGCGGTGTTTCGCACGCCAACGGATACGCGCTTCTTTGCCAATACTTCCCGATCGCGCATTAGCCAGACCCGACTATTGGTGGTTCCAGAGTCAACTGCAAAATAGAGCATAGGAGTTCGCCAAAAGTTAAGATTCGCCCAGTCTCCTTAGTTGGATGTCGCCTGAGCGCTGGCAAAATTACTCTACCAACTGACAAAGTCAAGGGATTTTGGTAGGTTGATGCCGCTGATTGATCATCCCGACGTATTGAGCAAGGAGTGCAGCAATTGAGCGCGATAAAAAACAATAGTGCCGGCATCACGTTAGACAGCATTCTCGATTCTGAGAATCCCGCAATCTTCGATCTTCAAACGAAATCTCCCGGACCCCAGGGCCGCGTGCCTGTGACCGAGGATATGCTACGCAACGCTCCGAGCGGCAATCTCTTTGCGTACAGCCAGAATGCAGGCATGGGCTGGAGCCCGGATCAGCTTACCGGAAAGCAGTTCTTGATCTTGAGTACACAGGGCGGGATTCGGAACGCCGATGGAACTCCAGTAGCCCTTGGCTACCATACCGGTCATTGGGAAGTTGGATTGCTAATGCAGGCAGCGGCAGAGGAACTCAAGATGCGTAACTGCCTGCCCTTCGCGGCGTTTTGCACCGACCCTTGCGATGGACGCATTCAGGGCACGACGGGGATGATGGACAGTCTGCCGTACCGCAACGATGCTGCGCAGATATTCCGCCGGCAGATTCGTTCTTTGCCCACTCGCAACGGGGTGATGGGGGTGGCCACTTGTGACAAGGGATTGCCTGCGATGATGATGGCACTGGCCGGAGCTGGCAACCTGCCGTGTATCCTTGTGCCAGGCGGCGTCACGCTGCCTCCCGAAACCGGGGAAGATGCCGGTGCCGTTCAGTCACTCGGCGCACGCTTCGCGCATGGGGAGGTCACGTTGGACCAGGCAGCCGAATGGCTTTGCACTGCCTGTGCTTCCCCTGGCGGTGGATGCCAGTTCCTTGGGACAGCCGCCACGTCGCAGGTGGTCGGCGAGGCATTGGGATTGTCCCTTGTTCACACAGCCCTGGCACCTTCAGGGCAGTTAGTATGGCTCGACATGGCTCGGCGCTCCGCGCGTGCGCTGATTCGCTTGGAAGAGCGCGGCCTCACTATCCGGCAGGTACTGACTGACAAATCTGTGCACAACGCCATGGCCATACACGCGGCGTTTGGCGGATCGACCAACCTGCTACTACATGTTCCAGCCATTGCTCACGCCGCCGGATTGAAGCGGCCCGCTATCCAGGACTGGATCGACATTAACCGCCAAGTTCCGCGGATTGTGGATGTATTGCCCAACGGGCCGAAGTACCACCCAACCGTTCGCGTCTTTCTGGCTGGCGGTGTTCCTGAAGTCATGCTGCATCTTAGGCGCCTAGGCATGTTGCATCTGGATGTCTTGACAGCATCGGGAGAAACACTCGGCGCAATGCTGGATTGGTGGGAACAGTCTGAGCGCCGCAAACTGGTCCGGCAAAAGCTGAAAGATCAAGATGCCGTCGATCCAGATGACGTCATCATGAGCCCTGAGATCGCCCGCCAGAGGGGACTGACCAGCACAGTGACGTTCCCGACTGGCAATCTGGCTCCTGAAGGCTCCGTTATCAAGAGTACAGCAATCGATCCTTCGGTAGTCGATGCGGATGGGGTTTATCGCAAGGTCGGTCTGGCACGTATCTTCACCATAGAACGAGATGCAATTGCGGCGATCAAGAGCCAGGGACCGGAACGGATCAAACCGGGAGAAATTCTCGTCCTCATTTGTCGGGGTCCGGCCGGCTCTGGCATGGAGGAGATCTATCAAATTACCTCCTCCCTTAAGCATTTATCGTTCGGCAAACAGATCGCGGTGATTACCGACGCCCGTTTCTCCGGTGTCTCGACTGGCGCCTGCATCGGACATGTCGGTCCTGAAGCTCTTGCTGGAGGGCCAATCGGCAAGCTGATTGACGGAGACATTGTTCAGATTGCCGTCGATCGCAACAATCTGGAGGGCAGCATAGATCTGGTTGGTCACGCTGGAAAAACGTTTGGTGCTGAGGAAGGGGCTCGGATCCTGGCAACTCGACCTCCACGACCTGACTTGTTTCCAGATTCACAGATCCCCGACGACACGCGCCTATGGGCAGCGCTTCAAAACGCGAGTGGAGGAACTTGGGGTGGCTGTGTATTTGACGTCGAGACAATCATTGAAACCCTCGAGGCTGGCAGGAAGGCGTTGGGCCGGTAGTTGGGCTTGGAAGTTTAGCCGGCTTGATGCTGAGTTCAGGATTTACTGCTTCATCACGTAGTCCTCAAATTCCTTTTGGAGCTCGGCGTATTCGCGCCGGAGGGCAGTTCTCAATCCGGTTGAAAAGGTTCCACTCTTGCCGGTGTTCTCTAAGAGTTTTTGGACGTCAGCGAGTCCGTACTTCGTCATGAGAAACTCGGTGGCCAAGAGTGATTCTTGATAGGCCCAAGCAGCGCGGTCCGTATCCATCCCTATAAAAGGACCTTCAAGTTGGCTGAGGGCAGGGAACCGCTTTTGGACGATCGCCTGTTTGGCGAGGGGCAGAAAGTACTTGCTCGAATCCCCGCTCAAATACTGTGCCAGCCCCTCGTTGAACCACAGAGGACAATTACCTACGGTCTTCAGCCGAATGAACGAGTGCGTTAGTTCATGCTTGAGGATGCCACGAACGGTGTCGTCTACGAAGCTCAAGCCCTTAATCGGGAAGCGTATCTTGCCATCGTTCAGTGCCCCCACCCACCCGGGCATCTTGGTCACATCCTGGAAAACTTCATCCGGATAAAGGACCACCGCGATCGAATCGCGCGGAGAGTAGTCCAGTTGATTCTCAAGTTCCGTGAATGATCGTTCCAGACTGGCTAGAATTCCTTGACCCAATGCCCGGTTACTTTCACTCCCTTCATACCGAACGACAAAATGCAGACTATTCGCCTGTTTGAAATCATTCTCCGCCAGGTTCTCCTGTTGAATCTTCTTCAAGAGAGACTCGACCTCCGGCCGATAGCGCTGGTCCAGCGATTGTTGTAATTCGCGAACCGCAAGGGTATTTCGGTCTTGGTGGTAGTAAACACTGCCCAGGAGGTAGTGCAATTCTGCGGACTGGTTGTTCTGGACAAGAGACTTCAACAAGACGTTCTCAGCCTGGGGATACTGACCGCGTTTGATGAGCAACCAACTCAGCGTCAAATTTGCCTGCAAATTATCAGGGTCCAGTCGCAGGTAGGAATCTATTGAGGACAGGGCCGATCCGAGGTCATTACGTTTGATCTGCCACTGGATGACGTCCCGCAGTGCTTTCTGATAGCGAAGCTTGCGTTCTGCGTTCGCAGGCTGCAGCCGGAATTCATTCTCAATCCCGGTCAACCGGGCCTGATCGAATTGTCCATCGCGGATCACTTCCGGATCGATAACTCCTGATGCATCCTCCCCCAAGCTTAGCGCTTCGTCCAACACCTCGACGGGCACGGATTGCTGTCGTTGAATGGCGCCAGGGCTCACAGCGTAGCGTGGCTCAGGACGGTAGGGTCCCGACTCAATGCGTTCCACTAACTCCTTCGAGAAGCCAAAAACATTTCCGTTGCGTTCGTAGTGAATCCGACCTCCATCCTCCCAGGCGCGCTCGACACTTAGCTTCTTGCCGTTTCGCAAGTGGATCACGTCTGCGCGTGCTGTATGACTCAGAAGGACGCAGAGCAGAAGGGGAACGGCTCGATCCAATGTGATGAAACCGAACCTCGCGGCAACATCTATATCGGCATAAGATCTGGCGTGAGTTCGAATCACTCCATCTCCAGTGCGTGTGGTCTCAGACTCATGAGAGGAACCATCGTCGGCGCAGTCTAGCGACTTTAGCATAGCGGGTGCACAATCCTTACGAGGGTTTCGACTCCATGGAGTCACCTTGGTTTGGCGAGCGATCGACTCCTGCTCTGTATAGCGGCTAAACGCAGAAAATAAAATGGAATAACAGAAAACAGCAGTATGTCGATAAATGACATTGGATTGGTTTCGAAGGCCAGTATCAGAGAAAACCAACGCGAAAGGTAAGACAACACTTGCGAGTCTTGGTTGCGGAAGACGATCGCGTTTCAAGAGCCATCTTGAAGCTCAACCTCGAGAAGTGGGGATATGAGGTGGTCGTGTGTACCGACGGTCTCCAGGCTTGGAGCGAGCTCCAGAAGCCTGATGCACCCCGGATGGCAATTCTAGACTGGATGATGCCCGGCATGGATGGCATTCAGCTTTGTCAGGCAGTTCGCGGACGGTCGGAGCAGCCTTACGTGTATATTCTGCTGTTGACGGCCAAGAGTTTGAAGGAAGATCTGCTGGCCGGACTCAATGCTGGAGCTGATGACTACCTCACCAAGCCTATGGATCCCCATGAGCTCGAACTGCGGCTTCGAGCGGGCCGGCGTATCCTGGATTTGCAGTCGGAACTGATCGCTGCCAGGGAAGACCTGCACATTCAGGCAACTCACGATTCTTTAACGGGCGTCGCGAACCGTCGGGCGGTACTTGAAACGTTGGAGAGTGAGGTGGTTCGTGCGATGCGGCAGCACGTTCCATTGGGATTGATCCTAGCCGACCTCGACCATTTCAAGTCAATCAATGACGCCCACGGACATGCTGTGGGCGACACCGTACTCCGTGAGGCCGCAAGTAGGATGGTTGCAGCGCTCCGGCCTTACGATCGATTAGGACGGTACGGTGGGGAAGAATTTCTCATCGTGGCACCGGGGTGTGGATTCGACGAGGTCATCAGCGTTGCTGAAAGGTTGCGGCTGGCATTGCTTGAAGAGCCTGTCCAGACTCGTAATGGCATCATTGAGATTTCTGCGAGCTTTGGAGTGATCTCGAGCACCCAGTTCAATAACGTGGCCCCCGAGGCGCTGATCCAAGCTGCCGATGAAGCGCTCTACCAAGCCAAGGCTTCGGGAAGAAACTGTGTCCAGGTCGCGGGTTCCGTCAGTGGGCTGGCTGGCAACCCACCTGTTACTACTTCTTGTTCGGCTAGTGGCTCTGCGAGTATTGCAGAGCGGCATGGCTGAGCTCCGGGTAGCGTCACTTGTGATCGAGGGTCTGCTGGCCAACCTCCGAACTTTTTTCTGTTTGCCTTCCCACAAAGCGTAGTTTATTTTCCGACACTGTGCGACAGTGTCTTCCTGCCATGTGAAGCACGCCACTCTGCCATCCCGACATGACTCTGAATTCACCACTGACAGGATTGAAGACGCCGGAAGACAGCGACTCCCTGCGTCTCCATGACGGTTCACTGCTCCGGCACTGCCAGAGAATTTACAAGCTTGAAATGCAAAGCCTGAGGTGGCGCCACTGGAACAGAGCTGGAGCCTCTGCTGTCACAGTGGGTCGCAGTGCGCTTGTGGACCGGGTCATTCAAGCTGTGTTTGAGTCGGCTGTGAGAGAACTTCCGGGTATGGGGAGACAGCCACTTGGAGCACTACGAAACACGGTTTGGATTGCGTTGGGCGAGTATGGGCGGCTGGAATTGGCTCCTCACTCTCCCGTAGACGTCTTGTTGTTGGTAAAGTCGCACGCCACGCATGAGGTCGACTCTGGCCTAGAGATTGCGGCACGTGGGGTTCTCAGCTCTCTCGGTTTTGAGATCAGACTCTCGGTGCTGACGGTGAAGGAGTGCCTGCACCGGGCCCAGGCTCAGTTTCCTTTTGCCTTTGCTTGCCTTGGAGCACGCAGGGTTTCAGGTGACTTGGCAGTATTCCAGGAATGGAATCAGCGTTTCTGGGCGAATTTGTCCAAGAACCAGATGGCATTTCTGTCTGAGTTGACCGACTACTTGGAGGTTTTGCACGACGACCATGGACCCAGCGTCTATTCGACCGAGTCGAACCTGAACCTGGGCGCAGGGGGCCTAGTAGATCTGGCTGGGCTGCACGGCTGCTTGCGGTTAATGACGGGAAGCAATGATCCGTTGATTCGTCCTGTTGGAAGCCTTGCACCTCGAGATTGGCAGCGTTTGGAGCAAGCGCGTCAGCACCTGCTCTTGGTTCGAAACCATCTGCACTTTGTTGAGGGGAGACGGCAGGATAGCCTCCTCAGTGACCGCTTTCTTGAAGTCGCTCGGTTTGTTGCTGGCTCAATCGAACAGCCTGCAATTGCTGCAGGATCCTTGGTACGCGACACCGTACGACGCCGTCGACAAGTGCACCAGATCGTCCGTCGCTATTTGAGGTGCTCTAGGCAGGATGTCAACGCGAGATCAGACAGCGCCAAAATCCGTTACCTAAAGCTCACGACGCCTGCTTCCATAGATCTCTTGGAAGGAAAGGAGGCTTCGGGAACACCTGAACGCTGGATGAAGCTTTTCCGTTTCGGACAGACCGAGCCCGCACTTTTCAGCGATGAACTCGAGGCAGCTTTGCTTGCGCAGTTTCCCACTTGGAGGTTCGAAGCGTTTAGCACTGCGGCAATGCACACGGAGTTTCGTCTGATGCTCAAGCAGAAAGGCCGGGTCGGAAGTACCCTGCGGAGAATGCGTGAAACTGGATTTCTAGGGCGGTATCTGCCAGAGATTGGCCGGTTGGACTGTCTTCCTCAGCTTGACCCTTGCAGGAAGTACACGATTGATGAGCAGGTGTTCAAATCCATTGACGCTTTGGACGACATGGCAGCCTCGCCTGTGGTCTCGATGCACGACTATCAACGCGTGCTGGACCAGGTGGCCGATGCTTCCTTGATTTATCTCGCATTGTTGCTCCGCCACGGTGGCTTTCGTCTTGATCCTCGCCACGCGCCACGACACGATGCCGTTGCTGCGTGTGCCTTGCGGCGCCTCCATGTTGAATCTGAAAGCCAGGAGAAAGTGTTGCTTTTGGTGCGCGAGCAACGTTTGTTGGCTGAAGTGTCACAACGACGCGATCTTGATGATCCATTCATCCTGCAAGAAGTTTGCGATGCCGTGGAAACGGCTGACAATCTGAACATGCTGCTTTTATTGACGTATATCGGTCTGCAATCGAGCGAGGAAGAAGGATGGAACGAGCGCAAGGATTTTCTACTTTGGTCGCTCTACTTCAAGGTGTTTGATCGGCTGATGTTCGGAGACGAGATCAGCGAGCCGGAATACGCTCAGGTGGCGGTTATTCAGCAACGAGTGTTGGAGCAGTTGGGAACTGAGTTTGAAACGGACGCCGTCCTTCGCCACTTTCTGCTGCTGCCGGAGAAGTATGCACTTTATACTCCGCTGCCCCAGATTATCTCGCACGTCAGACTTTGCGATCGGTTACGGGATGAACCGGTTGTGACGTCATGGACACCGCATGCACGGGCCGGGTATACGGAGCTGGTTCTCTCCACGCGCGACCTTCCCGGACGTTTTGCTCAAATTGCGGGGACGTTGTCCTCGCAGGGAATTAGCATCCTAAGCGCACAGCTGAACACTCGGGACGACGCGATTGTCATCGACACGTTTCAAGTCAGCGATGAGCACGGACAAGCGATTGTGGACGCCGACGTCTGGAGACGAGTCGATCGCTTGCTAGCCAGCGTGATCAGCGGTGATCGGGATCTAGACGAGATCCTGGCATTACGCCACAAGGCTTCGGAAGAGGTAGCGACGAGTCTTCCGGCTCCCCGCCTTCGTATTGACAATGAAATCGCTTCGCAGAGCACCGTAATCGAAGTGCAAACCCAGGATCGGCCCGGTTTGGGCTACCGCATCGCGAAGGCGCTGGCTGACTTGGGGCTGAATATTCTTTCGGCAAAACTCGCAACCGAACGCAACCATGTCTTTGACGTGTTCTATGTCCAGACTCGTGAAGGCGAAAAGGTAGATAACAGTTTCCAAATGACGGAAGTTCTAGAGCGCCTGCGTTCGGCGTTGAAGTGAGAAGTGCGAGGTTCGAACTGTGAAGTACAAAGTGTGAATGCCAAAATTCAAACTGGAGAAGTAAGTGTTCTATTTGGATTCGTACTTCGACGTTCGAGCTCCGCAATTCACCCTCGTTTCATTTCGTTGAAGAAGTGAGCCGATCCGGCAATCCCAGTTTGAAAATTGTACAGATCCAGCTTCTCATTTGGCGCATGCGCATTCTCATCGGGTAAACCAATGCCCATGAGAACGCTTGGGAGTCCGAGGAGTTCCGCAAATGTGGCGACGACCGGGATCGATCCTCCTTCGCGCACGAAGACAGGGCGTTTGCCAAAGGCCTTCTCAAACGCACGGGAAGCCGCCTGGATGGCGGGATGATCGATCGGAGCAACCCATGCCTTGCCGCCATGCATGCGGGTGACGGTCAATTCAGTCGCTGCCGGGGCGATCTGTTTCACATAGGTTTCAAATAGACTGGCAATCTTGTCAGGATCCTGGTTGGGCACCAGACGCATGCTGATCTTGGCCATGGCTTTTGCTGGGATGACTGTCTTCGCGCCCTCGCCAATAAACCCACCACAGAGCCCGTTAACTTCGAGCGTCGGCCTCACCCAGATGCGTTGTAATGTGTTATAGCCCTTCTCGCCAAACAATGCTGGAGCCGCGAGATCGCTTCGATATTTCTCTTCGTCGAATGGCAGCCTGGCCAACTCCTGCTTCTCCTCCGGGGTCATCTCAAGAACGTCATCGTAGAATCCGGGAATCTGAATGCGACCCTCGTTGTCTTTGAGCGCCATGATGATTTGTGCCAACGCGAAATTCGGGTTGATGACGGTGCCACCGAATGAGCCGGAGTGTAGATCGCTGTTGGATCCCTTCAGATCAATCTGGCAGTAGACGAGTCCACGCAACCCATAGCAAATTGAAGGCACGCCGCGGTCGAACATGGGCGTGTCCGAAATGAGGACGACATCGGCTGTCAGGAGTTCTTTATGATCGGCAATGAAGTTGTCGAGGTTGTTGCTACCCACCTCCTCTTCTCCTTCGATCAGGAACTTGATGTTTACTGGCAGCTTTCCTTCTGATTTCAGGTGTGCTTCTACTCCTTTGAAGTTCATCAACACCTGGCCCTTATCGTCTACTGAGCCGCGGGCAAAGATTTCTCCGTCACGGATCGTCGGATCGAACGGCCCCGAGATCCACAGGTCAAGCGGATCGACGGGTTGTACGTCGTAGTGTCCATAGCAAAGGACCGTCGGCTGACCGGGGGTTCCCAGCCATTCTCCATAGACAATGGGGTGTCCTGAAGTCGGGAACAGTTGGGTTTGTTGCATGCCAATCTGGCGAAGCTGATCTGCCACGTAGTGAGCGCAGCGGAGAACATCTTTCTTGTTCTCGGCGTTGTTGCTGATACTCGGAATGCGCAGAAAGTCTTTCAGCTCTTCCAGAAAGCGATCCTTATTTTTGTCAATATATTGCAGCACTTTCTCCATGCACGTCCTCCTCAAGGTTCCGTTCTTCGGAGTCTAACCCAGCTACCGTGAAGATGTCATTTGGGGTTTTGCATGGGGCTTTTGCACAATGCCTCAAGTCTGGATTTCTACACCCCGCACAGGGCTGCGAAGGGACTGAGTGGACTCCTTCTGGCGTTAAAGTCCTAATGCAGATCCTTGTTGAGCCGATAATTAGCGTGGAGCATTCTACGGCGAGGGAAGTCCTTCATGTTCAACCTAATGTCTGTACGGCACACGTTCTCCCGCGATCTTGCAATCGATTTGGGAACCGCCAATTCGTTGGTTTACCACGAAGGAAAGGGCGTTGTGGTCAACGAGCCTTCCATCGTGGCTCTTAACACCGTGACGCACGAGGTCGAAGCCGTGGGACTCGCCGCGAAGGAAATGCTGGGCAGAACGCCGCAGAACATTGTCGCCATACGCCCAATGCGCAAGGGAGTAATTGCAGACTTCCGAGTTACCGAGAAAATGCTGGCGTACTTCATCCAGCGCGCACACGGACGCAAGTTCTTCGTGCATCCGAGAATTATCGTCAGTGTACCTTCGGAGATTACGCAAGTGGAACGCCGTGCCGTAACCGATTCGGCTTCGCGCGCAAAAGCGAGCGAGGTCTATTTGGTCGAGCAGGCGATGATGGCGGCCATCGGGGCTGGTCTTCCAGTCACTGAGCCCGCAGGCAGTATGGTGGTGGACATCGGTGGTGGGACCACCGACATCGCGGTCATTTCGCTTTCGGGCGTCGTCTATAGCAAGTCTGTGCGAGTTGCCGGGGACGAAATGGATGAAGCGATCATCCGCTACATCAAGCAAAAGCATAACCTACTGATCGGCGACCGGATGGCGGAACAGATCAAGATTGAACTTGGTTCTGCATTTCCCGTGGAAGCGCCTCTCGAAATGGAGATTCGCGGACGCAATCTCATTCAAGGCGTTCCTCAAGCAATCACGATCACCGATACCGAAATTCGTGAAGCACTTTCCGAGTGTATTGGGGTCATCGTGAACACGGTTCGTACAGCGCTGGAGAAAGTTCCGCCCGAACTCTCGGGAGACTTGGTCGACCGGGGGATCATGCTTGTCGGCGGCGGTGCGTTGTTGCGCAACTTGGACCGAAAGCTGGCTGATGAGACACAACTACCCGTGATGCTTGCCGAGGATCCACTGCGCTCGGTTGTCATGGGCACGGGCAAGCTACTCACAGACTTCAAATTCCTCCGAAAAGTCGCTCTGGATGTAGATTGAGCAGTTAGATTCGATACATTTAGCTTGGAAAGGCTTACGGCTGTTGTGAGCCTACCCAGTGCTTGGGCTGACGAGGGTTTTATGCGATTGCGAGAAGACCGTTCTGCGGCGGTGACAAGAGAGGTTAAGGGGTACGTACTGAGACGAAGCCCGCGAGCCATGGTTAAGATCCCGGTCATTATCAGAGGGATCGACAAGCACGGCTATGAATTTGAAGAAGAGACGGAGACGTTCGTTGTCAGCAAGTTTGGCGCCCGAGTCTTCACCGTCCATGAGCTGGCTGAGGATGCTGTTTTGGAATTACGGTTGAAATCTAGTGAGGAATGGTCACAGTTTCGAATTGTTTGGCTCGGCAGGCAAGAAGACAACTCGCTTGGCCAAATTGGTCTTGAGTTTATCCAAACAACGAACTTTTTCGGGGTAGTGTTTCCGGTAGAGGATTGGACCTAATCTCGGTAGCAGCTCAAAAGAAGTAGCGCACAACAAGCCGCAGGTGCAGGCCAATATCCGAGGCCTCAGCCCACATCAGTTCCCACTCAAAAGACGGTGTAATTTTGTTCGCGCGAGCTTTCCTTGCTGGATGAGGGTGTTATGCCAACCTGCGTCCGTGATGTGCTATCTCGATGGCGCATGTGATTGACCAGATTGTGGAATTCATTAACCAACTCCCCCAACTCGTCACGAGCATTCAACCTCAAAAATACATCGTAGTTGCCGTTTGATGCTCTCCGGAGCGCTTGCGTCACGTCCCGAATTGGGTGGAGAACGCGTCGCGGTAGATACCAGGTAAACGCAAAGCTGAGTAACAGCGTAAGCACTAGCGTGACGGTAATCAGGAGTGTAGCACGCTTTCCGAGGCTTTCAGTGCGGGCGCGTTCATCTTCGATGTTTTTCCATCCGCTTTCGTTGATGAGCTGGGCCTGGGCCGAAAGCAACTCCCCCTTGGACTGAAGTTGCTGGAGGAGTTCCGATCGTTCGGGGGCCGAGGTGATCATCCACTGTGTGATGATCTGGTCAAAGGAAGTTGCGGCACTGCTGATTTCGTCGATTGCTTCCGTGACCTGTTCGCGCGTTTTGGAACGTTTGGCTACCTGCACTAACTTATCGATACGTTGCTGGTAGCTCTCAACACCGCTGGAGAACTGCTTCAATGCAGCCGCATTCTCACGAGGACTCGTCGACTGAGAGATCTCCTCAATGCTGGCCATGTAGGACTTGAGCAATTCCTTCATCTCTGTAAATCGTGATCGCTCGGCGGTGGAACGCACCAAGCCATCCTCAATCTGCATGGCTACTCTCTGCGAACTCTCGCGGATCTTGCGCAGCGAGCTTGGATCGTTCAGCAGAACGTAGTTTTTCTGTGCCTTGCGCATTTCGTCGACTACTTGCGCGATTTGTCCGGCCAACTGCCCCACCTTAGCATCCACGGTGGCAATGCGGTTCGTCGCGGTCACCATTCCTGCGATGTAATAGATCGAGAGAAAGATAACCGGGAGAAAAATGAGTCGGGAGACCGTAATGCCGAGTCCAATTCGACCTCGCATCGAAAGGCGGTCACCGTACTTCCGCCATACTCTCCAAAGTCGGACTCTCATTAAACCTCGCTTGGCAAGTGAACTGGAATGAAAAATTGAAGATGACTGCAAGGGCGGGCGACACCAATCACGGATGGGGATTATACGCAAAATGGGAGAATTGACCAAACAAAAACGTCGACTGAATGTCGACGCCAGCGAATTTTCCTTCAATTGGGCTTATTGACGCACACAGGGGCAAATTGTTTTGCCGACACGCCTGCTAAACAATCGGAAGGCAGAAATACACCACAAAAGCCGCTGCAGCGATCAACATCAAAGGATCAGCAACAGAGCTATCGCGGCGGGACAGACGAAATCGTTGCTCCAGCCACTCCGAAGGCTGCAAATCCTTGCGATTGTCGAACTGCGTTGCCATCCGATTGTTTCCTAGGCTCTGGCCCAGGGACTGTTGACGATTGCCAAGAGAAATTCGCTTGCTCCTGCTCAAGTCAGCGCTTAATATCATTGCAATGGCTAGAAACTGCACATCGTCGCGTTGGGCAGCAGTCGCGCTCGCCGTGACTCTCGTTCTGTTCTTTGTCTCGAATGTAAGCTCTGCCCATTCCCACGATGGCGTATCCGGCCGTGGGTGCGATCTCTGTCATACAGCGAAGCTACCTGTACTCTGCCTTCCTGTCGGGCCGACGGTCGTTTTGCCTGCCCACGCCGACTGGCATTTCCCACTCCCTGTTTTCTTTCGGGTTCTCGAATCTGATCAACTTTCTGGTCCTAGTCGGGCTCCTCCGCTGAGTTAGTCCCTTCTCCTTCAAGAACGCACAGGGCACGGCTGATTATTCCCCTTCGTTTAAGGGTTGATCGCCACACAGCCGCCTGCGACTCCGTTTAGAGACGGCGTTCGTCCGCAGCAACCCATGCTCCTTGGCTCATGGGCCAACGGTCGAATGCTCTCAATTATCTAATTCACCAACTGATCCAGGAGAATATTGCCATGCGGGAAAAGGTGGGCTTATCCACAATGTTCCTAATAAGCACCCTTCTATACAGCGGTGTTTTGCCGCTGCTGGCCCAATCAGGAGCAATCTTGCGTGGGATGGTGGCTCTGGAGAGCCAGAGAGCGCCCATTCACGGAGCCTCGGTTCTCATTGTGGAGCTGGGAAGATCGACTCTCACAGACGCCGAGGGCGCGTTTGAGTTGAGTAATCTGCCAGCCGGGAACTACACGGTGGTGGTTCACCTTCGCGGTGGCAGCGTGAAGCAGCAAAAGGTCCAGCTCAACGCTGGTGAAACCACAACACTCAATTTTCAA
>Ga0075418_10001567_pt1 | contig 26002 bp, 20 predicted proteins | sample SoiMetdeltSBSDD2_FD_81776 | JGI IMG/M metagenome (GOLD analysis project Ga0075418, IMG submission 81776) | Bulk soil microbial communities from a Populus tree surrounding site in Tennessee, USA - Soil MetaG P. deltoides SBSDD2 | ecosystem: Environmental > Terrestrial > Soil > Tree plantation...
ACAACGCCTCGTTCAGCGACGGCATCACCGAGACGTTGACGCTTGACAGCAGCGCCGGCACATCGGACCGCCGGCCCGTGAAGATCACCCGGTCGCCGACGCCAAGCCGTACGGCGAGCTGCTTCAACTCGTCGAGGTAGGGCACTTCCATCGGGCTCGTTTCGCCGACCACAAGAAAGCGGACATCGGGATATTGCGGCTTCAGCATGGCCGCGGCCTCGAGCAGGTTCTCCAGCCCCTTGAGGCGGGTCAGCCGCGAGACGACGGCGACGAGAGGTGTCTGCCGCTCCAGGCCCAGTTCGCAGCGGATCCGATCTGCGTCCGCGGGTGAGTCGAAGCCGGCAAGGTCGACGCCGTTGCGAATCACGACGATCTTCGACGCGTCGTAGCCTTCGCCTATCAGCCAGTCCTTCACGGCCGTGGCATTGACCAGCACACAGTCGGCAAACTGGCAGGCGTAGCGCTGCACGCGCTTCTGCATCGCGGTGAGATACGGCGCGCAGTCGCGGATCGAGGCAATGACCACGGGCGCTGCCAGCCGCGCGGGCGGCACGGCGAACACGTTCCCGTAGAAGTTGTAGGCGTGGACGATCTTGATCCGGCGGCGGGCAATATGCCGCACCAGCCGCGCCTGCTGCGCGAGCGCTTGTACGCTGCGAAACGTCGCGACCTTATATTCCGACAGCGGGATGCGTCGCTCCGCCAGCTCCTGGACGAAGGGTCCCCAGCGGCGCAGGCAGGCGAACTCCAGGTCGAAGCGCGCCGGATCGATCCGGCGGCTCAGCGTCATGAACTGGGTCTCCGTGCCGCCGCACATGAGGGTCGGGACGACTTTCAAGATGCGCGCGTGGGTCACGAAGCGCTCCCGCCGGGCAGTGCCCTGTTGGTCGCGAGGCCGGTCACCGGACCGGCTTCGGCGTGCCAGATGTTGCGCAGGGCGACCGCCAGGCCACCGATGCTGAAGAAATAGAACTGGTAGGCGATGGGATGAAACATCGCCGCGACCAGGAATGCGACCAGCGATACCTGGATTCCCGCGGCAAGAAGCGTGAGGTCGCGGTTGGTCCCCTGCTTCGCGGAGCGCTTCTCGACCGCACGCGCCGTGCGGTAGCAGAGCAGATGCAGCCACGCGAACAGCAGCAGTCCCGGGATGCCCAGATCGACGCCGTACTGCAGGTAGACGTTGTGGACCTGCGTCCAGTCGTCGCCGCGCTGGACGTTCATCGCCAGGATGTCGTTGCCGATGCCCGCGCCGACGACCGGGTTCTTGGCGACCACTTCCGCGGCTTCCTGGATGTCGCGCCAGCGGCCCTGAGCCGACCCGGTCCTGTCCGACTCGATGTTGGTGATCGTGCTGAGCCGATCGACGTAGCCAGCCGGAAGCAGCGGCGGGATACAGATCGCGAGCGCGAGCAGCGCGGCCGCCGCGCCCGGCGCCTTCCGGCGCGCGAGCACCAGAAGGAACATCACGAACGACGCCGCAAGGGTCACGAACCCGGCGCGCGAGAACGTCAGGACGACAGCGAGAACCGCAAGCAGCAGCGCGGCAATCGCGACGAGCCGCCGCATGCCCCGGGAAACGAACGCCAGCACGCCGGCGAGCGGGACGATCAAGTTCAGCATCAGCGCCAGATCATTCGGATTGCCGGTGAGGCCGGAGCCACCCTGGCCGACATACCCCTCGATGCGGTAGAACCCGCGGACGCCAGTCGACAGGGTCGCGCCAGAGAGGTAATTCGCTACGCCGGTCGCCGCGAGCGGCACGGAGCAGAGCACCAGCGTCCACGCCATCGCGCGCAGGCGATCGGTGCTCGTCACAATGGTTCCCAGCAGCCAGAAGAACGCGATCGCCTTGAGGTAGTGGTCGGTCAGCACACGCACGCTGCCGCCCGGCCACATGGAGAGCGGCAGCGTCAGGACCGACCACGCCACCAGCGCGAGGACGATGCCGATTTCAGGGGACAGCGGCGTGATGGATTGCCGGTGAATGGTGCGATCCGCGACATGCGCTGCCATCGCCAGTCCCGCGGCCAGAAACGCAATCCGGATGACTTTGAGCGCCGGCAGCCACGCCTGCGGCGACAGCAGCAGAATCGCGGTGAACGCGACGAGCGCCCAGAATGCCAGGCTGCTGCCGGAGTCCGCCGCCACCAGCGCGCGTGCGCCGCTCGGCTGTTTCGGGCTAGGGGGCTGCCACCAGGTCGCTTCGAGGTGTGACACAGCGTCCTGTCTTAGCGCTGACCCGCCGGCGGCGGGGCGGCGGCGGTGGAGTTGCCGAGCCAGGGCATATAGCCGGACACGTCGTCACGCTGCCGGGACTGCGCGGGCACGAGCTCGCTGCGGCTCGGCGACGGCCGACGGACTTCGCTGGCGCCCTGGCCGAAGATGATGATGCCGACCGTTTCGAACAGAATCCGGAGATCGAGCCAGAGCGACCGGTTCTTGATGTAGAAGAGGTCGTACCGCATCTTCTCGGTTTCCTCTTCGAGGTTGTTGGCGTAGCCGTAGCGCACCTGCGCCCAACCGGTCACACCCGGGCGCACACTGTTGCGCAGGCCGTAGTAGGCGATCTCATCCACGAACACCGCGTGGTTGGACGTCGGGTGCGGGCGCGGTCCGATCAGGTTCATCTCGCCGCGCAGGACATTCAGCAGCTGCGGCAGCTCGTCGAGGCGGAACCGGCGCAGCCATCGGCCGATCGGCGTAATTCGATCAAGGTTGTCGAGGACCCACTCCGACCGCGCCACCTCCGCCGGATGCATCGTCCGGAACTTGATGAGGCCGAAGGGCTGCCCGTCGCGGCCGGCACGCTGCTGAACGAAGAGGACCGGACCGCGTGAATCCAGCTTGATCGCAATGGCGAGCGCGGCGAGCAGCGGCGCGACGAGCACGAGGCCGAGCGCCGCGACCAGCATGCTGACGATGCGCGCCACGGTTTCGGCGACGCCGTGGTTTCGGAAACCCTTCGACATGATGAGGACGCTCGGCCGCAGCGCTTCGATGGCAATCTTGCCGGTCAGCCGCTCATAGAAATCGATCGCATCCTCGACGACGATACCGCGCACCCTCGACTCGAGCAGCGACTGCATCGGCAGCCGCTCGCGGCGGTCGGCCACGGCAACGACGATGCGGGACGGCTGCACGCGCTGAACGATATCGGCGAGCTGGTCGTACGGCCCGAGCCAGCGGGAGGCGTCGGGACTCGCCGCGTCCGGCTGTTCGTCGCTGACGATCCCGGCGACGCTGTAACGCGGTGAACTGGGCTTCTCAACCTCCTCGATCAGCTTCCACGCCATCGGCCCGGAGCCGAGGATCAGAATGCGCGGCGCCTTCGGCCGGATTTCCCGGGCGACGAGCCGCGCGACGGCAAAGACCGCCACCAGCAGGATGAGCGATGACAGGTAGGGCAGGTCCGTGACCGGGAGCACGACCTGCCAGCCCACGAGGAGCAGCGGCGCCAGATCGACGGTGGTTGAAAGCCTGGGAACCATGGAAATGGGTCTCTTTTGTTAGTGGCCTCGTTACGCCTCGCTGGCAACCCGCGACACGTCGGGGAAGTACTCGCGGTAATACGAGTTGTAGTAGCCAAACAGCGGACGCTCGTCGCGGTTGAAGACGATGCCGAGCACCTTGGAGGGCTCGAGCATGTTCAGCGATTCGCCGAGCAGCTTGCGCGGCGTCTGGTTCGCCGACACGACCATCAGAACGCCGTCAACCGACTTGGCGAGCAGGGCCGAGTCGAACACGGGGAGCAGCGGCGGCGTGTCGAGAACGATGAAGCCGTAGCGCTGCCGGGCCTCCTGGATGAAGGCGTCGAGGCGCGGCGACCTGAGGATCTGGCTGACGCCGCCGCGCGGCACGCCGGCGGTGACGATGTCGAGGTTGAAGCCCTTGAGCGGCTGCACGACGTCGGCGACCGCGATGCCGCCGTCGGCCAGTGCGTCGGCCAGTCCCTTCCGCGCATCGACAAGCCCAAGCTGTCTGGCGACCGACGGCCGGCGCAGGTCCGCATCGATCAGCAGGACGCGCTCGTCGCCCCCGCGGGCCAGCGCCCCCGCCAGGTTGATGGCCGTCACCGTCTTGCCATCCCCGGCCGCGGGACTGCTGATCGCGATGACCTTCAGGTCGCGCGACCGCCCCAGACGCTCGATCGTCAGGCGGAGGCCCTGGTACTGTTCCGCCGCGAACGATGCCGGCGCCGTCAGGCTGACCAGGTGTGTGTCGACTTTCGCCGCTTTCGCCATTGCATGCACCTCAGAACGCGATCATTCGAACGAGCTGGTCGTTGCCGTTGGCGAGATACGCGGCTGACGAAGCGACCAGTGCTATCAGGACGAGAGCCGAGACGGCCGCCAGCGCGGTTCGCACGCGCCGCCCCGCCGGCATCGGGCCAATCGGTGGAATCGACACGAGCACCGGCACGGACGTGTATTCGCGCAGCTCGTCGACCGAGTGGAACGCGGTGTCGAACTGCTCCCGCGCCATGACCGCTCCGGCGGCGGCTGCCAGGGCGAGGAGAAGGCCCATGATGAGGAGCCGGACCCGGTTCGGCGCCGATGGCCCCTCCGGCGGCAGCGCCGGTTCGAGCACGCGGAACCGCTCGCCGGCGCGGCCGGTTTCCATGCTCTCGGTCAGCTGCGCTTCGTCGTAGCGCTTCAGCAGCGAGTCGTAGTTGTCCTTCGCGGCCGACCAGTCGCGGGTAATCGACTGGTATTCCTGCATCCGCTGCGGCGAGCTCTCGAGTCGCTGCTCGAAGCCGCCAATCGCCTGCCGGATGCCGGTTTCTTCCTGTTTCAGCTTGGCGAGCTCGGCGTCCAGGGCTTCCATCGTCCGGCGGCGCAGTTGCGGCGCCGGCGCGGAGGGATCCTGCGTCGCGGCGACGCGGGCAGCCGCTTCGGCGTCTTCGCGCCGCTGTTTCTCGGTCGCGACCGCCTGCTCGTGCTCGCGCTCCATTGCCGCGAGCTGTTCGCGAAGACGGACGACGTCCGGATGTTTGTCGGTGAACTGCGAGACCGCCTGCGACAGCTTCTGCTTCTGCTCGTCGATCTTCTTCAGCCGCTCGATCGCCTCGGGCGTCATCTCGTCAGGCGACGAGGCGCGGGCGACGACGCCGGTGTCCCGCAGCCCGTCGAGCAGCTTGTCGCGCTGCTCGATGATGCGGATCTGCTGCTCGCCGTTCAGCCTGAGCTGGGTATTCAACCGCTCGAGCGTGGCGAGGTTGACGCCGACCTGCTCGGGCAGCTGGCCGGTGTAGCGCGTGGTGTAGTCGCGCAACCCCGCCTCATGGCGATCGAGCTGCCGCTTGGCGTCGGCAAGCTGGCTGCGCAGGAACTCGCTCGTCCGAATCGCTTCGTCCGATCGCATGCGGTCGTTCTGCTGGACGTAGAAAGCGGCGACCGCATTGGTCACGTCGGCGGCCTTCTCGGGTGTAGCGCCTGTGTAGCTGAGGGTGAACGACACGGTCTTGGTACGGCCGCTGACCTGTTCCGGCCCGGCCGGCTCGACCAGGATGTCGTTACGCGCCTGCGTCAGCACTTCATCGAGGCCGGTGCGCTTCCGCAGCTCCGGGTAGAGATTGAAGCGCTCGATCAATTCGATCAGCTTGTCGCGGCTGAGGATCTCCTGCTTGATCACATAAAGACGGCTCTCGAGCTCGCCGCTGACGGGCGTCTTGAGGATCGACTCCGAAATCGACCGTTCCACCAGGACCAGCGCCGAGGCGCGATACAGGTCCGGGAGGTAGAGCGCGAAGGAGATCGCGGCGCCAATCACCATCGCGAAGACCGCGACGGCGAGCAGCACACGGCGCCGGAAGATCTCGACGACGCGAAGCGCCAGCGAGTCGTCTGAACTGGTGGACAGCGGGTCTCGGGCCATTGAACGCCTCTCTTAGGGAACGACGATGATGTCGCCGGGGCGCACGTAGAAGTTGTCCTGCTCGGACCCTTCGGCGACCTTGCGATAGTTAAAGGGGATACGTGTGGTCTCGGCGCCGTTCTGCCGCAGGACGACGATCCGCCCGCGATCGGCGAACTCGTTGAGCCCCTGGGCGCGCGCAATCAGCTCCAGCACCGTGGCAGCGCTCTTCACTTCGTAGTGGCCGGGCATGCGCACGGCGCCGAGCACCGCCACCTTCACGCTGTGGACCTCGCGTACCATCACCGAGACTTCAGGCGAGGGCACATACTCGGCGAGGCGCTGCGTGATTTCCTGCCGCAGTTCAACTGCCGTCAGCCCCGCCGCGCGGATGTCGTTGACCAGCGGCAGCGAGATCATGCCGTCGGGACGAACCGGCACTACGCGGCTCAGTTCCTCGTTCTTCCAGACCTGCACGTCGAGCACGTCCTCGGGTCCGATGCGGAATGCGTTCACTGACTCGACGATGCGTGCCGGCGCCGCGGCGTTCGCAGCGTCCGCAGACGCCGCCGCGGACGGGGCCGCTGTCGCCGCCCGTGGCACGGCTGTCTCCTCGGTGCTGGATGCGGGCACCACTCCCGGTGGAGAGGTGATATCCGCCAGCGGGGCCGAGGTCCTGCCGGCGCACCCTGCGGTAAGAAGACAGGCGGTGATGAATACGAACGGCCGGACGGTCATCGTGATACTCCCTTCGAGCGGGCCGCCTCGTCGGGCGGCAGAATCGAGCGGCTATAACGCGGCGCGACGGTCAGGCTTACGCGAAACACGTGCCGCAATATCTGGTCGTCGTAGCGAATCGGTTCGCCGTCCAGGAAGACGCGGTTGCGGATCAAGCCATCCTGGTAATCGAGGCCGTAGGATGCGCCGACGGTATACAGACCGCCGGGTGTCCAGGAGAGACCGAGCGTGCTGCGATAGTTCGTGCTCTTGCGCTCGTCGAGCGTGGTCACGTCGGAGGCGCCGGCATGCGCACTGAGCTCGAAGCGGCGGGTCAGCGGCCAGGCGGAGCGGAGCGTGACGCTGTCGGCGCGCACCGGCCCGACGACGCCGAGAATGATCGTTTCGCCGTGCCAGTAGTCGATCGCCAGCCGGATCCGGTTGGTGGTGCGCATGAACGCCGCGTTGGCTTCCGGCGTGAGGCCGCGATACGACGTCACCTTCGGGCCGGCGAACAGGCTGATGCGGGTGGCAGGCCCCAGCTCGCGGTTCCAGCCGACGACCAGGCCCTGCGAGGTGTGGTCGGCGATGTGATCGACGAAGTAACGCGCGACGTACCCGGCGCTGAGCGTGGTCTTTTCCGTGACTTCACGCGAGAGCATCGCCCGGCCGATGTGCATCGTGCCCCGCTCGCCGTCGATCAGGTTCTCGGTCGTCCAGTCGTAGCCGGCGGTCATCGACGTCCGCGTAGTGAAGCGGTGGGCGTATGTCGGATTGAGCTCCAGCCGCTGCGCCTGACGACGCTCGCCGAGGATGCCGCTGTCCATGTCGATATCGCCGGGCGTTTCGCTGCGGTCGTAGCGCCCCGCCATCGCCAGCGTGGTAAACGGAGTCGTGCGGAAGCGGGTCTCAATCAGGGCATGCCGCCGCGCGTCGAGGGTGTTGAGCGTGGCGAAGTTCGAGCGCTGGGCGTCGAATGAGTAGAGACCCAGCAACCTCGTCCGCGGGTTCTCGTAACTACCTTCAAAGCTCGGTCGCAACTGCAGGAGGTGTCCGGCGCTGCCGTCGACTCGTGCGTAGATGTTGTCGTCGTAGACGCTGAAGAGCGACATCGAGGGGATGAACTCCATCCGCGCCTGCGCATGCGCTGTCACAGGGAAGAGGAGAACCCCAAGGCACAACACAGAAGCCGTCGTCGCTTGAGCTCGCGTCACGGCTCGGCTGAAGTGCAATAACCGTTCACAGGTGGCACGGCGAATCAGAACCTGCTGAAAACGTTTAGAAATGGCCATAATCGGTGCGTTTCTGGCGGGGCGCTGGATCTGGCACGAATGTTTGCGCGAGCGCCGAGGTTCCACCGCGCTTCCAGAAAGTCCTGAACGGCGCGTCACTGTCGGCCGTCGAGAACGGCCCAGCTCGGAACGTACAGCAAGGCACAAGGCACAAGCCCCAAAACACAAGTCACAAAAGGACTTCGGGCCATGGATTGGGACTTGTGACTTGTGACTTGAGCCTTGTGCTTTGTAGCGGGTACTCAGTGGCGGGTTTCGGCCGTGCGAGGGTCTGACGGTCCGCCACGCCAGCTGACGACCGGGCGGGACAGCGCCTGTTTCTTCAGCGATTCCGCGTCGATGGCATGGGTCGGATAGCAGGCTGCGCCAAGCGAGATGCGCAGCGGGGCAGGGAAGTCGTAGTTGTCGATCCGCTGGACCACGCGATCGATCACTTTCTGCGAATTCTCGAAGTCGGCGTCGAGCAGGGCGACCGACAGCGTGCCATTCTGGGCCACGCCGATCAGATCGGTGTGGCGGACTTCGAGGCCCAGGATCTGCGCCACTTCGCCGACCGTTCCCGGATCGGCCGTGACTGTCATCCCGTCCCATTCGCGCCGCGCTTCGAGCACGACGAGCGTGAGAAAGTTCTGCGACCGCACCGCCTGTTTCAACTCGCCGTCGAGGACGAAGTCGAACGCGTTGGGCGTCAGCAGGCGCGTGCCGTGTTCGAAAAACTGGTCGCTCACTGGGGTGTCACCGCTACGAGGCCTTGTCGAGGCCGTTCTCCTTGATCTTGTAAAGCAGCGCCTTGTAGCTGATCCCGAGAATCTCCGCCGCTTCCTTGCGGTTCCATCGCGTCCGCGTGAGCATTCGCAAGATCAGTTCCCGCTCGGCCTCGCGGGCCGCCGTCCGGGCGATGTCCTTGAGCGACACGTTGCCGGCCGCTGTGGCGGTCGGCGGCGGCCCCGCCTCGGTTTCCACCCTGGCGGGTGGAGCGGGGGGCGGGGCCATCTGGACGGGCGCGGTCGGGGGAACGGCCGAACGCGGCGCTGGAGCGGACGACTGCTGAGAGCGAATCGGGAAGAGCGACGACGGCTGCTGGAGCTCGGTCAGGATCGGCGCCTCGCTGCCAAGCACGACCATGCGCTTGATCATGTTTTCGAGCTGGCGCACGTTGCCCGGCCACTCGTACTCCATGAACTGACGCGACAGCTCGGCGCTGACGGTGGCCATCGGCTTGTTGTATTGCACCGAGTACTTTTTCAGGAAGTGGTCGGTCAGGAACGGAATCTCCTCGCGCCGGTCACGGAGCGGCGGCATGTTGATCGCGACGACGTTGAGGCGGAAGTACAGGTCCTCGCGGAACTGTCCCTGTGCGACTGCGGTCTCGAGGTCGCGGTTGGTTGCAGTAATCACGCGCACATCGACCTGCACGTCGTTCTTGCCGCCCAGACGCGAGAACTCGCCGTCCTGCAGCACCTGCAGCAGCTTGGCCTGGAGCGGCGGGCTCATGTCGCCGATCTCGTCGAGGAACATCGTGCCGTGATTGGCGAACTCGAACTTGCCCGGCTTGTGTTGAATCGCGCCGGTGAACGCGCCCTTTTCAAAGCCGAACAGCTCCGATTCCAGCAGCTCGGTCGGCAGCGCCGCGCAGTTCACCTTGACGAACGGCTTGTCGCGCCGGAGCGAGCGTTCGTGCAGCGCGCGGGCGACGAGCTCTTTGCCCGTACCGCTCTCGCCGCGGATCAGGACGGTCACGTCGGTGTCGGACACGCGCTCGATCAAATCGCGTACGTCGAGCATGCGCTCGCTATTGCCGAACAGCATCGTGTATCGGGACTGTTCCTTGAGCTGCTCGCGGAGGGTCGCCACTTCCTGGCTCAGTTGCCGCTGTTTCAGGGCGTTCCCGAGCAGCACTTCGAGCTCGGTGTCCTCGAACGGCTTGCAGACGAAATCGCTTGCGCCCAGCTTCATCGCCTGCACGATCGTGTGGGTGCGTCCCTGGCCGGAGATGACGATCACGGGGACGTCCCTGTCGATCTTCTTGAACGCGGCGAGTGCGGCAAGCCCGTCCATACTGCCGGGCATCACGACGTCCAACAGGACCGCGGCGGGCCGATCGGAGTGGAACCGGCGCACCGCTTCGTCCGCATTCGTCACGGTCAGCGCGCTGTATCCGCGCGTCCCGAGAAACGAGCGGAGGAACCCGCACATCGCCAGGTCGTCGTCCACCACCATCACTTGCTGCTTCAGACCCATTGCTCAGTCCCTTTCCGTCTGGGGAAGCCTGCCACGCCTTGCGGCGGAGGCGGGCGCTGCGCCCCGTTTGAGCAATCGAAGTGCCACAATGGAAAAGCGTTGGAGTTTGAGGGAAAAGGGGGATTTAGAGGAAATCGCGTGGAGCGACCGTGGGGAACATGGTTCCAGAGTGGAACCAGTGTTCCCACTCACTACGGCTGTTCGAGGCCGGTCTCCTTGATTTTGTTCAGCAGAGTCTTGTAGCTCACGCCCAGCAGCTGAGCCGCCTTCCGACGATTCCAATGCACTTGTCGAAGTGTATCGGCAATGACCGTTCGCTCAGCCGTTAGCGCCGCTTCGCGAGCGACTTCCATCAGCCGACGCCCCTCCTGAGGCGGCGCGGCGGTGGCCGTGGGCTCCTCGTCGATTTCGTCCTCGTCTTCCTCGTCCTCGTACGCGGGATCCCCAGGAATCGGGGCGCGAGGCGGCGACTGGAAGGGAGGCGGCGCGAAGTCTGCCGGCGATCCGCCAGTGACGAGCGGCGAGGGCGCCGTGGGGCGGACTTTGCTCAACTCGCGCAGTACAAGCTGCTCATCCTGCAGGATGACGAACCGCTTGATCATGTTCTCGAGCTCGCGCACGTTGCCCGGCCAGTCATAGGTCTGGAAGCGCTGACGCAGATCGTCCGACAGGGCGCGGGGCGGACGGTTGTATCGCTCCGAGTACTTGGCGATAAAGAAGTCGGTGAGCTGCGGGATCTCGTCGGGCCGTTCCCGCAGCGGCGGCACCACCGCCTCGATCACCTTCAACCGATAGTACAGGTCCTCACGGAACTGGCCGCGGACCATCATCGCCTCGAGATCGCGGTTGGTGGCGGTGACGACGCGGACGTCGACTTCGATCTTCTTGTTGCTGCCAAGCTTGGTGAACTCGGCGTCCTGGAGGACGTGGAGGAGCTTGGCCTGGAGCGGCGGCTTCATTTCGCCGATCTCGTCGAGGAAGATGGTGCCGAGGTTGGCCTGCTCGAACTTGCCGACGCGCGTCGCCGCGGCGCCGGTGAAGGCGCCCTTTTCGTGGCCGAACAGCTCGCTTTCCAGCAGTTCAGCCGGCAGCGCCGCGCAGTTCACCTTGACGAACGGTCTCTGTTTGCGCGTCGAGTGCTGATGGATGGCCCGCGCCACCAGCTCCTTGCCGACGCCGCTTTCTCCGCGAATGAGCACGGTGACGTCGCTGTCGGCCACCTGGTGGATGATGTGCGCGACCTGCTGCATCGCCGGGCTCTCGCCCCAGGCGAGGAACGCCTCGCTCTGGTCGTCACTGAGCTGCCGGCGCAGGTCGGTCAGTTCGCTGACCAGCCGGGTCCGCTCGATCGCCTGCTTGATGGCGGAATCGAGCGCGATTTCGCCGAGCCCCTCGGGGTCGCCCGGCTTTACGACGTAGTCGGCGGCGCCGAGGCGCACCGCCTCGACGATGATCGGGGCGTGCTCGCGGCCCGAGAGCATGATCACCTGCAGCTCCGGACGGGCGGCCTTGAGCGCCTTCAACGTCTGGAGGCCGTCCATCCCGGGCATGGCGACGTCGAGCAGAACGATGTCCGGGGGATCCCCCTGGCGGATGGCCGCGAGAATCTCGTCCCCTCGTGTGTAGGCGCGCGCTTCGTAGCCGCGTACGCCCAGGAAGGTTCGGAGATATCCCGCGAACCCGGAGTCGTCGTCGACCACAGCGATCATCGGGCGCCGCTGATCCGCTGCGGTGCCAGCTGCCGCCGGGATGCCGGTGGTTGGTCCAGCCACTGTCGCCATCAAGTCGCGTCCTTTGTTGTTTTCACTCAGCGAGCGGCAGCCGCAACGCAGACGCGGCGCGGGCTTTCTCGCCGCCCGCCGACCACAGCGCGCCGCCATGCGCTTCGATCACACGCCGTCCCACAGGCAACGCGAGGCCGAGACCGCCGCGCCACTCGTCGAAGGCAGGCGGTGTCGTCCGCGCGGCCGCGGCCAGCGACTTCGTGTCGGCCTCGTCGCCGATCGTCACGATCGCCCAGGTCTGATTGGTATCTGACAGCGTGGAACATTCGACAACAATGACGCCCGATTCGCCTCGTTCGCGCAGCGCCGCATGCATGAGCGCCCCGATCGCAGCCGCCAGCCGCGTCCGATCGCCTGCCACTATGACAGGCCCTGGCACGCGCGTCTCGAGGCGGACCCCGCGGTCTTCGCCCTCATGCATACCGCTCGCCACCTCCACGATGAGAGCGCTCAGATCAAAGGAGACGCGCGGAACCGTGATCTGGCCGTCTTCGAGCTTGCCGAGCTCGCTCATCTCGGCGACGAGCGACCCGATACGGGCACATGACTTATCTGCTTCCTGCAGCATCTTTTTTTGCTGATCGGTGATGGGTCCCGCCTGTTCGCGGAGCAGCATCCGCAGATATCCGGTCGCAACGGTAATGGGTGTCCGCAGTTCATGCACGGCGAGAGACAACGCTCGTGGAAAAAGATTGCTCTCCGAGGACATCACCGCTGAGGCTATCACGTCCGACACCATGCGAAGCTCGACCGTAGCGTGCGCTACACCGGTGGGCGACGATACCACCGCGCCAACCGGTCAGGTTTGACTCCAAGCAAATACAGCCCGACCAGCAGCAGGTTCTTCGTGCTGCGCCGGAACCACCCCTCACGCCGCCATCGTCTCGCTGATGTGGTCAGTGGCAGCGGTAGTTCGACCACGCGGCCCGCGCGTACAAGCCGTGTGACGAACTCCACGTCTTCCATCAACGGCATGTCGCGAAATCCGCCGAGCGTATCGAACACCCGCCGGCGGACGAACAGCCCCTGATCGCCGTAGGGAAGGTGCAAATGTTTCACGCGCCACGCCGTCAGCCGTTCGATGACCCGGGCCTGCCATGCTGGATCGTCCAGTGCAAATCGAAACCAGCCTCCAATGACCTCGTCGTCGAGCGCCGCGATCGCCGCCAGCCATCCGGCGGGCAGCGTCGAATCCGCGTGGAGGAACAGCAGCCATTCACCCGTCGCCGCCGCGACACCGGCATTCATCTGGCGCGCCCGGCCGGCGTCGGTTCTGTGAAGGGCCGCGCGGCCGTGCGCCGCGACAATGGATTGAAGGCGCGGGTCGGCGGCGCCGTCGACCACGATGATCTCCACGCTCGGGCCTGACGGCAGGGTTCCGAGCAGCGCCGAGGCCGCCTCGGCGTCAAATAGCACGGGGATGACGAGGCTGACGGTTGGGAGCATAATGAGGGGTAAGAGGCCTATAATCTGCCATGCTCATCAAGAAGCCGGTTGATATTCCGTACTCCGAGGTCACCCCGAAGGCACTCTACATCCGGCGACGCGAGTTCATCCAGGCGGCCGCGGCCGGCGCGATCGGCGGGGCCGTGGGGCTGTCGCCGCTGGCGGTCGAGCGGCTGACCGCGCAGGGTCGGGCAAAGCTGCCGAACGTGCGCAAGAGTCCGCTGAGCACGTCGGAGACGGCGAACAGCTACGAGGACGCGACCGGCTACAACAACTTCTACGAGTTCGGTACCGACAAGGAAGATCCGAAGGCCAACGCGCAGCGGTTCAATCCGAAGCCGTGGACCATCAAGGTTGAAGGGCTGGTGAAGAATCCGGCAACCATCGATCTCGACACGCTGATCAAACCCTACGCCCTCGAAGAGCGAATCTACCGGATGCGCTGCGTCGAAGGGTGGTCGATGGTGATTCCGTGGGTCGGATTCCCGCTCGCCGACCTGATCAAGCGGCTCGAGCCGCAGGAAAGCGCGAAGTTCGTCGAGTTCACGACGCTGCTTGATCCGTCTCGCATGCCTGGACAGCGCTATCCGGTGCTGCAGTGGCCGTACCTCGAAGGGCTGCGCATGGATGAAGCGATGAATCCGCTCACCCTGATGGTCGTCGGCCTGTACGGCGAAACGCTGCCGAACCAGAACGGCGCGCCGATTCGGCTGGTGATCCCGTGGAAGTACGGCTTCAAAGGGATCAAGTCGATCGTGCGCATGCGGTTCACCGACAAGCAGCCCCGCGGATCGTGGGAGGTCGCGCAGGCGCGGGAATACGGCTTCTACGCCAACGTCAATCCGAACGTCGATCATCCGCGGTGGAGCCAGGCGACAGAGCGGCGCCTCGGCGAGTTCCGGCGGCGTAAGACCGAGATGTTCAACGGTTACGGCGCGCAGGTCGCGAGCCTCTACGCCGGTATGGATCTGCGCAAGTTCTATTGACGCGTTTCGGTCTGCTTCGCACGGCGATCTTCGCGGCCGCACTCGTTCCTGCGGCCGCGCTCGTGTACGACTTCCTCACCAACGATCTCACCGCCAATCCGATCGACTACATCACCGATACCACCGGCTATACGGCGATCACGCTGCTCATGATCACGCTGACCGTGACGCCGCTGCGCCGGTTGACCGGGCTCAACGAGGTGATCAAGCTGCGGCGGATGCTCGGGCTGCTGGCGTTCTTTTACGCGTGCCTTCACTTCTCGACGTGGCTCGTGCTCGACTGGTTTTTCGACTTTACCAGCATGGCCGCTGACGTCGTCGAGCGTCCGTTCATCACGATGGGGATGGCCACCTTCGTTCTGCTGATCCCGCTGGCCGCGACCTCGACCACAGGCATGATCCGGCGGCTCGGCAAGCGCTGGCTGCAGCTCCATCGGCTCGTCTATGTCGCCGGGCTTACCGCCGTCATTCATTTCTGGTGGGTGGTCAAGGCGGACTTCCGGGAACCGCGGCTCTTTGCTCTCGCGCTGAGCATCCTGCTTGGCTTCCGCGCATGGTGGACGCTGCGAACGCGCCTGTCGTCGCGGTCCTGACCCGCGCGCCCTCTTCGGGCGGCAAGACCCGTCTCTTTACGTCGCTCGGAGTGCCTTCCGACCCGGCGCTGCTGGCGGCGCTTCTCCTCGACACGCTGGACGGCGCCGCTGCGCCCGGCGTCCGCCGGGTCGTCGCCGTCACGCCGCCAGAGTCGTGCGATGAAGTGCGCCACATCGTCGGTGACGTAGAGGTGCTGCCCCAGCCGGACGGGGACCTCGGCGATCGAATGCGCGGCGTCATGGGCGCGCTGTTGGCTCGACCCGCGGCGGCTGTCGCCCTGGTCGGATCCGACGTGCCACACATCAACCCTCCGGCGATTGTCGAAGCCTTCGGGATCGTATCGCGCGATCGCGACGCCCTCGTTCTTGGACCTGCCGGCGACGGGGGGTACTACCTGATCGCAGCGGCTCGGCTGCCCGCCGTGTTCTCAGATATGTCCTGGGGAAGTGCCGGGGTCTGCTCGCGCACGGAAGCCGCCGCCCTGAAAGACGGCTTCACCGTGCACCACCTGGCGACAATGAACGACGTCGATACGGCGGACGATCTGCGCCGGGCGTCAGCGACCGGCCGTGCACCGCGCACGGCCGCGTGGCTCGTGCAGCACGACGGATGGAAATAAGGACGGCAAGGTGGCAATTGCGGTCGGGTTTCTGCGTTCGCCCCTTGCGTTGCCCGGAATCGGCGGACTATCTTCTCCTGAGTTGGAATGGAGTCGCCCCTCGTCCTCATCGTCGAAGACGACCACAGCACACGGCTGATGTACCGCGACTTCCTCAACCGTTCGGGCTTCCGGACGGCGGACGCGCACAACGGATTTCAGGCACTGGAGAAAGCCCGCGAGCTTCGGCCGGACCTCGTCGTCACCGACCTTGCCGTGCCGGGCATGAACGGGTTCGAGTTCTGCCGCGCGCTGCAGGAGTCGTCCGCGACGCGCCACATCCCGATCCTCGCGATCACCGGACACAGCGAGTACCTGGACGACCCCGAGCGCTTCCGGCACGCCGGGATTTCGCACGTGCTGATCAAGCCGTGTGAGCTGGAGGAGGTCGTGCGCGAGGTGCGCCGGATGCTCGAGGCGCAGAAGCCGCAGGTGTCTCCCGCGGCGCACTAGCTGAAGCTGGAGAGCGCCGCCTTCTCGTCGTCGAACGTATCGAACACCGTCAGCAGCTTCGTCACCACCAGCAGATCCTTCAGCTTCTTGGTCACGTTCACCAGCTTCAGGGCTCCGCCTTTATTCTTGGTCGTGGCGTAAGCCTGAACGAGCTGGCCGAGACCGGCGCTATCCACGTAGGCCACGCGGCTCAGGTCGATGACGATGTTCTTGGTGCCCTGCTGGATCAGGCTCTGGACTTTGTCTTTCAACAGGACGTCGCCGCCCTTGTTAAGGGTAATGTCGCCATCGACCGAGATGATCGCGACGTCCCCTGCCATCCGCTGTTCGAGCTGCATGCGTCCGTCCTCCCGTAATTTCGTCAGTGAGGCGTGCATCTTACCTTATCCGTCGTACCTCACCACCACAATGGTGATGTCGTCGTTGGCAGTTGCCGCCCCGGCAAACTTGCGCACGTCCGCCAGCAGCGCATCGAGCAGCTCCTGCGGCGTCCGGTTGCGGTTGGCGATCACGGCCGCCAGCAGCCGGTCGTCGCTGTATTCGTCGCCGGCTTCGTTCAACGCCTCGCTGACGCCGTCGCTGAATGCGATGATGACGTCGCCCGGCGCAAGGGTGAGCGCTTCTTCCTCGTACGAAGAGTTGTCAAAAATGCCGAGCACCATGCCGCCGGTCTCGAGTCGGCGCACGCCCGACGCCGTCACGAGGAACGGGGCGTTATGGCCCGCGTTGGAGTAGACGAGCGATCCATCGGCGCCGAGGATGCCGCAGAAAGCAGTGAGGAAGCGCGATTCGATGCGGCGGCGGAACAGGCCCTGGTTCAGCCGCCCCACGAGCGGCGCGCAGCGGGTGTGATAAGCCGCTTCGGCGCCGAACATCCCGAGGACCGCGGCGGCGAGAAGTGCCGCGGGCGCCCCCTTACCGGCGACGTCACCGAGAATGAATCCGAAACGGCTGTCCGGCGCGTCGAAATAGTCGAAGAAATCGCCGCCAACCGCGCGGCAGGGGATTGACGTGCCCGCCGTGCAGTAGAAGGCTCCGCTGCGGTTGGAGACAGGGAGCAGCGACTGCTGGATCGCCGCGGCCACCTTGAGCTCCTGATCGAGCCGCGCCCGTTCCAGCGCTTCGCGGTACAGCCGGGCGTTTTCAATCGCGACCGCCGCTTCGATGCTCAGCGTCTCGAGTGCGGCGCGCGACGCCTGCGATCGCAGGGCGCCCCGCTCGCGGCTGTCGAGGTAGAGGACGCCGATCATCTTGTCCTTGGTGTCCTGTTCCGCCTTTTCCACGTAGCGGACGAGTCGCAGCGGCGCGCACAGCACGTGCCGGATGCCGAGCGCCACGGTGCCGAGGTGCTGGCCGGCTTCGGATCCCTCCATCAGGTCTTCGACAATGCGCGCCGTGCCGGTCGCGAACACGCTTTCGGGAATCTTGCGGCTGGTCTCGAACGTGCGGCCCGACAGCGTGATGTGCCCCTGCGCGCGACCCAGCTTGAATTCCAGGACGCCTTCGTCGTTGGCGAGCATGATGAAGCCGCGCTCAGCACCGGCGACATCAATCGCCGAGTCGAGCACAAGCGCGAGCACCTCGTCGAGGACCCGCCCCGACCCGAGCGCGCGCAGCCCTTCGAGCAGGCTCGACATGTGGCGCAGCTCACTGGCGGCGGTCATCGCGCTTGATCGGGCGCTGTCGTCTTCCTCGATGAGGAAGACGATCTTGGTGTCGTGCGATTCGCCCAGCCGGATCTGGTCGCCGTGCGCCAGCACGCATTCCCCGGTGCGCTTGCCGTTGACGTAGGTCCCGAACTTGGAGTCGAGGTCGCGCAACAGGAAGCCGCCGGTGCCGGCGGCGATTTCCGCGTGATGGCGGGACACACCGACGCCCGTGACCTGGATGTCGCTCTCGGAGCGGCGGCCAAGCGTGAGAATGGTCTTGTCGACCGGAACCTGGCGGCGGCCGCGCGGATCGGTGACGACGAGACGTGGTGTGGGCGGCATCCCGGACACTACTCCCTCACTGGGGCAATCGGTCAGAAAGGGCCGATTATGACGTACAAACGACGGACGCGGACATTACGCACAAGCACCGCGCCCTGGCGGCCCGGCATGGATCTTTCCTGAGGGCCGCGACATAATCCTGCGTCGGTGCATGGGTTGTCCACATTGCGGTGCAGAAGATACGACCGACGGCACAGGGACCTGCATCCAGTGCGGCAAGCCGCCAGGGCCGTCCGACACTGACGCCACACGGCTGTCCGCCGCGCCATCCTTCACCGATTTCGACCTGACCCGGTTGCCGGACGCTTCGTCTCCCGGCACTCCTCCTTCCGGCCCGGACGACCCGACCTACCTCCTGCCGGAGGCGCGCGCCCGCCAGTCGGACAGCCGTGGGGCCACGCCGCGAAGCGGTCCGCTGGCGATCGGCCAGCGGTTCGGTCCGCGCTACCGCATCGTCAAGCTGCTGGGCATGGGCGGCATGGGCGCGGTCTACCAGGCGTGGGACGCCGACCTGGACGTGCTGGTCGCTCTGAAAGTGATACGCACGGAAGCGGGCAGCGATTCCGACGAAACGCGGGCGATCGAGCGCCGCTTCAAGCAGGAGCTGCTGCTGGCGCGCCAGGTCACCCACAAGAACGTGGTCCGCATTCACGACCTCGGGGAGATCGACGGCATCAAGTACATCACGATGTCGTACATCGAGGGGGAGGATCTCGCATCGCTCCTCAAGCGCGAGGGCCAGCTGCCTGTGCCGAGTGCGCTCCGCATCCTGCGGCAGGTCGTCTCAGGTCTGGTGGCGGCGCACGAGGCCGGCGTGGTCCACCGCGACCTGAAGCCCGCCAACATCATGATCGAAGGCGAACACGCCATCATCATGGATTTCGGCATCGCGCGATCGTCGTCGCCGCCGCCTGATTTGACGACATCGTCGACGACAACGGGTGCGACAGGCGCGTACCGCGCGGGCCGGCAGACGCAGCAGTCGACGATGGCGGGCGCCATCGTCGGCACGATCGCGTACATGGCGCCCGAACAGGCGAGAGGCGATGCGGTCGATCAGCGCGCCGACATCTACGCGATGGGGCTGATCGCGTCCGACCTGCTCGTCGGGCCGCGGAGGCGCCCGCAGCAGACGCTCGATGACCTCCGGCGCGACTCGGATGATCCGCCGATGCCGCTCCGCTTGATCGATCCCGGCGTGCCTGAAGCGCTCGAAGCCGTGGTCCTCCGCTGTCTGCAGCGCCATCCGGCCCGGCGCTATCAGACCACCGCCGAGCTTTTGTCGGCGCTCAATCGGCTCGATGACCAGGGCAAAAAGCTGCCGGCGATCCGTCGGTTGACGCGGCGCATGGTGGCGGCGACCGGCGTGGTTGGCCTGATACTCCTTGCCGCAACCTTCTATGTCACGCGGATCTTCACGACGCCGCCTGTTCAGCCGGATCCGGTGTCGGTCGTCATCGCCGACCTGGACAACCAGACCGGCGACCCGGCGTTCAACCGGACGCTCGAGCCGATGCTGCGGCGCGCGCTCGAGGGCGCCGGATTCATCAACGCCTACGACCGGAACGGCATGGTCCGGACACTGGGGGTCAATCCGCCGGAGCGGCTCGACGAGATGGCGGCGCGCGAAATTGCGGTGCGCGAAGGCGTCGGCGTGGTCCTCACCGGGTCGCTGCAGCGCGACGGCGACGGCTACACGATCACCGTCAAGGCCACGCGCACTGTAACCGGCGAAGTCGTGGCCGACGCCACCACCGACGCCGACACCAGGGACGAGATCGTCGAAGCCGCGACCCAGCTGATGGCGACCGTTCGCACGGCGCTCGGCGACGGGGCATCGGAGTCGGCCCAGATGTTCGCGATGGCGAGTCTTTCGGCCACCTCGCTCGACGTCGTTCGGCACTACGCCGCCGCGCAAGAGGCCTCGTCCAATAACCGGTTCGAGCAGGCCCGGGAGAGCCTCCTGAAGGCCGTGGCAGTGGATCCTACGTTCGGCGTAGGCTACCAGCTCCTGGCCGTCCAGTCCCGCAACCTGGGGCAGCTCCAGGAGGCCGACAAATACATCAGTGAAGCGCTGAAGTACCTGGACAACATGACCGAACGCGAGCGGCTGTCCACGCGCGGTATGTACTACCGCCTGACCGGCGACTATCCGCAGTGCGTCAAGGAGTACGGGGAGCTGATCGCACGCTACGCTGCCGACGTCACCGGCCACAACCAGCGAGCGCTGTGCCTGACGCAGCTGCGAGACCTGAAAGGCGCGGTCGACGAGATGCGGCAGGTAGTCGATTTGCTGCCGAATCGGGCCTTGTTCCGCGACAACCTGGCGCTCTACGCGAACTATGCGGGCGACTTCCAGACCGCGGAAGAAGAAGCGCGCATGATCGAGGAACCCGACTCCTATGCCACCCTGGCGATCGCCTTCGCGCAACTGGGGCAGGGACGTCTCACCGAGGCGATGGAGACGTATCAGAAGCTGGCGACTATCGATGCGCTGGGTGCATCCTTTGCGGCGTCGGGGCTTGGCGATCTTGCCGCCGTGCAGGGACGTTTCTCGGACGCCGTTCGCATTCTGAATGATGGCGCGGCGCGCGACCTGGCGGCGAAGAGCGGCGATCGCGCCGCGTCGAAGTTCGCCGCCGTCGCCTACGCGGAGTTGTCACGCGGCCGCAGCGCGCAGGCGGTCGCGGCGATCGAGAAGGCGCTCGCCAACAGCCGCTCAGTCCGTATTCGCTTCCTCGCCGCGCGCTTGTCCGTCGAGGCCGGCCGGATCGAACAGGCGCGTCCGCTGATGGCGAGTCTCGCCGCGGAACAGCAGGCGGAGCCGCAGGCCTATGCGAAGCTGATCGAAGGAGACATCGCTCTCAAGAGCGGTGATTCACGCCTGGCGATCAAGGTGTTGTCCGAGGCGAGCGTGGTACTGGATACGTGGATCGGACACTTCGATCTGGGCCGCGCCTACCTCGACGCCGGCGCGTTCCTGCAGGCCGACTCGGAGTTCGATCGCTGCCTGCGGCGCCACGGCGAAGCGCTGGCGCTGTTCCTCGACGAGGAACCCACCTACGCCTACCTGCCGTCTGTCTATTACTACCAGGGCCGGGTCAGAGAAGGACTCAAGATTGCCGGCGCCGCGGAGTCATACAGGGAGTACCTCGTGTTCCGCGGGGAGTCCAGGGACGATCCGCTCCTTGCCGACGCCCGGCAGCGCGCCGCCCAGTAATCCGTTCGGATGCGAAGGGTGTGGCGTTATCTACAGTGGTAGCTTTTTCGGGGGCCGAGGGCCATAATTCTGCTCGGAGTCCCCCCAAAATCGACCAGGCACCAGTTATGAGATGTCCCCGTTGCGGCTCGGAAACGTCGGCCGGCAACGAGCGCTGCATGGCGTGTGGCCAGATGCCGGCCGTCGCTCCAACGATGGCAACGGGAGTACTGACCCCGTTTCCGCCATCATCGGAGCCGTCCTCGGACCGTGATGTGACCCGCCTCCCGGACAACCCTACCGAAGCTTTCTCGTCCTACGCCGAGACACCCGGGTTCGACGGCGACACGACGGGGATGCCGCCGCCGCTTGATAGCGGCCGCACGCACCCGCGGCCGGCCGGCACGCGCACCCGCCCGGCTACCGCGGTGCTGACCGACGGGCAGCTGTTCGGTACACGCTATCGCATCATCAGCCTGCTGGGCATGGGCGGCATGGGCGCGGTCTACCAAGCCTGGGACGCGGAGCTCGACGTCGTCGTCGCGCTGAAGGTCATTCGGCCCGAGGCCATCAGTGACCCGGAAGAGACACGCGCCATCGAACGGCGTTTCAAGCAGGAGCTGCTGCTCGCGCGGCAGGTCACCCACAAGAACGTTGTCCGGATTCACGACCTTGGCGAGATCGACGGCATCAAGTACATCACGATGTCGTACATGGACGGGGAGGACCTCTCAACCGTCCTCAAGCGCGAAGGGAAGCTCCCGGTCCCCGAAGCGCTTCGGATCCTCCGGCAGGTGGCGTCCGGACTGATGGCCGCGCACGATGCGGGCGTGGTACACCGTGACCTGAAGCCGGCCAACATCATGATCGAAGGCGGCAACGCCGTCATCATGGACTTTGGCATTGCCCGGTCCTCGTCGAGCGTGGCGGCGGTGCCGCCGGGCGCCAGCGGCATCTGGCGCTCGAACAGGTTGCCACAGGCGACACAGTCGGGCGCCATCGTCGGGACGATAGCCTATATGGCGCCCGAGCAGGCCAAGGGCGAGTCCGTCGATCAGCGCGCCGACATCTACGCCCTGGGCCTGATCATGTCGGACATGGTGCTGGGGCGACAGGAGAAGGAGCGGACCACGCTCGAGGAGTTACGGCGCCGGTCCGAGGAGCTTCCGCGGCCGCTTCGAGCCGTGGACCCCGACATCCCCGAGGCGCTCGATCAGATCGTGGTGCGCTGCCTCCAGCCGGATCCAGAGGCGCGATTCGGAACGACCTCGGAGCTGGTTGCTGCACTCGATCGGCTGGACAAGAACGGCGTGCCCCTGCCGCTCGTACGGCGTCTGACCGGCCGCATGATGGCGGCGGCCGCTCTGATCGCGCTTGTCCTGCTGGCTGGGACCGCGTACGTGACGCGGCGGGCGGTGGCGCCCCCCGAGCAGCACGACCCCGTGTCAGTGGTGATTGCCGACTTCGACAACCGCACCAACGATCCGGCGTTCGATCGCACGCTCGAGCCGATGCTGAGACGGGCGCTGGAAAGCGCGGGCTTCATCACGGCGTACGATCGGACCGGCGTGAATGCGCTTGGCGTCCGGCCGCCCGAGAACCTCAGCGAAGCCGCCGCGCGTGAGCTGGCGGTGAAGCAGGGTCTCGGAGTGGTTCTCTCGGGCTCGATCGATCCGAGCCGCAACGGCTATGCACTCGCTGTCAAAGCCGTTCAATCGGTGACCGGCAACGTTCTCGCCACCGCCGAAGGCCGCGCGTCGAGCAAGGAGCAGGTCGTAGAAGCGGCGACGAGGCTGGCTGCGCGAGTCCGCACCGCGCTCGGCGACGATACGTCCGACGAGGCGCAGATGTTCGCGATGGCGAGCCTGTCGGCCACGTCGCTCGATGTGCTGCGCCACTACTCGGCCGGCAGGGAAGCCTCGTCCCTGGGCAAGTTCGACGAGGCCAGGCGCAGCTATGCCAATGCGGTCAACCTCGACCCGAAGTTCGGCATCGGCTACCAGGCGCTGGCGACGCTGTCGATGAATCTCGGCAACCAGCAGGATGCGGACAAGTACTTCAAGCAGGCACTGCAGTATCTCGACGGCATGACCGAGCGCGAGCGTTACACCACGCGCGGGATGTACTACCGGACGACGGGTGATTACGCGCAGTGCGTGAAGGAATACACCGATCTGATTGCACGATTCGCGGCGGATGTGCTCGCGCACAACAATCTGGCGTTGTGCTCGACCTTCCTGCGGGATATGCCGACGGCGCTCGCCGAGATGCAGCGCGCGGTGAAGATCCTGCCGAATCGCGCGCTGTTCCGGATCAATCTGGCGCTGTACGGGAGCTACGCGGGCGACTTCCAGATCGGGGAGCAGGAGGCGCGCGTCGCGCAGGATCTGGGGAGCCCGCTGGCCCCGGTTCCGCTCGCGTTCGCTCAGCTGGGGCAGGGGCAATTATCACAGGCAGCCCAGACCTACCAGGCACTCGAGAAGGTCGACTCGCTCGGTCCGATGGCGGCGTCTCACGCCGCGGCCGGGTTGGGGGATCTGGCGGTGCTCGAAGGCCGGTTCTCCGATGCCGCTCGAATCCTCCAGCAGGGCGCCACAAGCGATCTAGCCTCCAAGAATGCCGATCGAGCCGCCGCGAAGTTCGCCTACCTGGCCTACGTCGAGCTCCTGAGGGGGCAGCCGCGCGCTGCGGTTGCGGCCGCCGACCAGGCACTCAGTAACAGCAAGGCCGTCAAGATCCGGTTCCTCACGGCGCGAGCGTTTGTGGAAGCCGGCGAGATTGATCGCGCGCGTGCCCTCATCGCGGGCCTTGCCTCCGAGCTGCAGGCTGAGCCTCAGGCCTACGCGAAAATGGTGGAAGGCAGGATCGCCCTGAAGAATGGCGATCCACGCGAGGCAATCAAGGTGCTGACCGAGGCGAACGCCCTGCTCGACACCTGGATCGGCCATTTCGATCTCGGGCAGGCGTACTTCGAGGCGGATGCGATGCCTCAGGCCGATGCCCAGTTCGATCGCTGTCTCCGGCGCCGCGGCGAGGCGCTCGCGCTATTCCTGGATGAAGAGCCGACCTATGGCTTCTTCCCGCCCGTCTATTACTATCAGGGTCGCATCCGTGAGGCGTTGAAGAACGCGGGATTCGCGGAATCGTACCGGGAGTATCTGACGCTCCGCGGTCAATCGAAGGAAGATCCGCTGCTGGCCGATGTCCGCCGCCGCGCCGGCGGCGCAAGCTGATTCAGATAGCGGCGCCGCTCAATCCACGGCCGTAATAGCCGCGAAATTGGACGGTCCACTGCGCGTGCGGTCGTCAAACTCCGCGACCACGAAATAGACAACATTGCCGGCTGGGATTCGCTCGCTGTCGATGAAGCTGGTGGTCGCCGAGTCGCCACAGGACGGGGTTTCAGCGGTACCGCACAGCGGCACCCGCGTGGCCGCGTCTTTGATCCGGTTACCGGTGACGACGCGATAGCGATAGACCTCGTAGCGTGACACCGTGCCGACGGGAGGAGGCTTCCACTCGAGTCTTATCCTGTGCCGCGGCTCGGTCCCGTATTCAGACGGACACGCCGTCACGGCATCGCCACCGAGCAGGCATGCCCTCAACGCGGCAGGAGCATTCCCCAAGCCGGCCGCAGTGTCGCGATCGAGCTCGACCTGACTTGTGACCGGCGCTGCCGACAGCGCAACGACGCTCGAAAATAACAGCGTCGGCAGATGCGCGATGACAGCCGCCATCGCGCACCTGCGGGATTGGGTCATGGCACCTGGACCACGTCCAGAATCGTGATCGTGCCCCACGAAGGATGCGCGTGATTGGACTCTGGCTGCGTCTTCGTATCCAGGACGACGTTCAGATATTTGCCCGCTCCATCACCGTTCCCCACGATATCCACCGTCGCTTCCGCAGGCGGGATTGTTCCCGTGCACACCACCCCTGGAGCTCCCGGATTGTCCGCCGATGGGTTGCATTCCAGTACTCCATCCGCGAAGCTGTTTCCGCCCCAGACGCTGACAAACCCCGGCGCGTATCCGAGATTGAAGCTCGTGCCCGAAGCGAGAGTTTGATCGTCAGTCAACGGGTCCTGCAGTGTGAGCGACGCGTAAGGTGCACCTCCCGAGACGCTGACGGAGAATGAATCCCAGTACCCGGTGCCATCGTTGGTGACCGCGTTGTAGGCATCGTATGTGAACAGGTTGTAGCTGAACGTCACCCGGTACTTTGTGTTTCCACCGATCAGTGGAGGCAACAGCGCCGACGCCCCATGGATGCAATTGGGCTGTAATTCAGCGTCAGTCCGTTCGATTCCGATCGCCACTGCGTTTCCGACCGTGGCAATATCAGGCGTCTCTGTTTCGGGCGCCCCGCAGTTCGCCGCCGTTGTTGCCACCCATACGTTAATGGTCATGGTGTTCGGAGTCGGGTCGAGGTTGACGCCGCCATTGTCCGTCCCGCCATCATCTTCAACCTGGAAAGTGAAGCTGGTGTAGGGCCAGCCGGTCGCTCCTTCTCCCGGCTGATACCTCAAGCTGCCGGCCGTAATCTCCGGCTCGGTGACGAAGTCCCCCGCCGCGAGCGGCGTCGTGTTTTTCATGAGCGTGCCGGCGCCTGGCAGCGTCGTGATCTTGACCCTGTAGAAATTGTTCGCCGGAAGGTCCAGCGGGTCCGTGAACCCGAAATCCTCAACTGTGAAGGTCTGGACCGTGCCCTGCAGTGTCGAGACACTGTCGTCGGTACCGGCCGGCGCGTCGTTGACCGGAATGACGTGGATCAGGACCGTAGCCG
>Ga0075418_10001569_pt1 | contig 25994 bp, 17 predicted proteins | sample SoiMetdeltSBSDD2_FD_81776 | JGI IMG/M metagenome (GOLD analysis project Ga0075418, IMG submission 81776) | Bulk soil microbial communities from a Populus tree surrounding site in Tennessee, USA - Soil MetaG P. deltoides SBSDD2 | ecosystem: Environmental > Terrestrial > Soil > Tree plantation...
CTTCGAACGCGAGCTCGTCCACCGAGACATCGATCTCGAGCCCTCGACCGAACGCCAGCGGCCCCGGCTCGCGAAGCCGGCGGACCACCCGCGCGACTTTCACCGATCGAATGCCATCGATCTGGCGTCGCATACCCTCTTCTGCCGGCAGTGCGTAGAGCTGCAGGAGCTCGCGCAATGCGGTTGCGCCCTCCTCTCCTGTCGAGTTCACGAGCGACAGGTAATTGAGAGAGAGATGGCTGATGGCGCGCCAGGCCGCAGAACCGTCTGCCAACGGCGCGTACGGCCGGCTGGGGCCGCTGATCACCCGGATGCTCGTCACCGGTGCGGCGATGTCGAGCGAGCAATCACCCTTGCCGACGCCCATCGGCATCTGGAGCACCAGGTCCCGATTCGTGCAGAGGGCTTCGACCGACAACTGCCGAAGGTCGCCGCTGAACGGGGCGTGAGTCGGATCCACCAGCGACAGAAAGACCTCGCTTCCGATATAGCTCGATCGGGGCCCCCTTCTCTTCTGCGTCGTCGACGGCAGGCGCGGCTCGCGGCGCACGGTGTAGTACGCGGCGTGACCGTGGCGGCGGTGGGAGCTGTATGACTGATAGAACGGCAGGAACTGCTGCTCGCTATCCGAGCCGATTCCGTGACCGGTCAAGGCAGTGACCTGATAGATCTCGAAGTCGAGCGGCCTCGTGCGATCCGGCACCACGTGGTACTCGTGGGCGCCGTCGCTGACGTTGATGCGATCGACACGCTTGGGAAAGAGGTTGATCGCCGGCGTGCAAAACAACGCGAAGTTGGTCGCGTCGACGACGCGCTCGAGCGTCGTGTCGCCGCGGCCGAGCAGCACAACCAGCTCGATCTCGTCCGCCCCCGTGCGAGCCACCGGCGGCGCGAGACCAGAGATTTCGAGAAAGCGGTAGCGATGCGGGAACGAGAAGTATTCCTGCAGTAGCCGATAGCCCTGAAACGAGCGCTCGGTGACCGGCAGCAGAGCCTGCGTATCGGCAAAGCCCACATGCCTCACGCTCGACGCAGGCAGGAACTCATACGTGCTCACCGGGCCCTTGCCCGGTATCACCAATACCCCCAGCGGCGACGCCAGGCACAACTCGCAGAGCTTGTTCGCCACATCGTCGCGACCGGAGACGTAGAAGACCAGGCGATCGAGGGCGACCTGCGCGAACTTGAGCCCGGCAGTGCTCCTGAGGCGAATGCGAACGCCGCCCTTGATACGCTGAGCGACGGAGAGCCGATTCAGCGGCAAATCGGATGCGAACGTGAAGTAGCTCGCCGACACGACTTCAATCGGCCAAAGCGTGACGTCCTGCGCCGTTCGGAACTCACACGCGGTAGCGTCCTCCCCGGCAGCGATTCCCAACATCGTGCTTCCGCGCGGCACGACCTTGAGACCGGATGCCAGGCTGGGATCTCCGGTGTCCGGCCGCAGCTGCGCGACCAGCATCGACGGCGTCGGCGCCAGGTAGTGGGGGTGTACGATCTCGAGCAGCGCCTGCGTGAATCGAGGGAACTCGGCGTCGAGCTTGAGTTGCACGCGCGAGGCGAGGAACGCCACGCCCTCGATCAACCGCTCGACGTATGGATCTGCTACTTCCAGGCCGTTCATGCCCAGGCGTGCCGCGATCTTGGGGAACTGCAGGGCAAACTCCGCGCCCATCTCGCGCAAGTGCTGCAGCTCGAGGTTGTAGTACTGGAGCAGCCGGGGATCCATCAGACGACTCGCGACGGCATCAGATCGGACATCTCGACCTTCCCCGTCTCGAGGTCGATTTCCGTGCGGACGAGCAGTTCGAGAGGCACCGGCTGCGCCCAGAGATGGCCGTGGATCTCCACCCCGATCACGTTGTGATGGTCGAGCGCGCTCGCCTCGAGGATGGCGCGCACCTGCAGCGTGCCGGCGAGGATGCGCGGCTCGAATTCGACGATCGCTTCGCGGATCGCGCCCTCCAATTCGTGCACGTCGATGGAATTGGCTGCCCGGCCCGAGAGCGCGGGAAGCCCGAAGTTGATCACCGAGCGGCGCGCGTGCGGGACATCGGCAAGGTCGACACCCGATTCGAGGCGCGTGGTATTGAACAGCCACGCCAGGTCGCGCAGTACTGCCTGGCGCAGACGGCTCTTCGACATCACCCGATTCTCGCGTGGCTCCTGCTGGCGTTCGGGTTCCTCGTCCGTGAGTCGATCAAGGAGGGCTGGCTGAAGCCGTTCCTGTGGTGTGAGCTCAGGCATTCCCGCTTCCCGGAGTTTCAGTTGCGGCATTGCCCAGCACGATGGTTCGTACATCCATGATCGGATGCTCGCCTCTGTCAGTCGTCAAGATTCGCTGCCCGATACCGGAGAACACCTCGGGCGCATCCTCTCTCCAGACCGTCTTGCGCGCCAACGCCAACACCGCCTCGTCGGCGCTCTCGGATCCGGGGTAGCGCGTCGGAATGACGCCAACCGAGTCACCGCCATTCGCGAACTCGAAATGCGCCGGCATCCACACCACGTCACGCAAGTCTACCGGCGCCTCAATGTCGATGCGCGCCAACCGCTCGAAGGGTACCCAGTAGTAGCGACCGTTGATGACCGCCTCGCACACCGGCCCGAGCCGCATGTCTGCGTCGGCAATCCATTCGAACGCCTGACCGTCGAGCGACCCCGTCGTCGTGGGCGCGGATTCGAATGCGCGCGCGCGCAGCGACTGAGCCTCGCTCGCCCGCGCGCGCCCGTGCACCAGCATCGATTCAATAAGCAGCGCGAGCCACTCCTCCGGCTGTCCGAACACAACGGGCGACGTCTTGCCCGCGAAGACATCGGCGCGCAGCGCCTCACACTTGATCGCCTCGCGGTACATCTGGGCCATCGCGAGCGTCTTGGCGTCGAGATCGGCAGCGACATTGAGCTGCGTCAGTGCCCGCTCCCACTGCCCCATCACCGAGAGCAACTGAAACAGGAACACGCGCAGCTCGGCGCGAGCCGGCTGCTGTTTGATCTGATCCTGAAGCTGGCGCAAGGCGGCCTGCAGATCGCCGTCGCGTACGGCTTGTTCGGCGGCTTCCAGAGACATGTACTCACTCCTCGCTTGTGTTCGGTGCTTCCGCACCACGCCCAGCCGCCCGTCTCCGAAGGATTCGCCGTCGCCCGAACGACCAAACACAAGCGAGTTCCAGACGAGATCGCCTCAGGCGGCACCGACCGCCGCGCGGTCAGACCCCCGCGTGCGCGTCGGTTTCGAATTCCACCTTCCCGCCGCCAGTGCCGCCGGTCTTGCCCTGCGGCGTGTAGATCACTTTGACCTTTGAGAACCCGATTTCCAGGTGCTCCATTAGCTCGTCACCGCTCGATTCCGTCTTGAGCGCGGTGATTCTGGCGTTCGTGAGTTCGATCCTGAAGTATTCGAGCGGGGTATCGCCAGCCTTGCGCACGCTGAGCGAAACCTGTGGCACGACCTTGTTGGTGCGCAGATAGCTCATGAGGGTGGGCGAGCTTTGATCCACACGCTTGACGATGTGCAGTTCGTCAATCGTGACATGCCCCTTGGCCGAACCGGTTATGGCCTGGCGCGAGGACTCCATGCCCCACGACCAGGTCACAATGTCGATCTCGCCCTTGTGGTCGCCGTCGCTGGCGTCGCCAGTGACACCTTGCACCTTGAGGAACATGTCCGCGATAGCCACAATGCACGTCCAGGATGTGGTGACGGGGTCAGACCCCTTCACATGTGACAACGTGTGAAGGGGTCTGACCCCCTTGGTCCCGGTCTAGCCCGCCTTGGCCGATGGCAGTTTCGAGACGAGCCGCAGCGATACCGTCAGGCCTTCCAGCTGGTAGTGCGGGCGCAGGAAGAACTTCGACGAGTAGTAGCCTGGGTTCCCCTCGACCTCCTCCACCACGACCTCGGCGGCGGCAAGCGGCTTGCGCGCCTTCGTCGTCTCGGACGAATTCGCGGGATCTCCGTCGACGTAATTCATGATCCACTCGTTCAACCACCGGTGCATGTCGTTCCGCTCCTTGAAGGAGCCGATCTTGTCGCGCACGATGCATTTCAAGTAATGCGCAAAGCGGCAGCAGGCGAACATGTACGGCAGGCGTGCCGCCAGGTTTGCGTTGGCTGTGGCGTCGGGATCGTCGTACTCGGCCGGCTTCTGCAGCGACTGCGCACCGATGAATGCCGCGAAATCGGAATTCTTCCGGTGCACGAGCGGCATGAAACCGTTTTTGGCGAGCTCGGCCTCGCGCCGGTCGCTGATCGCGATCTCGGTCGGGCACTTCATGTCGACGCCGCCATCGTCAGTCGGGAACGTGTGCACCGGCAGACCTTCGACCGCGCCACCAGACTCGATGCCTCGAATGCGCGAACACCACCCGTACATCTTGAACGAGCGTGTGATGTTGGTTGCCATCGCATACGCCGAGTTCGCCCACGTGTAGCGGGTGTGATCGGCGGCGCCGGTGTCTTCTTCGAAGTCGAACTCCTCGACCGGATCGGTCTTCGCGCCATACGGCAGTCTGGCCAGGAAGCGCGGCATCGCCAGGCCGATATAGCGTGAGTCCTCCGATTCACGCAGCGATCGCCAGGCCGCGTACTCGGGCGTCGTGAAGATCTTCGTCAGGTCACGTGGGTTGGCGAGTTCCTGCCACGACCCCATCTGCATGACGGTTGGACTCGCGCCGGCAATGAACGGACAATGCGCGGCAGCCGATGTCCTGGCGATCTCCCCCAGCAGCTCAACGTCAGGAGGGCTCTGATCGAAGTGGTAGTCGCCAACCAGGCAGCCGAAGGGCTCGCCACCGAACTGGCCGTACTCGGCTTCGTAGATATTCTTGAAGATCGGGCTCTGGTCCCACGCCGTACCCTTGTAGCGCTTGAGTGTCTTCCCAAGATCCAGCTTGCTGATGTTCATCACCCGGATCTTGAGCTGCTCGTCGGTCTCGGTGTTGTTGACGAGATAGTGCAAACCGCGCCAGGCGCCCTCGAGTTTTTGGAAATCCTCGTGGTGCAGGATCTGGTTGATCTGCTCCGTCAGCTTCTTATCGAGCTGCGCGATGATCGCCTCGATCGACTTGACGACGTCGGCGCTGATGAGAGACGTCTGCGAGAGTGCCTGCTCGGCCAGCGTGCGCACTGCCCGCTCGACAGCTTCTTTCGCCTCGTCGCTCTTCGGCTTGAATTCTTTCTTCAGCAGAGAATCGAAATCGGTGATTTCGAGCGCGCCGGCACCCGATTGCACATCCTGCTGGGTTTTTGGATCAGCCATGCCTGTTCTCCGCTAGGTAATCGTTTAGGAGGCGGGTTCTTCGTTCTTCGTCGACGCGAGCGTCTTGAGCAGCGCCGGATCCTGCAGGAGCTTGGCGACCAGTTCCTCGGCGCCGGTCTTGCCGTCCATATAGGTGATCAGGTTCGACAGCTGCTGCCGCGCCTCGAGCAGCTTGTTGAGCGCATCGACCTTGCGGGCGACCGCAGCCGGCGAGAAGTCGTCCATGCTCTCGAAGGTGAGCTCGACACTCAGGTTGCCGTCACCGGTGAGCGTGTTGGGCACCTGGAACGCCACACGCGGCTTCATCGCCTTCATCCGGCTGTCGAAGTTGTCGACGTCGATCTCGAGGAACTTGCGGTCGGCAACGGGAGGCAGCGGCTCTGTCGGGTTTCCCGAGAGATCGGCCAACACGCCCATGACGAACGGCAGCTGAATCTTCTTCTCAGAACCATATAGCTCCACGTCATATTCAATCTGCACGCGTGGGGCGCGGTTCCTGGCGATGAATTTCTGACTACTAGCCTTAGCCACGATACACCTCCTGGCACACGACTCGAACTCGCTACGAATCCTTCAAGCCGCCCGCGGACCGCGCCTGTGGAAGCGCATCGGGCGCGACGTCGGCCAACACTTCGAGAAAATCCTTCGACACGAGACGCTTCGCGCGATCGAGAAACAGCGGGATCGGACTCGACGGCTCGTTCCTTCGGAAGAACTCGGCAACAGCGTCTAGCGTGCGAATGGCATCGTCACGAGATCTGATACCGCCAACGCCGATCACGGCGCCCACCCCTGCCTCCTCACCCTCGCCAGCCACTCCTCCGTCCGCGTTGGCCTCGACACGCGTCGCCTCGGGGTGGATGGCCAGTCGCCCCCGCAGCACGAAATCTGCCTTCTTTAACGTCGTCAAGAGGGGCTCGAAGTTTGGCGCGGCCTCCACCCCACCTTCACGGCGCATGACCTCGTCCAGGCTCGCGAGCGATGCCACGGCGCGCGTGAGCGATCCGCTCAAGGCCCTGAGCTCGACGATGGGGGTCGCAGCGAAGGCCGCGGCAATCTGCTTTTCCTCGGGCTGTTCCTCGTTTTCTCGGGGCTTCAGTTGCCCCGCGGCGATATCGAGATCGCGCAGGCTGAATCGGCCGTGCTGACGGTTCGAGACGAGCGGCGCACGACGAAACCCTTCCACCACTGCAACGGGATCGGCCAGACAGTTCAACGCACTTTGACGAAAGAAGGCATCCTCATCGACCAGAGGGTATACGTGGCGCCAGTGCTGTTCCACCCAGGCCGAGGCGACGGTGAGCGTCTCCGTGAATGCCTGAATTCCGTCGGTTCTCAACAATGCCGATCCCAGATATGCGAGCAGACGCAAGTCCTTGCTCGTTTGCAGCGCGTCGATGGAGCGTTGACGGATTTCCCCCCAATCCGGCGGCCGGTTCCTGCGCTTGATTTCTTTGCCCTGCTGGTCCCTTTCCACGTCGAGCGTGGCCTGGCCAAACAACTCGTAGGCGTCAAAAGCCGCGAGAGTGTCGGTATCCTCAAGACTTTTCCCGCACGGCTCGGCTTCAGAAATCGGCTGGAGCAAGCCGTTTCCGTCCCAGCCGCCATTCACGCGCACCCCCTGGCCGCGAACACGACCCCCTCGTCACTCAGTAAAACGACCGGCATCATCGATGCGAACGCCTTTTTGGAAGCTGGAAGCGAGTCGGATTCTATCGGCTTCTCTCCAATGGCGAAAGCCCAAAAGTACGGCCAGCCGACCGGAGGCACGAGCGCGACCAATTGCGGGAACTCTCGTGAACTCCGTCGTTTGCATCAGGCGAACGCTTCGACGACAAGCGCGGTGACGTTATCGGGTCCGCCCGTCTCGAGGGCAGCCGCGATCAGCGACTGCACGGCACTCTGAATGTCATCGTGCGCCAACCATTTCTCGAGTTGATCGTGCGACACGGTTCGAGTGAGGCCATCGGAGCAGAGCAGAAATCGATCGCCTCGGTGGACGCGGTCGCGGAATACGTCAAGCTCGAGCGTTTCCTCCCCACCCACCGCCCGGGTGATGGCGTGCGCGTCGGCCGCATCTCCATCGCCGTCGGCAAGGTTGTGGTCGCGCGTCAGTTGTTCGAGCCGTCCTTCTCGCCAGCGATAGGCGCGGCTGTCACCGGCCCAGAGCACGGCATAGCGGGTGCCCCGCGCCAGCAGCGCGACGACGGTGCTGCCGCTCTGCACTGCGTTGACGGGCCGAGTCGCGGCCCGCACCAAATGCTCGTTGACCTCATTTACGCGACGCCGGGCATCGTCCACGAGATCTTCGAAGCTCGAGTCGGGCACCATGTCGGCAAGCGCATCGCAGACCATTCGGCTGGCGACCTCGCCATCACTATGCCCACCGAGGCCGTCGGCCACCGCCCATATCCCGACATCGGTTCGCTCGAGAAAGGAATCCTGATTGATTTGGCGGACCCGGCCGACGTCGCTCGCCGCGGCCGATCGGAATCGAGGTGGCGAGAGATCGTCGACGAGCCGCTCGGTGGGCTGCGTCGTCGTTTCGACGTGCGCGGGAATCGAACGCCACTGTCGATCCGACCACGAGCCGTCAAGCAGTGCCGCGAACGAATCGGGATGCGGCAGTCCCTTGGCCAAGAGCGCGGTCGGCTGAACGATCGCGGAGCCCTCGGTCCACCACAGCGCCACCGGGTTGTACAGCGCACTCAGGCGCTGTGACATCAACTGCGTGAACGCATCGGTGAGATCGGCGGTCGATCCGATCGGAATCTGCCAACCCTCCGCTCCGTCATCGAGCAGCGACGATGACGTGGCATCGAGCACGACGGCTGGCGCCACGTCCTCGACTTCTCCCAACCGGATTAGCTGCTCGTCGAAGCTCTCGAAATCGACGTGCTCGAGTTCGAGTGTCTCGATGACGAGACTTTCAGCCGCGTCGAAGAAGCGCTGCGCCCGAATGACGGCCGTCAGCAGTTGCGGCGTCTCCGGCGGCAGTTCCGCGACGAGAGTCAGCGGGAAGTACCGTCCAACTCGATCAACGCTCGGCACCATGACGCCAATGACCGGCGCGGGACCGCAGATGCCGCTCGCGCAGGCGAAACGCCAGACCGGGCTCGTGAGGTACACGTCGAGCCACCGATCTCCGAGAGACGAGCGGCTGGCCGCCAGGCATTCCTGGAGCCATCCGTCCCAGACCCCCACGAAAGCGTCCGAGACACGTCGCCGCAGGAAATCACCGTGACTCGGCAATTTGCCGTAGAAACCAACTTCGAGCACGAGGGACATCCCGCTCCTGCTCCTTACGACGTCACGTCGCAGCGGAACTGCTGAAGATCACGCTGACCGAACGGATTCAACACGCTCATCGCGTCGATCCGAACGAGTGCGCTGTACCCGCCCTTCTCGAACGTCACCTCGTAGTGGTCAGACACCGAACGAATCTGCGCCGCGTCCAGCAAATGGAACCATGCCCACGCTCCCTGGAACACGATATTCGGACGACCGCTCGCACGATCCTCGAACGTCACGGCGGCGTTACCAGGCATCGGCCCCGGCCACCGTACTGGCTGCGTGCGCTCGGCCTCGTGCTGATACGTGATGCGCTGCCCATCGATTTCAAGAATGAAGCGGCTGACCGTCGCATCGAGCTTGATTGGCGTGACGCTGAAGTTCACCTGGAGTGTCGGCGAACCCGCGAAAAAGCGATCGCGGATTCGTTGCGCTAACTCGAACTGTCGGAGGACCGCAGTCGACACGCCAACCGAGGTACCAGACTCACTCGTACGCCAGGCCCACGGATTGCGCGTGGTATCGACGACATTCTGCAGGTATGTCTTGAAAAAGCGATCGAAAACGCCCCCCGGCGAGAACAGTTGCGTGAAGTCCTGCACCGTTACGTCGGACATGCTGCTGGCGGCGAAGGGGTAACGCCCACCCGCCAACTGCTGGCACACGGCTACGACGTCCTGACTGTAACGATTTTGAAGCTCATTGCCCGCCGCCTTCCCGACAATGTCGGAGGCACGTCCGGTGATCTGCGTGACGATGGCACCAACCGCAGGAGGCAATGTTTTCGCATCCTGCTGCAGAGACGTCATCAAGTCACCCTGCCCCGTCTTCGTCAACGCTTCGAGCGGCGAGACATCTCCGAATGACGTACCTACGGAGCTCAGTTGTTTCTGTATGGCGCCGATCTGGTTGATGACCCGATCGATGGGAGCACTTCCGGGATCGCCGTCAACCAGGCGGCGAATCGGCTCGAAATGGTCCGTCACCTGTTTGCCCGGTCGCACGTTGGACAGCCCGACTTGTTCCTTACCTTCCTTGAAAATCGCATCGACGGTTTTCCTGAGGGTCGAGGTCGACGCCGGGTCCGACGGCTTCTCCGGTTCGACGAGCGTGGTGTTGTCACGCACAATCTTGAGCAACCCTCTCAGCGGAGAGGTCGGCGCGGCCAGCAGCGCCAGCCGATTAGTCATCGCCGCCAGTCCTGGAGACGCCGCAAGCTCGATGTCGTTGAGGATGGCATCCCAGGCAGCGATATAGTCCTTCTCGTAAATGCCGATCATGTCGTCGCGGAGCTTGGCCGCCGACGTGAGCGACGGTCGCTGGTCGCCCATCACCCAGTAGTCGTCAGTGAACTTCTTGAGAATGAGGGTGCTGTCGGCGACGGTGATCTCCTTGAACGCCTCGCGCGTGTAAATCTTCGGGATGGGCTGCGAGAAGCTGGTTCGGCTCTTGCGCACGAACACTTCGCCGACACCGATACCTGCTGCCGTATCGAGCCGAAGGGGGCTGTCTTCAGCGTAATTCAGCCGGACAGTTTGATACATGAGTTCAGGAATCGAGACGCCGGCGATGGTGGCGCGCGCCCGAGCTACGAGCATCTGATCGAGCGGCATCGGGCGCAGCAGGTCTTCGCTGTCGAGCAGCGTTTTGAAGTGACGGGCCACCGCCTGCCCGAGATCAGGATCGGCCGGGTACGCGGCCTTCCATTCTCGATCAGCGATAAACGCGAACTGCGGCTTTACCATGCGCGACGGATCGCCCAGCATCAGGTAGGCCTTCAGGTACTCGTACATCTTGAGCGGCTCGGATGCGTACGCCACCATCCGCTGCTCGATGCGCGAGGCCACCTGCGGCAGCAGCGCGCCCGCCAGTTCGCGTGAGTACGCATCGCGTGCGGCATTCCCGAGCGAGTTTCCCTGGAACAAGCCCCACCGCATCGACCACGGTGCACCGTCGCTGAAGCGGTTCGCCGAATCCGATACCCGCTTCACCGATTCCAGTCTCGGGACGATGGCTTCCAGTGACAGACCGGCCTCGACCCTTGGCGTCTTGCGGAACGCCTCGACGTCGGCCGCGACTTCGTCTATGTACGTCCGGTTCTTGCTGTAGCTGACCCAAAGAACGATGACGCCAAGCGCTGCGAGCAGCGCCATCCCTGCGTACGCGCCGAGCTGGGCCGCGGCTTTCTGGAACTCGAATCGTCGATTGACCCCCGCGAGCCCCGACTCCGCAAACATCACTTCTTTGAGAAGTCGTTCGATGAAGTAGGCCTTGCCCCGTCCTGGCGGTGCGATGACGGCTTCGGGCGCGACGGCGAATCGACGGCCGATCGCGCCGAGCAGCCGATCGATCGGCGTCCCCTCCTGCGTGCCGCTCGTGAAGTACACACCGCGCAACAGGATCTGCTGATCGAACCGCGTCGATGCGAACACGTCGGTGACAAAACCGGACAGCAGATCCCGCAGCGCAGCCATCTGCTGGGGGAATCCAAAGATCTTGGTCCGGCGGCGCGCGTCTCGTTCCTCGTCGAGCCGGGCAAACACACGCTCGTTCAGCCTCGACATCAGCGCGTCGAATTCATTGGGGAACGCCTCGGCAGCTTTCCCCGACGTCGTGACTTCATACGGGAACGTGACGCCCCACACCTGCGCGCGTCCTTCTTGCACGACGTCATCGAAGTACTCGGTGAACCCGGCGACCAGGTCGACTTTGGTCACCATCAGGTAGACCGGCAACCGCACGTTGAGCTCTTTATTCAGCTCGTTCAACCGTCGCCGCGCCGCAGCCACGTGCGCTTCGCGATTGCCGTGTCCCTGTGCCATCAGGTCCTGCGCGCTGATGGTCAGGATGACGCCGTTCACCGGGCGGCGTTTCCGGTACTTCTGCAGCAGCTTCAGGAACTCGGACCAGCCCGCGCTGTCGGCGTCGGCGTCGGAATCCTGTGTCGTGTAACGGCCTGCCGTGTCGAGAAACACGGCCTCGTCGGTAAACCACCAATCGCAATTACGTGTGCCCCCGACGCCACGCAGTGCCCCCTTGCCGGATCGCTGTTCGAGCGGGAAATGCAGTCCTGAGTTGACGAGGGCCGTCGTCTTGCCCGAACCGGGCGCGCCGATGATGACGTACCACGGCAGGTCGTAAAGGCTATGACCAGTACGGCGCTTTTGCTTGAGGATGGCGACCGCTTCCTCGAAGCGTTCGCGCAGCTGTACGGCATCGGCGCTCGGTCGCGACTCTGTACGAGACTGCTGCACGACCGCCGCAACCAGCTTGTCGCTGGCGCGATTGGCGCGCATCCGTTTGATCAGTTGCGCCCCCACCCAGAAGAGCACGACGAGCCCAATCGCTATCAGTCGAGCGGTGACGGATTCGAGCGGACGCCAGTCGGCAAACGCGAACAGCGGCCCCGCAAACCAGATGAAAAGGGCCAGCAGGATCAATCCGAGGACGACCAGGAAGACGCGACTCTTGAGAAAAGCAAACATGGGCGTCACGCGCCTCGTACGTGGATAATCTCGACCCGTCGATTGCGCGCGCGGTTCTCCGGAGTCGATTCGGGCTTATAGCGAGGTTCCGAAGAGCCGGCACCATTGGCCTCGAGGCGTGCGGTGCCCTGCACGGTCGGCTGCATCAGCCTCACGACGCTCACCGCACGCTCGCGCGACAGCTCGAAATTGTCGCGATACCTGAGCGAGGTCAGCGGCTGGTCGTCGGTGTGTCCCCGCACGAGCACTCGTCCTGGCGCTTTGTTGATGGCGGCGGCAATGTGCTGAAGCGTCGTGTTGTATCGCGCGTTGACGGTGGCGCTCCCCGACGCAAACAGATCGTTCCCGATCAGCGTGACGCGCGTGAGTCCCCCGTCTTCCTCGACGGTGACCGCGCCTGCCTGTTCATCGGGTGCCAGCAACTGCTTCAAGGTGGGCCCGGTAACAGGAACAGCCGCGCGAGGCGTGAAGTCCTCGAGCCCAACCTTCGCGAGCTCGACATGTAGTGGCTCGGCGGCGCTCCCAAGTCGCGCGTAGACGACGACGAACGTGATCGTGACAATGGCGAGTGCCGCGGCCCCGACGACCCACCAAGGCACGTAACGAATCAGTGGATTCCTCCGGTCCTCGAGACCACGCCACCGGAGGGACAGGTCCATCTGGGGCACACCGCGCTGCGCCCTGATCTTTTGATACAGGTCGTGCTGCACCTCGAACAGACGTGAATCGCCACGATCGGCGACCTGGTATTTGCCCCGGAAGCCAAAAGCCAGACACACGTACTGCAACTCCATCAACTCGACGTGACGGGCGGGATCGCTCGACAGGCGATCGAGCATTTCGAAAAACTTCTCGCCACCCCACGCCTCTCGGTGCAGGGCAACGAGAAGGGTCTGCTGCGCCCACTCGCTTTGGGCGCCCCAGGGTGTTGAGAGGACAGCCTCGTCGAGGCCGGCGCACAGGACGTATCGAGCGGCGGTCACAATTTCGCTCGACACTGCCGCCGCCCGCGCTCGCTCCTCGAATCGCCGGATCTCTTCGAGAGCGTGACGCCGCAAACCCGCGACGTCAGGTACAGAAAGCGTGCCGCGAAGTTGACCAGCGAGCAGGAGCAGCGGGCTCGCAGCGCGGACGAGGGGGCTCAGCCCGAGTCCGAGCCACTGCTGCGCCGACGAGCCGACAGGCTCGGCGTAGCCGGCCGGGCGTGGGCCAGCCGTGAATGTTTCTCCCGGCCCCTGTGGGGACGGGTACCCGGCTGGCGGCCCGGCCCCGGGACGTCGTCCGGCACCCGGTCGAGGCCGGAGCACGGTAGCGTCTGACGGCTTGAAGGGATCGTCGATATCGGGCATGGCGCTTTCGTCCGATGTCAGCTCCGAATGGCCCAGAACTCCAGGGCGAGTCCCGGAAATTCACCTGCAACATGCATGGCGACGCCGCCGGAATTTTTCAGTTGTCCCCACAAGTCGTTTCCCTGATCAAGCTCGAAGTAGACAAACCCGGCGTGATAAGGAATCTGCCTGGGCGCGACCGGTATCGCATGCACTGGAACACCCGGTAATTGCAGGTTCACGAGGTCTCGAATCTTCTCGACCGGTCCGATCTTGAGCTGGTTGGGAAAACGGCGGCGCAGATCTTCGGCCGGCACGTCGGCACGCGCAGCAAGCACAAAGACTGCGGTCGCATAGAGCGTTCGATCGGCGACGGTGGCCACGCTGATACCGAACCTCTTCGATTCGATCGGAATCGGAATCGCCGCCGCCTCGAGCACCGCGCTGAGCGAGGCCCGGAGGGCGGCGATCACGGGCTCGAACGATTCCCGAAGCCGATCGTGACGGTAGGATTCGAGCTTGGGCGGACGCTTCGACGGCGTCGTGAACGTGGCGAGCTCCCCTGCGGCCGACACGCAGATCCGGTACAGATCCTCAGGGTGGAGCACGCCTGAATCAGCATGATGCGCAAGCAGCGGTTCGTATCGATTGATCGCCTGCAGCATCAGGAAGTCGGCGATCTCCGCGGCGGAGCCGCGTCCGGTGGCTGCGACGCGGCCGCCGAGCGCTTCTCCGCGCTGATGCAGAAGGCCCAGCAACTCCGTCGTGAAGGTGGCAAGGCGACGCGCGACGCGCGAGTCCAGCACGGTCGGAATGAACCCTTCGTCGAGCACAACCTGCTTGTCTGCGCGGCACTCGACGATGTGCGCCAGCGGAATACAGGCGTAGGCATCCGTCACTTCGCTCGCCAGCAGAAAGCACGTGCGCAACGCACCCACCTCGAGCAGCGATGCGTCCGTTCCGCTGGAGGTCACGTCGCGTGCCTGCAGTTCCCGCACGGCATGCCTCGCCAACCCGTCTGGCGAGGCGCGGTCAACGTCGACGCCCCCGGCTCGACGAAGCGGGACGGCGAGATAGACCACCTGATCGCGCACCTGCGATCCGATAGCGATTGGAGGCGGCAACGCATCATCGTCCGGCATGCGGACGGGAGTTCCGTCGGGAAAGACTCCTGTCGCCGCGCGCAGCCCGAACTTGCCGATGCTGAGGAGATCAGGTTCGAGTTCGAGAGACGTAAACCCCCAACTGTGCGGGACGAGCGCCTGGCAGCGCGTCTCGACGTAGCGTTCGAAATAGCGATCCTGCTGTTGAAAGTGCTGTGGCCGAAGAAACAGTCCTTCGGACCAGACGACTTTGTTATAGATCGACATTCACCTTGCCGCCGTCGCTGGGCACACTCATCTGATGCAACGCCGTCCCCTCACTTCGGAACCGACAACACGACGCGCGCGCGTTCGACAGCAACCGTGACCTCGGGCGTACTGCGGGGCGCCTGCAGGACCGTCCGCCACTGTGCGTTGCGGTAATCACGATAGGCGGCCATGACACCCACGAATTGAGCATCCGCGGACACATCGAACTCCATCGTTCGCTTCTCCGACGGCGCCAGCGTGTACTCATTGCGGCCGATCAAATCCGGTCCAAGGACCTTCATGTCGTCGTCGAACAAGGCGAAGAACTCGGCGCCCTTGAATGCGACATCCGTCTTCAATTGGTAGACGCGGACGACCACGGGTGACGGGCGGCCAGTCGCATCGGGATTCGAATCAGCCGTTGCCGCAAGCGTGAGGCGCGTACGTTCCACCTTGGGCGGTGGCAACTGCGGCGCCGGCTGCGGCTGCGGCTGCGGCGCCGCCGGCGGCGGTGTTTTTCCACACGCGAACGATATGAGGACGACCGCGGAAACCACTGCAAGAATGGACTTGTGATGGCGGAGCGTCATGATCGAGTCCGTTACCCGGGTTACGGCGTCTGACCTCGCTCTCGGGCTTTCAGCCGTTCGAGCTGCTGCTCGTACGCCTTGGCAAACTCTTCGCCGAACAGGTCGCGAAAGCTCGCGTCGGCGTCTGAGACCATATCATTAAACTTGTCGCGGTACTGCTCCCAATAACGAAGCTTTCCCGGGACGAGCGAGCCACGCGCCTGGCGATCGAATTCCTCCTGCAGACGATCGGGATGGAATTGCGTCAGGATCGCTTCAAAGGCCACCCGAACGCCGGCGAGCATCGCCATCTGATGATTCTTAACGTCGTCGAAGGCATCCTCGAACGCTTCGACCGGACCGAGGAATGCGGCATTCCGTTTGACCAGCAAGTTATAGAGCGCGTCATCGACGTTCGCTGAAAACTTCAAGGGATTGTTTTGCGCCGCCTTGAACGTCGTGACGCGCATGCGAAACTCGTCCTTCAGACGCTGACGCGCCTGCAAGACATCGATGACCCCCGCGACGACCACGCGAAGAATCTGGCCAAAGTTCTGTGCCAGTTCCGGAGTCACCACCGAGCTATCGATGCCGGCGCCGGCGAGTACTGCGGCGAGAGAGACGTCAGGCGACGCGCTTTTGCCGTGACCCGTGCCGGTGGCTCGATTGGCCGCGCCCCGCCCAGGGGAAGGAGCGACCGGACGCGATGGTTCGTTGCGCGCTCGTGACTCGACAGAGGGCTTGGCAGGTGCAGGCGAGACGGCAAATGGTGGATGCGAATCGGACCCCAGCGGATCGTAATCAGGCGGAATTGGTCCCGCGGATCGCGGCGGCGGGGGGACCGGAACCGGCGGCGGCTGATAGTGTTCTGACAGCACCGAACCACGCGCAAGATCCGCGGCCTTCGGCGCCCGCGAATTCTGTTGAGGCGGGGCATCGAAACCGAGCGCCCGCAGCGGATCCACTTCACCAGAACTGGACGTGAGCGGATCGACCGGAATGATAGGCGGCGCCGATGAGAGGACCGCAGGTGGCGGTGTTGCGCGATCAAACGAATCCAGCGCGAAGGGATCGTCAATAGCCTTCGCAGGCTCGGCGCTGATTGACGCCCGAATCTCGTAGGGCTCGATGAAGATGCGATCGCCCGACTTGAGCGCATAGGGCTGACCGCGTGTCAGCCTGTTCTCCAGCGAATTTATGAAGACACCGTTGGCGCTGTTCGTGTCTTCAATATGGAAGACACCGTTTGCGTATCGAATTCGCGCGTGGCGGCTCGACACATACGGATCGGGCAAAACCCAGTCGTTCTCCGGCAGGCGGCCAATGGTTCCTCCCTTGGCAGGAAAGGCCTTTCGGCTCTCAGCCGGCGGTGTCCCGTCCCGCCCCGTAATCTCTAATGTGAGGATCATCGCGCTCTTGCGTCAGATTACCGCGTTAAGGGCGCGCGCGCGCACACCCAGCCCTATTGTGCGGCTGCCGTCGCCGCCGGCGGGGCGCCAGGGGTCCCCCCGCTTTGGAAGAAGGCAAGGAAACGAGGACTGAACGCCCTGGCACTCGGTTGAAATCCCGGCTCGATTTCCTTGCAACGTCGAATTGCCACCAGCGCGTCGGTTCGTAACTTCTCGTTGGTCTCGCCCGAGCGCACATACAGCGCATAGAGCGAGGCAGCACGGAACACGTGCACGTGCACCTGCAGAAGTACGTCGAGGGCGGTGCCCAACGGATCGAGGGCGCTCAGCACCTGCTGGTATTCGCCAGTGAAGTAGAGCCGCGCGGCCTTTTCGAGCGCCTCGTGCACACCGCGATCGCGCAACGTCGCCGGCCCGAACTGTTTGATCAACGCATCGATGCGCGTCCGCGCTTCGACCGCGAGACGCATCGCCTCCTCGATACCGGTCACGTTTTCAGTCTTGCGGGAATTGTCAAAACGTCGCTGTATCGAGCTGCGCGACTTCTGCAGCGACTCGTTTTCTTTCGCCATCTCCGGCGTCAACTGGGCCGCCTTCTCGACGACCAGACGATCGAGCGTCTCGAACGAGTTCGTCACAAACGACAACTGCTCAGTGGCCGCGGCAACGAGCTGTTGAAAACGCTGCCGGGCCTCGCTGCGCACCAGATCGTTCAACTGCTCCAGCACCCTGGCGAGCGCATCCGCCGCCTCCCGCGCCTGCCGGAGCGCCTCACCCGCGGCAGTCGCACTCTGCGTCTTCTCCGCCATCCCAAGGCGCTCGCGCGAGCTTCTGATGAGCGCGCGGCCGCTGTCGCGCGCCGTCGCAAGCTCCGGCGGCATCGCAATCTTCACGGCGTCGATGGCACGCTCGGTTGTCTCGATTTTCGAGAGGACCTGCTGGGTCTCGGCAGACTGCTGGGCAATCAGCGTGCGAGCGCTGATAGCGGCTCCGAGCTTAGCGTCGAGTGGACGAAGTACGTTCGCCACACGAGTCGTGGCGTTTCTCGCCTCGCCGAAATCGGCCGCCAACCTCGATGCTCTTGCCTTCAGCAGAACCTTGTACGCAAGGTTGAGATCCTGACGCGCGCGCTCGAAGTCGCCCTCGCCATCCTTGAAGACCTCAGGATTTGCCCCTCGCAAGGTCTCGAGCCGCTTATAGCTGTTCACGGCGTCGTTGTAGGACTGTTCGGTCGACGTCAGTTGTTGCTGGTAACCGTCGCGAAGCAACACGCCCTTGGCCGCGCACTCCTTGTAACCGGCGCGGAGATCTGCCAACGCCTGCTGCACACCGAGGATCACCTTCTGATCTTCCGAGGTCTCCCACTCTGCCACGGCGGCAGCGCAGTTTCCCTGGTTCTTGAGCGCATCGCCAAGATAGAAATGCGGAAGGTATTCGGTGGAGTTTCCCCCGAAGATAATCCGCGCCCGTACCTGCACCTTTCGAGTCGATTCAGTGGGGTTGATGGCGATCGCCTTGCGCATCTCCTCCGCCACCTCGCCCCATTTCTTGTCACCTCGCGCAGCAATGCCCCGGCGGAACGGTTCATCTTCCGCCTGCGCCCATGCCGTTATGGGCAGCAACAACAGCGACGACAGGACAACGACGCTGCCGGCGATACGGAGTGACGAGACGCTCATGGGTTGCTCACTGGTGCCGGTGCAGAGGCCGGCAGCGATTGAATTGGTGCGGCTGGGGCCGGGACTGGTGACGGTTGCGCCAGCGACGGGGGTGCGCCCGGCTCGGTCGGAACCACTCCCGATTCGGGCGTGAGAGCCGTCGGAGCCGAGAGGTATTGCTCGAAGTACTCCTCCGCCGTCAGTTCACGGAAATGAACGAGCGGCGCCACAGCCGAGCCATTCGCCGCCACCTGCACGGTGATCCGCTGCGTTTGCGATTCCGGTGCCGGGCCCGCGACGACTACCTGATACGTCCCCGCCGGAAGCGTGAGGACGAGCGGCGTCGATGCCGAAGAGGGCAACGACACGGCAGTGCCACTCTCGGTCTCGATTGCCGTGATCGTTCCCCACGGCGTGGCGTCGATCACGACTGTACCGGTTGGAACCGGCCCACTGAACATCGTGAACCCGACGACGGTGGCGACGATCACAGCGATAACGCCACCGACGATGCTCAAGGTGCGGCGATCGCGCGGCACGGCGGCAGCAACGGAACCCGCCGCCGCGACAATCGTCTTGCACCGCGCGACGATGTCGGCAACCATCGGCCCGATTGATGGCGCCTTCTTCGCAGCCGGTGCACTCGACTCCTTTTGAACAGGAGCTTTCGCGACAGGCTGACTCGCTGGCGGCTGCGCAACCGGGGGCGCAGCCGCGGGCTGAGCAGGTGCCGCAGGCGCGACCGCTGCCGGTACCGGGGGCGGAGTTCGGCGCGGCGGTGCAATGACCGTGGCGTCCGCCGGTGAGGCCGTGGGTAGACGCACCACGGTGCGATCCACGCCGCCCGACGGTGCCGGCGGAATTCCCATCGGCGCGACCTGGTCCAGACGCGTAATGACTTCAGACGGGCGTGCGTCGAGATCGGCCCACAATGTCTCGACATTTGCGGATGGCACTGCGGTCGCGGTTCCCGGCTGCGCCTTCGTCTGCCGGCGGAGCGCCGTCTCAATCTCTTCTTCGAGACGAAGTGCGCCGACATGGTTCTCGTCGAAGGTCAATGCCTGCTGACACGCGTCCAGTGCCGACTCGAGTTGCCCCTGTGCGAGCAGCTTCCGCGCTTCCTGCAGCGCCGCTTCAAGCTGCATCGTCCGCCGCTTGGCGATCACCTCGCGATCGGTTCGCTTCGGATCGGGAGGAGGCGTCAGTTGCGCGACACCGACCGCCTCGTCCTGGCGCCGACGGGCCGAGCCAGTGCCGCGACTCGTCGGCGGCGGTGTTTCCCGACTCACGGCAACGGTGTTGACGTTCCAGCCCTGACTCGACGTGTCGCGTCGCACGCGGGCGATCACCGAACGCAGCGTCTCTGTGTCAGCGAAGCGATCGGCCGGCTTCTTCTTCAGCGTTTGCTGGATGATTGAAATCAGTTCGGGTGGTGCATCTGGCGCCAGGCGGCCGAGCGGTACTGGGTCCTCGTTGAGGATCCGATGAGTGATCATCGGAAGCGTGTCGCCCGGGAACGCCTCAGTTCCCGCCAGGAGTTCGTAGAACACGACCCCGATCGAGAACTGGTCGGCGCGATGATCGACAGGATCGCCAGTGATCTGTTCTGGCGCCATGTACCCCGGCGTGCCGATCATCACTGCCGTATTCGAGGCCAGCCCGAGCATACGCGCGATCCCGAAGTCCAGGATCTTCAAGCGGCCTGAACGGTCGATCATCAGGTTCGCGGGCTTGATGTCTCGATGGACGAGCTGCATCTGGTGGGCATAGCCGGCACCGGCGCACAGCTCTTCCATCCATCGCACCTTATCGGCCAGCGTCACGGGCGTTTTCCGGCGAATGAACCCGGCGAGGGTTTCGCCCGCGACGTACTCCATCACGATGAACGGCTGTGACTCGTATTCACCGAAGTCGTACACCGTGACGATGTTGGGATGACTCAGTGCGGCAGCAGCGCGCGCTTCGCGCGAGAATCGCTCCCTGGCGTCGGGCAGATCGAGATCGCCAGCGAACACCTTGATCGCCACCATTCGGCCGAGCACGGGATCGTGGGCGACGTAGACGGCCCCCATGCCCCCGCGTCCCAGCCTTCGCTGGATTTCGTATCGCCCGACTTGGGTACCCGGCTCGAACATCACCCTTCTCCCAGGACCTGATTCGCCTGCTCTGCTGTGCCCCGTACTATAAGGCAAGCGCCCGAGTCAGTGACCTGAAAACCCGGTCTCCGAAGGGCTTATCGCCAATGCCGGAGGGACCCGACCGCTCTTTTTTTGAAAACCCGCGAAACCACCGCCGAAAAGTCCGCGGCCAGGCGAACTTCTCGATGCCACCCCAGTCCAGGACCCCACCGTAGACAACGTGATCAACAGCCATGCCGAACACCCGGCAGGCGGCTTTTGGAGTTCCCGCCGCCGCGTGTCGCTCGCTGCGCAAGCGAAAGGCGTTGGGGTGATCTCGTCCGAGCGCTACGACTCCTCGTTGCGCGAAGGCGGAGGAGGCGGCGTTGGTGTTGGCGCGTTCCAGCGTCCTGTTAGTGCTTCAGCACCTCACGGACCTTGTTCATTCCACGACACGATGGCCCGCGCGCTCGATGATGATGCGGACGAGTTCGCGTACGGCGCCTGCTCGTCTTCCACCAGCAGGACCGTCTGCGAGGAGGTTGGGGCCGGTGTTTCGGCGACTCGACTGACTAACGGCGTCGCTTCATCCTCACGAGGCAGGAAAACAGTGAATCGCGATCCTCGCCCGAGCTCGCTCTCGACCTGAATCGCCCCACCGCTCTGAACCACGATGCCGTAGACCGTGGCGAGTCCAAGACCTGTGCCCCGCCCGCGTGGCTTGGTCGTGAAGACGGCTCGAACAGCCGCGATTTGGTCGCTTCGTTCAACCCGGTCCCGTTGTCGATCACCGATAGGGCGACGTACGCGCCGCGATTCAGACCAGGCGTGAGCCCCGCGATCGGCCCGTCGATGTCCGCGGCTTCAGTGACGAGGCGAATCTTTCCACCCGGACCACACGCATCGCGCGCGTTGATCACGAGGTTCATGACGACCTGTTCCAGTTGGCTGCGATCGGCCCGCACCTGTGTGAGACCGGCAGCGAGCGTGGTCGCCAGCTCGATGTCCTCACCGATCATGCGACGCAACATCGTGACCATGTCGATCTTCAATGGCCTTTTCGACCGCTGCGCGAACCACAGGACTGTCGTCGGGATGCCCGCGTTGATAGAGCTCGTCCTGGCTGATACGGCGGACATAACAGCGCATCGGGATCACGCTCGGCCATGAGCCGCTGGGCCTCCTCGAGGAGGAGCGCCATGCGCTGTGCGCTGTTTTCGAAATCCACTGGGCAGAGCCGATGATATCTCGACTTTTTGGCGGTAATATTCACCCCCTGGGTCTCATGAGTGCTGCATTAGGGAATGTTCGGACCCACCTGGCCGTCTTTGTGGGTGCTCTTCTCCTTTGCACGACCATCACCGCGCAGACAAACACCGGCGAGATTTCGGGCGTCGTGCGAGACGTTCAGGGCGGCGCGCTGCCCGGGGCACGCGTGATTGCTGAGCACGTGGACAGCGGCGTGCGGGTCGAGTACCCGTCCGACGAGGCCGGCCGCTATCACCTCGTGTCGTTACGCGTCGGCATGTATGTCATCAGCGTCGAACTCGAGGGGTTCCGTCGCGTGATTCGCTCAGGGGTTCTTGTCGGATTGGGCCAGACGCTGACCCTGGACTTCACGCTCGACGTCGGTGGACCGATTGAAGAAATTCGGGTCACGGCAAATGTGCCGTTGCTTCAAACGGGCAACGCCGAGATCAGCGACATCATCGAAAACGAGCAAGTCGTACAACTGCCGCTCAATGGGCGCAACTTCCTCGCTCTTGCTCAATTGAGCGACGCCGTCGTGATCCCGCCCGGCGGGACGCGCGGCGAAGCATTGCAACAGGCAGGGCCGCTTCCCAACGTCGGTGGACAGCGTTCGGGTCACAACATCTACCTGCTCGATGGCGTGAAGGTGACCGACGAGCTATTCAACAATCTCGTCATCAACCCGTCGGTCGACTCGATCCAGGAATTCAAGATCCAGAAGTCGCAGTACCCCGCAGAGTTCGGTGGCAAGGCCTCAGCGTTGATCAATGTGGCGACACGAGCCGGAGCGAACAGCGTGCGCGGGACCCTGTTCGAGTTCTTTCGCCACGACCAACTCGACGGGCACAACTACTTCGATCCAAGCGACGAGCCCGTCCCGCCGCTTCGTCAGAATCAGTTCGGGGGCGCGATCGGTGGACCGCTCGTCCGCGATCGAGCCTTCATGTTCTTCAGTTATGAAGGACAGCGCATGCGTCGTTCGTTGACGCGGACGTTTTCCGTTCCGACCGCGTCAATACGGGCGGGGGACTTCTCCGGTTCGGCCACGATTTGCGATCCACTGACCATTCCGTCCACCGGCGTCTGCATGCCGTTCACAGGGAACCGGATTCCAGGAGAGCGGCTCGATCCACTCGCGGTAGCGTTTCTCGAACACGTGCCGGCGCCGACATCCGCCGCAGCTGTTCAGAACCTGACGGCGATCGAACAGCAAGACAAGGATGTCGACCAGCTCAGTCTGCGTGTCGATCATCGCTTCGGCTCGGGCGACCAGCTCTTCGCGCGTCTCAGCACCTTTGACGCGAACGAAGTCCAACCCTTCGGCAGCAGCAGCCTGCAGGAGACGCTGGTCCCCGGTTTCGGACGGACGTTGAACACCAAGGCGCGAAATCTGGCCATCAGCCACACACACCTTGCCAGCAACTCGCTCGTGAATGAACTGCGATTCGGATGGCTGCACGTCAGTGGCGGGCAGGTCAGCGAGAATCGCGGAGTCGACTTCGCCAGCGAGGTCGGCTTGCAGGGCGTGACGACCGATCCGCGCGACGTCGGGTATCCACAGATTTCGACACGCGGGCTCTACAACACGTTCGGCGATCCGACGACATTCACGTATCGCAACAACCAGCACTTCGAGATCTACGACAACGTGCTGTTCGACCGCGGCGCGCATCGCATCAAGGTCGGCGGCTACTTCTTTCACCTGCAGTTCAGGCCCGAACAACCTGACAACGCCCGCGGCGCATTCACGTATACGGGCCAATTCACCGGCAATGCCTTCGCCGATTTCCTGCTTGGATACCCGAATACGGCCGTGGCTGGCATCGGACGCGGCGACGAGAACGGCAGAACCCACTGGCTTCACCTGTTCGCGCAGGACGACTGGCGAGTGCGCAGCAACCTGACCATCAACCTCGGGCTGCGCTACGAGTACAACCAGCACATGCGCGACGAAGCGAATCGTCTCTCGTCCGTCGACCTTGAGGCGCCCGGTGGTCGCTTCGTGATCGCGAGCGATGACGAGGGGGCGATCAATCCGGAAGCAGCGGCGCTGCTGCCATTGATTCCGCTGCCTTACGTCACCTCTGCGCAAGCTGGCTGGGATCCCGGCTTGCTGAGCCCGAGTAAGTTGCGGCTTGCGCCGCGGACTGGATTTGCCCTGTCTTTCGACCGCGACCGAGCCGTCGTTCGCGGCGGGTACGGCATCTTCCTCAATCAGTGGGCTTACAGCGTCCAGACGGCATTTGCCCGCAACCTGCCCTTCTTCTTTACCAGGCAAGTGGATGTGCCCACGGCGCAGCGAGTGCCGACGTTTCAGACGCGGAATATCCTCGCCGCGGATCCGACCGGCGTCGTCGCGCCGACGATCATGGATCACGCCTACGCGGTCGAGTACACGCAGACGTGGAGCGGAGGCCTGCAATACGAACTGCTGCCCTCGACGATGGTGGAAGTGTCCTACATGGGATCGTGGACGCTTGGCGCCGACAACGCCACGGTTCACAACGTGCCCGAGCCGGGATCAGGCTCGATTCAGAACCGTCGTCCGATTCCAGGGCTCGGCCCGATTCGATCGATTCGGTTCGACGGCGAGTCGATTTACCACGGCCTCACCTTCAAAGCGGAGCAGCGGCTGCAGCGCAACTACTCCTATTCAATCAGCTACACGCTGTCGTCGTCGACTGACGATGCGTCGAGCCCGGGCGCAACCGAAGCAGAGGCCAACGCACCGCAAGACGTGCGCAACATATTTGATGAGAGTGGTGAGTGGGCTCGATCGAGCTTCGATCATCGACATCTGTTCGTGGCAAGCGGGACCTATCAGCTTCCCATCTTCGACGGTGCGGGCGGGCTCACCGAGGGGGTACTTGGCGGCTGGCGAGTCAACGCGGTGTTCTTCGCGCAGTCAGGGGCGCCCTTCACGGTCAATCTTGGCGTCGATCAAGCGAACGTCGGAAGTGGACCCGCTCAGCGTCCTGATCAATTAAAGGATCCGAATCTTGTCTCTGACCAACGGCGGCCGGAGCGCTGGTTCGACACGTCGGCATTTGCGTTGCCCGCGCTTTACGCCTTCGGCAGCGCGCCGCGCAACAGCGTCATCGGACCAGGGTTCACGAGTCTCGACCTGGTCGTTGCGAAGCACTGGACGATCGCGGGAACGCGCCAGCTGGAGCTGCGGTGGGAGATCTTCAACGCGCTCAATACGACGAACTTCGACCTGCCGAATCGCATCTTCGGGACGGCCAACTTCGGGCGCATCTTCAGCGCCAAGAACCCGCGTGAGATGCAGCTCGGAGCGAAATTTAGCTGGTAGAAATCGTTCACACCGCCGGAGCGCGTCAGCGCCAGCGAATTGGTACGACACGATCAAGTCATTGAGTCCTTCGGCTTGTACGACTCGTGCCACAAACCACTCCGCATCGCCCGCTTTGAGCAAACGCAAACCGGTGTGATTTTGATCGCTGCTGAACGTAATCAGAACGAGGCCAGAAAGAAAAAGGGGGTGAGGCCGAAGCCCCACCCCCAACGTCAGTCCAGATCAGATCAGCGCAGTTCAGTTAGCGCACTACACTACATTTCACGTCAAGAACATTTCAGATCAGATCCCGACGTCGATTTTCAGCCTACAGCAGTCAAGGAAAGAACACAAAGTCATCTGTCGCGTTGAATTGATCACCTACTCATCGGTCGCTCCGAAGCTGTGCAGTGCCACTGCCGTCACTGCCAAACGACTGCCCAGTTACGCTGTTGGCACTCCAACACCACTGCCATTCCCCACCATCCCCTTTACGGTGTGGAATGGCAGTCGAAGTAGAAGCTCACCGTAGGCGATTGAGTATCGACAGTCCTTGATGGGGACGTTGGAGATCCTCTCAAAGCGGAAGAGCAGCTTCCGAAGCTCGGTTGAGAACGGCACCTTCCGCTGCTTGCGGCCTTTCCCGATGACCGTGAGCAATAGGTTGTCGAAGTCGATCACGAGCCGTGAGCAGTTCATCGATTCGGCAACCAGTATCGAGAATGGTGCAGGCGATGGCGTGGACTGGCCACTGGATGAACGTCTTGGGTCGATAGCCGAGGAGCAGACGAAGGGCACCGTCGTTGTGGACTGGCAGAAGTCGTTTCTCTAACTTCAGCGGCGAAAGGCGAACGCGCTGTGAGGCGTGGCCCTCCTGATGAAGCCAGCGGCAGAATGCGTTGAGCCCCGCAGGTAGCAGTTGCACGAGACGGGCTTCACTCCGCGCTCGCGCAGGTGAACGACGAACTCCTGCAGGTC
>Ga0075418_10001570_pt1 | contig 25992 bp, 24 predicted proteins | sample SoiMetdeltSBSDD2_FD_81776 | JGI IMG/M metagenome (GOLD analysis project Ga0075418, IMG submission 81776) | Bulk soil microbial communities from a Populus tree surrounding site in Tennessee, USA - Soil MetaG P. deltoides SBSDD2 | ecosystem: Environmental > Terrestrial > Soil > Tree plantation...
ATCCGTCTGCGAAATCTCCATTGCCATAAAAATTGTTTCTGCGCAGCACCAGTCGTCCGGAGGGCTGGGGAAAGTTCAGGAATCTCAGTCCCGCCTGGGTGTTGCCGATGATGCTGTTGTCACTCATCTGGTTGACGGCTTGGGATCCCACGTCGATGCCGACGCCATTGCCGAGGGCTGTATTGGTGCTGAACGTCGTCCACCTGGAGCCGACAAAGAACCCTCGGTCGTTATCGCTGGCGACATTGTCGATCACGACGCTATCAGGGCCGAGGATCTCGAAACCCTCCAGCATGTGAATCGCCGTGTTGCCTTCGATGCGTGTTCGGCTGGCATGGTCGGTGACCATGATGCCGAAGGTATGGTTCACGATGACGTTGCCGGAGATCGTCACATCGGATACCTGCGCGTTGACCTCTCCGCCGCCAACGTTGACTCCTGCAATGCCGACGAGTTGCTCCCTATTTCCAACGAGCGTGAACCCGCCATTGAGCCGGCCGAAGGTCACGCCGCTGGCTTGGATATCCACCTGGGCAGTGTTGCGGAAGGTCGCATCTCTGATGAGAGTGAGTGCCGCACCGGCCGTGGAATAGATCTCCAACGATTTGCCGATGGTGATCGTGCCGGTGTAGGTGCCGGGGCCGACCTCGATCAGATCTCCGTCCGCTGCGTTCAGGACGGCTTGAGCGATGGTGCGGCACGGACGTTCGCGAGCGCCGCAACCTGATCCGTTGAAAGCACTGTTGGTCGCAACGAACCGTGTCGTGGGGATCTGTGCATGTGCCGTATGACTGAAGACTGCCGAGGCCGAGAGCGCGAGCACAAGTCGCAGCGAGCAATTGCTACGCATAGAGCCTCCGTGAAGTTGAAGAGTCATTTAGGGCCTGCGAAGTGTCCCACCGACGAGACCGTCGCCATGAAGGCAGCAGCGGGGCACGCGCCGACCTTGAGACTCCGCATGACTTGTCTCCTGTCAGCATCGGATCACCGAGGAGCGATACGCTACTAGCTTGTGCGCCCGAGAAAACTGCCACTGGAGTGGTAGATGACTGCCATCGGCCGTGCGGCCTCACACGCGACGGTGACAGAGGGATGTTCCGTGCGTGTGCGATGAACGAGCGCTATCGGCCAAAAGCGGACCTTGGTGGCTCGAAAATCCAGCTGCGCACGACCGTGGCTCTCGCTACGAATTGGCGCGTGCTCTTCTCGGTTAAGCAGCTCTTGTTGGAACTTCTGGAAAAGTTCACGAAAACTCGAATCATGCTTACGGTAGTTCTCGATCGCTCGACGCAAGATGCTCACCGCCTCACGTTCAAGATCCACGTCGATGTCGGGGTGCAAGCCAATATGTTTGAACTCGTTGCGGGCTCGGGTTCTTAGATCTACAAACGCCTTGCGATCTGGTTTTTCGTTGAACGCCGCTTCGTACATGCCGCACAAGCGATCCAACGCTTCATCAAACGCCGATCTCGCACCGGCACTCACGGCCAGCTTACCCAATATTTCCTCTGCTGCACCGGCCAGCGTGATGGCGGACACCAAATCTTCGCCCTTGAGATAGAGGGCGATCGCCGTGTTCAGCTGCAACGTCGCGATCTGTAGCTTCGAAAGTTTCGTCACGCCGACCTCCGTTAAAGCTCCTGCACGATGCTCCCGACGCGAGCCGCGCTCCTGCTAAGCTGGCTCGATCATGGAGTCTAGAATCTACTAATCTCGCTGGCACCTATAGGTTGATAGTCGATTGCAGATCCTTGTTTGCTGTTAGTTGGTCTTACAGACGTTCTTTTCTCGCTCCTAGTGCGGGCGATTGATTGCATTCTAAGGAAGTCTTATGCATTGGGCACTTGAGTATGCTGGCGCCGCAGTCATCCTTTTAGGAGGTCTGGTAGCACTCTGCGGTGACACTTGGAGTCGTTCCGCGAAGAAGTGGTATCGAAAACTGACTCGGATTGGCTGGGCCACCGCAATTACTATCCTTGTTGGTACGACAATCCAGATGTTGTCCATCAATCAGAACATACGTCGCGAACAGAGCGCGGTGCGTCCTGTCGTTGCAGCCGTGCATCACGTCGCTAGAGTCGGTGGGCAGTTCTACGTGTTGGATCGCCTGGCTTCGAACGTCAAGGATCCTCGTTCTGCAAAGGCTAAGGAAATCTTCGCCCTTGAGGAGTTTCAAGACTGGAAGAAGCTTGCTTGCGACGATCTAGTCTCGGCTTGGGGGGACTGGAAGGGCGAGGTGGATCCTCGTGCGAGGCATGACGTCGAAATGCTTGTCTTCTACTGCCAGAGCACCAAAGCGAAAGCGCCACCACCGCTGTTTTTCGATACCGCTTCATATGTTCACCGGCGTGTATGCGAATTTCACTATCTGAATGGCTATTGCGAGCCCATTGACCCATCGTCGCTCGAGCATGAGATGGACGCGATCCTCTTCATGGACGGGAATGGATGACGGGATCTTCGCTCCTACACCTTCCTTCACCTTCTTTAGAATCCATCTCGCATTCCGACCAGTGGCCGAACTTTGGGATCGGTGGCCGCTACGCGAACACCGCTAGTCCGCTTTGGGTCGAAGGCAGACCGCCGCTTACGTCCAAGCGGACATCGAGCATCGATGCTCAGACTCCCCTATAGGGCGTGTATCGATTCAATCATTTTAGGCGTGATTGGGACTGCAAAATTCCCGGAATAGCTGCAGTCCGCAAGCTCACCCGCTTTGATGTTGCCTCCGTTGTGTACCGCGAAGGCCTCGTTATTCTTGCTTAAGATGAGTGAGCCCGATGCCCACCCGCTAGTGTCGATATCGTGGCACAGCGAGGTTTGCGATTTCTGTCTCAACAGACGCGCTGGTGAAAGTGGCCACACATCACCGTAGCTCTTTATCTTCACGTGTTTAGGAAATACGTCGTGATGAAACCCAATGATTCGGCCGGCGACTCCGTCTCTGGGAGTCACATTGATTGAAAGTAGATTGACCGCTTCTGCAGACTCCAGCAATTCAAGGTCGTCTACCACTCCTCTGTCCGAATTCAGCCGTATGGCGAACGCGAGCCAATCGCTATCCAACTCTTCCAGAAATCCTCCGACTACAATTCTCAGCGGGTCCACGTCATAGCGCGAAATGTCGCGGCCATTCTTGTCCTTAAAGGGACGTCCAGAATCATTGATTAGTATTACCTGACAACCTTCAGCGTACTTGGCTAGAGTCTTCCTGAACTCCTTCTTGTTTTGATAGTTTCGCATGCGGCGCATCTCGTCGGTCACGATCAAGTGCGCCGCTGTGAGGAATATGAAACCGTGCTCTTTGCTTACCAGCGTTGCGGTGCCGAATTCTTCAGTAGATGCGCAGTAGATCGTGCCAACGCTTGTGTCATAGCGTGCCTTTTCAGGAAGCGTGAGTTCTGCGCGAGGTAAAATATTGGGCTGTCCCGCAGGTCTGCTCGCGTCGATGCGATCGTCGAGCCCTGAGACTGACGCATCAACCCAAGTGATAGACGCTGCTAGCGCAACAACACCAGTCAACGCAGCGAAGGCAAAGATCAGCTTCTCTTTCTTCTTCTGGCGCACGATGGGCTCTCCGACCCCACCTTGGTTGCGCTGAGTCTATCATTGCCGCAGCATGTCCACGATCTACAAAGGTGCAGCGGCGGCTGCAGTGGGACGACTGCGACTTGCTGGATAACTCAGCCGTTAATTTTGCAGGTACCGTCGCCGGTTAATCAGGACGATAGGCTTGCGTTGGGGCGGTGCATGGATGGCACCCATTCAGTAGACCTTTGAGACGTCCGCTTTGGGTCGATAGCGGACATCATTTCCCCGATCAGCTGCGCCGGGCAATTGCCGAAACGGGATTTGGTTGTCCCACACTATCGAGAAACACCTCGCGAAACAGGTTTCGACTCCACGCGATCGATGTCGCTCATGCTGAAAGTAACGCTGTGATCCTGGATCCAGTAAGCACACTGACAATCATTGCAGGCCACCAGTACACCGTGAATTGCATCGCGTGTTGCCGATTTGAAGTAGATCTCGCTTACTACACTCGCACCGGCCGCGGCCCTTTTCTTGAAGTCATCGGCGGCGCTATCACCTGCCTTCCCCGAAACCAGGATAAGAGGTGATATGGCCACTATGAAGGCAATCCCAACCACAGCCGCATCGCGGGCAAGGTCGGAGAAGGACTCGACCTCATCGAGCACCGTGTTGCCCCGCTCCGGCAAGCCCGATGCTTTTCTTTCTGACCTTGCCTTCCGTGCGCCTTTCGCACGTCTCCATCTAATGATCTGAATGGCGATGACCATGGCAGTAGTGCACACAGCAATCGCCACGATGAAGAACAGCACGGGCGTAAACCCATAGACAAAAAGCGTCGTGAAGCCACCGAGTATTGTCCATTCAAACTGGCTCGGAAATTGAGCTGCCGACAATCCCAAATCGCGCAGAAACGCGCCCGACGACACATTGCCCGCGAGAAAGAGCGCTGCCATGCCAAGCGGGATGGCTGCGATCACAGATGTGAGCCTGAGATTCGACTTAACCGGCTCCATGCTTGTCACTCATCCGTTTGCATGCCAGGGTTTCGGCGCGATGTCTGCCGATCTGCTGAGAGACCGTGCGGACTGCGTCCCAGAAGCGATTCAGCCGTCGTCAGTCCCTAAACATGCTCAGCATCTTCGAACATCCATCGTTGCTCTTTACTGACCACAATAGGGAACACGACTTCATCCAGCTCGCTCAACGATTTGGCCACGCACTTAGCAATGTCGGCATGCAGCTCGTCGGAGCTTGTACCGAAATGAGCTGCGTAAGCATGGCTGGCAACATACGGTGTCGTCGCGACCGAGTATTCTCGTTCGAGGTCGATCGCTTGCTCCTTGCCAAAATCGCTGACCACAAAGACCGCAATGGGACCGTCTTTCGGTGCTGCCACCCGAAGGCCGGAAATCTGAAGGAACTCGCCGTCACCTTCCTTTTTGTCTTTGTCACGCAACTGACGGCTCTGCTCGAGGATCGCGACCAACGCTGAGCCTTTGACCTTGAAACGGTTGATGCTGTTGCGGTGGTAGAAGATGTCGCACAACGTGCGCTCTGTAATCGCCTCGCCGGCCTGAAGGTCGCGATCGATTCGAAAGCTGCCGCTGTTGATCAGACCGATGTCCGCCTCAAACGGATGCCCCGTGAGCGCAGGATGCCCGCGCACGATGTCTGCAATGAGGTTTCCAAAATTCGTCGAGTACCGCCGCACCGTGTTGTCGCAGATCTCCAAGTCCACAGGCGCGATAGCCAATGGTGTTTCGCTATGGTGACTTCTCGTATTCCATTCCCTGATCTTTTGCTCCACGATCGGATCTGAGGGCACCATGCGCGCGAATGCTGGTGACGTCATATCCACGGTCTGACTAAAGACGAAGATCCAATTCTGGCCTTGCGCCTTCCCCGCCAGGGTGAAGGGATCAACCATTCCAGAGCCAACAAATTCGCTCAGATCGTTGACCTGCTCGATCGAAGGCGCGCGGGTTTGAAGCAACGCGTCTCTGAGACCTATACCCGCATGTGCTCCATATACGTTCTTAGCAAAAGCACGAAAGCGCTCCGGCTCGGTCTCCGAATCGGGTGGTGCAGGACCGTCTTTGGGATTGCGGGGAACAGCGACGATCCAATTGAGGCGTATTGTTCGAGCATTCGAAGCAGCTTTGACGATCAGGCAGCGCTTGATGCGTTCCTGTTCCACGACGTCGTGATCGTGGCCTCCCATGATGAGCGCGATCTCCGGAGTTGCATCAGCCAATTCACGATCCTTCTCAACTTTCTGATGCGTCATGGCAACGAATGTCACCTCGGGTTCAGCCCCTTCTTCCGGCCACGAGTCGGTGAGGATGCCGATGAAGTCCTTGGGATCGTAGTGCACGTGACCCACGTGGTCTGGAGTGTTCGCGTCGAGAATTCCGAAGAGCACAATGCAATGGGACTCGCAAAGCCACAGGACCTCGACGGGCGTCATCTTGCCGCTCTTCTCGAGACGATCCTGTAACGCTTCATCCTTGAACTCAAAATTCAGGTTCAGCCACTTGAAGCGCGACTCGTTGATGCGGGCCTCGAGATCGCTCGCGAGAATGTCGCGCTCGAACTCGTGATTGCCGAAGCTCACGAGGTCAACGCCGATTTCATTGAGCACGCTCACCATCTGCTCTCCCTTGAACTCCTTGCTCAGGCAAGACGGTGCCAGGAAGTCGCCCGGGAGACAGAAGCGGACTCGGTTGTCGCCGTAGATGGCGCGCAATCGCCGTACGAGAGTGGCAATTCTCGGAAGTATCAGCGACTTTTCGTCCGTGTAGTCCGCCCTCGTGTCGATCTGATACACATCGTTCAATTGGACCAGGAGCACCGCATGCGTGGTGATCGGGTCTTCGTGGCCGTCCGTAGCGTCGCCGTGCATTGTTGCTCCGGGGCTATGAGGTGACAGCGAAACTACCACCTGGCCAGCGAAATGACTATCCAGGATATTCCAGCATCGATGCGCCTTCAGGGTGCAAGCGGCGCGAGCCCAGCGTACTTACCAAGCAGGATGCTCTTCAGGTCAGCCAAAGTTTCCGATGATTTTTCGACAGTCGCGGGCGACTCTCGCACGCAGATGCGTTTCTTCGAGCCATGCACTGTCAGCGCTTCGCATTGGTTCGGCCGCACTTTCTGAATGCCAGCCTCATTGCCATAGGCAGGCTCCCCGCCAATCATGATCCATTGAACGTCCTGGACCTCATTCTTGAGCAGGCTGCGATTCGGGTCTTCGTCTCGCCGGGCCAGTACCAATAGGTCCGCCTTCAGGCCAACGGCGATGCGTCCAATTTTGTCTTGCACCGCAAGGGCCTCAGCAGGATTTTCGGTCACCATCTTGAGCCACTCGCTCTCCGGAATCGCTTCATCGAACTCTTCTCTATTCACGACATCTGCAACCCGCAGCTCATCGAAGATGCTGTCGCTGCCACTCGGATTCCAGTCGACCCCCAGCGACACTCTCACCCCAGCCTGACGCGCCGCCTTGATGTCTGTTGTCTTGCCGTAGAGCACCAGGTTGCTTTGTGGCGACCAGATCAACTTCGTACCCGCGGCCGCCATCTCCGCAAACTCCGCCGGCCCGAACCCTGTCCCATGGATCACTGCCGTGCCAGCCTGCAGCAGACCCTTCTGCTTCAGCGTGTCGAACTCCGCGCGGGACTTCTCATCGATCCCCTCCCCCACATGCACGACGAAGGATTTGGTTTCGTTCCAGTCGATCGAGCCCTCGAAGTCGGCAATCGCCAGGATGTTTGTTCGGATGTGATTGGCCGGCAGTCCCAGCTCGTTCTGATTCTCGACGTTCCGAATGAGCGTCTTGAAGCATGAACGGTTCGGCGAGGTGCCCTGGATCGTCGTGATGCCGCTGATGAGCGCCTTGACCTCCCCGTACTTGACCATCTCGCAGTAGACGCTGGCCTTCAGGTCGTTGTACGGCGCCTTGAATATCTTGTACGAGGTCGATCCCTGCCACTGATAGCGATTGCTATAGAGCTTCGGAGGGACCCACTTCGGGAACACGTTGTAGGCAACGTGATTGTGAGCGTCGATCAGGCCAGGAACAATGAAGGCGTTGGAGATGCGAACCTTGTTCGCTCCGGCAGGCTCGGCACACGCAGTGCCTACGCATGTAATCGTGTCTCCAATGACGACCACGCTGCCATCCACCACTTCATCCGGCGTCACGATGAGTCCACTCAGGACGTACGTGTTCGTGGCGGTGCCCACAGTCACCGTCACAGTAGCCATCGCCGGCATAGCGAGTGACAGCCCCATCGCGAGGCTGACCAGTACATCGCGTCTCATTGAGGCGCCCTCCCAGGCGTTACGGTGCGAGATCGACTGCTTGTTGTTCCGCAGGTGTCAGCGGTTTTGGTTGAAGGCTATTGACCCATCCCGGAATCATGATTTTGAAATAGTCCGGTGAGGGCTTGCTGCCGCGCTTTGGCTGTACGACCCGATCGTCCGAGCTCCCCTTCCAGCGCAGCGTCGCGTACGGCAGGTCGATGCGGGCAACCTGGCTGCGTTGTCCATCGAACGCCGCACCCGGCGCGACATCAGTCGGATAGTTCTGCGCGATGAGCTCAAGGTGCGCGCGTGCCCAGTCGGCTGCAGCGCCGCTTTGCGACCACTTCTTCATCTGCACGATTGGCAGATTTCGAATATTGACGTTTGGAGCCAATCGCTGTGAAAGCGTGCCAATCGCAAGCAGCACCTTCGCCGTCTGGCAGCGATTCAGTGCTTCGCGATACAGCGCCTGAGTGCTCGCGTTATCCACCGCCGATCGCAGTATCGTGGTGCTCGCACCCTGCGTGTTGACGGGCAAGACTCGCAGGATCAGGTACTTCTCCGTCAGACCCGCCGCCCGCAGGAACGCTTGCAGTCGCTGGCCGTCATCGCCTGTTGCCGCTCGGCCCGTGATCAGGTCATCGTGCGAGTCGCGATCAGCCAGCACGATGATCGATGCTTGTCCCGGGCGTCCGCGGTAAACCGGTCCAAATCCAAATGACGGATGACAGGGCAGCCCCAATGCCTGGAAATCAGGCCAATCGAGACCGGGCTCGCCCCCCATGAGAAGTCGCGCCCACGCAGCGCTGGGCGGCCCTCGATCAAAATCCTTGAAGTCGTGTCGCGGCGGCTCATACGGTAGATCGTCAGCGTGAGCCGAGTAACCTGCCGCCGAGCCGGTCGCTGCACTCGAATAGCTCAGCACGTGGCCTTCGTTGTTGTACTCGCCATCGGCGGAGAAAATCTGAATGCCGCGCTGGTCATCGCGGCGGTTGCTCGTCGTCCCGCCGTACCCAATGCGCCACGGAGCGCCGTATGGCAGATCCCTGAACGGAATCGGAGCTGACTTATAGGGGTACGTTACGGCCAGATCTCGAGTCCCACCTGGATCGACAGGCAGCCAAGCTGGGCGAGTTGCTGCATGGTCCTTCACAGCCGTCACCGCTGCACGAAAGCTCTGCACGACCGCGCTCGAGCTTCCACCCGACGCCGCACCAGGATGCATCACGTTTACCCGAAGCGTATTCGCGTGCGGTAAACCACCCCGCATCGCAAACCAGGTATCGACTGTCTCTCTAGCCGCGACACCGACGGCGACAATCAGGTCCAGGGTTGGATTGCGGGCCACGACATGTTCGAACACCGCATGCCGATGCTTCACGATCGGTGAGTCAGTTGATTGCGCGAGCCAGCGAAGGCCGTTGCTACCGTACTGGCCGAAGATCGGATAGAAGAATGTATTGAGGAAGAGATAGGACCGGTTGATGCCCAGGAACTTCAGGAAGTGCTGCATTCGTGCGCCGGAGCCGCCGACGAATGCACGGTGCGCGAGCGCCTCATCCTGCCCGCCCTCCTGTCCGATCACCAGCACACGAACGTCGTTCTGTGTCAGACGTCCGCGATAAAAGACCGGTCCGTGATGCCAACGGAACCCTTCGTTGCCGAGCACCGCCTTGCCGATCCCGCGATAGTTGGGTGTCTGCGCGAAGAGCTCGGCATAGTCACTGCTGGCTGGCGGCCCAGGATCGAATTCCCATGGCTCGCCGCGATCTGCCCAGAAGTTATTCCACATGAGACTTCTCCGGTCTCGTGGGACCTGTGCACCAAAGGTCGTTGGGCGGGCAGCATGCTGAGGAGCGTTCTTCCTTGTCCATCGTCCCTTTGGGCATTCCACAACGGTCGCGCGATCGACGCGCAACGTGTAACAGCCACTCACCCTGGCGTTTCAATCTCACAGAGTCGAGAACGTCAATGGCAGACGTGACGATGTCGCGCGATACATGTCGGGCGACGATCGAAGGCTGGACCGAGTCCCGCAAGAGTCCGCCAAACCTCATGCCATTCATGGGCGGACGCTTTTCCGCGCTCGTCCTCAGCGCGATAGAGGCCCGGCTGATTGTCGCGTTCATCGGGCTCAGGGGTCTTCGTTGACTTCCGGGCGCTCTTCGATCCAGCGGATGCTGTCGATGTGGGCGATTGCAGGCAGGTAGCCAGCGTCGGGGAGGTTGAACTCGATTCGGGTGTTTGGTCTGTCCGCAAATGTGATGGCGGTGGCGCCGTGATCGCGGAGTTCTTGAGCGGTGCGTTTGCCGTCGGCTTCGGGAAAGAGTTCGGCGATGAGGCGAAAGCCAAGCGCGCGGCGTTCTTGCGTACGGAAAGCAATTTTGCCGATGGTCGGAGAGAGTTTGAACGCGGGTTGGTATGGGATCGCGGCGCGGATGAGTGTTTGTTGGCGTAGCTGGGGTAGGCGCTCGGCGTCGATGCGCTCAAGGTATGCGTTAGTCGGAAGGTATCGGTCGAGTTTCAGCGCGAGGCCCTTGAGCTGCTCGCGTTCGTGGCGTGTCGGTGGTCGGTGCAGTTGAACGATCCACCAGCTCAGCCCGCTTGCCTCAGAATCAGCGCGAAGCGTGTCAGGTATTGGTGCTTTCTCGTTCAGTGGGTCGAATTTGTAGCCGGCGATCTCCACGAGCTGGCGCGCAGAGCCGGTCGCTGTCGCCTGCGCAGGCGATTGCGTGTGCGCGGAGGCCGCAATGATTAGCGCTGCAAGCAATGCAGTTGTGGCATTACGCATATCGACAACTATAGGCGCACGTCGTCAGTGGAATAGGACTCCGAGGTGGAGGGTCAGGAACTCTTCGTCATCGCCGCCGAACACACGGTGGAGGTCGGCGCCCCATTGCAGGCGGAGTGTGGGTGTAACGGGGTGGATGCCGCCTAGACCTAAGTTTACTCCTCCATGCGTGCCGCCGCCCTTAACGTCGTAGATTCCGGGGCCGGCTTGCACGTACAGCAGCATCGGGGTCGGCGTCGGGAATAGTTTCTGGGCATTCAACGAGAGATGCGTGATTCGCGGGTTGTTCAGCGTCGTGGAAGTCTCTTCGGTGAACTGTGCCAGTCCGAGTGTTGCGGTGAGGTTGAGACGGTCGTTGAGACGCTAGCCGCCGTCGAGTGCGACATAGATGTTGCTGTCCGCGCGGTCGTCGAGGTCGCCGAGCGGATGTGCGGATCCGACGTGGAAACTCCACGTCAAGAGGCTACGTGGGGGCTGTCCTGTGCCGCCGCCGGTTTCGCCCGTGCCTTGGCAGGCGACGCGATCGCGGCCGTCGGGCAATCCATCATTGTCGGAGTCGGTATCGACGATGTCTTTGAGGCCGTCGCGGTCGCAGTCACCTTGCCCTTCCTTTCCGTCGGGCACGCCGTCGTTGTCACTGTCGGGATCCTCAAATCCTGGCAGGCCGTCGTGGTCGTGATCTCCTTGAGGTTCCTTTCCGTCAGGCACACCGTCGTGATCCGTGTCGCCGTCATGCGAAAGCGGGACGACGACATCGCTTGGCCGAGTGGTGTCTGTTCCGCTGCATTGGTTCCCGGGGTATTCAGCGGTCACGGACCAGGGGCCGCCCTGCGTGACGGTGAGGAAGTCGGAGTAGCAGCCCGCGGCGTCGGTCGTGACGGTATGGTAGACGGGCACGCCGTCCGGAGTTTCGTACCGGACGATGATGGTTTCATTTGGTCGCGGGGGATTCGTGCAGCCTTGAGCAGTGATCGTCAAACATTGTTCAGGCGCGCCGACTGCGCTCAGCCTCTCGTGAGTTGTCGGCTTGCCGGGGCAGCGCTGGAGTCCGGTGGTAAGTCCGACTGTGGTTTTGTTGCGCAGGTCGACTTGGAGTGAGGCGCCCCCCACGCGAACCAGCGTGTCGCCGGATGCTTTCCATGATGAAATGGACATGCGGTGGTTGGTGCAGACCATTGCGTTTTCGGGCGGCTGCACGTTGAAGGCGCCATCGATGCGCTCGCCGCCGGAGAGCAGTGCGGAATTGGGCGTGAGTGTCGTGGTCCAGCCTTCGGGTACGTCCTCCGGACGGAAGTAGTACAGCTGCGCGTGATCGTCCTCGTTGGTGAGTCCAAAGTGGTAACTCAACGGCTCGTATGGACTGCCGTGAGCGCTCGTGTCCTCTTCGAGGTTTCGCTGGCCGCGGTTGTTGTTCGGGTTCACGTCGTTAAAGACGTTAGGGAACGTCACTTCAACACAGCTGTGTGGATTGCCATCTTCATCGGGGATCCATTCGACGTAGCGCACGATGGATGCGCCGGCGTCGAGCTCGTCGATGTGCACTTCGCCGACGAAGCGGTTGAAGTCGGCCGCGCCGCCAACGGTGTGATAAGGCTCGGAGATGCGAACGCGCACGGTGAAGTCGAAGGCCTTGCCGGGTCCTGGGTTTGAGATCTTGAAGTAGAGGCGGTTGACTTCGCCTTCTATGGCCTCATCGCCGCGGTCTTGAGGAGTGCGGCCTGCGTCTTCATCGAAGCCGTCGCGTTGCGAGTCGACCCAGATGTCGGGGCTCATCCACGCGGGGTCGCCGCGGGTGATGCGTACGTCGTTGTCGGTTTCGGGTGGATCGTAGGCGATCTGAATGCGTCGATCCGAGCCCACGGCCCCGGCGAGGACGGTGGCATTAAGGCCGGTGCCAGGCGGGGCTTTGGAGTCACCGATCTCGAGTGCGGCATCGTTCAGTGAAGGCGTGCCCAGGTTGTCATCGATGATGCGCACCGGACCTTCGCCCTGGGGGACATTTTCAGCGACGTTGTAGAGCAGCACGCCGGTCTCCGGGAGTACGTTGTCGAATCCGGCGGCGGTATTGCGGCGTGCTTCGATCCAGTAGAAGACGTCTTCGCTGGCGAGCGTAGTCGCGCCTTCGGTGAGTCCGATGGCGATAGCGCGTTGACCAGTGCCTTTGGTCAGGAAGTTGAGATCGATGGTTTGGTTGAATGATGCGCCGGCCGCGGGGCGCTGGATGTACACAGGTGGCGAGCCATCAGCGGTGAGCCAACCGGCACGTTCCTTGGACCAGGCGAGTTCATGTGGTCGCGTGAAGGCCTGTGCCATGTTGTCCCATTCATCGACGTGCGGCTGTGCGAAAACGACGTTGGGATGTGCGCCGAGGTCGAACATGCCGAACTGATGTCCCATACCATGGGCCCAGTGTGAGGCGGCGTCGTTAAAGACGGTTTGCACCGAGACGGAGATCGGTCGCGTAAGCCCGGTCGGCAGATCGTAGGGCCACGCGCCGGTGGTCGCCCAGTCGCCGGTGAAGTCCGGGTCGTTAAGCGCGATGATCATGCGGTCGATGTCATCACTTTGGGCGGTGGTTCCTCTATCGAACACATTCGGGTTGGCAGCGAGGATCGAGTTGATGACGTCTTGCGTCATCTCGATCAGCGGGTTTCGGCTCGGCGCGAAATAGTAGCTCTTGGCGTGCGGGAGTGTGACCGCTGTTGGAAAGAGAACGGGATCTATGGTCGCACGGCCGTAGCTGACTTCGTTGACATAGCTGACCAAGTCAGTCGCGAGATTCTGAACCGTGGGTACGCCCGCCGCGGCGCCAGCGAGCACGTCGGAGAGTGCGACCCGCACGATGAGGGTATTCTGATCGCCGGTCGGTGTCGGCGGCTCGGGCGCATCGTCGGTGACAACGAGTGCGTAGCCCTGCCCCGGCGCGCCGACGTTCACCGTCGCTGCGGTCACGCGAATCGTCCAAGTACCCACCACTGGCGTGTTGATGAGAACCTGCTCGACGTTGTTGAGCGTGTCGGCTGCGCCGCCGGTTGCAGAGACTCCGGCGGCATTGAAGTTGTTGCCCAGGAAAGTGGACATACCGTTTGGTGAGATGACCGTGAGGTTGAGATCGTTCACCACCGGATTGGCACTGCCCGCGCTGCCGGGCGGCTCGGTCCAGACGAGGGTGACTTTGAGGGGCTGGCCATTCGCGGCGACGGTTGCCGTGTAGTCACGCGATTCCCCGGTAGCGAGTCCCGAGGCGTTACGAACATCCCAGACTCGAAGGTTGCGTGGATCGCCCGAGAAAAAAAGCGAGTCATCGAGTCGGATCATTCCCCAGCCTTCGGTGGTACTCGGATAGCCGGCAGTTCCTGCCATATCGAGCGTGCCGTTGAGCAGAGTGGCTTTGAGCAGAGCACCTGACGGGATGAAGCTGTTGTGCGGCTGCTTGGTGCCGGAGGGATACCAGCCCTCGGTGTAGTACTGCCGCGTCAGGGCTGCCGCCGCAGCGACGGCGGGTGTGGCATAGCTGGTCGCGCAGGCCGCGCGCGGGCCTGTGGTGCATGCCGTTGCAACGGTTGAGGAGAGAATGCCGCAACCCGGAGCCGTGATGTCGGGCTTACGGCGGCCGTCGGCGGTGGGGCCGAGATTGCCGTCACCGAAGTTTCCTTCGTTCGGGTCCTGCTGCGAGGCGTTCACACCGATCGGATTCTTTGCGGTGCCGGGCGGGCCCTGCTCCTCGCCCGCGTTACCCATGGAGCCGAGAACGAGGTGATCCTCGTTGTCCCAGGTAAAGGTGTCGGCATCCTCTGCCGTCTGGTCGTACGTCGCAGGGTTGCCCGTGTTGGCGTGCCATGAATTCGTGTGGATGAACGCGCCCTGAGCCTTGTCGCTTTCCAGCGCGTCGTCCATATCTTCGGAGTTCAGTCCGGAGACGAGGCGCGCACCCCAGGCGTTGCCACGATTGACTCCGGTGCCAGGATTGTTCGCATCGTCCCCCGCGACGATACCGGCGACGAATGTGCCGTGGCCGGCGGCAGCTGCAGTGCTTCGGATCTCGAGGACTTTGCGATGGTCAGGCCGCGGGGTGTTATCGGTGAGGTCCTGGAAGTGGCAGTGGGCGATGTCGAGCGGGCCGCCGTCGATGACGCCGACGATTTGGCCTTCGCCGTGGATACCCCGATTCCAAATGGGCGTGGTACCCGGAGTGCCGGACTGCATTGTGCCGGCCGTGTTGCCATTGTCGAGATCGCGCTCAGGGAATTCCTCGATCCAGCGAATGCTCTCGATCCGAGCGATCGCCGCAAGGTCGGCGCCCTCGGGCAGAGTGAACGTAATGCGTGCGCTCTTTGCGGCGCCCTTGTCGGAGCCTTGCCGGAAAGTGACCGCGGTGGCCCCCGCTGCGTTCAGTTGTGCAGTGATGCTCGCGGGATCGACGCCGGGAAAGAGGTTTGCGACAAGGCGCAATCCCATCGCGCGTCGCTCGGCTGTTCGGAAGCGGATTTTGCCGATGCTCGGTGAGACTTTGAATGCAGGTTGGTACGCAACGATTGCACGAATGACATCTTGCTCGCGCAACGCCGCTATGCGGCTCGCGTCAAGGCGTTCCAGGTAGGCGTGCTCCGGAAAATAGCGGTCGAGTTTAAAGCCAAGGCTTTGCAGTGTGGCGCGGTCGGTGCGCGTCGCCACGCGACGCAGTTGCACAATCCACCAGCCTTCGCCGCTGGTCGGGGCTTGCGCGCGCAGTCGGGGTTGGATGGACGGTTCTTCTCTCAGCGGGTCGAATGTAATGCCTGCGATGTGAATGAGTTGGCGTCCAGATTCCTGTACCGGCGGGCGCGTGGTGACCTGCGCGTCGAGCTCAGTTGTTATGCAGAGCACTGAGACGAACGCGAGTAGTCCGACGGCCAGCAGTTGTGCCCGTCGCGAGGCGTGTCCGGGAGCTGTGGACCACTTGTCGATCATGTTCTCTCTCCCTGAGTCGCTCGGTAGCCAGTAGGTTGCTGTAGTGCGGCGTTGGCTGACATCTCATCGATTTCAGCTGTCTCTGCTCTATCTGTCTCGAGAGTGGCCGCTATCTCCTTTTGAGTTCCGGATTCACCCCGCTCAGCCTCCAATATCTCGCCGGACCGCAGGCTGCAGAGGCCGATCACTCGCGCTGGCTCTTGCTAACGGCTCAGCGGGGGCCGCGGCGTCTGCGGCTGGATCTGCATCTGCACCGGCACCTGCTTTTGGGATGTCGTGCACATGTCGTCTATCCAATAGATCCATGGCCTCACGCAGTGCCTCGATATGCTGCATGCTCCATCGACCCATACGCCAGTAGAAGGTATGGCTGAAGAATCCGAGCCAGCGCCAAGTCCTCACGCTCACGTCCCGCACACCGCTACCGAATCTGCTTGAGAGGGCCTACGACAATGTCCCCCCAGATGACGAACCAGCATGGGAAGTAGAGATTCGTCCACCGCATCGGCCCGAACACCGCCGCATGGTGTGGCACGCGCTCGTGTGCGCCAGATGGATAGGAGAACCCAACAATCTCTTGACCCGCCTCCGGCTGCCTTGCGCAAGCTTTCAAATGAGCGGCCAACTGCGCTACGCACCGCGCCGCAATCAAACATTGCTATCGCTCGGTCACACCCAGAGGAGACGATCGTAGACAGAGTGGAGAGCTATTGCTCTTCGATGGAGGCGGACAATCTCACTTCTGGCTCCGTCGGTCGTCCATTCCTGCGAGCCAAGGATGGGCACTAGCGGTGCCAACGGCGTCAGCGACCGGAGTCGACGCCAATTCGCATCGATCATGCTACTGAGTTCCGTTCGTTCGAGGATTGGTCGACCTTCTTTCGGCGCCATCCGCGGCAGGTGTTGACGCCAAGCCCAAGTGCATATCATGACAATCAACGGTCAGGGTCACCACGACCAAGGATCAACGGCGTTTCAATCTCGCTCGCGAGCAATTTACATGAGAATTCTGGTCACTGGCAGCGGCGGCCATCTTGGGGAAGCGCTCATGCGCACCTTTAGAGGATCGAGAACCGATGCAATCGGCCTTGATATCAGGCCCACGCCTTTTACAGATCGCGTGGGCTCGATCGTGGATCGCAACTTTGTCAATCAATGCCTGCAAGGCATAGAAGCGGTCCTGCATACCGCTACCCTGCACAAACCGCATGTCGCGACACATCGACGGCAAGACTTCATAGACACCAACCTGACCGGCACGCTGAATTTGCTTGAAGAATCGCTCCTGGCCGGCGTCAAGTCATTCGTCTTCACCAGCACTACCAGTGTCTTCGGCCACGCGCTTACGCCTGCTCATGGCGAGCCGGCTGCTTGGATCACCGAGAAGGTAACGCCAGTTCCGAAGAACATCTACGGCATCACCAAGCTTGCGGCCGAGCACTTGTGCGAGCACTTCCATCGAAAGCACAAGCTGCCCTGCATGGTACTGCGAACGTCCCGTTTTTTTCCCGAGATGGATGATGACCCGAGAGCCCGTCAGGCTTATGCGGATGCCAATCTCAAAGCAAACGAGCTGCTGTTTCGGCGTGCGGATATCGAAGATGTCGTCAGCGCACATCTTCTGGCCATGGAGCAGGCCGTTGCAGCCGGCTTTGGCCGATACATCATTAGCGCAACCACTCCCTTCTCACGCGAAGATGTGCACGAGCTGCTCGCAGATGCGGCAGCGGTGGTCAGGCGATACGTTCCGATGTACGAGCTAGAGTATCAGCGGCGCGGCTGGTCGATGACATCTTCGATCGATCGCATCTACGTCAATGCACTTGCGCGCAGTCAATTGGGTTGGCAACCGCGGTATGACTTCAACTACGCCATACAACGCCTGCGCGCGAACGAAGATTATCGCAGCCCCTTGGCTCGAGCCGTGGGCAGCAAGGGCTATCACGAAGCGGCCTTCGCCGAAGGCCCGTATCCGGTCGAATGACGCACTATCCACAAGATGCAACCAAGCGATTCGTCTCTATGATACCGGCTGCAGCGTGACGCCCGCGAACGGCAAGTACGGTCGCTGAGCGCTCCTTTCTCAAGAGCGCCGAGTTCAGAGGAACCTTGTCGATCAAGCCCCTCGGCATCACTTCAAACCGGCGAAGCGACGCTCATCCGGCGTTCTCCTCGAATTGAGGGGCATCATTGCCAATGACTTCCCAGCTCGGCTTGCTCGATACCCAGATGTGACCACGAATGCCCACCCCAGGGTCGCCATCCAGAAGGCCTGCTGGGACAAACCACTTCGTCCTCTCCTCATCCATGTTTGGGAGCGGCGAACCGCATTCGCTACAGAACGCAATGGCTCTGTTGCCACGTTTGAACTCTTTGACGAGCTCAGTGCCAGCTACCCATACGACATTCTCGGGGCGAGCCCAGTGAACGGCATTGGAACCGGTGCCAGATGTCTTGCGACACATCGAGCAGTGACACTTCCCAACAGCACTGACCCGACCTTTCAGCTCGAAGACGCATTTGCCGCACAGGCAACTTCCCCTCATTGTCTCGTCTCCTCTAGCAGCAAACTCGATCTGGCGATCATGGAACGAACGCGAGAGACAATAAAGACCGCGCAGATCATGGGCCTGGATATCCATCCGGAAATCGATTGTCCTGCCGCGTCGGCCGGCACAACAGGACAGCTTGCTCAAATCCTGATCGTTGCCATCGGTGCGGTTCTCCTGGCGATTCGCCGCAAGAGTAAGACCTGTAGGAACGACGGATTCAAGACCGATTTCGTGCGGACAGCGCGTTTGTTCTGCTGCAGCGAATGCGGCTGTGCGACCGTGCACTCGTGCAGTGCCACTCTGCACAGTTGTTCGCGACCCTCCCGGACTCACTATTGGAAGCCGGTGTGTAGCTCGAATCGCTAGAGGGCCTCTTCATGGCATGGTTCGCTCTGATCGCCGCCGGGATTGTCGAGATCGCAATGGCAATTGCACTCAAATATGCGGCAGGCTGGACACGCGTGTGGCCAAGCATACTTGGACTCTTCGCGGCACTGTCGAGCGTCGTACTGCTCACGCTTGCGGTGAAGCAGCTTCCCGTCACTACGGCCTATGCGCTATGGACTGGCATCGGCGCGGTAAGTGTATCGCTCGTCGGCATCTTCGTGTTCGGCGAGAGCGCTCATCCATTGCGCCTGGCTTGTATCGCTGCAGTGTTCGCCGGAATGATCGGCCTGCATCTCCTCGAAGGACGGATCTGATTGGGAGCGCACGATGAGCAAGCTAATCTACATAGAAGCTTCGCCGCTCAAGAGTCGGTCACACACGATCGCGGTCGCGCGTTCGTTCCTCGAGGCGTACCGCTCCGCGCGTCCGGAGGATCAGATCGATCACGTCGATCTCTGGAAGACCGCGCTGCCGCCGTTCGACGGCGACACGATCGAGGCAAAGTTCGCGGTGCTGCGGCACAAGGAGTTCGGCGCCGAACAGCTGGCGCGTTGGGAAGCAGTACGCACCGTGTCTCCGCGCTTCAACGCTGCCGATAAGTATGTGTTCAGTGTGCCGATGTGGAATTTTGGAGTTCCCTATCCACTCAAGCACTACATCGACGTAGTTACGCTGCCCGACGAGAACTGGACGTGGTCGAGAGCGAGGGGCTACGGCACCATCTTTTCCGGCAAGAAGGCGTTGATGATTTATGCCAGCGCGAATCTCCACACATCATCCGGGGAAGATGCATCGGACTACCAGAAGCCGTACCTGCGGCGATGGTCGCGATTCATTGGTGTCAACGACGTACAGGAAATCACGGTCGCACCGACGCTGGCCGACCCGGATGCGGTTGCCGTCAGTCGCGCGACCGCCATTCGTGAAGCCACACGGCTGGCGACAGCCTTCTGAGCTTCGACAGTGCGCAGTGGGCAGGTCATGATTGCGATTCCTAATTCGGAGCCGGCATGAAATGAAGAACAAGCCGCGTCAGCGCCACGCCATGCGTGTCGATTGGGACGATCTGCGCTACGTGCTGGCCCTAGCCGACTCCGGCTCGCTGGCGAGCGCCGCAACGGCGCTGCGCGTGAACCGGACTACAGTGCTGCGCCGGATCAATGCATTCGAGCGCGAGCACGCGGTTCGCTTGTTTGAGCGCCTGGCAACGGGCTACGTACTGACATCAGCCGGAGATGAGATTCTCGCCGCGGCGCGCGGCTTTGAGAACACGATAGCAGCGTTGGAGCGGAAGCTCGCCGGGCAAGACATGCGGCCGGAGGGCCTGGTCCGCGTCACGACGACGGACACGCTAATGAGCTCCATCCTGCCCGCACTGCTCACTGCATTTCAGCAGGCCAATCCCGGCATCCGCGTGAACGTAACGTCCTCGAACACGCTCGAGAATCTGTCAAGGCGCGATGCTGACGTTGCAGTTCGTCCGGTGATCGATGCGCCCGAAACACTGGTGGGTCGTCGGATCTGCGCGGTTGCGTTTGCAGTTTATCGCTCGGAGAGCGTGCCGGCCGCTGTCCCGGGCGATCAGCGCTGGATCGCCCCCGACGAAACGCTGGCGACCACGAGCGTTGCCCGGTGGATGCGCGAGGCGATCCCGGGCGATCGCATTGCTTTCTCAGTAAATTCATTGCTCGCAATGCGCGAGATCTGTGCTGCCGGCGGCGGGCTGGCGGCGTTGCCATGCTATCTGGGCGACATCGACTCACGGCTGGTGCGCGGCCAACCGCCGGTCAAGGAGATGACGACCGCATTATGGGTGCTGACGCATCCGGACCTGATAGGCACGGCGCGCGTCCGCCTCTTCTTCGATTTCATGGTCGCTGGGCTCGCAAAAGAACGCCCGTTGATCGTGGGCCAGCGGCCGCGCATGTAGTGCCAAAACGCACAGCGCGCGGGCACATTTGCAGCAGCGGACGATCTTGACTTCAAGCACACTTGAATAAGGATGCTTTATGGCATTCCGTCAGCCTGACCCTGGGGTGAGCCATGGAGCTAGCTTCTGCTGTTACGCCGCTGGATCGCGCCGAGATCGTCGATGCCTTGTACCGGTTCGGCGCCGGACAGGATCTGCGTGATCGCGCCCTGTTCGAGTCGGCATTCGCGCGCGACGCAAAGCTCGATTTCACCGGGCCAGCGCAGCGCCTCGGCCTGTCGATTCCGGTGTTCTCAGGGCGCCAGTCGATTGCCGAGACGGTTTTCTCGACGCTGGCGAACCTGGACACGACTCACACCGTGACCAATCCGCGCATCACAGCTTACGACGGCGAGCATGCGAGTGTATTCGCGTTGGTCGAGGCGCAGCATCTGCAGCGAGACGATCACAGCCGCCATCTGCTGCTGAAGAACATCTATACCGTTCAGTTGTCGAGAGTCGGTAGTCGCTGGGTCATCGATCACATGCTCATCCGGACTGTCTGGCTGACCGGCCAGCCGGCAGTACTCTTTCCGGGTGCGGGCACATGATGCTCAGACTGCTCGTAATTGCCTGCAGCACGATGGGACCGCTTACGATGCCGGCGCATGCACAGGACTCGATCTCATATCGCACCACATCAGTCGATGGCCTGAGCATCTTCTATCGCGAGGCGGGTGACACTCACCTTCCTACGATCGTGCTCCTGCATGGTTTCCCGACGTCGTCGCACATGTTTCGCGAGGTCATTCCGTTGCTCGCCGGCAGCTTTCACGTGGTGGCGCCCGACTACCCTGGCTTCGGGTACTCGGATGCGCCCGATCCAGCCAGATTCAGGTACACATTCGACAACCTGTCACAGGTCATGGACCGCGCTCTGCGCCAGATAGGTGCGAGCCGATACATCCTGTACATGCAGGACTATGGCGCGCCGATCGGGCTGCGCATCGCCACGATGCATCCCGAGCAGGTGATCGGCCTGGTGATTCAGAACGGCAATGCCTATCGCGAGGGACTGAGCGAGCTCGCAGACACGACGATCCACACATTGGGTACAAGCAGGACGGCCGAAGGCGACGCGACGGTGCGTCACCTGATCAGCGAAGCGGGGATCCGCGAGCAATACCTGACCGGCGCACACGATCCGACGCGCATCAGCCCGGATACATGGACCTTCGACGCGGCGCGCATGACGAGGCCGCACGTGAACGAGATCCAGGTGACGCTGTTCAGTGACTACGTCTCGAACCTCGCCCGATACGACGAATGGCAGCAGTACCTGAGCCGCATGCGCCCAAAGACGCTCGTCTTGTGGGGACGGAATGATCCTTTCTTCGTCGCTGCGGGCGCAATGGCCTATCGCCGACATCTTCCCGATGCGGACGTGCAGCTGCTGGATGGCGGCCATTTCGCGCTAGAGGAGCACCCGGGCCTGATCGCGCGCGAGATCATCCGGGTGTTCTCTCCGCCGCGACCGTAGGACTGCCCGTCACTGCACGACGCCGAGCTGGCGCATAAGCTTCAGCTCATCGGTGACACGCCAATGCTCGACGATGCGACCATTCTCGATATGCTCGATGTTGATCTGGTCCACCGTCACGCGCCGGTTCGTCGGCGCCAGGCCGAACAGGTTGCCTCGATGCGTGCCGGTCATCACGACTCGCATCACCACGGCATCCGCGGTCGCGACGACGTCTTGGATCTCGTAGTGCAGGTCAGGAAACGCCTGCCGCATGCCGGCCACGATCGGCTTCAGCCCGGCTGGACCTGGCGGCGGATTCGCCGTGCTGGGCGTGTGATTGACGTAGTCTGGTGCCAAAAGCTGGTCGAGAGCATCGAGGTTGCCCCGATTCCAGACCTCTTCGAAGTAGCGGCGACCCAGCTGCTCGTTGCGCTCCGCACGCGACCGCGCATCGGCAGACGCGGGGGCGTCGGCACCGACCGCCGCGGGCAAGAATGCGACTGAGAACAGTGTGCCTATCCAGGGAACATGATTGAACCGCGATTTCATGACCGATCCTCCAGTGACCCTTGCGGCTGGAGTGAGGCCCAACGGCGGATTCTCAATCGCGCAAGCATGCACGATCGGTGTGCAGATCTGCGCATGGCGAGCGACAACACGGCCGCCGAGCGCGCGGCCGCCATCTATAAGCTGATGGAGAGCGCCAAACTCTACGGGTGCGACTCGGAAGACTACCTCGCCCGCGTGAGCACACAGATCGCGGACTACCCGAGCAACCGCGTCGACCCTTGTGATGAAACTTGAACGCCGCCACCGTCAAACCCCGCGGCGGCGGCCTGAAGGAATCCTGTATGACCACCCAAGTATCCGAGATATTGAGTTCCCTCGAAACAATGCCGCAGCAGTTCGAGAGATTATTCCACCAGGTTCCAAAGAGCGCGCTTCGTTGGGAACCGGACAGCTGGGAAGGCGTGCCAGGAGAACGGTTCTGCGCGGCCGATCAAGCCTGCCATATTAGAGACATCGAGGTGGAGGGCTATCAGATCCGAATAAAACGGATCATCGAAGAGAGTCGTCCGCTCTTGGAGTCCTTCGATTCATACGCATTGGCCCGCGACCGAAAGTACGCCGAGCAAGATCCTTTGGATGCGCTCGCGAAGTTTCGCGTCGCGCGCGTTGAAACAGTCAAGCTTCTAAGGACGACCACGGCCGAGCAGCTCCTACGTCGCGCTACTTTTGGCGAATACGGCGAGGTCACCCTGTTAGGACTTGTCCGATTCCTCTGTAGCCATGACCTGCAGCACTTGTCTTGCATGCAGTGGTTGCTGGGCAAGATCAGCTCGCGTTAGCGGTGCACCGCCTAGTGGCTTTCGACAATGCCGAAAAATCATATGCTTGCCGACGGGACTCCTACGCTGCCGCGCAGCCCTGCCGACGGCTCGCCAAGGTCATCCTTCGGGCACGCTCGGCGGCTAACTGGAAGTCAACACTTGAAACAACGAACAACCAGGTCGAGTCCCGCTTGCACACCGAGCGACGGTTTCGCTGCGAACACATGGAAGAATGTCGGGAGGAGCTGACGAAGATCGGTCGACAACATCTCAGCGAAGCCGAGCTCAGCGCCTTCGAACACGCTTTCGAGCAAGGCTATCGGCCGATCGGCGCCGAGCAGTGATCAGGTAAGGACGTCACTCAGCCGCCAAGCAGGGCTTGGGAAGTAAATCTCCCCAACCCTTTTGACTTCAAGGCGAACTCGTATGCTCCGCTTTTGATTTGGTAGAGGACATCGTTATGGCCACCTTCTCTAGACGCGCAGAACTCCGATGGGACGGAGAGCTCATGACCGGTGGCGGCCAAGTCGCGGCCGGGAGTGGTGCATTCACAGTACCCGTACGGTTTCCCAGCGTCTCCGGCGATCCGCCGGGGAAGACGACGCCTGAAGAGTTGTTGGCCGCTTCGCATGCGACCTGCTATGGGATCGGGCTGCGGTCCCTCATCGGACAACGAGGCGGACAGGCTCAAAGGGTCACGGTCGAGGCCACCATCAAGGCTGAAAAGGGTGCAGACGGAATCCGCATTCACTCATCTCATCTAACGGCTGTCATCGAGGGACTGAAGGGACTCGACGCAGCGAAACTGGAAGATGTTGCTCGTGAAGTCGCGGAGGAATGCACGATTTCTATCGCTCTTCGCGGCGCAGTCAGGATCACCCATGAGATCTCGGCCACCTAGCTTCCCGCATTTTACAGGGTGACCCGCCGTCGGGTGGGGTCCCCTTGCTTTTCAGTCCCTATCCTTCGATCTCGATCGAAGTGATTCCGTCGTGGACGACGGTCGGTTGGCGTATCTTCATGGGCATCAGATTCGGCGACGCCGGAGCGTGCGATGACGACGCCTTCCACCACTTTTTTTCTCTCGCTTCTCATGTTTGCGACCGGCGTGGGCATTCCCATCATGGCCGCATGGAATTCCAGGCTCGGTACTGAGCTGGGGAGTCCCTGGGCGGCTGCTTTCATTCTCTTTGTGCTAGGCGCCATCATTTGCGGTATCGCCATGGTTGCGCTCGGCCTTCCGAGGCGTGGCTGGTTTGATGCGACGCCGCTCTATTACGCAGGCGGCTTCGTGGTCTCCTTCTACATTTTATCGATCACCTGGACAGCGCCTCGTATTGGAGTCGCCAACGCCGTGTTCTTCGTGTTGCTCGGGCAGATCGTAACGGCTGCGTTGGTTGATCAATTCGGCTTGTTTGGAGCGCTGAAGTCTTCACTTACCGCGAAACGGAGTGTCGGCATCATCTTCATGCTGATAGGGACCTATCTCGCTCGGCGCATCGGTTGATCATCCCAGTGTAGATCGCCGCTGGCCCTCACCACAGTACTTCCCCGACGCACGCAGAGCGCATGGTCAATAGAACGCGCACCACACGCCTGCTCGCCCCTGCCTCCAGGATTGCTTTGCAGCTGGCAGATATCGCGGGACTGATCGGTGACCCCTCGAGGGCTCACATGTTGTCTGTCCTGATGGATGGGCGCGCCCTCACGTCGTTCGAGCTGAGTATTGCAGCGGGTGTAACTCCGCAAACCGCAAGCTCGCATTTGGCCAAGCTGTGCGGCTCTGGACTCCTCACCGTCGACAAAAAGGGCCGCCGCCGCTATTACCGACTGGCCTCAGCAGGCGTAGCGCGCACGCTCGAGTCCGTCATGGCCCTCACCGCATCCTCACCGCAGTACCTGCAGCCCATGCCCGGGCTCGATGCTGAGTTCAGGGCCGCGCGCAGTTGCTACGATCACCTGGCCGGTCAGCTCGGCGTTGCGATCACGGATACTCTCGTCGGTCGCGGCTACATCCTGTTCGAAGACGATGTGGGCGAGGTGACCGACAGCGGCCAGGAATTTTTCATACGGCTCGGCCTGGACTTGAAGACCAACAGCAGACGCCCCGCCTGCATCCCGTGCCTGGACTGGAGCGAGCGACGACTGCACGTGGCTGGCCGCGTGGGGGCCCAGATTGCAGCCTTGTGTTTCGAGCGGGAATGGCTGACGAGAAAGCGAGGCACGCGCGCTCTGGGCTTGACGAATACGGGTAGGAGGATGCTGCCGCGCGCCTTCACAATAGAGTTGCCGACTTGAGCTTCCCGTCACGAGATCGACGCTCGCGGTGCGGGCATGCCACGGATAGCACATCTTCCATGTGATTTGAGACATGGAAATGGATCCACCAATGCTCGCCGCATCAGCGCAATCGATGTGTGCACAGATGGCATGCGAATAAGCGAGGACATCGAATCCACGACTCCTGAGTGCGAGATCAGATTGGGAGAAGCGGGAAGCCGCTCTGCACGTGCATGCAAGAGTCGATGAGCGCGCAACAAGAAGCGGTGAAGCTGACGTTTGTATTGCGCCGCGACTTGGCAAGCATATTTGGGTGAAAGCCACCTCATCGATTTCGGTGGACGAAAGCATTCCCTTAACTAGCTTGACGGTGATTCCGCACGAAAGTCCGTACAAAAAAACCACGCCTGGAGCGTTGATCCGGACTGAAG
>Ga0075418_10001571_pt1 | contig 25989 bp, 18 predicted proteins | sample SoiMetdeltSBSDD2_FD_81776 | JGI IMG/M metagenome (GOLD analysis project Ga0075418, IMG submission 81776) | Bulk soil microbial communities from a Populus tree surrounding site in Tennessee, USA - Soil MetaG P. deltoides SBSDD2 | ecosystem: Environmental > Terrestrial > Soil > Tree plantation...
CCAGGGCCCAGCTCGAAGTGCATCACCTGCGCTACAGAAGCCAGGGCGGCAGCGATGCTCCGGACAACCTGATCCTTCTTTGCGCCTTTCATCACCGGCAGGGCGAGCACGGTGGTCTGGCCAGTTGCCGAGGCAAAGCCCCCCTCGACGTCGTCTGGCGCCTCGGTCGTGGCGAGCTCGCCATGTGGTACCAAAACGAAAGGAGAATGCCGAGGCGAAAGTGAAGCATCGGCACGCTGGAGACAGCAGTGGGGCAGCAGGGGCGACCTCTCGCTCGTCCTACTTCTTGGGCGGGAACTCTTGCAGGATCTGCACGATGACGCCCTGGACTTGCTCACGCCCTTCGCCGCTCATCATGTCGGTCATGGCGGCGCCCCTCCAGATCCGGGTGTTCGTGGCCGGGTCGAGGAAATCCAGGGCCAGGACGACGGAGCCGTATTTTTTCGGATCCTGCGTCGGATTCCAGTCGGTGGTGCTCGGGGTCGGGTTGCTCAGCATGCGCTCGCTTGCGGCGACCCCATAGGTGAGGATGAGTGCGGCTTCCTCGCTCTTCTGAAAGCCCTTCTCCGCCAGCTCGGCGTCGGCCGCCGCTTTGATGCGCGCGTCCAGCTCGTCCACCGACACGTTCGCCGCCGTGAAGAGGTTCTGAAAGATGGTGGCCGCGGGCGTGTTCAACCAGCGATACGTGCGTGCCTTGGAAAAATCGAAGGCCGGATCGACGTTGGTGATCACGTCGACCTTACGCCCGGCGCAGCCCGCGAGAAGGACCAGCGCCAGCGCCGCGCACTGTTTGCCGAAGCTCGTCTTCAAGAGGCTCCTCCGGATTCGCATCCGAACAGGCCGCGCGAGAGTAGTGACCACGGCCACCGGGGTCAAGGCCTGGGAGCCTCATCGAGGCCGTTGAGCGTGCGCACGACGCGGAACAGATCCCCGGTGCGGTAGAAATCCACCGCCACCAGATTGGCCTTCTTCCGGCGCTCTTTCTCGCATTGCCGCACGCGCTTGAGCAGGAAGTCGTAGGCGTTGACGATCTCGGCGTTGCTCGGCTTCGGCGCCGGCGCGGTCTGGATCCAATGATTGATCTGGAACAACGGCGCCGTGGGGCCGCCGCGGTTCTGGGCGCAGGAGAACTCGTCCGGCGTGAGGAAGCGGTACGGCGTCTCCTGGTACGTGCCGAAGGCTGGGTGGATCCACGGCACACCCTCGCTCTGGTTCTCCATGCACACGAGTACGCGCTGATCCGTCGCCGCCATCTCCCGCAACGTCGGCCAAGGCGGCGCCGGATTGCCTTGGAAGACGAAGGGCAAGAGACCGCTGGTCTCGAAGCATGCCGCAATGTCCTGGGGTGTCACTCCCTCGTCTTGGATGACGACCACCAACACTTCCTGCGGATGGGCCACCAGGAAGTCGCGCATCTCCTCGAAGGCATCGGAAAGACGCGTCGCCCCCAGTTCGCAGAAGCCGTGGCACATGTAGAGCGACTCCTCGCCTTCCTGGCCTCCCAGGAGGTTGTTGCGGATGCGCATGGCGGCGTCCACGCCCTGCTTGCCGAGGACCTCCTCGTACTTCTGCTGCGCCGCCGATTCGTCCTCGATCATGGTCTTCACCTTGTCGCCCACGCGAACGCCGTGGTGCGCGTCGATGAGGAAGCCGCGGATGCCGTCCTCCAGCTGAGTTCGAATACCTTTCTCCTGGTTCGGGAACATCCAGTCCGCGATGTCGGCCCCCGACATCGAGTTGTGCGACGTCGGGAAGGTCACCTGGTCGAAGTGCCGATCGCAGAGTCTCGGATCTCCGTTGCAGCTATCCTCCTCGGCTGCCGCCGCTGCCGCCGGCGCCTGATTGCGCACCAGCCACAGGGCGCCGGCTCCGGCCAGGAGCACCACCAGGCTCCCCACCACCACGACCCCCGGCCAAGGCGACGCCTGCCTTTCGGCCGGCGCACCGAGGGCCGCTTCCAAGCGCCGCATCGAGCGCAGAGCGCTCGCGAAAAGTTCCTGGATTCCGAAGAACAAGAGGACCGAACCGGCCGGCACCAGGAGAACTTGCACCACCTGCAGCGGGCGGAGCATGACCGCGAGCCCCGCGGCGATGAGCAGGAGCCCGCGCAGGACGCCCCAGGCGATGTGCCGCGGCCGTCCAGCGACCAGGCGATTGACGAAGCGAAGCGCCACACCCAAGTCCGCTTTCTCCAGCAGCGACGTCACCGCAGCGACCAGGACGAGGCCCAGGCTACCGAGAATCAGCGCGCGCAACGTCAAGGGACCGATGAAAGCCGCCCAGAGGCCGCGCACGAGACCTCCCGTGCTCTCGGAGCGGATGAGGAGCGCCGCCAGGCCACCGCCGCAAAAAGCGATCGCCGCCAGGAGGTAGGCGGTCACCGTCAGCCCCAGCCCCAGCCGCAACAGCGTCGCGTCCTTGCGACGCGACAGGGCCACTGCGGCGACCCCCGAGCCCAGGCCGAGGAGGAGGAGCAACACGGCACGGCGTCGCATGCGACGGGCGATGCTGAGCAAATCCTGCAGCGCTTTACCGCCTGGCAGGTCCCCGAGGGAGGCAATGGCGGCGCTGGCGCGCTGCGGCACCTTCTCCATGAGCTGCGGGTGCATGGCGAGAGCGTTGCGGAGCACGACACCGACGTCGGCGACCGTGAGGGAGATCTGCACCCCCGTCTCCGAGACCAGCTTGGCGTGACCCTCCCGTGCCGCCCGGCGCACGAGCGCCCGGAAGGGGCTGGAGGACACCACGTACTCCGTCGTCCCGAGCAGGATCGGACGGTAGGGAGTGAGATCGCGATATTGCGATATGAGTGCGTCGGTCAAATGGGAGGCCACCACCCGGGCCACTCCGGGTTCGTCGAGGCTGGCAGCGACCCGGCGGGCGAAGACGTCCGGATCGAAGAGCGTGCGCGCCACGAAAGTGACCAGGAGGCCGAGGACCAGGGCGGCCACACTGAGAACGCTGAGGACAGCGACCGCCAGGCGTCGGCTCCCAGTCATCGACATGGACCCTCCTCCCGCGGTTTGTATCCCGAGGACACACTACTGCAACGCAAAAGGTGCGGCCAGGCCCCTCGATCCGGGTGGAACCACCCAGCGGCCCCGCAGAGTCCCGCACGGCACGAGTCCCTACACCACGCGCAGTCTCTGCACCTCGCGAGTCTCTGCACCTCGCGAGTCTCTGAACCTCGCGAGTCTCTGAACCTCGCACGTCCGCTGAACGGATTTCTGGTCCACCACCGAGGGCCCACCATGAATCTTCATTCATGAACGGAAAATGTTGCTTCCTCGCGGCCAGCTCCCCTAGAGTGCCGATGCTGCTACGACATGGACCCACACGCTCGGGAGGTGTCACAACCTCGCGCTAGGTGCGCTTTCGCCTCCGCTCCGTTGCAACGTCGCTATCGACGTCCCCTGTCAGGGTGGGCGGCCCGCCTCCGCCTGCCCACTGATCGGAGGTATCGCATGACCTTCTCGCGCTTACGCATCGCCGCGGGGCTCCTCGCCGCGCTGACTACGCTGGCTTCCTCCGTGCTTGCTCAACCACCACCTCGACAAATCCCCGACGAAGTCCTGATCAAGTTCAAGCGCACCGCTCCGGCCAGCGAGCGCGCCCTCGTGCGGGCGAACCTGCACGCCCAGACCCTCCACGACTTTTCCCGTATCGGCGTGGAGCATCTCAAGGTTCAGGGCATGACCGTGGACCAGGCCATCCAGCGCTATCGAAACAACCCGCACGTCGAGTTCATCGAGCCCAACTACGAGATCCATGCGGAGCTCGTACCCAACGACCCGCGTTTCCCGGAGATGTACGGCCTCCGCAACACCGGGCAGACCGGCGGCACCGCCGGCGCGGACATCAAGGCCGTCAACGCCTGGGATGTTTTCACCGGCAACCCCAATACGATGATTGGCGTCATCGACACCGGCGTCGACTACAACCACCCCGACCTCGCCGCCAACGTCTGGACCAACCCGGGGGAGATCCCGGGAAACAGCATCGACGACGACCACAACGGCTACGTCGATGACGTCCATGGCTACGACTTCTTCAACAACGACGGCGATCCCTTCGACGACAACGGCCACGGCACGCACTGCTCCGGGACCATCGCCGCGGTGGGCAACAACAACATCGGCGTCACCGGCGTCAATTGGAACGCCAAGATCGTCGGCATCAAGTTCCTGAGCAGCGGCGGCAGCGGCTCCACGGACGGCGCCATCGCCGGGGTGAACTACGCCATCACCGTGGGCGTGCGCTTGACCAGCAACTCCTGGGGCGGCGGCGGCTTCAGCCAGGCGCTCCTGGACGCCATCAACGCCGCCGGCGCGGCGGGCCAGCTCTTCGTCGCCGCGGCGGGCAACTCCTCCGCCAACACCGACGTGAGCCCGCACTATCCCTCGGCATACAACAGCCCCTACATCATTGCGGTGGCCGCTTCGGACCACAACGACAACCTGGCGTCCTTCTCCAACTACGGCGCCACCACGGTCGACCTGGCGGCGCCGGGGGACGACATCCTCTCCACGCTCCCGGGCAACAGCTACGGCTTGCTCTCGGGAACTTCCATGGCGACGCCGCACGTCTCCGGCGTCGTGGGTCTGACCTGGGGCCGCTTCCCGAGCATGCAGAATCTCCTGGTGAAAGACCTGATCCTGAATCGCGTCGACGTGAAGGCCTCGCTGCAGGGACGGGTGCTCACCAACGGGCGTCTCAACGCCTTCATGACCATCGCCGACCCCGACACCCTCCCGCCCGGCGCGGTCGCCAACTTGAGCACCAGCGATCCCAGCTCGAACGCGCTGGTGCTGCACTGGACCGCCACGGGTGACGACGGCGGCACGGGCCGCGCCTCGAGCTACGACATCCGTTACTCCACCTCGCCCATCACCGACGCCAACTTCGGCTTGGCCACGCCGGTGACGGGACCGGACCCGCAGACCGCGGGGTCGGCGGAAACCTTCGAGGTGGGCGGCCTCGACTTCAGCACCACCTATTACTTCGCCCTCAAGGCGCTCGACGAGTACAGCAACCCAGGGCCCCTGTCGAACGTCGCCACCGGGACGACTCTCGGCATCCCCGACATCACCGCGGCGCCGGCGAGCTTCATGGCGGAGCTGCTCACCGGCGGCACCGACACCCAGGTGCTGACGCTCACCAACGATGGCGCCGGGACCCTCGACTTCACCATCCCGACACCGGTGCTGGCGTTTTCCACCCCGGTGATCTTCCCCTACGTGCCGCTCGCCAAGGGCGAGGACGACTGGCGCATCGGCGCCCCCGTCACCGACTCCCAGGGCGGCCCGGACGCTGCCGGCTACCGCTGGATGGACAGCAACGAGCCCGGCGGCCCGGCCTTTTCCTGGGTGGACATCACCGGCGTGGGCACGCAACTCGCCCTCACCGGCGACGACGCGATCTCGCCGGCGCTGCCGCTCGGCATGTCCTTCCCCTTCTACGGCACCTCCTTCAACTCGGTGCGCGTCTGCACCAACGGCTTCCTGTCGTTCACCGACGGCAGCACCGCTTTCGACAACCAGCTACTGCCGAACTCTGGCGCGCCGGCCAACCTGCTTGCCGCCTTCTGGGACGACCTGGACTTCGGGACGACGCCGCGGGTCTACACCTACTTCGACGGCATCCGCTTCATCGTCTCCTGGGTGGGTGCGCCGCACTACCAGAGCGGCGGCCCCTACACCTTCCAGGCCATCCTGTATCCGACCGGCGAGATCGTGGTGCAGTACCAGACCATGGGAGCACCGACGAACAGTGCCACGGTCGGCATCCAGAACGCCGCCAAGAGCATCGGCCTCACCACCGCGTACAACACCGACTACGTGGTGAACGGCCTGGCGGTGCGTTTCGCTCAGGTGCCGCAGTGGCTGACCGTGAGCCCGACGAGCGGCCGCATCCACGCCGGTCAGAGCCAGCTGGTGCAGGTGCACTTCGACGCCTCGGGACTCCTGGGCGGCAACTACAGCGGCTCGATCCACGTGCAGAGCAACGATCCCGACGAGAGCGACGTCGCTCTCACCGCCTCGTTGCACGTGATCGGCGCCCCGGACATCGGCGTCACCCCGGCGTCCCTCGCCTTCGGCACGGTGTTCGTCGGTGCTTCGCCGACGCAGAACCTCACCGTCTCGAATCCGGGCACCGATGACCTGGTCATCACCGGCATCACGAGCGACGATGCTTTCGTCACCACGGCGCCCTCGTCGTTCACCTTGCCGCCGCGGTCAGCGCAGCTCGTCACCGTCACCTACCATCCGACCTCGGTGCGGGCGACGAACGCGACCCTCTCCATCGCCAGCAACGACCCGGACTCGCCGACCACCACGGTGGCGGTGACCGGCGACGCCGTGCCGGCGCCGAGCTTCAGCGTCAACCCCGAGTCCTTCGACGTGTCCCTGCTCACCAACACGGCCACGACGCAGAACCTGCGGGTGACGAACAGCGGTGGCAGCAACTACGTCTTCACCGCCCAGGCCCTCGCCTTCGCCGCTTCGGGCACCGTGGACGTCCAGGGCGACGCGGACAACGTCTTCATCGACAAGGGCATGCAAGACGTGCTCTCGGGGCCCCAGGCCGAACAGTCCGGCGGGCCCGACGTCTTCGGCTACACCTACCAGGACAGCGACGCGCCCGGCGGGCCCACCTTCAGCTGGGTGGACATCCGTGCCGTGGGCACCAACATCCCGATGACCGGGGATGACGTGAACACCGGGCCCTATCCCATCGGGTTCAACTTCCCGTTCTACGGGACCAACTTCAGCAATTTCCGGATCTCCACCAACGGCTTCGTGTCGTTCACCAGCACCCTCTCGGCTCTCAGCAACACGACGCTGCCGAACACCGGGAGCGGCGTTCCCGAGAACCTCTTGGCGGTGTTCTGGGACGACATGAACTTCCTCACCGTGCGCCGGGCTTACTACTACAACGACGGCACCCGCCTGATCATCCAGTACCAGGAAGTGCCGCGTTTCGGCGACTCGACGCACCCCAACACCTTCGAGATCATCCTCTATCCGACCGGTCAGATCGTGTACCAGTACCTCTCGATCACGGCGACGACGCGGAACAGCCACACGATCGGGATGCAGAACGCAGCCAAGACCGACGGCTTGCAGGTGGTCTTCAACAACGCGGCGTACATCCATGACGGCCTGGCGATCCGCTTCCGGCCGCCGGCTCGCTTCCTGACCGTGACTCCCCCGTCGGGCAGCGTGCCCCCTGGCGGTTTCGTGGATCTCACCGTCGGTTTCAACGCCGCCGGACTCTTCGGCGGCGACTACCACGGCGCCGTGCGACTCTCCGGCAACGATCCGATCCTGCCGCAACGGGACGTACCGGCCACGCTGCACGTGACGGGTGTGCCGGACTTGGCCACGACGCCGACCTCCATCGATTTCGGCGACATCTTCGTCGGCTTCCCGGCGCTCCGCCAGCTGACGGTGTTGAACGTCGGCACCGACGACCTCACCGTCACCAACATCGTCCCCAGCCATCCGGCTTACGGTGTCGACCAGACCGCCTTCACCATCCCGCCGCTCGGCAGTGCCGTCGTCTTCGTGAGCTTCAGCCCGCCCGGCCCGGGAGCGGTGCCGGCGACACTGACCATCGCGAGCGACGACCCGGACTCGCCGAACACCGTCGTTCCCCTGGCAGGGAACGGTCTGATCCCGCCGGACGTGGGCGTGGCGCCGACGTCGCTGGCGGCAACGCTGCCGATCCCCGGGAGCGACAGTCGGACCTTGACGGTGTCGAACACTGGTGGCAGCGAGCTCAACTTCGTGGCCGGCACCCTCCTCACCGCGAGCGAGGTGACCGTCTACGAGGACCTGCCGCTCGGCAAGGGCGACGTCGACCCGCGCCAGGGCATCCTGGGCTCCGGTGGACCCGACTTGTTCGGCTACACCTGGAGGGACAGTGACGAACCCAGCGGGCCGATCTTCGACTGGGTGGACATCTCAGGGATCGGCACGCCGCTTGTTCTGGCGAGCGACGACGAGACGCAGACGGGCATCCTGCTCGGCTTCGACTTCCCGTACTACGGCGGCACGTTCAACAGCGTGAACGTCTGCAGCAACGGCTGGTTGTCCTTCACCAACACCACCACCGACTTCACCAACGACCCGCTCCCCAACAGCGGGGCGCCGGAGAACCTGCTGGCGGCGTTCTGGGACGACCTCACTCTCTCCTCGGGCAGGGCCTACAGCTACCGCGACGGCACCCGCTTCATCCTGGCGTACGTCGGGGTGCCGCGGCTCGGCTCGGGCGGTCCCTACACCTTCGAGGTGATCCTGTATCCCTCCGGGCGCATCGTGTACCAGTACTTGGAAATGCAGGGCACCCGGCTCAACGAGGCCACCATCGGCATCCAGAACGGGGCGCGGAACGACGGCCTCACCGTGGTGCACAACGCCAATTACGTGCACAACAACCTGGCCATCGAGCTCCGCACCATCCCCGACTGGATGGTCGTGAGTCCATCCTCGGGCACAGTGCCGGCCGGCGGCAGCCTGGATCTCCAGGTGGCGCTGAGCTCGGCCGGTCTCTTCGGCGGCGTCTACAACGGCTCGGTGCGCATCACCAGCAACGATCCGGATGAAGGCGTCGTCAACGTGCCGGCCGTGTTGACGGCCACCGGCACCACGGACATCGGCGTCGTGCCGGCGAGCCTCGACTTCAGCTGGCTGTACGTGAGCCAGTACCGCGATTTGGTGCTGCAGGTGCGCAACGAGGGCAGCGACGTGCTCACCGTGAGCGGCGCCTCGTTCACCAACCCGGTGTACGGCCTGGTGGGCGCCACCTTCCCGCTGGTGCTCGGCAACCACGGGGTGGCGAACCTCACGGTGCGCTTCGCACCGACCGGGGAGTGCAACCCCTGCAGCGGCGAACTGGTGCTCGCCTCGAACGACCCCGACGAGGCCCAGCTCCACGTGCCGCTCACCGGCATCGGGATCATTCCGCCCGAGGCCTCGGTCGATCCGACCAGCCTGCACGCGGCGACGGCCACGACACTCGGGCCCACGGCGATCCAGAAGACCAAGACGCTGCGCCTCTACAACACCGGCGGCAGCGACCTGAACTGGAACGCCCAGGCCTTGAGCCTGCTCCCGGCGGCGCTGGACATGACGCCCTCCGCCGAGACCGGAAAGGACCAGCCGGGCCTGCCCGGCGTGGCGCCGGAGGCTTCCGGCGGACCCGACGCCGCTGGTTATCGCTGGGCGGACAGCGACGATCCGACGCAGTGCCCACCCTTCGACTGGGTGGACATCACCGGCGTCGGCACGCAGATCCCGTTCACCGGCGACGACCAGAACCAAGGTCCGTTCCCGCTGCCCTTCCCGGTCACCTTCTACGGGAACACCTTCAACTCCTTCCGTGCGTGCACGAACGGCTGGATCTCGTTCACCAGCACGGTGACCACGTTCAGCAACACGACGCTCCCCAATGCGGGGAGCAGCGTGCCAGAGAACGCGCTCGCGGCCTTCTGGGACGATCTCACCTTCAGCGCCGCGGGCGATGTCTACTATCACTACGATGGACAGAAGTTCATCATCTCGTACGTGAACGTACCGCGCCTCACCTCCGGCGGGCCGTACACGTTCCAGATCCTGATCTACCCGAGCGGGACGATCGACTTCCAGTACCTGAACATGCAGGGCACCCGCCTCAACGAGGCGACCATCGGCATCCAGAACGGGACCAAGGACATCGGCTTGCAGGTCGTCTTCAACGCTGCTTACGTGAAGAACAACCTGCGGATCCGCTTCTCCAACGCCCCGGGCTGGTTGACCGTGGCACCCACGAGCGGCACCGTGCCCGTCGGCGGTCATGCCGACCTGGCGGTGACCTTCAACGCCACCGGTCTGGCGGACGGCGACTACTCCGGCGGCGTCCGGATCGCGAGCAACGACCTCACGAACCCGACCCTCGAGGTTCCCGCCTCGATGCACGTCGGGGTCGTGCAGGTGGCGTTCGATCTCGATCCGGGCAGCCTGAACCGCAGCTCCAACGGCACCTGGGTGTCGGGATGGATCGAGCCGGGCGGCAGCTACGACCCGCACACCATCCTGAGACCGTCGGTGCTGCTGCAGCGGACCGTGCCCGTGGCGCCGAACTCGGCGTCGTCGTATGGCGACCCGGACAATGACGGCCTGCTGGAGGTGCAGTACAAGTTCGATCGCCTGCAGCTGTCGTCGCTCCTGCCCACGGGGAACGCCGTTCCGGTGGAGGTCATCGGCGAGATGGCGGACATCACCTGGTTCGCCGCCATCGACGAAATCCGCGTTCTCAAGCCGCGGGTCACCACCGTGGCGGGAGGTGGCGAAGGGACGAAGGACCTGACGCCGACCTACCGTGTGGCGGCGGTCGTGCAGCTCGACTGGGAGGCCCCCGAGGGCTACACCCCCGACTACTACGAGCTCTGGTTCTCCAGCGACGCCGGCGAGAGCTGGAGCCTCGTGGCGGGCAATGTGCACTCGCTCCAGTACGACTGGGTGGTTCCCGACGAACTGACCACGGCCGGCTTGCTCGAGCTCGTCGCCATGGACGACAAAGGCGTCATGGGCTCGTGGATCTCGCCGCAGTTCACCATCACCGACACGCCGACGGACACCGGGCCGCTGGCGCTGCCCACGGAGTACTCCGTGCGTCCCATCGGTGCGAACCCGGTGACAAACGGCAAGGCCAGCCTGGAGCTGGCGCTGCCGCAGGACGGCCCCGTCTCGGTGCGGATCTACGACGTGCGCGGCGCGCTGGTGCGCGACCTCGTCACCTCGCGGCCGTACCCGGCAGGGCGTCACGTCGTCGACTGGGACGCCACCAACCGCGCCGGTGTGCGGGTGAGCTCCGGCGTCTACTTCGTCCACACCCAGGCAGGTGCCAAGGACCTCAAGGTCCGCCTCACCGTCCTGCGTTAGCCTGAGCGCCGGGACGCCGCTACGGCGGCGCCCGCGCCGACACTCGAAGCCCCGGGGGTGCGAACTCCCGGGGCTTCGTCTTCGCTATCATCCAGCCGGCGAGTCATTGGGACGGAGGCGCGCGGTGAGCATGGACCCACAGCGGGAAATCGGCAGGCTGCTCCTCGTCGTGGGCCTCCTCCTCGCGGCGCTCGGCGTCCTGCTCTCCCTCGGCTCCAAGCTGCCGTTCCGGCTCGGGCGTCTCCCCGGCGACATCGTCATCAAGCGCGACCACTTCACCTTCTTCCTCCCCCTCGCCACCTCGCTCCTGGTGAGCCTCGGGCTCTCTCTCCTCTTCTGGCTCTGGCGGAGAAAGCCCTAGAGCCGCCGCCCAACCTGGCTATAATGGCCCGGTTTCATGCCTTCCGCCGGCGCGCCCGCGCTCGAACCTCTGCGGCCGCGGTGGGAACAGGAGGAAGCGCCGATGGAATCCCTGCAGGGCCGCACCGTCTGCGTCGTCGGGCTCGGCTACGTGGGCCTGCCGCTCGCCGTCGAGTTCGCCCGGTTGCACCGCGTCATCGGCCTGGACATCGACAAGGCGAAGATCGACGAGCTGCAGCGCGGCCACGACCGCATGCGCGAGGTGGAACCCGCCACCTTGCAGTCCGTTTCCATTGTCTACACCTCCGACCCGGCGCAGATCCGGGAAGCGGAGTTCGTCATCGTCTGCGTGCCCACGCCCATCGACGCGCACAACAATCCCGACCTGACGCTCGTCTGCGAAGCGAGCAGCATGGTGGGGAAGCATCTCGGCCCGGGCAGCACGGTGATCTACGAATCCACCGTCTACCCCGGCGTCACCGAGGACATCTGCCTGCGCATCCTGGAGCGGGAGTCCGGGCGGCGCTGCCCGGGGGACTTCGCCATCGGCTACAGCCCGGAGCGGGTCAACCCGGGCGACCGGGATCACACCATCCCGAACATCGTCAAAATCGTCTCCGGCTGCGACGGGCCGACCACGGAGCGCGTCGCCGCCCTCTACTCCGGTATCGTCCGCGCCGGCGTGCACCGGGCGCCGAACATCCGCACCGCCGAAGCGGCGAAGGTCATCGAGAACGTGCAGCGCGACCTGAACATCGCCCTGGTCAACGAGCTCGCCATGATCTTCGAGCGCATGGGCATCCGCACCCGCGACGTCGTCGAGGCCGCCGGCACCAAGTGGAACTTCCACAAGTACACGCCGGGTCTCGTGGGCGGGCACTGCATCGGCGTCGATCCCTACTACTTGACGCACAAGGCGCAAGAGCTCGGCTACCACCCGGAAATCATCCTCGCCGGCCGGCGTCTGAACGATAACATGCACCGTTACGTGGTGGCACGCTTGGTGCGCGAGCTGAACAAGAAGGGCGTGGCTTCCGCTCATGCCACCGTTCTCGTCCTCGGCCTCACCTTCAAGGAGAACTGCTCCGACGATCGCAACAGCCGCGCCCGGCATCTCATCCGCGAGCTCGAGACCTACGGCTACAAGGTTCTCGGCTGCGATCCCTGGCTCGCCGACGCGCGCATCCGCCAGCGCTTCGGAGTCGAGCCGGTGAGCCTGGCGGAAGCCAAGGCGCGCCTCGCCGCCCGGGCCGTGCAGGGCGTGGTCGTCGCCGCGCCGCACCACGAGTTCCGGGACCTGGCGCTCGATACCGCCGCTGTCGTCATCGACATCAAGGGCGGGTTACCGGGGAATTACGATTCTCTCTGAGCTTCGATGAGCCGGCGCACGGCGTCCACCGCGATCTGGATGACCCGGTCGAGGCCGGCCTCGAACTCCGGGCCTCCTTGCAGCCTCTCGCCTTGGGCGCCGTACTCCTCGCGGAGAGCGAGGATGCAGCCGGTGCGGATGCCGCACAGGCGCCCGACGACGAAGAGCGTCGCCGCTTCCATCTCCACCGAGAGCACGCCGGCACGTTGCAGCAGCGCGCCCCGCTCCGCCGCCGCTTCGCCCTTCCAGCGCCCGGCATAGTAGGCGTCGGAAGATTCGACCAAGCCGAGATGGGTGCGCTGGCCGCTCGCCGCCGCCGCTTGGCGCAAGGCCTGGACGACGTCGAAATCGGCGACGGCGGGATATCCGGCTTCGATGTAGGCGTGCGAAGCACCTTCGCTGCGTAGCGCGGCGGTGGCGATGATGGCGTCGCCGCGCCGCGGCCCAGGACCGACGGCGCCGGTGGTGCCGACGCGGAGGATGGTGTGGACGCCGGCGCTGCGCAGCTCTTCCACCGCGATGGCGACCGCGGGGCCGCCCATGCCGGACGACATCACCGACACCGGCGTGCCATCCAGCGTCCCGGTCACCGTGCGGTACTCGCGGTTCTCCGCCACCCGGCGCGGCTCTTTCAGGTGGCGGGCGATGCGGTCCACGCGCTCCCGGTCGCCGGGCAGGAGCACGTAGCCCCCGACCTCGCCGGGCTGCACGCGGATGTGATAGCGGGGATCCTCAGGCATAGGGCGCCCAGTGTGCCCGAGCCCGGCGACGGGTCAACGTCGCCGGGGCGGCGTCACACGGAGAAAGACTTGCCGCAGCCGCAGCTGCCCGTGGCGTTGGGGTTGGAGAAGCGGAAGCCCGCGCCGGTGAGGCTCTCGGTGTAGTCGACCTGCAGGCCCGCGAGATACACCGCGCTCATCGGATCGATGATGACCTCGACGTCGTCCTGCGCCACCACCGCATCCTCATCGTGTTTGTCGTCGAAGCCGAAAGTGTACTGGAAGCCGGCGCAGCCGCCGCCCTGCACGAAGAGCCGCAGCGCTTTCCCCTGCGCCTCGGGCTCGCTCTGCAGGATGTTCTTGATGCGGCCGACCGCTCGTTCCGTGAGGGTGATCATGGTTCTCCGTCTCCTTCGCGTCCCTTGCTCTTCAGTGACCCTCGACCGCCAGCCGTCGCGCTCCCGGGGCCTCGACCGGCTGGTAGTGGCCGCAGTCCTTACATGCTTCCGGGGCCTGGCCGTCGAACAAGCGCTCCACCGCCGCGGCAGCCCGGGCGCAGTCGAACTTGCCCGGGCTCACGTCGAGCCGCGTGCGCCGGGCGCAACCCCGCAGGGCCCAACAGGGCAGGTAGTTCATGAAGGCCCGAATCCCCGCCAGGCTGACGCCGCCCTCGTGATTGATCTCCCGGATGCACCCCAACCAGCGCAGGTCGTCCTCGGTGTAGCGCCGCTGCTGGCCGCGCCGCTGGGGTACGAGCAGGCCCAGGCGCTCGTAGAGCATGAGGGTGCGCGGGTGCAGGCCCGCCCGTCTCGAGGCCTCGGCAATCCGAAAGGGCGCCACCGTTTCCATGCTCCCAAGCTACGACCTGACAACGTCCACTGTCAACTTCCAGGCGCCTGCCGCTCCAGAACGAGGAAGGTGCAAGCGTGGGGATTCTCGGCATCCGCCGGCTGTTCGCTGCGCTCCACCTCACGCCATTCCTCCGGGACGAGCGCCGGGAAGTGGGTATCCCCGGGCAATGGCGCCTGCACGAGGGTGAGGTAGATGCGCTCGGCCTGGGGCAGGAACGCCGCGTACACCTCGGCGCCGCCGATGACGAAGATGCCCGCGGCAGTCCGCGCCAGCTCCAGCGCCTCCTCGGCGCTGTGCGCCACCCGGCAACCCGGAGCGGCGAAATCGCGCTGCCGGGTGAGGACGATGTTGTCGCGCCCGACGAGGGGCTTGCCGATGGAGGCGAAAGTGCGCCGCCCCATGATCACCGCGTGCCCGAGCGTGAGACGCTTGAAGCGGCGCAAGTCCGCCGGCAGCCGCCAAGGCAAGGCGCCGTCGCGGCCGATGACCCGGTCCGGCGTCATGGCGACGATGAGGGCGAGGCGCATGCTTCACACCGCGATGGGGGCTTTGATCGCCTCGTGGCAGTGGTAGTCGCGGATCTCGATGTCTTCGAAGCGGAAAGCGTCGATCTCCCGCACCGCCGGGTTGAGCCACAGCTTCGGGGCCGGGAAAGGGGTCCGCGACAGCTGCAGGTCTGCCTGCTCCACGTGGCTCTTGTACAGGTGCACGTCGCCCAGGGTGTGGATGAACTCCCCCGGGCGGTAGCCGGTCACCTGGGCCACCATGGAGGTGAGCAACGCATAGGAAGCGATGTTGAAGGGGAGGCCGAGGAAGACGTCGGCGCTGCGCTGGTAGAGCTGGCAGGAGAGGCGCCCATCGGCGACGTAGAACTGGAAGAGCACGTGACAGGGCGGCAGCGCCATGCACTCGAGATCACCGACGTTCCAGGCACTCACCAGGTGCCGGCGTGAATCCGGATCCGCCCGCAGCCGCGAGAGGACCTGCGCCAGCTGGTCTACCTTGCCGCCGTCCTGCGTCCGCCACGACCGCCACTGCGCTCCGTAGATCGGCCCGAGGTCGCCGTCCGCTCTCGCCCACTCGTCCCAGATGCGTACGCCCTCTGCCTGCAGCGCGCGCACATTGGTCTCGCCGCGTAGGAACCAGAGGAGCTCGTGGATGATGGAGCGGAAGTGCAGCTTCTTCGTCGTCACCGCCGGGAAGCCCCGCTCCAGGTCGAAGCGCAGTTGCCAGCCGAAGAGACTGGTTGTCCCCACCCCAGTGCGGTCCTGTTTGGGGATGCCTTCGTGGCGCACACGGCGCAGCAGCTCGAGGTACGGCCCCACGTGCAGCCTCTCTGATTGCAAAGGGTTGCAGCGACGCTCCGGGCTGGAGTGTGGCAGCCGTCGGAGGCAGCGTCAAGCCGGTGGGATGTGATGGGGAATGGGGAGCGGATCCTTCACGGGGCCCGAATGGGGCCGGCGCCGGAGTCTACCTAGTGGTTGTGCCGGCCGGCCCCATTCGTCGCTGCACCGCGGAGAGCGCAGGATCGCGGTGCGGAGCCGCGAGGTCAGGGGTGCGTGGGGAAGGCGGTCTGACCTCGCACAGCTCTCTTTTCTCCCCCCTCGACTGCTGCTGACGGGGAGCATCGTAGCTGTGCGCGAGTTTCTATGGAGTCGGGCGTTCTGCCGTTTCTCGCCTCGGAGAGATCCTCAAGATGTGATCAGGAAGCACCTGATCCCACGGTCAGGGGGGAGGAGGAAAGCCGCGGAAGTCGGCCCCCGTCGCGGGCCTCGAGCGGAGCGCCGGAACGCACTGAAGCGGACCTCAGCGAGGGCGCGCCCGCAGGTGGGCCACGCCGACGGCCTTCAGATCGGCTCCATGAACCAGGTCGCCGAGAAGCGCACCAGCTCGCGCCCCGATTCCAAGCCCAGCTTGGTCTTGATGTGATCCAAGTGGGTCTCGATGGTCTTGACGCTGAGACAGAGCTGCTCCGCCACTTCGCGGGTCGACAGCCCCCGCCCCACCAGCTGGAAGACCTCCATCTCGCGATCGGTCAGCACCTCGAGGGGGGACGTGGTTTGCACCGTACCGTTCTCCCCCACCAGCCGATGCAGGAGCCGCTCCTTCATGCGGGTGCTCAGGTAGATCTCCCCACGGAGCACCTGCCGGATGGCCTCGACGATGCGCTCGGTGGCTTCGTGCTTCATGACGTACCCCATGGCGCCGGCGCGCAGCGCCCGCTCGGCGTGCAGGGATTCGTCGTGCATCGACAGCACCAGGATGGGCAGGTCCGCGACCCAATGGCGCATGTCCTTGATCAAACCCAAGCCGCCCCCGCCCCCGGCCAGCGTCAGGTCCACCACCACCACGTCCGGGCGACTGGTGCGGAGCACCTCGATCGCTTCCGCCGCCGTGGCCGCCTCGGCGTGCACGATGAAATCTTCCTCCCCACCGATGAGCTGGGCGATTCCGCGCCGGACGATGGGATGGTCGTCGACGATGAGCACCTTCCAGCGTCGCCCGTTGGGTTCAAGACGTCCTCGGACGGTCACCGCTCACTCCCTTCACGCTGCAACGGACGACGGTACCGCCGCCGTCCCCACCATGGATTTCCAAGCTGCCACCGATGAGACCGGCCCGTTGGCGCATGGTGTGCAAGCCGAGGCCACCAGCGCCGGGCGCAGGAGGGAAGCCGCGACCGTCGTCGGCGACCTCCAAGACGATCTGCTCCGTGTCGGCGCGTAGTGCGAGGCGCACGTGCCGCGCCTGGCCGTGACGAAGCGCGTTGTTGATCGCCTCCTGGGCGATGCGATACAGGTGCGTGGCGAAGATGCTGTCGTGGATGGGCACCGCTTTCGGGCAATCGAAGCTACAGAGGAGGCCGAGGCGGCTGGTGGCGCTCGCGAGGTCCGCCAACGCCGCGGTGAGACCGTTCGTCTGCACCTCCACGGGGAAGAGACCCTTGGCGATCCGGCGCACCTGCTCCAGCACTTGTTTGGCGCCGGCGGTGATGAACGCGGCCTCGCTCGTCAACGCCGAACCCTGCGCCGCGAGCTTCGACTCCAAGCTCTTGGCCAGGAGCGACAATCCGGTCAGCTCGCCGCCCAGACCGTCGTGCAATTCCTGTCCCAACTTCTGCTCTTCGCGCCAGACCGACTCGGAAAGCTGGCGTTCCAGCTGTTTGCGCCGCGAGATATCGCGGATCGCCGCCGTCACCACCAGGCCGTTCTCCATCTGCAAGGGACTCAAGCTGATCTCGGCGGGGAACTCGCTGCCGTCCCGCCGGCGGGCGTAGAGGTTGAGCCCTGCCCCCATCGGCCGGAAGCGCGGATCGGCCTCGAAGCTCTGTCGATGTTCTGTGTGCAGCCCGCGTTTCTCTTCCGGCACCAGGAAATCCACCGCTTGCCCGAGCAACTCCGTTCGCGAATAACCGAACATGCGCTCCGTTTGCGCGTTGACCATGACGATACGCCCGTCTCGTCCGACCATGACCATCGCGTCCGGTGCCGATTCGAGGAGACTCCGGAACATCTCCTCCGCCCGACGGCGCTCGATCACCTGTCCGAGCTGCGTGCCGATGACGGCCATCGCCTCGAGAAACGGCTCCTCCGCTTCCATCCCTTCGTGGGTGAAGCACTCGAGCACCGCCACGATATCGTTGGCACCGCGGAGCGGGAAGGCAAAACCGGTGTGTAGACCCGAAGCGCGCGCCGCCTCTCGCCGTAGGAATTCGGGCCGCTCCTGCAGCTCCGACCACCAGAGCGGTCGCTGCTCCGAGACCACACGGCCCGCGAGGCTGAGGCCGGGCCGCCCGCGGGTGCCCATGGTCGCGGCGACGAAAGCGCTACAGCGCGACGGATCGGTGAGTTGCCAAACATCCAACGGGATCAGATCGCGCGTCGTCCCGTCCAGACGCCAGGCGTGGCCTACGGGCCAGCCGGTGTAGGCGCAGAGGCGCTCCACCACCGCTCGCAGCAGGGCCTCGTTGGAGTCCGCCGCACTGGCAGCGAGGGTCACGTCGTGCAGGAGACGTAGCAGGTCCAAGTTCATCCTTGGTACGAGCTGCACGACGTCGTCCTGCGTTTCCCGCTTGGCAGTCACCTTGTCCTCCGCTCCGGCGCCTCGTGACCAGAACATCTCGACCTTCCCGACTCGCATTCATGCGAGACCGGCGGCCAATGGCAAGCCCCCCTAGGTGTCGTCGCGTGGCGGAGTTTCCAGAGCATAACACTTGTGAGCCAGGAACTTGCACGCGAAAACAGCCCTCGTTAGGGGTTCTCCGGGTCACTCGCCTAGGGGTTTACCTGATGCCTATTCCAGGGCCTCCCTGGCGTCTCCACCCGGAAGTTCCCCGCTGTTAAGGGAGGGTGAAGACCGGAGAGAATGGGTTGCATCCGGGGCGAAACAGCAGTTAAAAGAGCCCAGCGACGCCGGGAGGCCTTCCATGGTACGTGGCCCGCGCAAGCCCTCGGCATCCCCCGCCGCGGCGCGGATCGTGCGAGAGGGGGGATTCCACCAGCGATCCGCACACAGGCCGGGCTCGGCCCGGCACTTCGTTCGAACGTGCATTCCCACCTGGCGTGACTCTGCACCCGATCGGGGGGCTCCTCTGTACGGCGACTCCTGGAGTCGTCGCGTGCCCCCCTCTCGCATTCTCTGGCGACATGCATCGACGTGCTTGGCTCCATGACGGCGGCTGGATCGTCGCCCTTGCGCTCGTCTACCTCCTGACCGCGCGGCTCGGGCTGAGCCTCGCTTTCCTGCACCGCAGTGCCAGCCCGGTGTGGCCGCCGACGGGCATCGCCCTCGCGGCGCTCCTCCTCCGCGGTCTGCGCCTGTGGCCGGGCATCACCCTGGGCGCACTCGCGGCGAACCTGCTCACCTCGGGGAACTGGCCCACGTCGCTGGGGATCGCCGCTGGCAACACGCTCGAAGCCGTGGTGGGAGCGCTCCTCGTCGGTCGCTACGCTCGAGGCGCGCGCGCCCTCGAACGGCCGCGTGACTTCTTCCGCTACGTCGGTCTCGGGGCTCTCGTCAGCCCCTTGCTGAGCGCCAGCATCGGCGTTACCAGCCTCTGCCTGGGCGGGCTGGCTGCCTGGTCGAGCTTCGCGCCCATCGCTTCGACCTGGTGGCTCGGCGATGCGGTCGGCGCCCTCGTGGTGGGACCGCCGTTCCTCGTTTTCCGGGGTTGGCGCCCGCGTCTCGGCGCGGGAGTGTCGCTCCGGGCCGCCGCGCTCTCGTGTCTCGCCCTTCTCATCGCCTTTCTCGTTTTCTGGGGCCTCGTTCCGGGAGCAGGGCGCACCGCGCCCCTCGCTTTCCTCTGCATCCCCTTCTTGGTGTGGGCCGCGTTCCGCTTCGAGCAACGCGGCGCTGCCCTCCTCGGCCTCGCTCTCACCGCCATTGCGGTGAGCGGCACGGTGCGAGGCTACGGGCCCTTCGTCCGGCAGGCGCAGAACACCTCTCTCTTCATCCTGCAGGCCTTCCTCGGCACCGTGATGGTCATGGCGCTCGCGCTCGCCGCCGTCGTCTCCGAGCGCCGGCGCGTCGGCGAGGCCTTGCGCGCCCGCGCGCAAGCCCAGCTGAGCGCGACCGAACACAACCTGACCAAGGCGCAGGCTCTGGCACACCTCGGGTCCTGGGCCTGGGACATCGACAGCGACCGCGTGCAGTGGTCCGACGAGCTCTACCGCATCTACGGTCTCGAGCCCGGATCTCTCGCCTTGAGCTACGACGCCTACCTCTCCCGCGTGCACCCGGAGGACCGCGATCTCGTCGCCTCCGCCATCGATCGGGCCCGTCATACCGGCGAAGCATTCGGCTTCGAGGACCGCATCGTCCGGCCCGACGGCTCGGCGCGCTGGCTCCACTGCCTGGGAGAAGTCGTGCAGCGGGACGGCAGAGCGGTGGCGATGCACGGCACGGCGCGGGACATCACCGAGCACAAGGTGATGGAGCTCGAGCGCCGCCGGCTCGAGCTCGAGCTCCTGGAGGTGAGCCACCGCGAGCAGCTCCGGCTCGGGCAGGACCTGCACGACGACCTGGGCCAGCTCCTTACCGGCGTCTCTTTCCTGGCCAAGACGCTGGAGAAGAAGCTCGCCGCCCTCGCCCTTGCCGAGGCCGGGGCCATGGGAGAGATTCTCTCTCTCCTCGATCTCGCCATGACCAAGACGCGCAGTCTTGCCCGGGGGCTACCGGAGGCGGTCGTGCTCGGCGAGGGGTTGCCGAGCGCGCTGCAGGATCTCGCCGCCGACACGGAGAGGCGCTTCAACGTCGCCTGTGTCTTCACCGGTGATCACTTCGACCATCACTGCGGCCGCCACGTCACGATGCATCTGTACCGCATCGCGCAGGAAGCCACGAGCAACGCCGTGCGCCATGGCAAAGCAGCGCGGATCGCGATCAACCTCGCCGCCGTCTACTCCGGTCTCACCCTCGCCATCCAGGACGACGGCGTCGGCTTCGACCCCGACGGGAACACCGAGGGCCTGGGGCTCCGCCTCATGCGCTACCGCGCCGAGCTCCTCGGCGGTCAACTGCAGGTCCAGAGCGCTCCGGGCGAAACCACCGTCCGCTGCTCGATCAGTTCGCTATGATCCCGAGGTATGGACCGGCGCCTGACCCACGTCTTCTTCGACGTGACCCACACCTTGCTCGACGTTCGCGGTTCGGTGGGTGAGATCTACGCTCGCTGCGCGGCTCGGCACGGCTTGCAGGTCGAGCCCGGGTCGGTGGAACGCAGCTTCCAGGAGGCCATCGCCGGGATCCCGCAGCCTGTCGCCCCAGGTCTCGCCGAGGCGGAGATCCAAGCCCGCGAGCGCGGCTGGTGGCACGAGGTGGCGCGCCGCTCGCTCGCGCCTTTCGGACCCTTTCCTGATTTCGAGGCTTTCTTCGCCGAGGTCTTCGAAGCCTTCCGCCACCGCGATGCCTGGGTGCTCCTGCCGGGAGTCGCCGAGGCCCTGCGGCTCTTCCGCACCCGGGGTCTACGTCTCGGCATCATCTCGGACATCGATTCGCGGCTGTTCGACGTGCTCGCCGCCTTCGGCCTCGAAGCGACCTTCGACGTCGTCTGCCTCTCGTTCCGCTGCGGCTACCAGAAGCCCGATGTGCGCCTGTTCCACGCGGCTCTCGGCCTCGCCGGTGTCCCGGCGGCGCAGGCCGCGCACGTCGGCGACAGCCTGCGCTCGGACGTGCAAGGGGCGCTCGGCGCCGGCATGCACGCCATCCATCTGGATACAACCCGAGACGGCGGCGCGCCCTCCGGCGCCCACGTGGTGCACCGCTGGTCCGATCTGCCGGCCCTCCTCGAGCGCCTCGGCCGCTGATCAGGGCGCCGCCGCGGCCGGCGTCGCGAGCGTCATGTGCAGCCGGTCCATGGCGAAGCCATAGAGGTCGGCGTTCTCCTCGATCTGCTTCGCGGTCGGCTTGCCTCCGCCATGCCCCGCCTTGGTCTCCACCCGGAGCAGGATCGGATGGTCCGAGACATTGCAGGCTTGCACCGCGGCGGCGAATTTCTTGGCGTGCGCCGGGTACACCCGCGTGTCCGTGTCCGCCGTGGTGATCAGCATGGGAGGGAACTTCGTTCCCGGCCGCACGTTGTGCACCGGCGAATAGGCATAGAGGAAGCGGAAGTGCTCCGCATTCTTCGGATCGCCGTATTCCGGCACCCAGTAGGAGCCGATCGTCCACAGCTGATAGCGCAGCATGTCGGTCACGGGCACGCGGGAGATGACGGCGCCGTAGAGATCCGGCCGCTGCAGGGCGCAAGCCGCGGTGAGGAGACCGCCGTTGCTGCCACCCTCGATGGCGAGGCGCGACGTGCGCGTGTAGTCGTTGGCCACCAGCCACTCGGCGGCGGCGATGAAATCGTCGAAGACGTTCTGCTTCTTCTCCAGCATGCCAGCCTTGTGCCACTCCTCACCGAACTCGCCGCCGCCGCGCAGGTTCGGCAGGGCGAAGACGCCGCCCTGCTCCAGCCAGAAGAGGCGCGAGGTGGAGAAGTTCGGCGTACGGCTGATGTTGAAGCCACCGTAGCCGGTGAGCCAGACGGGGTTGTTGCCGTCCAGCATCAGGCCGCGCTTGTGCACCAGGAACATCGGGACCTTGGTGCCGTCCTTCGACTCGTAGAACACCTGCCGGGTCACGAACGGCGCCGGGTCGAAGCGCATCTCCGCCTTCTGATAGAGGGAGAGCTTGCCCGTCGCGAGATCCAGGCGATAGTTCTGCGTCGGGAAGAGGAAGGAGCTAAAGCCGACGAAGCAGTCCGGGTCCTCGGGCCTGCCGCTCACCCCGGTGACGGCGCCGAGAGTCGGCATCTCCACTTCCTGCTGCAAGGCGCCGTCCAGGCCGTAGATGCGCAAGCGGTGGTAAGCATTGTGCATGCTCGACACCACGAGCTGCCGCTGCACCAAGCGGGAGGTGCTGATGACGTCGCTCACGTGCTCCGGGACCACCGTCTTCGGCTCGCGGCTCGGTGCTTCCATGTCCACCACCACGATGCGCCGCCGCGGCGCTCCCAGGTCGGTCTCGAAGAAGAGCTTGCTGCCGCTCGCTTCGATGAACTCGAACTCGGCAGTGAAGCCGGCGAAGAGCGGCGCGAGCGAAGACGACTTGGCCTGCAGATCCTGGACGAAGATCTCGTCCTTGCCAGCGCTCCCCTTCCACACCTGCACCACGAGCCAGCGGCCACCGTGGCTCACGTCGGGGCTGAAGCCGAGATCCCCGTCTTCCGGCCGTTCGTAGACCAGGCGGTCCTTGCTCTGCGCCTGCCCCAGGACATGGAAGTAGACCTTCTGGAAGTGTTCTTCCTTCTCGGGATAGCGACAGTAGAAGAAGCCGCTCTTGTCTCCGGCCCAGGCGATCTCGGTAAAGCGCACGCGCTCCAGCTTGTCGGCGCGATCCTTCCCCGAGGCCACGTCGCGGACGTGGAGCACCTGCCAGTCGCTGCCGCTCTGACTGAGGCCGTACGCCAGAAGGGCGCCGTCATCGCTGGTCTCCGAGGCGCCGAGGGAGATGGTGCCGTCGGCGCTCAGCGCGTTGGGATCGAGGAGGACTTCGAGCTTCCCGTCCAGGCCCTTCCGCTTGTAGAGCACCGATTGGTTCTGCAAGCCGTCGTTCTTGGAGGCGAAGACCCAGTTGCCTTCCTTTGTCGGCAGGCCATAGCGCGGGTAGTCCTGCAGCTCGGTCAAGCGGCGCACCATGGCCTCCCGGGCGGGCAAGCCGTCGAGATAGGTCCGGGTCACCTGATTCTGTGACTCCCCCCACTGCTGCACTTCCGGGTCGTCCACGTTCTCGAGCCAGCGGTACGGGTCGGCGACGCTGGTGCCGAAGAAATCGTCGACCTGGTCGACCTTGCGGGTCTCGACGGGTTTTGCGGCGAGCGCCGGCAAGGCCATGGCGACGAGGCAGGCGCCGAGAAGGAAGAACAAGCGTGCTTTCTTCATCACCAAGACCCTCCTGTGGGGCTCCCCTGGGGTCAAGCCGTGCGGCCGGCCCCGGTTCCGGTCTGTTGCATGCGGACGAGTATGTTACACCCGAAGAGCACCAATCGGGAGAGCCAGCGCACCGCTGGCGCTGCCACCGGGCCGCCCCCTCACCGCTGCCTCGGGCCATATCTTCCCGCTGTCCCGGGACGTATCTTCCCGCCGTGGACCCGAAGCCCTCTCAGCAGGCGCAGCCGCTCGCCGCGAAGCGCGAGACTTCCCGCCCGAGGGTCGTCATCGTCGGCGGCGGCTTCGGCGGGCTCACCGCCGCCCGCAAGCTGCGGCGCGCCCCGGTCGACCTGATCCTCGTGGACCGCAGGAACCATCACCTGTTCCAGCCCTTGCTCTATCAGGTGGCGACGGCCGGCCTCTCGCCCGCCGACATCGCCGAACCGCTGCGGCGCATTCTCCGCCGGCAGAAGAACGCGACGGTGCTCCTGGCGCAGGCGAGCGGCGTCGATCTGCAACGCCGCACCCTGCGTCTGGAGGATGGTGAGCTTGCCTACGATTTTCTCGTTCTCGCCTGCGGCGCCACGCATTCCTGGTTCGGCCACGACGCCTGGGCCCGGCATGCCCTGGGGTTGAAGACGCTCGAGGATGCCCTCGAGATCCGCCGTCGCGTTCTCCTGGCCTACGAGCGCGCCGAGCGCACCGACGACGAGGCCGAGCGCGAAGCGCTCATGACCTTCGTCGTCATCGGCGGCGGCCCGACGGGCGTGGAGATGGCAGGCGCGCTGGCGGAAATCGCCCGGCAGACGCTGCAGAAAGACTTCCGCCGCATCCATCCGGAGACCGCGCGCGTCCTCCTCGTCGAAGCCGGGCCGCAGGTGCTGAACACTTTCGCTCCCTCCCTTTCCACTCGCGCCGCGCGTTCGCTCCGCAAGATCGGCGTCGATGTTCTCGCTGGCACGCCGGTCACCGACATCGAAGACGGCGTGGTGCGCTTGGGCGAGAAGAGCATCCGGGCGGGAAACATCATTTGGGCTGCCGGCGTCCGCGCCGTGCCCCTCGGCGCCACCCTCGGAGTCCCTCTCGATCGCGCCGGCCGCGTTCTCGTCGAGAAGGACTGCACCGTCCCCGGCCATCCAGAGGTCTACGTCCTCGGCGACATGGCGCGCCTGGTGGACGCAGCAGGCGTCGAAGTGCCCGGCGTCGCCCAGGGTGCCATCCAGGCGGGCCGGCTCGTAGCGCGCAACATCGTCCACAGCCTGAGGAACGAAGCGCGCGAGCCGCTCACCTACAAGGATCTCGGGATGTTAGCGACGATCGGCCGTGCCCATGCGGTGGTGCAGCTGGGAAGCATACGCTTCGCTGGCTACTTCGCCTGGCTCTTCTGGGCCTTCCTCCACATCGCGCTCCTCATCGGCTTCGACAAGCGCCTCATCGTGATGGTGGAGTGGATCTGGGCCTACTTCACCTTCGACCGCGGCGCCCGGCTCATCACGGGTGATCGCCGTGATTCCGATCCGCCGCAATGACTGTCGGCCCCGTCGACTCGAGACAGACGACCCTCTCGGTTGCTTGACTGGTTGCACGGAACTCGTATTTTTCGACCGGGGGTCCCTTGGAGAGGCTGCTATCGTGAGCCGATGCTGGGTCTCGGTGCTCTTGTGGCTCGGCGCCGCGAGGGAGGCGCCCGTCCTCGCCCAGAGCTGCGCGGACTATTCCCAGCACCCGGAACCCGTCGGATCCGTGGACACGCCTGGGGCAAACGCCGTGTCTGTGGCGATCCAAGGCGAGTTCGCTTACTTGGCGACCGTCGCTGGTCTGCGCGTCCTGGACATCCGGAACCCTGTCAAACCAGTTCTCGTTGGTTCATTGCCAGGATTTGCCCGGGCCGTTGCCGTCGAGGACACCACGGCCTACCTCACCGGTGACGGTTCACTCCGTGTCGTCGATATCCGCGACCCTTCCGCGCCTGCCATCGTGGGAACCGTCTCGACCCCGGCTGAACCTCGCGCGATGGTTGTGGGTTGGGCTACGGGTCTTGCCGTTGCCGGGGACTTGCTGTGCGTCGCCGCCGGGCCCTTTCTGCACGTGCTCGATGTCCGCGATTCGCTTCGAGTTGGCTGATCCGACTCCTGTGCGCTTGAGCCTGCACGACGTCACGGGGCGCGAAGTGGCACGTCTGTTCCACAGGGTCGTCCCCGCCGGCGAGAGCAGCATCACCTGGGACGGCCGAGACGCAACCGGTAGGCAAGTGGCCGCCGGCGTGTACTTCGTCCGGCTCGAGTCCCCGGACGGCGTGCGCACACACAAGCTCGTTCTTGCTCGTTGAGTTGACCCCTCCTACGGATGCTCAC
>Ga0075418_10001572_pt1 | contig 25977 bp, 19 predicted proteins | sample SoiMetdeltSBSDD2_FD_81776 | JGI IMG/M metagenome (GOLD analysis project Ga0075418, IMG submission 81776) | Bulk soil microbial communities from a Populus tree surrounding site in Tennessee, USA - Soil MetaG P. deltoides SBSDD2 | ecosystem: Environmental > Terrestrial > Soil > Tree plantation...
CACGGGCTGCTCGTCGGGGCGCGGCGCGGGTGCGGCCGCCTCGGGAGCGTTCAGCACGCCCTCAACCTGCTCGGCGAGGGCCACCGTGTCGCTCACGTCACGGAGCACCTCGGAAAGGCGGGCGCCGAGCGCGTCGCAGATCGAGGCGAGCAGCTCGCTCGAGGCCTCCTTTTGCCCGCGCTCAATCTCGGATAAATAGCCCAGACTGACGTTGGCGGCGGTCGAGACCTCACGCAGGGTGCGGTGTTGGCCCTGCCGGCGCGCACGAAGGGCGTCGCCGATCACTCGACGCAAAAGCACCATGGCGCACCCCCTGCTCGCTAACGTCGTGTTAGATACGACCCTCAGCCGACGGTTCAAACCGACGGCTTTCATGAACCGTACCCCCTCCAAGTCATATCGACACCCCGCCCCGCCGACAAAGTTTCCATGATCATGGATGTAATGGTGCGCGTCACGCCTAGAGAACGTCACGAACACTCGTAGACTTTTCGTCCCATGGGCATGAACGACACGATGACAGTTTTGGTCGCCGGAGCGAGCGGTGTCTTTGGCCGGCATCTCGTGAACGCTCTTGGCCAGGCTAGATACCGCGTCGAAACACTTGGACGTGGATCTGACAATGATATCTCGGCCGACCTGCTCGATCGAGAGCAACTGATGAACGCCACCACCGGCCACCAAGCCGATGTAGTCGTTCACGCGGCGACGGCTCTGCGAAAACCACCGTTACGAGAACGTGATATGAGGCTCACCAACCACCTCCGTATCACCGGCACGCGCAACCTGATCGAGGCGGCATCCGCCATGGGTGCCACCCGCATGATCTCCGAGTCGATGGCGTTCGGCTACGGGTTCGGCGACCACGGCCCGCATCCACTCACGGAGGGTGATCGTTTTGGGGACGATCCAGGGGTACCCAATGCGCTCAAGGCAAAAGAGGAAATGACCTTCGAGTTCGGGTTGGGCGGGGTCGCCCTCCGGTTCGGCCTGTTCTACGGTCCGGGCGCCACCGAGACGCTCGTCAAGATGCTGAACAAGCGCATACTTCCCGTTGTCAACAGCCCGTTCGTGCTCCCATGGGTTGAGTTGCGCGACGCGGCCGCCGCGACGGTCGCGGCCATCGAGCACGGCCGCCCGGGCGAGGCCTACAACATCGCCGAGCCCGTGTCGAAAGGCTTCGGTGCCATGGTGCGGGCGGTCGCCGAGGCCTACCACACACCAACCCCGCTCAGGATTCCACTTTGGATGGTCCGCCCGTTCTCCTATCTCCACACCTTGTTGAGCACCAACCTCACGCTCGACGTCGGCAAGGCCGAGCGAGAGCTGGGCTGGAAGCCTCGCCACGACTCGTTATAAGTGACTTGTGCGCCCACGCGGCTCTACAGGCTGTCCAGCAGAAGTGACAGCGCGGCCTGGACGGTCGCGGCGCGGATCGTGGGGCGATCGCCCTCGAGAGAAAGTCCCCGTACCTCCTCGACGCCGGGTCCGCACACGGCCACGAAAACGTCCCCACCGGTAGCCCGTTCTGCGAATCCGGCCCGGCCACTCCCGTCGTCGCCACCCCCCAATCGGCCCCGCATCGCGAGCGCGCCCCTTGAGCGAGCGAAACAGCGACGGCCGCGCTGACCGGCCCCTCCGACTCCAGCAGCCCGGAGTCCACCCCGGCCAGGCTGTGCTTCAAATCGGTGGCGTAGACCACGAGACCGCCCCGCAGCACCTTGGACGAGCCGGGCACGTCGACGACGGTCGCCGCGACCAGACCACCCGTCAAGGACTCGGCGGTGGCCATGGTCTGGCCCAACTCGGACAGGCGCACCACCAGTTGGTCGATCACAGCGAGGCCAGTCTTTGCCTGTGCGTCTCGAGCGTCTCCTCCCAAAAGTCGTCCACATTGGACAACCCCACAACCGCATACGCCGCCGCGAAATCCGAACCGGACTCGGCATAGGTCTCGTGTTTTCCGGTCGCGTCAAGCAGCGTCGAGGTGCAGCCGCGCATGATGTTCACCCGGTCGGCCAGGCGCACCTGCGAGGTCAGGAAGCGACGAAACGGCGACGAGGGCGCGGTCGACAGGAACTCGTGGGCCTCGGCGAAATCCCCGATCCCCACCGCCTCGGGCTCAAAGTCCATGTACGCGAACGAACCCAGCTCGTCGTGGGTGAACCGCCAGCGCCCGCCCACGAAGTCGAGCCCATAGACGAACGGCCCCTGGCGATAGTGCCCGACCGCGAGCGGCAGCGGCTCATAGAGCGCGTCGCCCAGCCCGGCGTCGACGAACCACACCCGGTCGTCGAGGTCGTGGGCGAGCAGCGCGAGATGGTTGAGGTCGATGCTCGTGACCCCGTGCCGGTAGGCGTAGCCCCGGTGCAGCGTGATGGCGAAGCCCACCTCCCGCAGCAGCCACGAGAACGCGCCGTTGAGGTGGAAGCAGTAGCCACCGTTGCCGTCGAGTATCTGGCGGATGGCGTCGAGCGGCTCGATCGACGCCGGCCTCCCGCGCATGATCTGCACGTTGGTGTAGGGCACCCGCGCCACGTGAGCGCGGTGCAGCTCGAAAAGGTATGCCAGACTCGGCGCCCGCCGGGGAACCCCCAGCAGGCCGAGATATTCGTCTATCACTTGGCCGCCGCCGCTTCCCGCCGCAGCCGGTAGGCCCGGACCACATAGTCGACTCCGGTTACGACGGTCACCACGAGGGCGGCGCCCATCAGCACCGGGCCCACGTTGGACCACGGCTCCGGGAACGGGAACAGGTACCAGCCGATCGCCCCGATCTGCAACACGGTCTTGAGCTTGCCACCCCGGCTGGCCGCCATCACCCCATATTTCAAAGCCCAGAAGCGCAGCGCCGTGATCCCCCACTCCCGGACCAGGATCACGAGCGTGACCCACCACGGCAGCGCGTCATAGATGCTCAGCAGCACCAGGGCCGAGCCCGTCAGCGCCTTGTCAGCGATCGGGTCGGCCACCTTGCCGAACGAGGTGACCAGCCCGTACCGCCGGGCGATCCAACCGTCGACAAAGTCTGTGACGCTCGCCACACCAAAGGTGACCGCCGCCGCGAACCGCCACCACGGGTCGGTCATCCCCGAGACGATGACGAGCAGGACGAACACCGGCACCAGCACTATGCGAACCACGGTGAGCACGTTGGCCGCGTTGACCAAGGGCACCTGTCGGAGACGTCCCTGCACGACGCCCACGTTAACCAACGGTGACCACAGCGGAGAGCATTACCAACGGCTCTGCAACCAGATCGACACCTTCGGTCAAGACCACCTTGGCCCGGACAAGATCACCTGGCCGTACCCCGGTCCCCTCCCGCCCCCCTGCCCTCCGGGCCCGCCCCCCTTGAAAGCCGCCGCGCAGTGTCGTGGAGCCGTCCACTTCGGGCGCCTGATGAGCCGTCCGTCCCTCGACGATGCCGTCCGGGGAGACCGAGTCCACCAGCACGTCCACTGTGGAGCCGAGCCGCTCCTCGGCCCGCTGCGCGCACAGCTCGTCGGCGAGCGCGAGCACCTTGTCATAGCGCCGTTTCACCGTCGCCGCCGAGAGCTTGCCGCTCATCGAGGCCGCCTCTGTCCCGTCCTCATCCGAGTAATCGAACACGCCGATCGCGTCAAGGCGAGCCGCCGTCAGGAACCTGACCAGCTCATCCACATCGGAGCGGGTCTCTCCGGGGAAGCCGACGATGAAGTTGCTCCGCGTCCCCGCCTCCGGCTCGATCGACCTGGCCAGCGAAAGCAGCTCCAGAAACCGCGCTGTCGACCCGAACCGGCGCATCCGGCGCAGCACGGGTTCCGACGAGTGCTGGAAGGACAGGTCGAAGTAGGGCGCGACGCCCGGTGTCGTGGCGATCACCTCGACCAGCCCGGGGCGGGTCTCGGCGGGCTGAAGGTAGCTCACCCGCACGCGCACGATGCCCTCGATCGCGGCCAGCTGCGGCAGCAGCTTCTCCAGCGCCCGCGGGTCGCCCAGGTCCTTGCCGTACGAGGTGGAGTTCTCCGATACCAGCACCAGCTCACGCACGCCCGAGCGGGCCAGCCACTCCGCCTCGGCCAGCAGCTCATCCGGTACCCGAGAAACAAATGACCCGCGGAAGGAGGGGATCGCGCAGAAAGCGCACCGGCGATCACACCCGCTGGCGAGCTTGAGCGAGGCCACGGGCCCCTTGTCCAGCCGGTGCCGCAACACCGGACGCAAGTGGGCCGGGGTCGCCTGGTCCACCACCGCGTGCCCGGGAACGAAGACAGGCGACGATGGCCGGGCCACCGGCGTGATCGGCAGCAGCTGCCGCCGGTCGCGGGGGGTGTGCGCCTGATGCGCCTCACCGCGCAGCACGGCATCGAGAGTGGTCGAGATGGTCGGATAGTCGTCAAAGCCCAGCACGGCGTCGGCCTCGGGCAGGCTGTCGGCCAGCTCGCGCCCGTAGCGCTCGGCCATGCACCCGGCCGCCACGACCTTGGCCCCGGTGCCGGCGGCGGCGAGCAGGGTCTCGATCGAGTCCTGCTTGGCCTTCTCCACGAAGCCGCAGGTGTTGACGAGCACCACATCGGCCCCGGTGCCGTCGGTGGTCACCCGCCAACCGTCGGCGGCCAGCCGGGCCGCCAGCTCCTCCGAGTCGACCTCGTTGCGGGCGCAGCCGAGCGTGAGCAGCGCAACTGAGGGAGCGACTGACGGCTTTTCGGGCATCCGACAAGGATAGCTGTGGAAAGCTGATTCCTGGCGGAGTGGCTCATCTCACTGGGGCTGGGGCTGCTGATCGCCCTCGCCTTCGGAGGCTTTACTATGACTACGCTCGTTGTCGGGCTGGCCTGACGACGACGGCGCTCGGCACCATCCTGCCGATCGTGCGCGACGCCGGACTGGTCAAAAGCCCGTTCGGCGCTCGCGTCCTGGCGATCGGCGCGCTGAGCGAGTTCGGCCCGATCGTGGCGACGTCCTTGCTGCTGACCACCGCGCCCCCTGACGTGGCCCGAGCCGCATCGTCCAAATTGGAGGCTGTCGGGTTCGGCTTCTTGGTCCCCGCTGGCCGCGCTGGGCATTTTGCGCGCTAGCTCAGATAACCGAAGCGCTGCATGAACTTTCTGAGATCGGCCTCGCGCCTGCTCTGACCCAGCTTGCCGTAGAGGAGCAACGCTTCCTGGAAGTGCTGCTGGGCCTGGTCGAAGCTCTCCTGGGCATGAAAGTCGGCGCCCAGGGTGCGGTGGGTGAGGGCGAGAACGTGATCGTTGTCCATCTGAACGGCTAGCCCCTGCGCCTGCCGGTGAAGCTCGATCGCCTTGCACACACCGAGTTCGAACTCGGCCGTCCCCAGGTTGTTGAGAAAGATGGCTTCCTGGAAGGGGGTCTCCAGCCGCCGGCTCAGCTCAAGCCCGTCGCTCGCCAGCTCCCGTACCCGCAGATAGTCCTTGCGCCGGAAGGCCGCCACGCTGTGCTGTTCCAGGATTCGCAGCCGCGCCTGCTCGTCGCCGGTGGTCTCGGAGATGGCGTAGGCCTGGTCGAACTGCTCCTCGGCCTCGTCGTGGCGACCCAGCTCGGCGAGGACCTTGCCGATGAGGCTCATCAGGATGATGCGGCGCTGTGGTGTCGGGGACAGGTCAAGGGCCTGCACATAGAGATTGATCGCCAGCTCGTGCTCGCCTTGGTTGTACGCGGCGTTGCCGCGCTTGGTGAGCAGGGTATGGCATCGGTCCGACTCGTGGCGCACATGCTCGATCGCCTCATCCAGCAGGCGGAGCAAGCCCAGGGTGTGGCCATAGTCGTCCAGATAGCCGCCGACGGCCAGCGTCTCGACGATGCTCAGAAAGCCTTCGGGGTCATCGGTTCTGGCCCGGGCCGCGGCACCGAGCAGGTTGTCCATCTCCTGCGAGAGCAGCTGATAGTCCTTGCGGTAAACCTCGGCAAACCGGATCACCGACTTCAGCCCGTTCTGCGCGCCGATGGATCGGGCGTAGGCGAAGGTGAGGTCGTGCACCGAATACGTTGAGGTGCCCGGGATCCGCTTGGCCAGGCTGACGTCGACCAGACGGTTGAGCGCGTTTGTCGTCCGGGCCTGGTCGAACCCGAGGTGGATGGCGAGCAGCTCCACGCTTGCCGTGCCACTGCTGAAGGCGGCGACGGCGGCCAGCGCGCCGCGGGCGTCATCGTGGTCAAGCGCCTCGTAGGTGCGATCCAGCAGCCGCTGCACGCTTTCGCGGCCCTGGGCCGAGTAACCGCCCGGCATCGTCAGGGCGTGCGGTGCGTGTTCCAGGAGGCGGTGCAACTCGGCCGGCGTCGTGTCGTACTGCCGCAGGTGCCGTCCCGCGATCTCGATCGCGTAAGCGTGGTACCCGAGCGCCCGGCACAACTCCTCCGCACCGGCGGGCGCGGCGTTGCGGGCGTGCAGGTTGAGCAGCTTGACCGCGTCGTCGGGCGGAAGGCCACCCACGTCGACCAGCTGGCCGACGTCGATCTTCAGCCTGGAGGTGACAAGCACAGCCACGCTCTCGGGGAGCACACGCAGCAGACCGTAAAGCACTTGTGGATGCCATACGTCATCGATCACCCAGAGGCCGATGCCGTCCTGGGCCAGCAGATTCCGGATCGCTTGCAGTTGGGCGTCACCCACCTGCTGAGCGATCCTGGTCTGCTCGGCCGGTGCGGCCAGCGACCGCACTATCCCGTCGATCGTCGCCTCTCCATCGGAGCTCCCCGGGCGCAGCCATAGATATGATCCCTTGCCCGCCTCCACGCGCTGGTCGGCGACGGTCGCGGCCAATGCGGTCTTGCCGCTGCCGCCCATCCCGAACAGCAGCACGCGTTCCCCGTTGTCCAGCAGCCCATGGATCCGCGCGGCCAGCTCCTCCCGGCCGACCAGCCGCTCGGGACGGTTGAGCTTGTTGACCGGTGTGTCATAGAAGACGATGTCAAGCCGGGAACCGGTTTCCTCCATCGGCTCCGAGACGGCGGCCTGCGGGCTCTTGGCGCCGCCCGCCCCTTCCCACGCGACCGCGGCCTTGCGGCGCAGGGCTTCGGCTCGCTGGACATCGCCCTCCAGGTACTCCACGAGCAACTCGAGGTTGCCCCGGCCGATCAGGCGCGCGCCGGTGAAGAAGGCGGAGATGGTGCTGGGCGCCAAGGCCAAGCCGCGTCCGATTTCCGACAACGACGGGCGCCCGGCCGCCTCGTGCAGCGACTCCAGATAGGACAGCAGCTCACGGACGGGTCCGGCGGAGGGCCACTTACTCCGGCTCAGCCTGGCCATTGAGCCCTTCCTCCACATAGCTCGATTCGCGTATATCGAGGTGACGAGGAATTCTAGCGACCCCACGCCAGCTCACGCGCGAAATTCCGGATACGCATTTCAGCGACATATCTTCCACATATCGTTCGACCGCGCGCGTATGCCCGATCCTAAAAGCTATGACCATCATGAATGCACGGCGACAGGTGATCATCCTGCTCGCCCTCGGCCTCATGACCGCATGCTCGACGGGGAATACACCTGAACCTCCAGCACCGTCGTGGTCGCCGCCTCCCACACCCAATCCTCCCAAGGTGGACGGTCCGGGCGACACAGCGATCCTTGTTCTCGACCATTTCAGGCCTCCCGCGAAGGACCAGCCGCATGACAGCAAACGATCGCCGGGCGAGAGGCTGCCCAACTGCACCTACGTGGGCACGGCCACCAACGAGGTCGGCTCCGGGGGCGGCGGCAGCGGGTTGCCGGCGGGTGTCTCCCATGGACAGGCCGTGTTCGAGACCGTCGATGACGACCTCAAGAGCCGGGGCCTGATTCCCGCGGCCCCGCCCGCCATCACCCACCCCCTTGTCGTGAGCGGGTTCGTCAAGGCCTGGAAGTTCAACGACAAGACGATGCTGCTTGTCGGCGTGCACATCCAGGACTACGACACCGCGCTTCTCGCGGACCAGCTGGGGAAGGTCTTGGACGAAATCAAACGCCAGACCAACATCACACGGTTTGTCCTCAACATGAGCTTCGTGGTCGCGCCGTGCGACATCAAGGCGTGGTTCGACGAGGCTGGGCCGAATTTGACCACGACGAGCCTGCTCGACTCCTACCGAGCGGTCATCAACGGCGTGGAAAGCCTCAATGACCTCAGGCTCACACTTGAGTCGTTCGTTACAGCGAACCCGGGCCTAAGCGTCGACAAGCTTCTCAGTGAGACCACGTTGGCGAGGGCCAGGGACGCGGCGCTGGTCAACCTGTTCCACGAGCGGCTCGACCAGGAGGTGAGACAGATCGACCGGTGGCCGCCAACGACTCCCGGACTTCTTCAGGTCATCCAGGAGCCGCTCAGGCTCGGTATCCACACCTTCCTGCAGCCCAACGGCTACCAGGTGATACCGGTCGGCGCATCCGGCAACGGCATCTGGCTCCCAGGACCTAAGCGGTACCGGCCCGACTTCCCCTTCGCGCCCGCGCTGTGGAACGTCGTCGTGAGCGTCGGCGCCACCGACTTGGACAGGGAAACCCGGGCTGAGTACTCCAACGGGGCCGAGGTGATGATGAACCCATTGAACCGGTACAAGGCCAAGGGAACCTCCTTCGCCGCGCCCCACCTCGCCGCCATGGAAGCCCTCTACCTCATGGGCGGCGGGCAGGTCGTGTGCGACCGGCACATCCCACCGTTGGGCTACACCGATATCGACGTCGTCGGCCCCAGACCTGTATGGAGGAACCTGTGGCTGAGCGCGGTCCCGCGTAATGGCGATCCCGCCCTGACCGAGTGCACGGTGTTCAAGCAGAACATCCCACCCAGCCCGTGATGATGCCGCCCACGGGCGCACGCGACACATCGCGTGCGCCCTTTTTCATGGTCGTCTGTCGCCAATACTGCGCCAATCCGTTCGCGAATCGTTCGACGCGCTGCTCAGGACCCCACTCTCGGCTTATGACAGCAACCACGGGCCGCAGTGCTCCGCCGAAGGAGGTCTGACCGATGCCGACCCTGCTCACCAAGTACCAGCCGAGCGTGCACGGATTCCGTTTCGGCAACCTGTTCCGGAACCGGGTCGTCGGGCCGCTCTCGACCTGGGGAGCCTGCAATGGTATGGCGCAGGTCTCGCTCGATTACTTCCACGCCGGACTGGCCGCACCCGATGTCGATCTGGTGGACTACGGTCTCAAGCCGGTCTCAGGGCTGGGCGCGGCCTCGTGGTCGGCCAACCGGATCGACCTGTTCGTGCGCCGTGAAGATGATCGTGTCGCCACTAAGCGATCATCGGGCGGGCGCTTCTCCGACTGGCGTGACCTGTCATCCGGCGAGATCTCCCTGGCCCCGGCCGCCTCGTCGTGGGGACCGGATCGCATCGATGTGATGGTCAAGGGCAAGGACGGAAAGCTTTGGCACCATTGGTATGACAAGGGCTGGGCGGGCATAGGCAATGCCTGCAAACGACTTCCCGGGTACCCCGAGGACCTCGGCGGCGCGCTTGCCTCGTCACCGGCGGTGGCCTCGCCCTTCGCCAGCCGGGTGGAGACGTATGCCCGTTGGCTGGACCACAGCCTCTGGTTCAGGTACTACGACGGCCAGTGGCGCCGCTGGGAGTGCCTGGGCCAGCCCGACGGCGTGGATCTGATATCCGATCCGGCCGCCGCGGCCCACGCCGGCTGGACGACAGTGTTGGTCCGGGGCTCGGACAACGCCGTGTGGCAGAAGGAGCGGACCAGCCAAGGGTGGCAGCCGTGGCGCTCCCTGGGCGGGGACGCCAAATCCGCCCCCGCGGTCGCCTCTCCCTACCCGGGTCGGCTCGAGGTGTGCTTTCGCGGTACCGACGGGAAGATGTACCTCAACATCTTCACCGAGGGCCGCTGGCTCGGATGGACCTCGCTCGGGTCGCCACCTCCGGGGTTGTCCACCGAGCGCCCCGCCGCGGTGTCGCACGAGGGCTTTCTCGATGTCTACGCCCTGGCCAACGATCACACGGTCTGGCACAAGCGTTGGTCGAACGGCTGGCAGCCGTGGCAGAGCACGGAAGTGACGATCAGCACGGCGTCGCGCCGACTCACCGACGCCATCTACAGCCGGCAGATGGGGACCACGATCGCACCATTGCTCCACTCGATCCGGTTCATGCCGGCCGAAGTGCCGCCCGTCGGCACATCGGGAAGGTACGCCCAGTTTATGGCGTACCCCAACGAAGCCCTCTTCCGGTTGGCGTGCGATGACGAGATGTCGAAACTCGCCCGGATCCTGGGGGAGGGGAACCCCATCTCGGTCGGGCTGCTTCGGTGGGAGGCGGTAGGGCATGAGGTCGTGGTCTTCGGCGGGGACATCAATCCCGGTGGCCGCTCCACGCTTCGCGTCTACGACCCGAACTATCCCGGGTGCGACGACATGACGATAACCATCGATCCCGTCCGCCGTTCTATCGACTCGGCATCCGGCGAGACCTGGCGCTCACTATGGGTCCGCGACGACATCAGGCCGGAGATACCACCGTGCTGACCCGAGCGTCAGAGCGGGCCGCCCATCCCGGTCGGAGGGGCGGCCCATGATCCCGCAATTTGCCTGGCAAAAGGCGCCGTGATCGAGGCTCGGACGGGTTAGTGCCAGGCAAATTGTGGACCTTGAGCTACGGGGTGAACTGAGCCGTGATCCGGGTGAAGTCCCAGTTGTTCTGGGCGATGCCGGAGCAGGCGGACTGCACGCCGCCACCGGGGCACGGGCGGTCGCGGTTGACCGACCAGAACGCCAGCCGCGGGATGTGCCGGGCCTGCGCCCAGTTCTTGATGTCGGTCCAGTTCTGCACCGTGGTCTGCTCCTGCTGGTCGGATAGGCCGTTCATGCCGGAGATGCCCATGTGCCGGTAGGCCGTGTCGTCGCTCCAGCCGTAGGCGGTCTTGAGCGCGTTGCGCAGACCGTCAGCCGCGGTCGTGGTGCAGGTGAACATGCTGCCGCCGCAACCGAAGTCGAACGGCATGATGGTGAACACGTCGATGTTCGCCTGAAGCGCCGCCGACTGGTTGATCAGGCGGGTACCCCAGAAGGTCGGGCCGGTCGTCGACGTGCCGAAGGTGATGATCGTCTTGATGCCCGGGTTGTTCTGCTTGACGATCTTCAGCGCGTTGAGGATACGGTCCTGCACGACCTCGGTCTCGAACTCGTCGGTGTTCTCGATGTCGATGTCGATAAACCTCAAGTTGTACGCGTTGATGACCTGCTGGTAGGCATTGGCCAGGGCTTGCGGCGTCGAGCAGTTGGGCCCGAGTTTGTTGCCGCTCCAGCCGCCGAAGGAGATCTCGACATCGCCGCCTCCGGACCGGATGGCGTTGATGGTCTGCTGGTCCACGCCGCCGGTCAGCGGCCTCTGGCTGTCCCACATCGGGTTGCAGCCGCCGCTGGCGAGCATGAACGCCATTGTGAACTGGCGGATGCCGGTGGCGGACATGACCGTCGACACCGAAGGCGGGTCACCCCAACCCATGTACAGGTAGGGCGCGGCCATAGCGGTCGTGGTCGGGCAGCCGGTGGTGGAACCGGTGGCCGCGTTGCTGTTGGCCGACTCGCCGTTGGCGTTGAACGCCCGGATGGTGTATGTGTGCGAGGTGCAGGCGCCCAGACCGCTGATGGTGGCCGACAACCCGGTCACCTGCGCCCGTTGCGTGGTGCCCTCATAGACGCGGTAGCCGCTGACGGTACCCGTGGAAGCGTTCCACGCCAACGAGATTGAGCTGGCCGTCTGGCCCGTGACCCGGTTGTTGCCGGGTGCGCCCGGCACGCCGGTGCAGCCCGATGTCGTGATGGTCACGGCGTTGCTGTTGCCCGACTCGCCGTTGCCGTTGAACGCGCGCACGGTGTAGGTGTGGGTGGAGCATGTGGCCAGGCCGCTGATGGTGGCGTTCAAGGTGGTGACCTGCGCCCGCTGGGTGGTGCCTTCATAGACGCGGTAGCCGGAGACGGTACCCGATGAAGCTCCCCAGGAAAGCGAAGCAGAGCTTGCCGTCACGCCGGTCGAGGCCAGGTTGGGCGGAACGCCGGGCACGCCGCCGCCCCCGCCGCCTTGTCCCTGCAGGGAGATATCGTCGGCGTAGTAGGTTCCCTGTCCGTACCAGCCGTGGAAGTAGATCTGCACGCTGGTGCTGGTCGCCGTGAAGGACAGCGACAGCTGGGTGTACGAAGCGCCGCCCGGCGTCCACGTGGAAGCACCGCCGGTGACGCCGAGGTAGGTGTAGTTGCCGCGGAACCAGCCCGACAGGGTGTAGGACGTACCGGAGACCAGGCCGCTGATCGTCTGCGTGCACTTGGCGTTGTCCGAGGCGGACGCGGCCCCTTGCAGCGCACGGGTTCCGGAGTGCACGGGGGTGGTGACGACCGAGCCTAGGTTGCCGGTGCACGACCACGGCGAAAGCGCGCCGGACTCGAAGCCACCGTTGACGGCGAGCTCGGCCGCCACCGCATTGGGTGCGGAGGCGACGGTGCCGGCGACGACCAGCGCCAGCACCAGGAGGATACGTTTCATAGACTCTCCTATGACGACAGTCCATTGTGGAGGGCGGTCATGAGGGTGCCGCCGGCGGTGTCACCGGACATCTCCCAGACCATGGCGCCGAGCAGGCCCTTTGACTTGAGCCAGCTCGTCTTCTGCTGGATCGACCAGGTGTCGTCGAACGACCACCACTGGCCGCCGTTCCCCGTGAAGCAGTAGGTGGAAATGGATTGGAGGTCATGGAAGACCGTGCAGTTGGGCACCATCGCGACGAGGTTGGCGTAGCCGCGCGTGCCCGCTTCCTCCTGGAACTGCCCGGGGGCGGCTCCGGTCGCGCTCTGCCACTCACCGTTGACCCCGCCCGCCGTGACCCCTTGCCAACCCCGACCATAGAACGGGAACCCGAACGTCAGCTGGCGAGGGTTGACCCCGGCGTCCAAATAGGACCTTATGGCCAGGTTGACACTGAACTCGAAGGGATATGGGTCCTGCGCGTCACGGTTGAGGTTGGCCTGATGCCCGGTGCGGTTGGGCTCCCACGAGTTGTCCGAGCCCGCGCCATGGAAGTCATAGCCCTGCGCGTTGGCGAAGTCCATATAGCGGAAGACACCGTTGGGTCCGATGTCCCAGCCGGCAGCGATCTTCGCCGGGTCGGCCGGGGTGAAAGCCGTTAGCAGGTAACGCTTTCCGGTGGTGAGCGACAGCTCGTCCAGCTGCCGCCGGAACTCGGCCATCAGCAGAGTGTTGTTGGCCTTGTCCGCGGCGCGCACGATGTTGCCCGGGTGCCCCTCGGCGCCCGGCCACTCCCAGTCAAGGTCGATGCCGTCGAAGATGCCCGCGGCCGTACCCGGTCCGCCCGCCCCGTTATAGGCCGGCAGGTTTCCCTTGAGGTAGATGTCGAGGCACGACCGGACGAACTTCTCCCGTGACTGGGCGGTCAGGGCGACGTCGGAGAAGTACTTCGAATAGGTCCAACCCCCAATGGAGATCAGAACCTTCAGATTCGGGTACCGCGCCTTGAGCTTGCGAAGCTGGTTGAAGTTGCCCCGCAACGGTTCCCATCCGGTATCACCGACCCCGTCGACCGACTGCGAGGCGGCCATCGGCCGGGCGTAGTCGGCGTCGGCGTCCCCGGCGCCGGTGCCCTGGTTGGGATCCTGCGGGTTCTGCGAGACACCCTTGGTGACACCCTGCAGGCAGGTCAGGTTGACCGGATCGATGTTGGCGAACGCATAGTTGATGTGCGTCAGCTTCGCCGCGGAGCCGCTGGTGTCGAGGTTGCGGACGAAGTACTGCCGGCCATAGATACCCCATTGCACGAAGTAGCCGACCTTGGCGTAGTTGCCGCTGCCGATGACGTCGTCGGTGGTGACGGTGACCGCGTTGCTCGCCGCCGACTGGTTGTCGTAGCCATCACGTGCCCGCACCGTGAACGTGTAGCTGGTCAGCGGGGAAAGCCCGGTCACGTTGGCGGTCGTGCCGGTGACGCTCGTTCTCAAAGCGCCGCCCACATGGACGTCGTAACCCGCGATGCCATTGGCGTCCGTCGAGGCGTTCCAGGCCAGGCTCACGCTGGTTGCGGTGCGGCCGGTGCTTCGCAGGTTGCCCGGCACGCTGGGCGGGGTGGTGTCGTCGGCCGGGTTGAGCGTGGTCCCGTTGACCGGGGCCGTGACGGCCGAGAGGTTGCCGCGGGTGTCCTTGGCTCGCACCGTGAACGCGTATGTCGTGTTTGGACTCAACCCGCTCGCCACTGCGGTCGTCCCGGTGACGCTTGTCTTCAAGGCGCCCGCGATGAGGACGTCGTAGCCGGCGATCGGGAAGTCGGTGGCGGTGGCGGCGGTCCACGACAGGCTCACGGTTTTCGTCGTCCGGCCGGTGACGCTCAACCCGGTGGGAGCGTTGGGCGGGCGGTCGGCCGAGCCGTCACACTTGTTGCCGTTGATGCGGCAGTTGAGCGGCGCCGCACCCGAGCCATAGGCGATGAACCAGGGGCTGTAAGGCTCGGTGTTCGCCCCCGCGGCGACGGTGCCGTTGTAGTGGGCGTTGACCACCGTGACGTGGCTGCCGTTCTGCGTGGCCGTCCCGTTGTAGAAGCCGCCCATGGTGACCCCGGCGGGCAGGTCGAACTCGAGCGTCCAGCCGGTGATCGAGGCGGTCGTGGGGTTGGCGACGACGAACTTGTCCAGGAACCAGGATCCGTTGTTCGCCGCCGAGAAGGTCGCCGTCAGCCCGTTCGCCGCGGATGCGGGCGTGGGGACGGCGAGCGCGGACAGGGGTACAAGAAGCGCTGCTACCAACAGGGTGCGTCTGAGCATGGCGACTCCCTGAACAGACAGGAAACTTTCCTAATTGTTCACAGAACATACTCAGATCGATTTGGATAGTCAACGGTTCGATCGGTCAGCGCCTCTTCTCAAGCAGCAGCACCGCCGGCAGTACCAGGGCCAAGGCCACCAGTTGAGCCAGCGTCGAGCGAACCCCGAGCACCACGCTGGCCAACGCCGCCGCCGCGCCCGCGGCCCTGAATTTTACGGTTCCTATAAGAAGGATCCGCCGGAACCAGACGTCGGCGAGCAGGAACACCGCGACCCCGCCGCCGAGCAGTAGCGCCTGCTCGAGATAGACGTGACCGGAGGAATAGACGATCGCCTTCTTCACCCCGGCCGCGAACGCGGCCACCCCGAACAGCAGCGGCCAATGCGCGAACCCGAAGGCGTGCAACGCTTTCCGGGCGCGCTTATCGGTCGGCGTGGCGTCGAGCGCCTCCTCGGCGGCCGTGTCGTCCCCGCCGAAGTAGAGCCACCACAGTCCAAACGAGAGCACCAGCCCCAGCATCGCCGTCCCGACGAGCGTCCCGTCGAGCTTGAGCCCGGCCGCGCCGACGCCGATGGCGACGATCGACTCCCCCAACGCCACGATGACGATCAGCCCGTGCCGCTCCACGAAGTGGGAGGAGGTGATCGACCATTCGGTAATTTTGTGAAGGTACGGCGAAACGCCCACCACGAGCAACGCGAGCAGCCAGATCCAGGGCCGCAGTGCCGGCGGGGCCAGCCCGCCGGCCAGCACCAGGGTGGCGCTGAGCAGGTTGAGCGGTGCCAGCCGCCGCATGGCAACGGGATTGGCCCGCAACAACAGTCCACTGTGGATGGCGTTGACCACGAAGTAGCCCACGCCGAATGCCCATCCGTTGGCGCCGAACGCCTCCGGGATGGCCAGCGCGATGAGCAGGAAGCCGCCCATGCCGGCCAGCAGCAGCCCCCGCCGGACCGGGTCGGTGGGCGCCACCGTGTTCGTCATCCACGCGTAGCCGTCGTACATCCAGTAGATGACACCCAAAAGCATGAATGTCCGGACCACGCTGGTCCACGTGGGCTCGGCCGCGAGCACCGCGGTCAGCTGCGTGATTGTGAAGACGAAGACGAGGTCGAAGAAGAGCTCCAGAGTGGACACCCGGACGCTCGACTCCCGTTGCTGCGTTTCCTGCTCGGCGGTCACAAGCTCCAATGTTGACATCGCGGTCGCCCTTCGCCACGCTCACCCCCGAGTACCCGACATCGGAGAGGATGCTGTCGATGGATCAGATCCGTCTTTCCGCAGCCGTCATGACCCATCCCAGCCGCCGAGCAGCCGCCGAGCAGCTGCGGGAACGGCATCCCGACCTCGATCTGAAGGTGGTGGAGGACCCCGATCCGCACGGGCCGCCCAACGCGCAACGTACGGCCAGGCTCGCCTGGGCCGCCGTCGCTCCGGACGCCACCCATCACCTGGTCGTGCAGGATGACATGCTGCTGGTGGACGGCGTCGCGGAGCACGCGCGCCGGGCCGCCGCCGCGATTCCGGATCGGATCCTGTGCCTGTTCACCGAGTGGGGTTCGCGGACGGCCAACGCGGTCCGGCTGGGCGCCATCGAGGGGGTGTCATGGGTAGCCGTGATCGACTTCTATGTCCCGACCGCGGCCGTCATCCTGCCCGCCGAGACGGCGCGCGAACTGGCGGAGTTCCCGACCGCCGAGGGCATCCCCGACGATGTCGTGCTGCTGGAGTACGCCCGGGCCAAGGACAGCCATCCCCTGGTGTCGGTGCCCAACCTGGCCGAACACGCCGGATCGGACAGCCTGGTCGGCAACGACGTGCTGTGGGGCCCGCGGCGCTCGGCGCTGTTCGCCGGGCGGCTCGACCCGGTACCCCTGCTCACCTCGACCGTGTCCACGCAGGCGCAGGTGCCGCATCTGCTTATGTGGGACGGATATCCGGTCAGCGCCATCCCCGATGTGCGCGAGGACCCCACGCGCAGCCGGTGGCATTCGCTGCCGACCTACCTATACCTGGCCTCACGCGGGATCAGCGTGGCGGACTTGCTCACGTGGTTCGGCGAAGCCACGGCCGACCTTGACCGCGAGGGCGAGGCCGCCACGCTGATTGGCCGACCGTTGTTGTTCCAGAGCTGGGTCATGCTCCTGGCCTACGGTGTCGCAGCGGCCGAGCTGGTGCACGACAAGGCCACCCTGGAGGAAAGGCTGAACCAGCCGGTGGTCCGGGAGGGATTGCTGACTCTCGCTCCGGGGGCATTTCAGCGTTTCGTACCCCGACAGGTCGCCGAGCGATTGCGTGACGTGCTGGACCCATTCGTGACCAGCACCCTCAAGTTCGGATGCGCCTTCACCTGGGGTCGCGAAAAGTGAACGCCTCCGGGCTTGGCCCGTGCTTGATGAGGTGTTCGAGGCGCTCCTTGCCCTCGGCCACCGTCGGGATGTGACCCTCGGGAACCCACCACAACACGAGATAGGCCTCGAGCCCGGAGTGGTCGAACCACTCCCGGCGCCGCCGCATGTACTCCAGATGCTTGGTGTGATAGATGAAATCCCGCAACGACTCCAGCGACTCCCACACCGACATGTTGATGAGGATGTCGTCCTCACCCTCATAGGGCCGCAAGCCGGTCGCGTCGGCGCCGCCTTCGTCGGTGAGGCGCCAGACGAAGCCCGGGCTGGAGTCGCCCAAGGCGTTGATCTCGGGCAGGCCATCGACGAAGTCCTTCAGCTCCGGGCCGTCGAGCGGGAAGCGCAGTCGGCCGATGTTCAGCTGGGCCAGGTTCACCTTTCCTCCTCCTCCTTGCTCAGGGTCACACAGCACTGCCCCTTCTCGGGGCTCATGCGGGCGGTCACCGGCCAGCCCGCGCCCTCGGCCAGCCCGCTCAGCAGCGCCAGGTTCATGCCGCAGATCAACGGCGGGAACTCCTGCGCCAACGCGTGGAACGGGCAGTTACGAAGGCAAATCTCGGCGTCACGTTCGAACGGCTCGTAACCCCACTCCCGAAGCACCTCCCACATGTCCTCACCCGCCGCCGCGCGCCCTCGCTCGTGCGCCACCCGCTGCAGGGTGAGGTCGGCGCCCGAGCGCTCGACCGCTTCGGCCAGGAGGGAGCCGACCTCCACATAGGAGCGTGGGGGCAGGCTCACCGCCACTTGGGATTCGCTTCTGCGGTAAAGCTTTGCCGGCCGTCCCGCACCGGGCCCGGGTGGTCTGTTGGCCAGCCGCGCATAACCGACCTCAAGCAGCCCCGCCTCGACGAGCTTGTCGAGGTGGAAAGCGGCGAGCGTGCGCGCGACGCCGAGCCCTTGTGCCACTTCGTCGCGGCTGACCGACCGTCCAGATGCGACGACGAGGTCATAGACCTTGCGCCGCGTTGGGTCACCTAACGCACCCACCGCCGCGATCGAGTCCCCCTCTTCGCCCATGCCATCCATCTAACAACAACGGATGTTATTTTTACAAGCCCCACTTGAGTTGTGCACAATCAAATTGGGTAATAGGTTTCTGTCTATGAATATCCTCTATACCGCCGTAGCCACCGCCGTCGGTGATGGTCGTGATGGGAGCGTGCGCAGCTCCGACGGCCTGCTCGATGTCAACCTCGCCGTGCCCGGCGAGATGGGCGGGGCGGGCGGCGCCACCAACCCCGAGCAGCTCTTCGCCGCCGGCTACGCCGCCTGCTTCCACAACGCCTTGCGCCGTGTGGCCCGCCGCGCCGAGGCCGACGTGACCGCCTCCGAGGTCACCGCCCGGGTCGGGATCGGACCGACCGGCGGGGGAACCTACGGTCTCGCCGTCACCCTGGAGGTGTCGCTGCCCGGCGTCGATCCCGATACCGCACGCCAGCTCGTCGACACGGCGCATCAGGTGTGCCCGTACTCCAACGCCACCCGGGGCAACATCGACGTCAACCTTGTGCTCAGCTAGTTCCCATGGAAAGCGATCTCGACCTGGACAAGCAGGTGTGCTTCGCGCTCTACTCGGCCAGCCGCTCGCTGACCGCGCTCTACCGCCCGCTGCTCGGGAAGCTGGGCCTGACCTACCCGCAGTACCTGGTGATGCTGGTGCTCTGGGAGCGTGGTGACGTCAGCGTCAAGCGCCTGGGCGAGGCGCTCATGCTCGCCTCGGGCACGTTGTCGCCCCTGCTGAAGCGCCTGGAGTCGGCCGGCCTGGTGACCCGCCGGCGCGACCCGGGCGACGAGCGCTCGGTCGTCATCGCCCTGACACCCTCGGGCACCTCCCTGAGGCATCAAGCAAGCTCGATCCCCCGCAACATCGTCCAGGCCACCGGCGTCCCGCTGCGCGAGCTGGTCCAGCTGCGCGACACCCTCAAGTCGATAACCGCGACCGTCAGCTCAACAGGCTGATCTCCTCTTGCACATAGGGGTCGCTCTGGTCGAGCGCCCGCAGCTCGGCCAGGGCCTCCTCGTGGCGCCCCAACGCCCGCGCCGCCCTCGCCCGGCACCACCGAGCCACGTGCAGCGACTCCGCGGTCCCTTTGCTGGCAACGGTTTCGGCCACCCGCTCACGCGCCCCCACCGCGCGGTCGAAAAGCTCGTAGGCCTCGGCCCATCGCTCCTCGTCGGCGAGCTTCCACCCCAGGTTGTTGAGCAGTGCCCCGGTCATCGACCACGCCAACGGGTCGTCACGGCCCTCGGCCACCTCGAGCCCGCGCCCGGCCCACTCCTCGTGCTCCTCGGGCAGCACCAGCGCCAGCATGTGCGCGGCGTCAGCGGCCAACCCGCGCTCCCCGGCCGCCATCGAATCGTCAAAGGCCTTGCGGAACAAAGGAACCGAGCCCGCCACGTCGCCACTGGACCGCAGCACCCGCCCCCGCTCCAGCGCCACCCGCCCGCTTCCCGCCTGTGCCTGCCCACTCCCGGCCGCCACGTGCCCGCTTCCCGCCTGCGCCCGCTCGCCCCCGGCCGCCACGTGCCCGCTATCCGCCTGTGCCCGCTCGCCCCCGGCCGCCACGTGCCCGTTGTCCTCCAGGCCATCGAGCACCGCGTGCGCCTCGGCATACTCCCCGGCCAACCCGTGCGCCCGCGCCACCTGCGTCAGCCACACCAGCCGCCGCGCCGGATCCGTCTCGCCCTCCGCCGCCGCCTCAAACTTCGCCCGCGACTCGGCCGGATCGTCAAAATCCCACAGTGCCAACACTTCCGCCGACATCGTCTTCATCGTGGCCCCTTCACCAGCATCACCACGATTTCGCCGCCCGCCATCAACGGAAGCCCCACAGTTCCCGGATGAAACACCCGCTCCTCCTCCCCTGCCATCCTTATGGCGATCGCCGGGCCGGCATCGAGCCTCACTCGCCAGCGACACGGTACGTCGACCTCCAAATGGTCCACCACGCCGCCCATGTCCGCCGCTGGAATCCCTTGCTCGAAACGCCCCAGATCCCCTGCGCCACAATAATATCGGCTACTGGCGTCGCGCCGCCCGCCTGACCGCGTTGACTTGCTCTGGCAACCAGACCGACAGGAGCAGCCAAAGCCGGTCCACCGCCCTGTCCGCCCGCCGCATTACCGCCTCGGCCCCACCAGCACCGCCGGATCAAACAGGGCGGTAATCACGTGCATGTTCGGGCCGATCACCAATGGGATCTCATGCTCCTCACCCGCGGCGAACAGGTGCTCGGTCGTCAACCGACGATCGAAGAACCGAACGACGATGGCGGGCACGGGCCCGAGATGGCTCTTCCAGCCGCGCAGCTCGACCCGCCAGTAGCACGGGATTCCGGCCGAGCCGTACAACTCTGTCTTGAACTCTCGGTCAGTCTTGGTGCTTGACGGTGACACCACCTCGACCACCGTGTGCACCTTCTCTATCGGGAGCCCCTTCGGCTCGCGGGTATCGGCCGTGGTGATCACCAGATCAGGGACTGGGCCGTCGCCGTTAGGCATGCGCACCGCCATCGCGGTGACGGCTTCGACATCTTTGGGCAGCAGCGGCATCAGAGCTTCGCGGATCCGATCGGCGGTTAGGTTGTGCGCGAATGTGGGCGTAGGCGCCAAGACGAGATTCCCCCCCAGGACCTCATAACGTAGATCGCTCTCCGGCAGGTCGTAGAGCGTGTCCACGGTGAAGGGAGGCTTGGGAAGGTCCCAGCGGTCCGTCGTGACAGGTTGCGCTGTCATGTCTTCTCCTTCATCATCGACGTCCCGCATCTTTTCACGATAGTCCGACATTCTTCCCGCGCATACTTAATCGATTAGGTAACGATTGTTATCAGGCACCGAGCTGCGCCAGTACCTCCGCCAGCTCATCGGGCTTGACCAGGACCTCGCGCGCCTTCGACCCCTCCGACGGCCCCACGATCCCCCTCTGCTCCATCAGGTCCATCAGCCGGCCCGCCTTGGCGAACCCCACCCGCAGCTTGCGCTGCAACATGCTCGTCGAGCCGAGCTGCGACACCACCACCAGCTCGATGCCTTGCAGCAACAGCTCCAGATCCTCGCCGATCTCCTCCTCCGCCTTCTTTTTCGGGTCGGGCGGTGGCGCGGTGGTGACATCGGTGCGGAACTCGGGCTCCCGCTGGCGCTTGCAGAAAGTCACGATGTCGGCGATCTCCGTTTCGGTGACCCAGGCCCCTTGCAGCCGTTGGGGTTTGGACGCGCCCATCGGGAGGAACAAGGCGTCCCCACGCCCGATGAGCTTCTCCGCCCCTGGCTGATCCAAAATGACCCTGGAGTCGGCCAGCGAACTGGTGGCAAAAGCCAACCGCGACGGCACGTTCGCCTTGATCAAGCCCGTAACCACATCCACACTTGGTCGCTGGGTCGCCAGCACCAGGTGGATCCCGGCCGCCCGGGCCAGCTGGGTGATGCGCACGATCGAGTCCTCGACGTCGCGCGGTGCCACCATCATCAGGTCCGCCAGCTCGTCCACGATCACCAGCAGGTATGGGTACGGCGCCAACTTCCGCTCCGAGCCGGGCGGCGTCTTGACCTGGCCCGCCCGCAGCTTGCGGTTGTAGTCGTCGATATGCCGTACCCCGGCCGCCGCCAAGTCGTCGTAGCGCATGTCCATCTCGCGCACGACCCACTCCAGGGCATCCGCCGCCCTCTTGGGGTTGGTCACGATCGGCGTCACCAGATGCGGGATGCCCTCATAGCCCGTCAGCTCCACCCGCTTCGGGTCGATCAGCAGCAGCCGCACCTGATCCGGCGTGGCCCGCGCCAAAATGGACACCAACAAAGTGTTGAGGCAGCTGGAGTTGTGCGTCGGGATACATGCGCGGCTCGCGAGATAGAGGTGGCTCGGACTATCAACCTCGATGCATCTCACCGGGACGGATGGCACAGGCCTGACATGCACGATGTATCGCAGAAAAGTGGTCGGCCTGTTGACGACGACCTGCCGGCTCAGTTTCCGCGTCAGGCGGAATACCTTGTCCGAGGGCGTGAAGTGAATCCGATAGGCGGTAGAGCTACTCTCGTGCCGGCCCTTCACCCGCCTCGTCGTCATCGAGGCCTTGTATCCCAGACTCAAGATCAACTCGTGCGCGTCCCGAGCCAGCCGCTCGTTGGTGAGCAAAAGTTCCACACCACCGCGCTTGGAGACCGTGCCATCGGTGTCCAACAAGCCGGCCAGTAGCGCACGACGCTGTTCCTCGGATGCCTGAAGATATTGCCGCGGGATGTGTTTCGGGCCTATCTGCCGGAACATCTCTCTCATCGTCCGATAGCGCTCACGCGGCGGCGGGACCGGCTGGGGGCCATCAGCCGCCAACACCATGGCTTGAGAGATACGCCACGCACGTTCCGAGCTGTTGGAAATGGTGTAGGTCAGCCGCCGGCTTTGCTGCTTGCCGAGCGCATACCCGTCCTTGCGAATCAGGTCGAGGATCTCCTTGTCGGCGTTGGTTATCGCCGCGGCTCCGGTCGTACCGTCACCCAGCCAGCAGCCGAAGGTGTACGGCGCTATCGGGAGACTCTTCTCGGGATACTGGAGCGGACCGCTCACCTTTACCGCGTGGTTGATCCACGTCTGACCATGTCTACTCACGCGAGCGGATACAGCGATCTCTCTCGTTGTGACGGGCTGTTCATCCAGGACCCCGCCGCGATGACCCGCTCTTGTCGTTGTCCGCCACTGATGTTGTGCATCGGCCACAATCACCGTGCCATCGGAGAACTCGACCTCATAGCAGGGACGTCCGTGCATCACCTCGGTGGCTGCGACAACCGTGCACGGGCGACCACCTTCGTCAAAGACACGATCCCCCACCCGCAGCTGATCCATGGTGGACCAGCCATCCGGTGTAGGGATTGGCGTATCGATGGCCAGGGCTTTGCCCGCCCCGGTGGCCCCGGCAATCAAGATGTGAGGCATCTTCGCCAGATTGGCGACGACATAGCCGCCCTCGATGTCCTTGCCCAGTGCCACGATCATCGGGTGCGCGTCGGACGAGGCTATGCGGGAGCGCAGCACGTCCCCGAGCGCCACATCCTCCCGGTCCGTGTTCGGGATCTCCACGCCCACCGCGCTCTTGCCGGGGATCGGGCTCAGGATCCGCACGTCCGGGCTCTTCACCGCATACGCGATGTTGCGCGACAGCGCGGTAATCCGCTCGACCTTGACCCCCCGCCCGAGTTCCACCTCGTAACGCGTGACCGTCGGCCCCCTGGTAAATCCGGTGACGGCGGCGTCAACATCAAACTGATCAAAAACGTGGGTCAGCGCCGCGATGATTTCGTCGTTCACCTTCGACCGGGTCTTGGCCGCCTCCCCCGGGCGCAGCAGGTTCGATGGCGGCAGCACATACTCACCGCCCAGGCTCGGCAGCGCCAGTTGCTCGGCCTTGGTGGGTGGCGGGCCGTGTGCCGGAGGTGCCGGCTTCACTTTGGGAGGTTGCTTTGGTACCCGCTGAATCGTCACCGTGTCCAGAGGGCTCTCATCGTCCTCCTCGGTCTCGGGCAGCAAGGCCGGCGGCGGGCTCATCCGCTTGCGTGGCGCCCTCCGCGGCTCTTCCTCCTCCTCCGGGGACTCTTCGGTCAGCGGCTTGCCGATGAACAGATCACGCAGGTGCGCCAGCCGCTCCGGGATCTTGTTGATCGGGGTGGCCGTGATGACCAGGACTCCGAACCCGAACAGCAGCAACAGCAGCGGCACCGCCACATAGGCGGTCACCGCTTTCTCCAGCGATCCGACCGCCACCCCGACCAGCCCGCCGGCCTTGCCCTCGCTCTGACTGAAGTCGATCGGGTTGCGCAGCACCTCGAGCAGGCCCGTGCTAGACAGCAGCAGCGATACCCACCCGACCGTGGTCCGCCCGCGCTGCGCCGGATCCGGCTCCGACCGCATCAGCTGGATTGCCCCGAACGCCAGGATCACCGGCAGGGTCACGCCCGTCACCCCAATGAAGAACCTGACGCTGCCCCAGAGCTTCTCGCCGAACGGCCCGCCGCCACCGCCCCAGATGGCCACACCGAGCACAATGGACAGTCCAAGCAGGAGCAGCCCCACACCGTCGCGGCGGTGCTCCGGATCCAGGTCCTTCGCCTTCTCCGCCTGTGAACTCAAGCCGCGCACCATCCACCCCACCCCGTGGGCGACGCCCATCCACAGCGCACCGACGACGCGCGTTATCACGGCGAGGGGGCTGTAGTTCGTTCGTCGGCGCGTCGTGGTCCGCCTTCTGGCCGGGGCGACCCTACGACGGCGGGTTTGAGAGGTCCGTGCCGCCATAAGCACACGGTAATGCCCGGCGCGGGAACTCAGACCTCCAACACGCTCGGCACAATCATGGGCCTTCTACGGTACGCCTCGTTCACCCACCGGCCCACGACACGCCGCACGACCTGTTGCAGCTGATGCGGATCGGCGATGCCCTCCTGCGCCGCCCGGTCCAATGCGTCTGTCACCAACGGCAACACCGGGTTGAACGCGGACGCGTCCTCCGAGAAACCCTTGGCGGACAAGCTCGGTCCACCCACGACCTTGCCGGTCACCGAGTCCACCACCACCGTCACCGCGATGAACCCCCCATCGCCCAGGATCCGGCGCTCGGTCAGCAGACTCTCCCCGACATCCCCGACCGCCAGGCCGTCCACATAGACATAGCGCGATTTGACGTGCCCGACCACCTTGGCCAGGCCGTCGACGAGGTCCACCACGTCCCCGTCCTCGCAAAGCACCACCCGCTCGGACGCCACCCCGGACTCGATACCCAGGCGCGCGTGTGCCCGCAGGTGCCGCCACTCCCCGTGCACGGGCAGCAGGTTGCTCGGCTTCACCACGTTCAACAGGTAGAGCAGTTCGCCCGCGGGCGAGTGCCCGCTCACATGGACTTTGGCTACGTCCTTGTGGATGACGTTCGCCCCACCCCGCGCCAATTGATTGATGACCCTATATACGCTTGTTTCATTTCCTGGTACCAGTGAGGACGCCAGCACGACCGTGTCGCCCGGAGCGATGGTGATGTGCCGGTGATCCCCGGTCGCCATGCGCCCCAAGGCGCTCATCGGCTCGCCCTGCGAGCCGGTCGACATCAGCACGATCTCGCTGGGCGGCAAGGCGGTCGCCTCCTCGAGACCCACCACCAGACCCGCCTCGACCCGCAGCAGCCCCAGATCGCGGGCGATGCCCATGTTGCGCACCATCGACCGCCCGATGAAGGCGACCTTGCGCCCGTGCTCGAACGCCGAGTCGAGCACCTGCTGCACCCGATGGACGTGCGAAGCGAACGAGGCCACGATGATGCGGCCGCTGGCCTTGGCGAAGATGGCGTCGAGCACCGGCCCGATCTCGCGCTCCGGCGTCACGAACCCCGGGATCTCCGCATTCGTCGAATCCGACAGCAGCAGATCCACACCCTCCGCGCCGAGCCTCGCAAACCCCGCAAGATCGGTGATCCTCCCGTCCAGCGGCAGCTGATCCATCTTGAAGTCGCCGGTGTGCAGGACCAACCCCGCCGGGGTCCTGATCGCCAGCGCCAGCGCGTCCGGGATGGAGTGGTTGACCGCGAAGAACTCGAGGTCGAACGGGCCAAGCAACTCCCGCTGCCCCTCGGCGACGGTCAGCGTGTACGGCGTGATCCGCCGCTCCGCCAGCTTGGCCTCGATCAGGGCGAGCGTGAACTGGGAACCCACGAGGGGGATGTCTTCCTTGTGGGCCAACAGGTATGGCACCGCACCGATGTGGTCCTCATGCCCGTGGGTCAGCACGATCGCCTGCACATCGTCGAGCCGATCGATGATCGACGAGAAGTCGGGC
>Ga0075418_10001575_pt1 | contig 25955 bp, 26 predicted proteins | sample SoiMetdeltSBSDD2_FD_81776 | JGI IMG/M metagenome (GOLD analysis project Ga0075418, IMG submission 81776) | Bulk soil microbial communities from a Populus tree surrounding site in Tennessee, USA - Soil MetaG P. deltoides SBSDD2 | ecosystem: Environmental > Terrestrial > Soil > Tree plantation...
AGCGTTTATGCGTCACCACGTCTTCCACCATAGGGTCGGTAAAGCCAGCAACATGACCGCTCGCCTCCCATAATTTCGGGTGTTGAATCATCGCGCAATCCACACCAAAAATATTGTCACTTTCCGTCACCACAGCCTTCCACCATTCGGCCTTCAGCTTATTTGCCAGCTCAACGCCCAGTGGGCCATAGTCCCAAAACCCAGCCAGCCCGCCGTAAATCTCGCTAGCCTGAAACACAAACCCGCGCCGTTTACACAAACTAACAATATCTTCCATTTTGGTGATTTTCTCTGTCATATTGGTTGTATTATACCACAGCTAAATAGCCGCATGCTGCCGCGCCACCAGCCAGCAATCTGGCAATATCGCATCAATGCCGCCAATTTGCGCCAAAACCTTCAAAGATTTTGCGCTCACCAGCCGCAAGAATTTAATATGGTCGGTTGTCAGTTCGCCATTAGCCGCCTGGCGCAAGCCTTTTTCACTCACGTCGTACATGTAGCGCTCACCAGCCAGCAACGGCAACCCATTCACATCGTGCATGAAACTTAGCTCGTGCCCCAGCAGCGCCGCATGGCGCAAATAAAACCACGTTTCCACCAGCTGGCGCGGCAAGGTGCGGCTATCCAAGGCCGCCAACACCTCGGCTAACACATCGTACCATTCGGGCTCGTCCACCATCTCGCTGGCGCGCGCCACTTGCTTTATTACCTCATATCCAAATTGCAGCCGGTCGTAATCTTCCAATATGTGCCGGTAAAATTGCACCAGCCTGGCCGATGTCAGCACGCCCATATCACCCTTGCCTTGATGAATCGTCACATCGGTAATCGCGAATAATTCTATACCACCCGCCAATTTGCTTTTTTCGCGCCGCACACCCCGCGCAATAATACTGCGCTTACCCTCGGGCGTCAGCAGCTGCACAATTCTATCCGCCTCGCCGTAATTCGTGCGACGAAGCACAATCGCCCGCGTTCTCGCCGTATCGGCCATTACAATACCGCCTTTTTCACCGCAGCCACTAGATCGCCAGGCAACATGGTCGTCTTATCCAGCACGCGCCGCACGCCGTAGGCCGCCACATGTTCCAGCGGCAGTTGGTCGGCACTGGCGGTACACAAAATAACAGGAATCTTAGACAAATCCGCGTGCGACCGCAGCTCATGCAGCAACGTAAAGGCGTTGGGGCCAGCCAGCATCACATCCAACACCAACACATCGGGAATCGTTGTATCTATTGCATCAATAGCCGCAAGCGCATGCCCCGCGTGGTCGCTACGAATCCCGGCTGCCTGCAGCGTACGCATGTGTTGCCCAGCCATCCAGTCGTCATCCTCCACTATCAGCACATACGGTTGCGTGGTCATAACAAACTCAACTGCGTCGACGCACCAATATCTACATAAAACGTCGCGCCGTCACGATGGCGAGTGGCGCCAATACGCCCGTGCATAGCCTGCGCAAACTGCCCAGCCACATACAGTCCCAGGCCGCTACTTTGCGGCCGAGCATGCATTGTCTGCGCGCCAGTGCCAATGTTTGCCTGGAGCCGCTGCCACATGTCCACAGGCACCGCCGGGCCGTAATCCCGCACAGTCAGGCGAATTTTCTCGCCGCCAGCCCGCGTCGCAGCACGTATCTCTACCGGCAGGTCATCGGCAGCATAATGCAGCGCGTTATCTGCAAAATTCATCATAATTCGTCGCAGTAAATCGCGATTTGCCACCGCCAGCATCGGCCGGTAGCGCGACGCGACGCGAATCTCGCGCCCCCTTGCCGTGTACAGCGGCATCAGTTCATGTGCCACTTCCTCACAAATTTGCTGCGGATTTAAAGGTTCAAGTTCAAAAAGACCGTCATCTAACCGCGAAGATCGCGACAGGTCAGTCGTGAGACGCAGCGCCCGTTCGCTGGTCAGGACAATCTGCCGCGCAATCTGTTCAGTTTCACCCGCAGTTCCCGCCTGTAGCGACAGTGCCAGCTGCCGCACCAGCGCCAATGGCGCCTTTAATTCATGCGACGCCGTCACGATGAACGGCAACGCACTTAACAGCTCGCTGCTGTCGCCTTTTTTAATCCCCTCGCTACTTCCCTGCATCTCTACCTAGTGTATCACGTAGGGAAATCCCACTGAAGCGCAACCGCGACGACTACTGGTTGAACTTTATCGTCTTGATAATATTTTCAAAATCAGGCTTAAACGTATCAGCATCAGTGCGCAGCGTTACCGTTTTGTCGCGAATTTTATACAACACCGCCGCACCCCGAATGTCTTTCGTAAAGCTCCCATCTATACGCGTACCGTCGTTGCCGTTGGCACTAGTAGCAGACGTTCGCAAGTCACCCTTTTTCACCAAAGCCTCATACGATTTCACCACCGTATCATAGTCCCTTTCCTCGATACTCACCCGCAGGCCGTACTGCTGCGTATTACTGACAGGTGGAACGGTGATGGGATTCAAATATGCTTCGTACGTCCCGCCATTCGATGTATCTTTTGCAACATACACACTCCAGGTTTTAGGATAGTCGAAAGATAGACGGCCGTAATCGTCGGGTCCCACAAACTGGCGATTCGGTTCCTTCTCACGCTCGGCAAATTTCGCCTCATCTTCATCACCCTGCACTTTTTTCGCCTCGGCCACCGCCAAGCTCACCTTGCCGTCAACGTTATTTTTCTGCTCGGTGTAGCTAATATACGCCCATATGGCCAGCGAGCCGGCCACCAACACCAAAACGGCGAGGCCAATAATTGCAATCAACGAGCCGCTAACCGCTCCGTACTCACTCTTGTTCCGTGTGACATTCATAAGCGTATTATACGTGTGCCCTGTGAGCATGTAAAGGCTCAATCTTATACAAAAAATGCGCGCCCCGTTTTTTGACCGCGGTATGCCCCGGCAATTGGCAGCCATAACTTATCACCATCAGAGGCTTCCCTAGCCGCCCGGCCTCCTCGCCTATCTTGGCAGCCAGTTTCGCGATGTCGCGCTGCACGGCAAATACATACACCACGGTGGTTTCGGCCGGCAGTTGCACCTGCCAAAAATTCGCTACATGCGCCTGCACGCGTACATCGCCCCGCGACAACCAGCGCGAAATCGCCACTAAAATGGGGTTCAGCTCGTACCCCACGGCCCGCGCACCTCGCGCCGCCGCCGCGCGCAGCACTACGCCATCTCCCGAGCCCACATCTACCAGCAAATCCCGTTTACTCAACGGATACAGTTCGTCCAGCGCCTGCGCTAAATCATTCTTCTTACTGGGCACATAGGGCGCACCCCAGAACACCACAAATCCAAAGGCCAACACCACGCCCGCAAACACCCATAGCCACATTAGCTTGCCTCGCTAAATTTCGCCTTCACCACCTCGACGCTATTTTTTAGCTCTAGCAAATCATGCTCTATCTCAGCCGCCAGTTTCTCGGCCTGGGTGAACTTATCCAGCGCCTGCTCCAGTTCGAATTCGTCGCCATCAAACCACGCCACCAATTCGTTTAATCGGGCTGTTTTCTCTGCAATCGTTGGATTATTTTTTGCTGACATGGCGTACCTCCGCTGTTATTAGTATATCTTGTTTTTCAATTTCTATCGTCTGCCCCACCACTGCCTGGCCGCGTACCAGCGCATAGCCGCGCGCCAGTACCGTTCGTGGATTCAGCTGCGCCAGCACCCGCCGCAGGCTTGCCAGTTGGTCTTGGTGGTCATTGTGCCGATGGTCAATCGCCACCAAAGCACGCCGCAACACACCCACCACTTCTTGGCGCTGCCGATCAATCGCCTGGCCGGTACGCGGTAACAGTGCCGCCACCTTAGCACGCGTTGCCCGGATAATCTCGTGCTTGTCGGGCACCAGCAGCTGCGCGGCATTGCTAGGCGTCGCCGCACGCACATCGGCCGCCAAGTCCGCCAAGCTCGTGTCGACTTCGTGCCCTACGCCCACCAGTGTGGGCACGCGGCTAGTCGCAATCTCGCGCACCAACAATTCGTCGTTAAACGCACTCAAGTCGTCGGCACTACCTCCGCCGCGAATAATCACAATCACCTGCGGCACCGTTTCCTGCGAATTAAAATACCGCAGCGCGCGAATCATTTGGTCGGGCGCATCGGCACCCTGCACCTGTACCTGCGCCACATCCACCCGCATACCACCCCATCTGTCGCCCAATATCTTCACGAAATCCGCATAACCCGCCGCCTGCGTGCTACTAATAACCGCAATATACTGCGGTACCTCGGGCAGCGCCCTTTTGCGCTCGGACGCAAACAAACCTTCTTTTTCCAGCTTCACCTTCAACAGCTCAAAACTTTTCTTCAAGCTCCCCTCGCCACTTGGTCGCACCGCCCGTACCGTCAGGCTAAACTTGCCCCACGGCGTCAGTTTCGGTGTGGCCGTTACCGCCACCTTCATGCCGTCTTCTATCGGCACGCGCAGCTGCCAGGCCATCATAAAGCACCCCACGCTGCCGCCGCTATCTTTCAGATCGAAAAACACAAACTTACCCTGGTTCACCTTGAAACTCGCCACCTCGCCCTCTACCTCGATACTAGGATAGGCAAACTCCAACGTTTGGTTGGTTAGGGCAATGAAATCACTGACGCTTAGGGAGAGTGTAGCCATCGTTTTTTCCATATTTTATAATCGCGTGCTGATAAAACAAATAACCAAAAACAATCGTCCCCAACAGCAAAATCACACGCGTTAGCACGATGCCAGCAATAGCCACACCCTGGCCGAGCCCCGCCACCGCCAAAAATGCCACCATAATAGCCTCGTATGCACCCGCCCCGCCAGGGGTGATCACAAAAAATCCCGCAATCGTTGCCACGCCGTAGGCAATAAGAATTGGCGCCGGGTTAACCGGGCTGCCCAGCGCCCAAAAAGCAATCAAAAACAGCGATACGTCCGCCAACGTAAACAGCAATCCCCACAAATACGGTTTTAGCAAAATCTTTTTATCCTGCCGTAGCGCCACGTAATCACGGTGCATGTCAGCGAAAAAAAGGTCGACAGACGCATGCTGCAACAACGTCTGTTTGCGACCAAACGTCACTCGGCGCGCTACACCATTCACCCATCGCGTCAGCCAATTTCCAAATGCCGTCATGCGAGTTTCGCTGCTAAACAAATACATCCCCGACACAATCGCCAACACCATCAGGAATACCAGCACAGAACTCATCAAAATAATCCAACGATTAATATTGCCGTCTACCGTTACTACCAGCACTGCCAGCGCCAGCAGCGTCATGAACGCCACAAACCCCATCGCAAACCGCACCACCTGCGCCATCGTGGCACGTCCCGTACTCACACCGTATTTGCCCAGGCGCCAATTCATATACGACACACCGCTCACACCGCCGCTGGGCAGTATGTGGTTTACAAAGTTCATTTCCAAACTCAGGCGCGCCAACACCAACGGCGGCACATTCTCGATGGATTTTTTAGCGCGCAAATACGAGAAAATCATTTCGCCGCCTGCATAATACACCAATATCTGCCCTGGTATCAGTAGCAGCAACACCCACACATTCACACGCCCCAGCAGCTGCCATGCATGCAGCAATTCGTTGCGTGCCAAATACACTATCACCGCTATCAGCAAAAAAGTAACAATGCTAAGCCAAGCTCGAAAAGACATGTCTATAGTATATACTAAAGCCATGCAGTATATCGCAATTTTAGGCCGCCAACCCGCACTGGGTGTGGCCGAACTGGAAAATCTCTACGGCGCAGCCTCGGTGTCGTGGTTTTCAAGCCACACCGCCATCGTCACGGCCGATTCTTTTTCCATTCAATACCTGGGTGGCACGCAAAAAGCCGGTGTCGTTATAGATCAGCTACCTCACGGCGACTGGCACCGGGTGAGCATGAAAATCGTACAGTTGTACACCAAAAAGTGGGCTGGGTATGAGGGCAAAATCACCTTCGGCATCAGCGCCTACGGTTTCGACACCCCCGTGCGTGATATCCAAAAAACCGGCATCGTGCTAAAACAAAAGCTCAAGGCCAGCGGCGTCAGCCTGCGCCTCATCCCTAATACCGACCCTGCGCTGGGTAGCGCTACCTCGCACCACAACAAACTCGGCCTCGCCGACAACAAAGTCGAGCTCATCGTCGTGCGCGCCCCCAGCGGCCGCATCATCATCGCTGAAAGCACCGGCGCCCAAAACATCACAGCTCTCGCCCGCCGCGACCAAGGCCGGCCAAAACGCGATGCCTTCGTAGGCATGTTGCCGCCGAAATTGGCGCAGATTATCATAAACCTCGCAGCACCAACCACGCAGGGCGAACGCATCCTCCTCGACCCCTTCTGTGGCACCGGCGTCATCCTGCAAGAAGCCGCCCTCATGGGCTATACAGTCTACGGCACCGACCTTAGCGACAAAATGATCGACTACTCGCGCGCCAACCTCGCTTGGCTAGCAGACTCCCACCACATCCCCGTCCGCGCCCGCATCGACCAAGGTGACGCCATGGACACCACTTGGCAACCACCTGTTAATACAGTCGCCTGCGAAGGTTACCTCGGCCAACCCTTTAGCGCACCGCCCTCACCCAGCAAGCTCGTCGAAGTTCGCGGCAACTGCAATCACATCATGACCAAATTCCTGCAAAACATTGCCCCGCAGCTTGCCCCCGGCACTCCCCTGTGCGTCGCCGTACCCGCATGGCGCGATGCCAACGGCTATTTCACCCACCTACCCCTTATCGCGCAGCTAGAAAAGCTCGGCTACCAGCAAAAAAGCTTCAAAAACGTCCAACCAAGCGATCTTCTATACTACCGCGAAGACCAAATCGTCGCCCGCGAGCTATTAGTCCTGGTAAAAGCTTGACGAAACCCCTGTCAAAAGGTACAATAGAGCAGATTGTTTTAGAAATTTAAGAGGAATTATCCATGTCACACGTCAAAGCAGGCGGCTCAGCCAAAAACATCCACAACAACGCCGGCCGACGCCAAGGTGTTAAACGTTTCGGCGGCCAAAAAGTCACCACCGGCGAAGTATTAGTGCGCCAAACAGGTAGCGCCAAAGTTGCCGGCCCCGGCACCTTCATCAGCAAAGATTTCACCATCCACGCTGCAGTCGACGGCATTGTCAGCTTCCAGAAAATCCGCAAAAGCCACTTTACAGGCAAAACCGTGCCACGCACTCAGGTTTTGGTTACTAAAGCTATCTAGCGTAGCTGTCCCAATGAAAACAACGGCGAGCATGTACTCGCCGTTGTTTTTTAGAATGGCCTATTTTCTGTCGACCGACTCTGAAGGAGGCGTTTCAATAGCTCCCGTCGGACCTACAAACTTAGGAACCGCTACTTCTTCGGGCATACCTGACACTTGCGACGGAGTCTCATCCTGCGCCTCAGGCCGCTCGGCACCACCTAGTGTCGGCGGCTGCGCATATTCACCACCAATGACACCATTATTCACTATTTGCTGCTCTTGAGGCATAGGCGACAAAGGCTCTGTTGCATGTGGCACTTCTTGTTCGCCTCCTACGACACCGCCCGCCCCCACTACACTCTCATGACCCGCTGGAGGAAGTTGAGGTGCAGTATCGTTCTCGTTTGCTGGCTGCTCACCACCAATGACGCCACCCGGTAACGTACCTTCGCTATCTACATACTGTCTTTCGGGCTCTGCATTAGGTTTATGATTTCCACTATTCCAGGATCCTGGTGATGCTATTGTCTCTGCCATACTATTCCCCTCTCTATGTTGTTGTATTATACCTACCCGGCCAGCCCCAAATGATGCTTAATCCTATCCACCACATCACCGATAACTACCTGTGATTTCACCAAATAATCGTCGACACCTAGCGATTCGGCGCGCTCTTTGTCCTTGGGTTGGCTCAGTGCTGTTAGCATAATCACGCGGATGTTGGCCGTTTCAGGTGTGTTGCGCAGTATATCTAGCACATCAAAGCCGCTGATTTTTGGCATCATCGCATCCAGCAGTACGAGGTCGGGTCGAAACTTTACCGCCGAAGATAATGCATCTTCACCGTTATTCACCTCTAATATTTCAAAACCCTCTAGTTCCAGTCGCGATTTGTAAACCGCCGCCAGCGCCGTGTCGTCTTCTACCAATAAGATTTTCTTTTTAGCGTCCATATCTACCCCTATAGTACTGAAAGTTTACAAAAAGCACAAGCTCTACCTGCCATATACTACATGGGGGGATTTTTGTATGCGTAACTCAATGCACCCTTAAAGCCCGTCACCGCGCCTTGGAGTTTATCAATACCCTCTTCTATCGCTCGGGTGTCGCGCACGAGCGTCCTAGATCCAAGCTCCCCATCATCCAACATCAGTACCAGTCTTTGATAATCTTGATGTGTCCTATCAGTGTGAGTCATCATCCTATATAACTCTTCAGAGCTATCGGCAAGACCCGAGTGCCATAGCTCCTTAGCCTGAGCCTCAAGCAATGTACCTGCCGTTGTCGATGCCTCTCGGGTGTAGATATCTTGGAAATGAGCAAAAGCTTCGCCCGTCGCGTGCCGCACTTGGCGGATACCGTCACAAACTTCTTCAAAACGCCGCATTAAATCTTTTATTTCCTCTCTCAGACCTTCCGGATCTCTTTTCAAGTACTCCACCAAGCCATCTTCATCATGGCGCTTACTCAGCTTCAGTTCAGCGAGGTCTTCGGGATGGATACTCCACTCGAGAGATACTAATTGGTTCTTAAATTCCCCCACCAATTGCTCAGTTGCATCTGAAGATTTCTCGATATGCTCCCCATCGGGATTATCATTAGGGTTGCCGGAAAGTTCACCTACATTATCAGGCTCACGCTCTGCTGATTGCCACGCTTGCTCCATCTCTGTCATACTCTATCTCCACTTATGGTTACTCCCAGTATAGCAAGAAGCTATCTCATTGGCTACCAAGCCTCTGTGTCGCCGCATCCAACTGCGGGTCACGCCCCGCATCAGCATCTGCTGCGGTTAAGTCTACCTTTTGGTCAGGTGCGATGCCTTCTTTGGTAATGTTTTTGCCATTGGGCGTGTACCAGCGGGCAATCGTTACTTTTAGCCGCGTACCGGCGCCGAGGTCGATGACTTTTTGTACGGTACCTTTTCCGAAGGTTTTTTCGCCTACCAACGTCGCTGCTTTGTAATCTTGCAGTGCGCCAGCCACGATTTCACTGGCACTGGCACTGCTGCCATTTACCAATACTACCGTCGGGATGCCGGCCAATAATGCATTGCCACCAGATTTCAGCTCATCGGTCACTTTATCGCCAGTACGCTCCGACACCACCACCTTGTTGTCTAGCCACAGCCCCGCCACATCTTGGGCTGCCGTGATATAGCCGCCACCGTTGCCACGCAGGTCTAGTACCACTCCTTTAACGCCTTGTTCCTTGAAACTTTGCGCGGCTTTTTGTGCAGCTAGTCCGGCTTGGTCATCAAACCGACTGATGGTCAGTGTTCCGATGCCATCCTTCACGCTGCTTTGCACGCTAGGGCTCGTGACCGTTTGGCGCGTAATGGTGAAGTCTTTGGTCTCGCTGCCACGTAGTAGAGTTAGTTTCACGGTAGTACCCACATCGCCGCGAATTTCGTGCGCTGTTTTGTCGGCTGCCCAGCCATTCGTCAGCTGGTCGTTCACCGCCGCTATGGTGTCGCCGGGCTTGACGCCAGCCTTTTCGGCCGGATTTCCAGTGAGCACGCGAATCACCGTGGGTCGGCCGCCACGTACGCCTATCTCTGCCCCTATGCCGCCGCCTATTTCACCCGACAAGTCTTTGTCGAATTCAGCCGCTTCCTTGGCATCCATAAATACCGTATACGGGTCGCCGGCTGCCTGCACGAGCCCACGGCTGGCGCCATCCATAAGTGCAGCGGCATCCACCGTGCCGTCATAATTCGCCTTTAACTGCTGGTAGGTTTTTTGTACGGCCGCCAGGTTAAGCGTGCCCGTTTCTACCTTGAACCCTAGCACGGGCCCAGCCAGCGCCAGCAGCTCGTTACTGCGTGTTCCGGCCACAAAACCCACCACCATCACCAGCGCCAATGACAATATAAACACCGTCTTCGAAATGCCGGTTGGCTTAGCCTGAGGCATGACTGTAGAATCTTGATTATCTGCCACCTTGGAACCCTCCTTTATCTCTATGAAGTATACCGCACTTGCTGCCAACTATCCACAGTTAGCTATCTATTGAATCGCAGGAATTGAGTAGAGCTCGTGATTTTAAGATCCATAGTACTGTATTGTCCGTTAAATCCAAAGTTATACTGACTAATACGAATCCATCCGTTGCCATAGTTTTCCTCTACCATCCCCACATGACCTACGCCAGGCACGGCCATATAGGCAACATCTCCCGGTTGAGGGTCTCCTACTAGCTGTGCAAAATTTTCGCCCGTAGATACAGGAATCCACTTGTTTGCGTTACCACCTCCGTATCCATTGTAGGGTGAAAAAGCGTTATAAGGTATATAGTAACCTCTGTTTTGCAGAGCATCGGCGACATAATGAACACACTCTCTCGCCAACCCCAGCCCCCACGGATCCGATACAGAATCGTCGTGTCCATATTGACAATAGTCGTACCCACCCCCACAATATGAGTTCCCAGACCAGTTCTTGTAAGTGATTGCATATCCCGTAGGACTAGAGTTAGCAAAACCACCTCCTGGTTGCCGCAACGCTTCAAATGCCAATCTTTGTTGCTCACGAAGCTTTTGGACTTGACTATCTCTATTTGCAGAAAGCTGTCGATAGGCATTTTCATCGCTTTTTGTTTTATCTAACAACTGCTGCTGCTCAGCCTCTTTAGACGCGAGAGCCTCTCGTTGACTTTTCTGATCAGCAAGAGTCCGTTCTGCTTCAACTTTTTGATGTTCGAGTTCTCTCTTGAGCTTCTTAATGACTTCTATGGTATTCGTAAGATTATCTCGAATGGTAGTCTGGTACGTTTGTTTGTCTACGTAGTCACCAATATTCTTACTGCTAGCCAACATCTCCAAAGGCGTAATCGCTTCGTCGACATAAAGATTTGCTATAGTGATACCCAATGCATCCTTATTATCACTTATACGCTGCTCGCTGACGGCTATATCGACTACCAGCTTATCGTACTTCGTCTGACTAATGTCAATCTGAGCCTGTATTATTGCCTTCTCTGTACTGAGACGATTCACTTCGTTTTGCAAGCTACTAGCTTGCTTGTTCAGTTCAGCAGCCTGAGCATTAAACTGGTCAATCTCCCTTTGAATAGCCCGAATCTGGTCATCAAACTTATCTGCGCGCGCCGTCTGGTATAGCGACAATGGCGTGGCCACGGCCATCAAAATAGCACAAGCCACCAGGATTGAACGCCTGGCAGACGACTTGGAAATAAGGGCAACTATCCGCTGTTTCATCTGTTAAAATTTTAACATAAGCACTATTGCGCGTCAACGCGCAGCCCCTATAATTGAAGGTAGCGACGCGTTGCCAGTAGTGCCGACACAACGCCAATCACCGAGCCCAGGACGATCATTGCCAGCACCACCAGGCCAACATATATGGTCACGAAATTAATCGTCCCGCCAACCACAATGCCGTAGCTCAGTAATTTCTCGCTAGAGGCGTACAAAAGCGCCATGCCTAGAATCGTCGCCAGGATGGCCGCGATAAACCCATACACGACGGCCTCTACCACGAACGGCCCACGTATGAAACTGCGCTCGGCACCGATGAGTTTCATCATTTGGATTTCGTCTTTGCGGTTGAAGATGGCCATGCGAATGGTGTTAAAAACGATCAGCGAAGATATGACGACGAAAACGATACTGGCTACCAGCCCGGCTTTTTCGGCAAAGTCTACCCAGCGGCCGATGTTTTCGATAGCCGACCGCCGGTCGCCCGCAAACGAAGGCGCCCGGTTGGGGTCGAGGTTTTCTTTCACAGTTTCATTGGTCTCGACAAACTGTCGCAACTGGTCGGTTTTATTGATATCGACCGGGCTGATACGAAATGTACCCGGGAACTGATTGGTCGCCTCGTTCAGCGCCTCCAGCGTGGTACTGCTGCCTTTATTTGCCTGGGCAAAGTTAGCGCGGGCCTGTTCGGGGCTCACATAGGTGACACGGCGCACCGACGATAATTGCTCTAGCCCAGCCTGGATAGTCTTCACATCCTCATCGGCAACATCGGTTTTGACATATATCGACATGTCTACTTTGTCGCGAATTTCGGCTACGGTGTCCAGCAGTACGTTACGCGAGGCCAGCGTCATAAACACAATCAAGAGCGTAATGGTCATCACGGCAGTGGCCGCGATTGTCAGCCAGGCGTTGCGGCTAAAATTGTTCACTCCGTACCGGCACATGCGCACGAAGGTAATCCACTGCCGGCGATGGCGTTTTTGCTGCGAAAAGGTTTTGGAATCCATTTTTTTGCCCATTATTGTTTGTAGCTCCCCTGCGCTTGGTCGCTGGTAATTTTGCCGTGTTCCAGCGTGACCACGCGGCGTTTGAGTTTGTTCACGATGTCGACGTTGTGCGTGGTTAGTAGTACGGTTGTGCCGTATTTGTTGATTTTTTCGAGCAAGCGCACGATGTCCCAGCTGTGTTTGGGGTCGAGGTTGCCGGTTGGCTCGTCGGCAATCAATATTTTAGGCTGTCGCACCACAGCGCGCGCAATGGCCACGCGTTGGCGCTCGCCACCAGACAACTGATGCGGAAATTGTTTTTCTTTGCCGGTCAAACCTACTAGTTCTATCACCTTTGGCACGGTGTTTTTGATCTCGCGGCCGGTCATGCCAGCTATTTCCAACGCAAAGGCGATGTTTTCAAAAACGGTTCGTTGGGGCAGCAATTTGAAATCCTGAAACACCACGCCGATTTTGCGGCGCAGCAGCGGAATGTGTTTGTCTTTTAGCGTATCGTAATCTATACCGCCTACCACAATTTTGCCGCTGGTAGGCTTTTCTTCCCTGGTCAGTAGCCGTAGCAGCGTGGTTTTCCCTGCCCCGCTGGTACCTACCAATATCACGAACTCTTTGGGCTCCACATGCAAACTAATCCGGTTGATGGCCGGTTTCATGTCTTTGCCGTACGTTTTGGTCACCCTATCTAACAAGATCATTACTCGACCTAGTATAACGCATATGTTCGCTGTGTGCCAACCCGCTGTGTGGGAAAATGTGGCGAATCTGCTGGTATACTGAGGATATGCAGTTAGAAACTTTGGGTTCTTGGAGGCTCGCAAGCCAGCGTATTGCCAGCAGTAATCTCACAACCGCCGAAGAGGTGGTGCGCTGGATGGGCGCGATTCAGTCGCAAGATTACGGGCAATCGCTATGGGCGGTGGGGGTGCGCATGCAGGCCGATGCGACGATAGCCGATGTAGAGCGCGCCATTGCCGAGGGCAAGATTGTGCGCACCTGGCCAATGCGCGGGACGATTCATATGGTGCCTGCCCGGGATGTGCGGTGGATGCTGGCGCTGACGACGCCACGGATAGAGCGGTCAGTTCGGTCGCGATTGCTGCAGCTGGGGCTGGACGACGAGGTTTTTCGGCGCTGTTCGAGCGTCATCGGCGATGCGTTCGAAGGGAGGTTACAGCTGACGCGAAAGGAACTTTTGACCGCATTGGAACGGGCAGGCGTTGCAACCGATGGTCAGCGCGGCATCCATATTTTGGGCTGGGCGGCGCGCCAAGGACAGCTTTGTTTGGCGGCGTTGGATGGCAAGCAGCCGACGTTTGCCCTGCTGGACAAGTGGGCGCCACAGCGCCACCTCGGTCGCGATGAAAGCCTGGCGCTACTAGCCCAGCGGTATTTTCAAAGCCACGGGCCAGCGACGCTAAAAGATTTTATGACGTGGTCGGGGCTGCTGGCGACGGACGCCAAAATAGGGCTAGATGCAATCTCGCCCGACTTTCGTTCTGTGGAAATCGACGGCCAGACGTATTGGTATGCAGACGATGCGCCAGCCTCGCCCGGCGCCTTCCTCCTCCCCGCGTTCGACGAATTCGTTATTGGGCAAAAGTATCGACATATGGTCACGCCTCCAGCCATATACAGCCACATTTTCAGCGGCAAAAATGGAATCATTTCACCGACGGTCGTACTAGATGGCCAGGTGATAGGCAGTTGGAAACGGACGACTAAGCCGAAGGTTGTTTCGGTCACTGTTCACCTGCCCACCCCCGTTAGCGAGGCGACGAAAGCGAACATCATTCAAGAGGCCGAAAGATACGGTAGGTTTGTTGGGCTACCCGTTTCGCTTACTTTTGGGTAAGATTCTGTTCCAAATACGCGGTCATAAAACCATCCAACTTGCCATCCAACACACTCGCCGCGTCGCGGTCTTCGTGTTTGGTGCGAGTGTCTTTTACCAGGGTGTATGGATGCAGCACGTAGTTGCGGATTTGACTGCCCCAGTTGGCGGATTCGCCGGCTTGTAGGTCGCTCGTGGACGCAGCGTGTTGCTCTAGTTGCAGCTGCGCCAGTTTGGAACGGAGTATTTTTAGCGCGGTCTCGCGGTTCTGCAGCTGGCTGCGTTCGTTTTGGATCGCCACGACGATGTTGGTTGGCAAGTGCGTCACGCGCACGGCACTGTCGGTGGTGTTGACCGATTGGCCGCCATGGCCGCCAGCACGATAAACGTCTATTTTTAGGTCTTTTTCATTCAGTTCAATTTCGTCAGGCTTATCGATTTGCGGCAATATTTCTACCAGCGCAAAACTCGTCTGGCGCAAATTGTCGCTATTGAACGGGCTCAACCGTACTAAACGATGCACGCCATGTTCGCTTTTTAGCCGGCCATACGCATACGGCCCGGTTATTTCAATAACGCTGGTTTTTATTCCCGCCTCTTCCCCGGGCGAGCGTTCAACTGTGCTCGCGTGCAAGCCGGCTTTTTCCGCCCAGCGCAGGTACATGCGCTCCAGCATCTCTGCCCAATCTTGCGCATCGGTACCACCTGCGCCAGAGGTAATGCGTAATATAGCATTGTGGTCGTCGTACGTGCCGCCGAATAATAATTCTTTTTTGCGCTCGGCAAATTCCTGCTCCAGCGCGGTTATTTGCGTAGCGAATTCCGCCGCTAAACTATCGTCACCCATCTCCATCAGCTCGGCGATGTCGGACACCTGCGCCCGGAGTGTTTGCCAGGGTTGCACCATGGCAGATAGCGCCGCCAGCTGTTTGCTTTTGTCTTGCGCCAAAGCTGGATTATTCCAGGCTTCAGGCGCTGCCAAATCAGCCTCTAGTGCCGTCGCCGTCGCTGCTTTGTCATCAATTTTTAGGCGTTCATACGCCTCGGCAATTTCTTTTTCTAGTTGGGTAATTCGTTTCGCGAGTGGCTGCATTGTCCTATAGTACCACGAGTCGCTACAAGCCGTTTACTGCGGCGATAAATTGGTCGCCGCGGTCGGCGTAATTTTTAAACATGCCAAAGCTCGCGCAGGCCGGGCTCAACACCACCACATCGCCGGCTACGGCAATTTCCTTCGCACGCGCAACCACCTGCGCCAGCGTGACCGCACCCTCCAAGTTGTCGCACGCCACACCATATTGCTGTAAACTTTTTTCTAACGCCGCGGCCTGGTCACCTATGAGCAGCGCCATTTTTACATTGGCATTCGCGGCCGCTTTGGCTAGGTCAGTAAAGTCCACCACGCCTTTGCTCGAACCACCCAAAATCAACACCTTCGGCGCCTCAAACGCCCGAATAGCCGCAATCGCACTACCCGGCGTGGTCGCAATACTGTCGTCGTAATACCGCACATCATTCACCGTCCGTACCAATTTCAGGCGATGCGGCAAACCGTCGAAACTAGCCAGGCCGCGCTGGATTGCATCTGTATCCTGCGTAAATAACCACGCTGCGTCAATTGCCGCGCACGCGTTGTCTTGGTTGTGCGCGCCAGGCAATCGCAGCGCATCTACCGGGCAAATCTGCTGTTCGCCATACCAGAAGAATCCGTCCCGCACGTGCGCAGCAATGTCGGCCGGAAAAGGTATTTTTTGCCCGCGCGACATATCGGCTATCAGCCGCGAAAAAGTGTTGTCGCCAGCAAATGCCACATAATCGTCCTCGCGCTGGTGCCGCACGATATTACTTTTCGACGCCACATATTCTTCGAAATCAGCATGGACATTCAAATGATCGGGCTCTATCATCAGCACCACCGCCACACGCGGTGACTTTTCCAAATCCCACAGCTGAAAGCTACTGAGTTCGTACACCACCACGTCATCAGCGGTGATTTTATCCAGTTCATCCAATGCCGGCACGCCAATATTGCCTACCAAATGCACGGTTTTGCCAGCCGCGCGCAAGATTGCCGCCACCAAACTGCACGTCGTCCCCTTGCCTTTCGTGCCGGTCACGCCAATAATCGGCGCCGGGCAATGCGCAAAAAATTCGTTGGTCGCCGACCACACCGTCTTGGCTACGACCAATTTCTGCGGCGACAGGCTGGGTGTACGCACCACCAAATCAAACTGGTCTAGTTTTTCAAACGCATTCGCACCAACTATCCGTGCCGTCTCTGCCGGCAAATCAGCGAGTTCCTCGCGCTCATCCACCACCGTGACGTCATGGCCGCGCGCCGCAAAATACCGGTAACTCGACTTTCCTTCCATTCCGTAGCCAGCAATCGCAATCTTCATAGCTCTATTCTACTGCTTTTCGAACAACGTGGCTAATTTACTATTTAGCCCGATTAATTCCTCTTTCTCACCACTACTGACGCCAGCCAGCACCCAGGCATCGCTGGCGATGAATTCGCGCGCAACAGAAATCATGCGGTCGCGCGAAATTTTACGAATCGCCTGCGGGACTTTTTCGTAATCCTTCACCACGCCATCGGCAAAATAGCGGTTCGTATAAAAATTGCTAATCTGCGACACCGTCTGCGCGCCCATTTGGTAGCGACCCAGCGCGTACGATTTGGCCGCGTCTAGCTCGGCCTCTTTAATATTGCCGTCCAACACGTGGCGCATTTCGCGCACCACAATCGCAAACAGCGCGTCCGACGTTTCCAAATTCACCTGCCCGCCAAAATCCCAGCTGCTGTCGTAAAAACCAACCGACGTATCAGACGATACATGGTACGCCAATCCCTTGCTGCGTGCCGCGCCAAATATCCGCGAATGCATCGTGCCCGTCAAAATATGATTCAGGCAGTTCATCGCCTCCGCCTCTTCGTCGCTCAGTTCCCGAGGCATTGTCAGCGACCAACCGAAGGTCAAATTAGAGGCCTCTTTACGGCGAATCAGCGCCGGATTGGCCCGATGCAACATATCTTTCGGAATCTCAAACCGTTCACCCTCTGGCAATTCCCAGGCTTCAAGTTGCCGCTTAATCTCGCTTTTGCGCCCCTGCAATTTGCCGGCAATCACAAAGCGCATATTTTTAGCCGTGTGCGTGCGCATATGGTGCTCGCGAATATCAGCCAAGCTCACCTGGGGAATCGTTTGCAACCGTTGGCGGAATGTATAAATATCTTCACCAAGTGCCTGTTGTACCTTTAACCACAGAATGTGATTGTGGCTGTTCAAAAAACCCGTCAGCTCGCTTTTCACATTGCCCTTTTCGGCCTCCAGTTCGCCGGCGTTGAATTTCGGCTGGCAGATAGACACCCGCTGCAAGGCAAAAATTCTATCCCACTCAAAATCCGCGCAGATCGACACGTACGCCATGGAATGATCGCTGGTATAGGCGTTGTGCGAGGCGCCGTTTTTCGTAAAATCAGCCTCGTATTCGTGCTCGTTTTTGTACTGCGCATTGGCGCCAAACGCCATATGTTCCATAATATGCGCCGTCTCGTAAATATCTTTGTCGCGCACATAGCGGTTGCCCGCGCGGAACTCGAACTGAAAACTCATCACCGTCGCCCCTGGAATATCTATCAGCAGCCCGCGCGCACCATTACTCAGCTTTACTTCTTCAACTGTATGTTTCATCTATCTGTCACTCCTGCCGGGCGGTTATTTGCGATTCTTTTTACGATTTTGGCGCGAGGCCTTCTTTTTCTTGCGGGCGTCATTTTTGTGCTTGGCAGCCTCGGCCGCCGTCTTGGCTTTTTTCACCTTAAAATCAGCGTCGCGATTTAGTTCGCCGCCAGTTACCTCGTTCACGCCGCGCTCGACGGCGTTTTCAGCCAACCGAGTCAATTCGGTGTCGTGATCTTCCTCTTCGCGCGCCACCACGTCGTGCTTATGAACATGCATAATAGTCCGCAGCACTTCGTCGCGCAGCATTGCCTGCAAGCCTTCAAATAACGTTTGCGATTCGCTGCGATATTCCACCAACGGGTCGCGCTGCCCCACGCTGCGCCAGTGAATCCCCTCGCGCAAATGCTGCATATTTTCCAAATGCTGCATCCACAGCGTGTCCAGCACCTGCAGGTACACTTCGCGCTCTACCTTGCGCATTACCTCTGCTGTCAATTCGTCTTCTTTGCTGGCGTAAAATGCCAACACTTCCTTTTCGGCCAGTTCAAACCGCCGCTTGTCCTTTTTCTCGGCGCCCACAATCGCAATTTCTTTGGCGTCGACCGGAAATACCTCTTCAAATTGTTCGGCAAATTTCGGGTTATTTTTAATCGGCACGTAGGTTAATTCGCGTAATTTTTCCTCTATCAACCGTTGAATCTCAGGCTTAATATCGTCGCCTTCCAAAATCTTGCGCCGCATCGTGTACACTACGCGGCGATGACGATTAATCACGTTGTCGTACTGCACCACGTTTTTACGCGTGTCAAAATTGTAGCCTTCCACGCGTTTTTGCGCCGATTCCAACGTCTTAGACACAGCCTTATTCTGAATCGGCTGGTCTTCATCAACCCCCAGTTTGTCCATCAGACTGGCGATGCGTTCGCCCTGGAAAATCCGCATCAGGTCGTCTTCGGTCGACACATAAAACTGCGTTTCACCAGGGTCGCCCTGTCGGCCACCACGGCCACGCAGCTGGTTGTCAATCCGGCGCGATTCGTGCCGCTCGCTGCCTATCACCACCAGACCGCCCAGGTCTTTCACGCCCTTACCCAGCACAATGTCCGTCCCGCGCCCAGCAATGTTGGTCGCCAGCGTAATCGCGCCCTTTTCACCGGCTTTGGCAATAATAGCCGCTTCGCGCTCGTTGTTTTTGGCGTTCAATATTTCGTACGGCACCTTTTCTTTGTCGAGCCACGCAGCAATTAATTCGTTTTTCGCAATCGACGCCGAGCCCACCAGCACTGGCCGGCCTTCCTTGTGGTAATCTTTTATAGCGTCGGCCACAGCCTTCAGTTTGCCCTTTTCCGTTTTGAAAATCAGGTCTTCGTGGTCCATGCGAGCCAATGGTCGATTCGATGGAATCTGAATCACGTCCAGGCTGTAAATTTGCTGGAACTCTTCGGCCTCAGTAAACGCCGTGCCGGTCATGCCCGAAAGTTTCTTGTACAAACGGAAATAGTTCTGGAACGACACCGTTGCCAGCGTCATGCTTTCTTGCAGCACTGGTACGTTTTCTTTCGCCTCGATAGCCTGGTGCAAGCCTTCGTTGTAGCGGCGCCCCTGCATCAACCGGCCAGTGTGCTCGTCCACGATTATCACCTCGCCAGCGCCAGTTACCACGTAATCTTTATCGCGCTTGAACAAAGTCTGTGCACGCAGGGCTTGATCCATGTGATACACCGAACGCACGTAATCCGGGGTGTACAAATTTTTTATACCCAACATTTTCTGCACCTTTTCAACACCTTCGTCGGTCAACGACACGCTGCGACGCTTTTCGTCCAGCAAATAATCTTCGGGTGTCAATTTTGCACCAATCTTAGCAAACTGATAATAACTCTCGGGATTTTCGGCCGCGGGCGCGCTAATAATCAGCGGCGTGCGCGCTTCATCTATCAGAATCGAATCCACCTCGTCCACAATCGCAAAATGCAAATCGCGTTGGCGCAGCAGCTCCACTTCGTTCACCATGTTGTCGCGCAGATAGTCGAATCCGAATTCGTTGTTGGTACCATAGGTAATATCGGCAGCGTAGGCTTCCTTGCGCGTCACCGGGCGCAATTTGCGCATACGCGGGTCGTCGTGAGCGTCGTTGTCGAAATCTTTGTCATACAAAAACGAGGCATCGTTAATAATAACGCCCGTGCTCATGCCCAAAAAATCATACAACTGCCCCATCCAGCCAGCATCACGCTGCGCCAGATAGTCATTCACCGTCACCACATGCACGCCTTTGCCCTCGAGCGCGTTTAGGTAGGTAGGAAGCGTCGCCACCAGCGTCTTGCCTTCACCGGTTTTCATCTCGGCCACGTTGCCTTCATGCAGCGCCATGCCACCTATCAGCTGCACGTCAAAATGGCGCATCCCCAATGCGCGGTCGCTGGCTTCGCGCACCAAGGCAAAGGCATCAGGTAAAATATCGTCGGTTTTCTTGCCGTCAGCCAGTTGCTTTTTCAGTACGTCCGTCTGTTTTTGCAGCTCAGCCTTTGTCATTTGCGTGTATTTTTCAGCCAAGGCATTTATAGCACCGACTTTTTTTTGCAACTTTTTCAAAATCCGCGTCTGCGGATCGCCGAACACCTTGGTCAGCGCTTTTTGTCTACTAATCATAAGAACCCCTCGCAAATACTGTAAATACTATACGTATTATACGCTGTTTGGGCGGCAGATAAAAGTGTGATACGGGGCGAAATCTACTGTACTTCGCGGGCGTAGCTGCGCTTGAAACGACTCAATACACCACGCTGCACCGTGGTCATATCTTTGTATTTGCGTAGCTGCGCCACCAGTTTCGCCTCTACAATATCCACGGCAGCCAGCATATTAACCGTCGAATCTGTTGCCAGCAACACCTTGTCGGGCACGGTCAATATCACCTCGGCTTCGTATTTGTTGCCATGGTCGCGATTAACTTGTTTTAGCTTTACCTCGGCTGATGCGCTTTTGCGGGCATGTTTTGGTAGGTAGCGGTCGAGGCGGCCGATTTTTTTCATGACGTACTTTTTGGTCGTTTCGTCCGGTTCGTATTTCACCCCACTAATGTCGATTGTTGCAATCATACTACCCTCCGATCGTTAGGCTTGTGGTTTTATTATACCTCTTTTTTCAGGAGGTATTCAAATGCGGCGTCTTCGGCCTTGCCTATGCCGCCCTCGGCAATGTCGAAATAGGTGTAACCGTGCTCCAGGCACAGGTCCCGGTAGCGGCGGGCACGAAGCGCGTTAAATTTCGCCCATTCTACCAACTCTTCGTCTGTATAATAGTCCGACTGCTCGCGCATCCAGTTATGCTCGACCGTTTCGTCGTCGCGAATCTGCCGCAATCGCCTGTCATCCGTCGACGTGTCTATCAGAAAAACCGCCCTGTGATCCACACCCAACGACGCTAGCAAATCTGGCCAAATACAGCCCTCTATGAGCAGGTCATCACCAGATACCTTAACCGTCTCTTCGACATAATGCCGATAGAAAACCCACATCGCCTCGTCGCGCGTGCGCACCCGACCCAAGATAGCTTCGGCAGTCTTCGACCGGTTCGAGTCGTCAGAATTAGCTGCAAAAAGCTCGGGCATCCATTCAGGGCGCAACACGCCCTGCAGGCATTTCACAAACGCATCGCCCGCTATCGCCATGCCGTCTATCTCTTTGCGAACTCGCTTGGCGAGCGTCGACTTGCCATCACGCGCCGGCCCACCTATCAAATAAATCATAGCCTAAAGTACCTCGCGGCCGCCCAGGTACGGACGCAGCGCCTCGGGCACGCGTACGTCGCCATCCGCCGTCTGAAAGTTTTCCAATATCGCAACAGGCCCGCGGCTCAACGGCAGCGCCGTCGCATCATTCGTGTGAATCAGCTCCACCTCGCCACCCGTTCGGCGAACGCGCGTTTTTAGCCGCCGCGCCTGATAATCCGTCATGTAGTCGGCAGTATGAGTTTCACGATATTTCCCCTGCCCAGGCAGCCACGCTTCTATGTCAACGCCGCGCGCATTTGGCTTGCCAATATCAAACGTGCACTTCAACAGCACTTGATACGGAATACCCAGTAGCTGCATAATCTTTTCCTGGATAGCCACCATGAAAAGATGCTCCTGCAAGCCGGCCTCGGCCACGCCTAAACTTTCCATTTCTAGCTTGTCAAACTGGTGCATGCGGAATATACCTTCCATATCTTTGCCGTACGTGCCGGCCTCACGCCGGAAGCTAGTGGCGTAGCCAATATAGCGCAGCGGCAGGTCATTTTCCTCGATAATCTCATCGGCGTGCATACTGCCCAGCACGTGCTCGGCACTGCCTTGCAGCCACAAATCTTCGTCTTCAATCTTATAACGATCATCACGCGGCTCCAGCCTGTCCATCGCATCGTACAATTCGGTGCGCAGCATAAACGGCGGCAAAATAGGCACAAATAATTTGTTGCTCACCTGCAGATTATTTTCGGCGATAATTCCGTCGATAAACGCTTGGTCGGTGAGCTTGTCCATGACAAACTGCACGATTGCGAACTGTAATTTCACTAAATCACCCTTCAAATAGGCAAACCGACTACCGGCTACCTTGGCTGCGCGCTCTTTATCTAGCCAACCTTTAGTATCGGCAATCTCGGCATGGTTTTTTGGCGCAAAGTCAAATACTGTAGGAGTACCCACCGTTTTCGCAATCACGTTTTCATCTTCGCTGGCGCCCACGGGCACATCGGCTAGTGCCATGTTCGGCACTTTTTTGAGCAATTCGACAAAAGCGATGTCCGCTTCTTTTAGCTCAGCCTCCTGTCCAACCAGCTGCTCCTTTATCGCCTTGCCCTCCGCCACCAGCTCGTCCGTCGGGCGACCACCTTTCATCTGCGAGGCAATGCCGTTGCGCTTTTCACGCAGCTCGTCGGTACGGGTTTGTAGTTCGCGCTTGCGACTGTCCAGCTGTAGCAGCTCGTCGATGTTTATTTCGTAGCCTTTGCGCCGCGCATTTTCCTGCACCGCCGCGGCATTTTCGCGGATGAAACGGATATCTAACATACGGTTAGTATACTACAGATAACAGCCGCTCACTAGAGGCCTAGGCTTTGCGAATCCAGGCCGTCAAAGTGACTATGTATGTTTGCAGAAATTCCCGCGACCCCGCAACAACCACGCCCGCCTCGCCTTGCACCAAAGCGACGGACGACCCAGACAACTTTCTTGCACGTCACCACGAACATCCCGCCCGAGGTGGAGAACCTGGGGCGCTGGCTGGGCAACGCGTGAAGGGTCAAAAAGGTCGGGTGGCTACGCCCTGGGCGGGCCTGAGGTGGGCCGAACCTGAGCAGGGTGCCGATCTCACGGATGTCTGACGGTGAGCCGACTACGGCACGTTACGGCTTCGACCATACAAGCCTTTGATCGACTCACTCATCTGGCTCCCCTCTTTGTCAACGCTTGGGCGAAGATCTCTTCTTCGGCTTCGCTGGCGCTGCGGCTGAAGCGCTGGTCGACGTGGTGGTACGGCGCCTCGATTTGGCTGTCCTGGTCCGCGGCTGTGAGCTCGCCGATGTGGGGGCCGTCGGTTCGGGTTCGGCATCGACCTGGGCGGCTGGTGGCGTAGGCTCGCGGGTGAGTCCGGGAAGTGGCTTATCCGAAGTGTCGACCGTCGGGGTTTGGTCGGCCGCGCTGGATGTCAGAGTCGCCCCCGATTGCCCTGCCGGGCTCGCCTTCGTGTCGGCGAGCATCTGTCGGTAGACCACATCGGAGAGTCGTCGTTTGAGGCAGCGCATGGCTTCCATTGGGGTCTTGCCCGCGGCGAGCTTACGCCGGAAGTATGCACGGCCCTCGGTGTCGTGACGCAGCTGCACGACGGCCATGATGTGCAACGCCCGGTTGGTGCGCCGGTTCCCAGCCCGGGACAGGCGATGGCGTTGCTGCTCACCCGAGGAGGCGTCCAGCGGCGCGGTGCCGTTCCACGACGCGAAATGGTTGCGGCTGGCGAGCCGGGTGATATCACCGATGTCGCCGATCAGCCGGGCCGCATTCGATGGGCCAATGCCGTTGAGTTGTTGCAGCTTGCTGCCGGTCGCCGCGATGAGTTCGGTCAGGACCGCGTTCGCCAGTTTGATCTTCTTGTCGATCACTGCGAGTTCAGTGATCAGCTCCGCGGCCAGCTGCCGTCGGGTCCGCCCGACCACATCACGCGGGCGCACCGTGGCCAGGATCGCGCGGGCCTGCGGTGCGGACAGGTGCTTCTTCGCCCCGCCCGGCACCAGATCGAGCAGCAGTGCGTGCAGCCGGTTGACGGTGTCGGTGCGGACTCGGCCCAGCCCGTCGCGCCGGTCGACCTGCAGCCGCAACGCTACCGTGGCATCGTCCACAGTGACCTGACGCAACCCGTTGGTACGTAACGCCACTACCGCCACGCTGTGCGCGTCGACCGGGTCGGTCTTGCGGCCCTGCCCGGTGGCGAACACCCGCGCCCGCGCCGAGAGTTTCGCCGGCACATCGACGACAGTCTCACCGTCCGCGACCAGCCGCTGGGCGATGTGCCTACCGATCCCGTTGCAGCCCTCCACCGCCCACACCCGCTGCGGATACCGACGCCCGGCGCCGAGCATGACCCGGTAGCCGTCGCTGTCGGTACCGAACCGGCCCCGGGCCAGGACCTTCTCCCGCCCGTCGATGATCTCAATCGTCGCCGACCGTTTATGCGGATCCATCCCGATGATCACCCGTGCCACGGTTCCTCCTCGATCAGACCTCAGCTGATGTCGGCGAGGAGGGCAGCGCTACTTCGAGCTGGGCAGACCCCTCTGGAGCCACAGCCTCGCCACGGTGACCGGCAGGCCGCACGCCAGATCAGAGCCACACCCCAAGACTGCAGGTGGGCAGCCGCAAAGGCGTCCAGTGCGTTTTCCCCGCAGCGACGCGGACAGCGGTTCAACGACATCGTTGCCGAGGTTCTGCGCTGTTGGGGTGTCGCTGCCGAGACATCGGTGCGCACGACCGGTGAGGTAGACGTCGCGTTCGCTGTCGACGGTGTTCGGTACGTGATGGAGGTCAAGTGGACCTCGGCGCCGGCCGATACCGGGCAGATAGCCAAGCTGCAGAAGCGGGTTCGCCAGCGGTTGCTGGGCACCTACGGAGTCTTTCTGTCGATGTCCGGCTACAGCGCGCCTGGCCTGGCCGATATCGCAGACGGCGAGCGGCTTGAGGTCTTGCTGCTGGACGGCGACCACTTCGCTGCCATGATCAGTGGCGAGGTGTCGCCGGGCCGTCTTCTGTCACTTATCCGCGACCGGGCCGCGTTCTATGGCCGGGCCTATACGCCAATGGCCGAGCTCCGCTACCTGCTGGCGTCAACATCGCCGGTGGCCCCTGCCAGATCGCCGCTTCCCAGCCCACCACTCGGCATGCCGGTGAGCGGCGGTGGTGGGTTGCCCCCGACGAGCGATGGCCGCGGCGCGGATATGTTTGTCTTCACCGGACGTCGAGCCGTTTATTGGGTGATCACGGCGTTGTTTGCCCTGTTCTCGGTGTTGGCCGCCCTGCTCGTCTTCATCCCGCCCGAGTTAACGGCTGGCGGGCTGGCCGGTGCGGTGGTGGTGGTTGTCACGGTCGTGCTGACGATCGGGTTTTTGCAGATGGCCCGGCACCCCGTCCGGCTGATCATCGGTCCACGCGGTATCCAACTCAGTACGTGGCGGTACGGCACTACGTGGTTGCCTTGGGACAAGATCCAATCCATCCAGGTCGTCAACGTCTACGGCGGGCCCCACGTCGTGGTGAAGACTTCGGATGCTGCTCAATACCCCACCCTCTCCGACGGATCAGGGATCCGCCCGCGCTACCTGCCAAATCTCAACGCCATCAGTCTCTGCCCGTCTCGCCGGACAACGCATCAAGTCCGCAGCACCAGAGCCCCTCGCAAACGACGAATAGCAGTGCAAGCGGAGTGGTGCAGCGAACGAACTCACGCTTTCTACGCCGCCGTCCGCTCGTCTCGACAGCCCGCGCTCGCTTCGGTCGCGCCG
>Ga0075418_10001578_pt1 | contig 25939 bp, 30 predicted proteins | sample SoiMetdeltSBSDD2_FD_81776 | JGI IMG/M metagenome (GOLD analysis project Ga0075418, IMG submission 81776) | Bulk soil microbial communities from a Populus tree surrounding site in Tennessee, USA - Soil MetaG P. deltoides SBSDD2 | ecosystem: Environmental > Terrestrial > Soil > Tree plantation...
CGCGCTGATCGCATCGACGAGCCAGGCCGGCACGCGCGTCGGCCGGTGCGTCGCACGGTCGACTGTGGCGTGGGTCGTGTAGCCGTCCGCGACGACCTCGCCGTCCCGCTCGACGCGGTACTCGTAGCGGAACCGCGCGCTTCGCAGGTCGACGCAGCGCGCCCAGACGGTGAGCCGCTCGTCGAAGGAGGCGGCGCGGTGGTAGCGCACGTGCACCTCGGTCGTCAGCGCCTCGATCCCGCGGTCGCGGATCGACTGGTAGCCGCCCGCGTGGCGCTCGAGGTACGCGACGCGCGCGACCTCGAACCAGACGAGGAACGAGGCGTGGTGCGCGATCCCCTGCGCGTCCGTCTCGGCGAACCGCACCCGCACCTCCGTCGAGAACGAGAAGCCTTCCACGGGTGCAACCCTAGAATCGCCGCGTGTCCGCCGCGCGCCTAGCCGCGCTCGTCGAGGAGCGGCAACCGTGCGTCGTGCTCACGGGCGCCGGGATCTCCACGGAGAGCGGGATCCCGGACTTCCGTTCGCCGACCGGGATCTGGGCGGAGGTCGACCCGTTCGAGGTCGCCTCGATCGAGGCCTTCCGCCGCGATCCCGCGCGGGTCTGGGCCTTCTACCGCACGCGCATCGACCTGTTGCGGGAGGCGGAGCCGAACGCCGGCCACCGCGCGATCGCGGAGCTCGAGCGTCGCGGGCTCGTGAGCGCCGTCGTCACGCAGAACATCGACACGCTGCACACACGGGCCGGGAGCCGCGACGTCGTCGAGGTGCACGGATCGATCCGCTCGGCCGCTTGCCCCGGATGTCTGTGGATGGAAGGAGCGGAGGCAGTTCTCGCTCAGCTCGAGGAGCAGCCGGTGCCGCTGTGCATGCACTGCGGCGAAATCCTCAAGCCGGGCGTCACGCTGTTCGGCGAGATCCTCCCGCCGGGTGCGCTCGAGCGGGCGACGGAGCTCACGCGGACGGCGCGCCTGCTGCTCGTCGTCGGCTCCACCCTCGAGGTGTGGCCGGTCGCCGGGCTCCCGCTCGAGGCGCGGGCGTTCGCGATCGTCAACCGCGGGCCGACGGCGCTCGACGGGAGGGCGCTGCTGAAGATCGACGGCCCGGCGGGCGAGACGCTGTCGGCGGTCGTCGAGGCACTCGGCTAGCGGAGCCTCACCGAGAACCGCCGACTGAAGCTCTGCCCGCGCGCGCGGAAGGAGACCGCACCGGTGAGGACCTTGCCCTTGGCGCTTCTGGGCGTCTTGTAGGCGCACCGGGCAGACCCGCTCACCGCCGTCCCGACGCCCCGGACCTTCGCGCTGCCGGCCGTGGCTGCGCACACGACTCCGGTCGGCCGGAGGGGTGACGCGCCGGCCGTCACCGCGACCGAGACGACGACGGTGGACCCCGCCTTCGGCTTCGCGGGCGAGAGACGCGGTGCTCCTGCCCGCGGCGGCGGCACGGGCGGGGAGGGCGGAGGTGGCGGCGCGTTGGTGACGACGACGGTCACGGAGGCGGTGTCGTTCGAGGGCTCGGGATCCGGATCGGAGGCGGAGACGATCTCGGCACGCAGCACGTAGCTCCCCGCTCGCTCGGCGACGACGTCCCAGCCCCAGCCCACGGAGTTGCGGCCCGAGATGGGCTCGAGCACCGGCGTCTGGCACTCGCCCGTGGACGGCGTGCTCGTGCACGACTCGGCCGGATCGGGAAGATCACTTCCCCACGCGAGCCCGGCGGGCAGCGTGAGCCGCACCCTTGCCGAGGCCGGGAGCGCGGTGATGAGCCCGATGTCGACCCCGGCCGCGAAGTTGAGCCCCGTGGCCGTGGCCATCCCGCCGTTCGGCACGGGCCTCGCGGTTCGGACGGAAGGGCCGACCACGATGTCGATCTGCAGGTCCACGGCCTGCGGGGCCGCGCCGGCGGAGGAGGCGAGCGCGCACACCGCTGCGCCGAGCAGGACGAGTGTCGTCCGCGTGCATGAGCGTCGGGTCGCACTCCGCATCTGCGCGCGCAACCTCTCACCACCCCTAGGTCGTGTCAAGTGCGACGAAGCCCGGAAGCGTGCGCGCGCCGGCTCGGGACTGGTATGACTTCCCGGATGGCAGAGACCACCACGAAGAGCGAGAGCACGCCTGCGGCCGAGAAGGACTTCATGACCCGCCTCGCCGACGCCGGAGAGGAGGCCCTGCAGAAGCTCACCGAGCTCCCGGGCGGGCAGAAGGCGGTCACGGCGTTCAACGACCTCCGGAACCGGGTCGACGAGCTGGGGAAGAAGGTCCGCGGGATCGACGCGCTCGAGGCGCGCGTGACGAAGCTCGAGAAGGACCTCGCGGCGCTGAAGAAGTCGTCGCGGAAGTCGGGCTCCGAGAGCGCGGGCGACTAGCTCCTCGGCACCCGCAGGCGGAGCGCGCGCGGCACGACCTCGAAGCGGGCCGGCGTGGTCCCGGGCTGCTCCCCGTCGAGCTCGACCGGGAGGGGCTCGTCGGCGTCCACGGTCACGACCCGGCCGCGAAGGAGCTCGAGCCGCGGGTGGGGGAGGTGCTTCCCGCGGTAGGTCTTCGGGAGCACGAAGAGGAGGTCGCGCGTCGTCACGTCCCCGATGACGAGGACGTCGAAGACGCCGTCGTCCGGCTCGGCTTCGGGGCACAGCATCATCCCGCCCGCGACGTAGCGGCCGTTCGCGACCTGGAGGTCGATCATGCGGCCGCCGCGGATCTCCCCGTCCACCGACACGCGCATCTCGCCCGTCTGCCAGCCCGTGTACACCGCGAGCGTCGACCAGTAGTAGGAGATCTTGCCGCCGAGCGCCTTCGAGGTCTCGTTCGCCCGCCGTGCGATCGCGCCGCTGATACCCGCGCTGCCGACGTTCGCGAAGTACGCGCGCGCGTCCGTTCCGGCCCAGGAGCGGAAGGACACGAGCCCGAGGTCGAGCTCGCGCACGACACCGTTCAGCGCCGTCTCGATCGCCGCGTCCACGTCGCGGGGGATTCCGAGCGACCGCGCGAAGTCGTAGCCGGTCCCCCGCGGGATGACGGCGAGCTCGACCGCGTCGGACTCGGCCAGGCCGTTGACGGCCTCGTGCACGGAGCCGTCGCCGCCGACCACGACGACGCGGCTCGCGCCCTCCCGCACGGCCTGCTCGGCGAGGGTGGCGAGCTGTCCCGGCTCCTCGGACAGGAGCGCGTCGCCGACGAGCCCGAGCGCCGCCGCGCGATGCGCGATCTCGGGCCACCGCCGCCCGGTCGAGCCGCCGCCGGAGGCGGGGTTGACGAGGAAGACCGTGCGGCCGGCGCTAATGGCCGTTCCGGCCGGCGGTCGCGGTCTCGAGCGCGATCCGCGTCATGCGGTCGACCGCGGCGCGGAGCTCGTCGTCCGTGATCCGGACGAACTCGCCCTCGACCACGATGTCGCTGACCGTCAGCAGGCACCCGGCCGAGACGCCGCGCAGCGCCCCGACCGTGAAGAGCGCCGCCGCCTCCATCTCCACGCCGAGGATCCCCCGCTTCGACCAGCGCTCGTACTGGCCGCCGTCGGGGTTGTAGAAGACGTCGCTCGACACGATCGGCCCCACGCGGATCGTCTCGTTCGTCTTCTTCGCGACGTGGACCGCCTCGTGCACGAGGTCCCAGCTCGCGGTCGGGCAGTGCGGCTCGCCGCCGACCAGGTGGGTCGCGGTCGCGTCCGCGGGCACTGCCGAGAGTGCGACGATGAGGTCGCCCAGCGAGTGGTCGGGCTGGAGGCCGCCGCACGTGCCGACGCGGAGGAGCCGCGTGACGCCGAGCTGGACCAGCTCCTCGAAGACGATGAGCGCACCGGGGCACCCCATGCCCGTCCCTTGCACGGAGACCCGCTTTCCCTCCCAGGTCCCCGTGTAGCCGAGCAGGCCCCTCTCGTCGTTCACCTGGCGGGCGTCCGTCAGGTACGTCTCGGCGATGTACTTCGCGCGGAGGGGGTCGCCGGGAAGGAGGCAGGCGTCGGCGTAGTCGCCCGGCTCGGCTCGGAGGTGGATCGGCACGGCGGAACCCTACGGGTTCGCGCGCGGGCGGAGGCGGCGAACCGCGGTGCGCGCTTTCTAGAGTCCCGGGAGATGGCCGAGCGCCTCGTCCAGCCCCGCCTGGGCCAGATCCTCCGCTACTGCGACGAGGACCCGGTCGAGCGCGTGTTCCTCGAGGACGTCGCGCGCCGCGGCCTCGGCCGCTTCGTCGCGGTCCCGGACGGCAGCGAGCTACGCGCGCTCTGCCATCTCGGCGTGAACGTCGTCCCTTCGGGGCACGGATGCGGAGCGTTCGCCCGCGAGGTCGCCCGCTCGGCGCCGCGCATGCTGATCGGGGAGTCCCGCGCTGTCAGCGACCTGTGGGAGGCGGCGAGCTCGCGGCTGCCGCGGCCGCGGGAGGACCGCCCCGGCCAGCCGGTCTTCGAGATCCGCGAGCCCCCGTCCGCGGGCGACACCGGCCTGCGCGCGGCGGCGACGACCGATCTCGAGCTCCTCGTCCCGGCCTGCGCGGCTGCACACGAACAGGAGCTCGGCGTCGACCCGCTGAGCCGCGATCCCGACGGCTTCCGCTGGCGCACGCGGTCGCAGATCGAGGAGGGTCGCTCCTGGCTCTGGCTCGAGGACGGGGCGATCCTGTTCAAGGCCGAGGCGTCCGCGTGGACGCCGGCGGCCGTCCAGCTGCAGCAGGTCTGGGTCGACCCCGCGGTGCGCAGGCAGGGGTACGGTGCGCGCGGCCTCCGCGATCTCTGCCGCCTGCTCCTCGAGCACGTGCCCGTCGTCTGCCTCTTCGTCCGCTCCGAGAACGGCGCGGCGATCCGACTGTACGAGGCGATCGGGATGGAGCACGTCCTCGACTACCGCTCGGTCCTGCTCTGACGTGGAAGCCCTGATCGTCGCCAGGCACGCCCACGCCGCCTCGAACCGCGACGGCACGTGCTCGTGGGCCCCGCCGGGAGAGGGGCTGACGGAGGAGGGTGTGGAGCAGGCGCGCGCGCTCGGGAGGTCCCTCGCCGACGACGCGATCGAGCTCGGCGTCTCCACCGAGCTCCTGCGGACGCAGGAGACGCTCGAGCTCGCCCTGGACGGGCGGCCGGTCCCGCGGCTCGTGCTCGCCGACCTGAACGAGATCCACTTCGGGAGCTTTGACGGCGGCCTGCTCGAGCGGTACCGGGAGTGGGCCGGAGCCGAGGCGCCGGAGATCGCGGCGCCGGGCGGCGGCGAGAGCCGGGCGTCGGCCGCCGCGCGCTACGGTCGCGGGCTGCGCACGCTGCTCGCCAGGCCCGAGAGGGTCGTGCTCTTCGTCGGGCACGCACTCGTCGTCCGCTACCTCCTCGACGCCGCCGGGGGGCTCGTGCCGGCGGCCCGGATGGCGCCGGTCGAGCACGCGACGCCGCACCGGCTCTGCGCGAGCGAGGTGGCGGAGGCCGCCGCGCTGCTCGAGGAGTGGGCCGTGAGCCCGAGCTTCCGCGCCGACTACAGGACGAAAGGCACGGTGGCCTCCTCCGGGGACGCGTCCGAAGGCGGCGCAAGTTACAAGTTGTAACTTGGCCTCCTCTTCGGGCATGGCCTGCGGTGCAAGTGGTGCGTCGGCAGCGGCACAATGGCCCGATGCACGAGCTCGCCGCCCGCGTGGAGAGACACGTCAGGCGCCACGACCTGATCCCGCCGGGTGGAGAGGTGACGTGCCTGGTCTCCGGGGGGGCGGACTCGACCTGTCTCTGGCACGTGCTCGGCGAGCTCGGCTACCGCGTGTCCGCCGTCCACGTCGCTCACGGCCTGCGCGGCGAGGAGTCGGAGGAGGACACGCGGCACTGCCGCGAGCACCTGGGTGCGGAGGTGGTCGTGGCGCCGCCCGCCGCGACCGAGGCCGCCCTGCGGGCCTGGCGCTACGAGCTCACCGCCGGCCGGGGCCTGCGAGCGACCGGGCACACGGCCTCGGACCAGGTCGAGACGGTCCTCTACCGACTCGTCTCCTCCGGGAGCACGAAGGGGATCAAGGTGCGCCGCGAGGATCGTGTCGTCCGCCCGCTCCTCGCCCTCTGGCGCGAGGAGACCGAGGCGTACTGCCGCGAGCTCGGACTCGCCTTCCGTCTCGACTCCTCGAACGCGGCGACGAAGCGTGGCCTGCTCCGCGAGGAGATCCTCCCGCTCCTCCGTCGCCTGCACCCCGGCGCCGACCGGAACCTCCTCGCGCTCGCCGACGAGCGGCCACGCCTCCCGCGGGGGCTCGAGCAGGCGCTCGTCGATCTCCTCGGCTCGACCGCGGGCACGAAGACGGCCGATCTCGGTCAGGGCATCCGGGCCGTGCGCGAGTACGACGAGCTGCGCCTCGAGGGCAGCGTCCGCTTCGGCCCCTGGCGGCTCGAGAGCGACCTCCCGGACCTCCTCGTGCGCACGCGCCGGCCGGGCGACCGTCTCGCCGGCAGACGCAAGAAGGTGCAGGATCTCTTCGTGGACGCGAAGGTGCCTCGTGCCGAGCGGGACGCATGGCCGATCGTCGTCTCCGGCGGGGAGGTCGTCGCCGTTCCCGGTGTCGCCGAGGCACCTGGCTGGGAAGGCGCCGTCCACGCATGGAAAGATGTAGGCGCGTGACCCAGGCAGAGCTCGAGAAGGGCGTCCAGGAGATCCTCATCGAGGAGGCCGCGCTGCAGACGCGCATCGTCGAGCTCGGCGTCGAGATCTCCGCGGACTACGCCGGCCGCGACCTGCTGCTCGTCGGCGTCCTCAAGGGCGCCGTGTTCTTCATGGCCGACCTGATGCGCGAGCTCTCGGTCCCCTGCGAGATCGACTTCATGGCGATCTCGAGCTACGGCGCCGCAACCGACTCCTCGGGCGTCGTCCGCATCCTCAAGGACCTCGACATCAACGTCGCCGGTCGGGACGTGCTCGTCGTCGAGGACATCATCGACTCGGGCCTCACGCTGTCCTACCTGATGCGGAACCTGAAGGCCCGGAAGCCCGCCTCGCTCGAGATCGTGGCGCTGCTGACGAAGCCGGAGCGGCGCGAGATCGACGTGCCCGTTCGCTACGTCGGCTTCGAGATCCCCAACCGCTTCGTCATCGGCTACGGGCTCGACTTCGCCGAGCGCTACCGGAACCTCCCGTACGTGGCGGTCCTGCATCCGGATCTCGTACCGGGCGTCACCTAGCGCGCGCCACGCGCGCACGACGGAGAGCTGTGACCACCCGCGGCCGCGACAGCGGCCGCCTTCAGGGGTCTTCCTGCACCGGAATCCGCGCGAGCGGATTCCGGTTTGCGGAAACCTAACCGGGGGACAGGCTCGGCGGCACTGGTGTCGAAGAGAGACGGTGCTACCCTGCGACCACTGACGTGAACCGCTTTTTCCGAAGCGCGCTCTTTCCGCTCGTCATCATCGTCCTCCTCGTCTTCCTGGCGAGCCGTACGCTCCTGCCCGGGCGCAGCGAGCAGCGCAAGGCGACCTACTCCGAGGCGATCGCCGAGGTCAAGAACGGCAACGTCAACGAGGTCCTGTTCACGCCCAACCGGCAGCAGCTGAACCTCACGCTCGTCAACGGCGACAAGATCAAGGTCAACTACCCGACGCCGCAGTCGGCGACCCAGTTCCAGAACCTGCTGCAGGAGGAGAACGTCAAGTTCGACTCCAAGGGAACGGGCTCGTCGGCGTGGTGGGCGCTCCTCATCAACGTGCTCCCGTTCGTGATCCTGATCGCCTTCTGGATCTTCCTGATGAACCAGGTCCAGGGCGGCGGCTCGAAGGTGATGAGCTTCGGCAAGAGCCGCGCGAAGCGGATGTCGCCGGATTCCCCGAAGGTGACCTTCAAGGACGTCGCCGGTGCGGACGAGGCGGTCGAGGAGCTGCACGAGATCAAGGAGTTCCTCGAGAACCCGAAGAAGTTCCAGGCGCTCGGCGCGCGCATCCCCAAGGGCGTGCTCCTGTACGGGCCGCCCGGCACCGGGAAGACGCTGCTCGCGCGCGCGGTCGCGGGCGAGGCGGGCGTGCCGTTCTTCTCGATCTCGGGCTCCGACTTCGTCGAGATGTTCGTCGGCGTCGGCGCCTCGCGCGTCCGCGACCTGTTCGAGCAGGCGAAGCAGGCCTCGCCCTGCATCATCTTCATGGACGAGATCGACGCCGTCGGCCGGCACCGCGGCGCGGGGCTCGGCGGCGGCCACGACGAGCGCGAGCAGACGCTGAACCAGCTCCTCGTCGAGATGGACGGCTTCGAGATGAAGGACAACATCATCCTCATCGCCGCCACGAACCGGCCCGACATCCTCGACCCGGCGCTCCTGCGGCCCGGCCGCTTCGACCGCCAGATCGTCGTCGACCGCCCCGACCGCAACGGCCGCAAGAAGATCCTGGAGGTGCACTCGCGCGGCAAGCCGCTCGGGCGCGAGATCGATCTCGACACCCTTGCAGCCGGCACGCCCGGGTTCACCGGCGCCGACCTCTCCAACCTCATCAACGAGGCCGCCCTCCTGGCCGCGCGCCGCGGCAAGAAGATGATCCAGCAGGAGGAGCTCGAGGAGGGGATCATGCGCGTGATCGCCGGCCCGGAGAAGAAGGCGCGCCTCCTCTCCGAGAAGGAGCGCAAGATCACCGCCTACCACGAGATGGGCCACGCGCTCGTCGGCCACTACCTCGAGAACACGAACCCGGTGCACAAGATCACGATCGTCTCCCGTGGCCAGGCGCTCGGGCTCACGATCTCGCTGCCGACCGAGGACCGCTACCTGACGACGAAGTCGGCGCTGATGGACGAGCTCGCGATGACGCTCGGCGGGCGCGCCGCCGAGGAGCTCGTCTTCCACGAGATCACGACCGGGGCGGCCAACGACCTGGAGAAGGTGACGGCGACCTCGAAGCAGATGGTCATGCGCTTCGGCATGAGCGAGAAGCTCGGCCCGCGTGTGCTCGGCCGCAACCACGACATGCCCTTCCTCGGCCGGGACATGGGCTCGGAGCCCGACTACTCGGACGAGGTCGCGAAGGAGATCGACGACGAGATCCGGCGCGTGATCGAGGAGGCGCACGCCTCCGCGACCACCGTCCTGCGCGCCCACATGGACGAGCTGCACCGCCTGTCCGCGATCCTCATCGAGCGCGAGACGATCGACAAGGACCAGTTCGAGCGCCTGCTCGCCGGCGAGGCCGAGGAGTCGGTCTTCCCGGCCGAGGAGCCCGTGGTCGAGCCCGAGCCCGAGGGCGAAACGGAGCGCAAGCCGAAGCTCAAGCCGCAGCCGCGGCCCCTCCCCGGCGCGGCCATGCAGCCCCCGCCGCCGGACCCCGCCGCCGGCTGAGGCCCGCCCGCCCTCCTCAGGCGGGCCGGCGCGCGATGAGAACGAGCAAGAGCAGCGCGCTCGCGGCTGCCACCGCGCCGAAGAGGTCGACGGCGAGCCCGCGCGTATGGACCACGTCCGCGACGGCGAGGAGCACGGCGCCGACGAACAGACCCCCGAGCCCGAGCGCGGCGACAACGGCGAGATGGCGCAGCTGCTCCCTGGACTCCGTTCGCACCCTCTGCAGCTGCTCGAGCGACCAGTAGGCGAGCTCGGCCGCGAGGAGCAGCCCGGCGGCGACGACGGGCGCGTGCGTGTCGAGCGTGGGGTCGTCGAGTGCGAAGTGGACGGCGTACGCGGATCCGAGGAGCACGAGCGAGACCGCGACGAGCGAGCTCCAGCCGAGGACGACGGCAGCCATGAGCGCGAGCAGGCCGACCGCGACCAGCCGGACGCCGACGACGAGCGCATCGTCGCCCGCCTCCGCCAGCGCGAGGGCCGAGACGCCCGCGGCGCAGGCGACGGAGCCCACTCCCGCCGCTAGACGTGCGCGACCCTGGCGCGGCGCCGGTACGTCCTCACCCCCTCGAGCGCGGCATCGAGCTCGACGTGCTCTCCCCAGCGGGCGACCGGGATGCCGAGCCGGGCGAGCCTCGAGCGGAGCGCCTCGCGGTCGAGGAGCCAGAGCCGGTAGGCGAGCGAACCGAGCTCGCCGGGGGCGGGCTCGACGAGTGCCACCGGGTCGACCTCGATCACGGCCACGTCGAAGCCCCGGGCTCGCAGGTCCGCGATCGTCGCGACGTAGCGCTCGTCGAGGAGCGGCGTGATCCCGAGGACGAGGGCCTTCGGTGGCAGGATGCGCGCCGGGAGCACGTTCACGTCGCGCCACGTGTAGGTCGGCTCGACCCCGGTCTCGAGCAGCGTCTCCACGAGCCGGAAGCGCTGCGTCAGCCCCATCCCCGGCTGCAGCCAGCGGAGGATCCCGCCGAATGTGACGAGGCCGACGCGGTCGCGCCGCTCCAGGTAGCGGGAGGCGAGCGTCCCCGTCGCCCGGACGGCGTCGTCGAGCGTGCTGCGGCCGCCCTGGCGGACGTCGGCGAAGCTGTCGACGAAGAGGACGACGTCGGTGTTCCGCTCCGGGTGCTGCTCGTTCACGACGAAGCCCTGGCGGCGCGCGGAGGCGCGCCAGTTGATGGAGCGCAGGCGATCGCCGGGGACGTACTCGCGCAGGTCCGCGTACTCGATCCCGTCGCCCTTCACGCGCGCTACCTCGCTTCCGGTGAAGACCTGCGTCTCGCGCGGGGGGAGGATGCGCTCGAGCGACTCGGCGCGCGGGTAGGCCTTGAGGCGCGAGCTGCGGCGGATCGTCCGCTCCCAGCTCACGACCCGCACGGCGTCCCGGGCGCGCAGCTCGAGCTCGCCGACGTCGTACAGCCCCCAGCGGCGGCAGCGGAGAGTCACCGAGAGCGTGCGCTCCTCGCCCGCGCGAACCCGCAGCGCCACGGCGTCCGGGCCGTCGAGGACCTCGACGCCTTCGGGGAGCGCGAGCAGGAGCTCGAGCCGGTCGACGGCGGTGTCCGCGCGTACCCCCAGGGAGGCACCGAACGGCTGGTCCTCGACGACGCGGTCCGTGTCGAGCACGAGGGATGCCTCGATGCGCGGCTCGGGAGCGGGGCGAAGCCCGAGCGCGAGGACGAGCGCGAACGGGGCCGCGAGCACGGCGAGCTCCGGGCGCCGGAGCGCGAGCGCGGCCACGAGCGAGACGGCGACGACGACCGCGTACCCCTCGAGCCGGGGGCCGCCGCGGCGTCTCATGTCGGCGTGGCGACGTCCTCGGCCTTGGGCGTCGGGACGATCTCGAGGATCTCGCGGACGACGTCCTCGGCCGAGATCTTCTGCACCCACAGCTCCGGCCGCAGCACGAGCCGGTGCGCGAGCGCCGCCACTGCGACGGCCTTGACGTCGTCCGGGAGCACGTAGTCGCGCCCCGAGAGCGCCGCCCGGCCGCGGGCGAGCTTGAGGAGCGCAAGGCTCCCGCGTGGGCTGGCGCCCACCGCCGCGCTCTGCGAGGCCCGCGTTGCCGCGACGATGTCGACGCAGTAGCCGCGCACGCTGTCGGCCACGTGCACGTCCTCGATCGCAGCCTGCATCTGGAGCAGGGTCTCGCGGTCGACGACGGGCCGGAGCTCGACCTCGTCCTCGCCGCGCTCGAGCCGCTGGTCGAGCACGGCCACCTCGTCGTCCCGTGCCGGATAGCCGAACGCCGTGCGGAGCAGGAAGCGGTCGAGCTGGGCCTCGGGCAGCGGGTAGGTGCCCTCGTACTCGATCGGGTTCTGCGTGGCGATGACGAGGAAGGGCGGCCCGAGGGGGTGCGTCTCACCCTCGATCGTGACCTGGCGCTCCTGCATGGCCTCGAGCAGCGCGGCCTGCGTCTTCGGCGGCGCGCGGTTGATCTCGTCGCCGAGGAGCAGGTTCGTGAAGATGGGCCCGGGCCGGAACTCGAACTCGGAGTCGCGCTGGTTCCAGATCGACGAGCCGGTGACGTCCGAGGGCATCAGGTCGGGCGTGAACTGGATGCGCGTGAACTGCATGCTCAGCGTCTGGGCGAACGAGCGCGCGGCGAGGGTCTTCGCGAGGCCCGGGAAGTCCTCGAGCAGGACGTGGCCGTTCGCGAGGAAGCCGAGGAGCACGAGCTCGAGTGCATCGCGCTTCCCGACGACCGCCTGCTCGACCTCGTCGAGGACGAGGCCGGACAGCTCGTGGACGCGGTCGAGTCGCACGGTCACAGGCGCTCGAGGGATTCGACGACACGGCGGAGGTCGTTGCCGGGCAGCCCGGGGGCGAGGCGGTCCTCGGGCGGCGGGCGATCGCGCCGCACGAGCTCCCAGGTCGTCTCTCCGAGGAGCTCGCGAGCGCGCTCGGGCGCCGCATCGAGCGGCACGCCGCGCCGCCCGGCGAGCAGGTCCCGCGTGAGCCCGCGCAACCGTGGCCGCAGCCGGTAGTGGAGGTCGAACGAGCCCGCGACGCCGAGGACGGTCTCCTGCTCGAGGCGTCCGAGCATCCCGGGGATGGCGCGGCTCGGCGCCTCGCGCTTGGCCGCGCGCCTGAGCGGCTGCTCTCGCGGGTAGGCCCGGCGCAGCGCCGCGAGCACGAGCAGGAGCGCGGCGCCGCACGCGAGCAGCGCGAAGACGCGGATCGCGAGGCCCGTGCGGCCGGGCGCGAATGCGACGACGAAGCCGACCGCGAGCGCCGGGAGCGCGAGCGCGCGCGCGGCGCGCGGGAGGTCCTGCTTCACGAGGAGGCCGCCTGCTCCGCGGCCGACGGCGTGTCCGCGTCCTGCGACGCCCGTTCCGCCAGCTCGCGCAGCTCGTCGCGGATCCGGGTCAGCGCTGCGATCGCCCGCTCGCGCATCGGCTCGTCGATCGGGTGCTGGGAGAACTTCGCCCGCTCGTAGAGGCCGGTGAGCTTTCGGACTGGCCCGCGACGGACCGCGAGGGCGCCGAGCACTCTCACGACGTACTCCTCCGGGGTCTCGGCTGGCCGCCGGGGGAGGCCGGAGGACGCGAGCGCGCCCTCGAGGCGGGCGTAGGCGGCGATCACGGCTCGTCGCGGGTCGGGCTCGGTGCGGAGATCGTCGAAGTCGTCCCCGAGCCTCTCGGCGACATGCTCGGCCGCCACGCGTTCCGGCAGGCCGACGCGTTCGCGTCGCCGGCTGGCCAGGAGGTAGGCGGCGATGCCCGCCGCGGCGAGCACGACCACGAGGAGAACCGGGACCCACGCGAACTCGGGCTCGTACACCGACCCGTTCGCAGGATCGTTCTCGGGCGCGCCGCCCTCCGTCGTCGAGCCGAGATCGACGACGTCGTTCGCCCCCACGCCGAGGTTCTTGAAGTGGGGTCGAGCGACGTAGAAGGCCGCGACGCCGATGGTGACGAGCACGAGCCACCCCAAGAGGCTCATGCGGCGGTACTTGCCCGTGGCGATCTCGCGCGCGATCGCCTTCCGCTGCATGAGCCCGTACACGAGCAGCGCCGCACCCGGGATCAGGGCGAGCAGCGCAAGGCTGAAGAACGTGTCGAGGAGCGTGTCCGCGGGCGGACGGCTGTCCGTCGTGCCCGACGGCGTCGACCCGGTCGAGGCGACCGCGACGACGCCGACGAGGACGAGCACGCCGAGGACGGGCACGAGCGCGCGGCCGACGCTACCGCGCACCGGCGCTCCCGGTTACGCGACGCCCGGCTCGTGCATCGGGGCGGTGGCGGCCGGCTTGCTCTCCCAGTAGCGGTTCAGCGCTCCCTGGACCTTGATGAACCACACGAACGCCCCGATGATCGGCAGCAGCAGCCAGAGACCCGTCCAGCCCGTGAACGGCGCCTCCCGGCCGTCGGCCCTGTGCATCTTCCCGACCTCGGACGGGATCAGGAACCAGGTGATCGGCGAGACCACGATGTAGATGACGAGGCCGAGGACGCCGCCGACTCCGATCCCCGAGTGCTCCTTGACCTCGTCCTGGGTCTTGAAGACCCAGTAGAGGGAGTAGATCCCGAGGGTGACGATCGTGATCACGATCGCAAAGCCGATGCCGCGAGGTTGCCCGAGAGGGCCGCTGGTGGAGGCTTGTGTGCTCATGGGCCGGGATTCTGCGCGATGACGCGGACGGGCGCGCGGTTACGCTCAGCGCCGTGAGCGGAAGTCGAGCCCCGATCGCCGAGCGCTGGCCGCGTCCTGCGGTCATGGGGGTGGTGAACGTCACGCCGGACAGTTTCTCCGATGGCGGGCGCTTTCTGTCGTCCGCGGACGCGATCGCCCACGGGCGCAGGCTCGCGGCGGAGGGCGCGGTGCTCGTCGACGTCGGCGGCGAGTCGACGCGTCCCGGTGCCGAGTCCGTCGACGAAGCGGAGGAGCTGCGGCGCGTCGTCCCCGTGCTCGAGGGGCTGGACGGGGTCGCGGTCTCGATCGACACGAGCAAGTCGGTCGTGGCGCGGCGCGCGCTCGAGCTCGGGGCGGAGCTGGTGAACGACGTGACGGCGCTGCGCGGCGACCCTGAGCTCGTCGGGGTCGTCGCCGAGCACGATGCGTACATCTGCCTGATGCACATGCAGGGCGAGCCGCGCTCGATGCAGTTCGCGCCGCGCTACGGCGACGTCGTCTCCGAGGTGGCCGCGTTCCTCGAGGAGCGTGCCGGGCACGCCGTGGCCGCGGGCGTGCGCCGCGAGTCGATCTGCGTCGACCCGGGGATCGGCTTCGGCAAGACCCCGGACCAGAACCTCGAGCTCGTGCGCCGTCTCGACGTGCTCGTCGGCCTCGGCTACCCGGTGCTCGTAGGGCTCTCGCGGAAGAGCACCCTGGGCAAGGTGCTCGGCGACCCGGAGGCGACGACGGGCACGCTCGCCGCGTCCGTCGGCGGCGCGGTCGCCGCGTTCGAGCGCGGTGCCTGGATGCTGCGGGTGCACGACGTCCGCGAGACGGTCGAGGCGCTGGCTGTGGCCGCCGCGATCGGACGTGGCAAGGTGTCGACGTGACGATCGAGCTGAAGGGCATGGTGGTGTTCGGGCACCACGGGTACCTCGAGGAGGAGCGCCGGATCGGCCAGCGCTTCCTCGTCGACCTCTGGGTCGAGGTCGACGAGGCCGCGACCGAGAGCGACCGGATCGAGGACACCGTGGACTATCGGCGGCTCGCCTCCCTCGTGCGCGACGTGTTCGCAGGCCCCGAGCGGCTGCTGCTCGAGGGTCTGGCAGGGGCGATCGCGGACGGGATCATCGCGAGCTTCGCCGCGGTCGACCACGTGCGCGTGCGCGTGCGCAAGCCCGACGTCGTCCTCGACCCGCCGGTCGACCACGCGGCCGTCGTCGTCGAGCGCGCGCGCGGCTGAGCGTGCCGAGCGCGTACGTCGGGCTCGGCGCGAATCTGGGCGACCGCGAGGCGACGATCCGACGCGCGGTCGAACTCCTCGCCGAGAGGGAGGGGATCGAGGTGCTGGCCGTCTCGGCGCTGCGGGAGACGGACCCGGTCGGGCTCGAGGACCAGCCGCGGTTCATGAACGGCGCGGCCGTCCTCGAGACGACTCTGGGCCCGCGCGCCCTGCTCGAGACCCTCCTCGAGGTCGAGCGCGTCCTCGGACGCACTCGCGACGGCCCGCGCTTCGGCCCGCGGGCGATCGACCTCGACCTCCTCCTCTACGACGACGAGACGGTCGACGAGCCCGGCCTGACGGTGCCTCACCCGCGACTCCACGAGCGCCGCTTCGCGCTCGAGCCGCTCGCGGAGCTCGATCCCGCGCTCGCGATCCCCGGCCGCGGGCGGGTTCTGGTCCTCCTCGCTCGTCTACACTGACGCCGCATGTCGCACCTCGACGAGCTCGACGAGTTCGAGGCTGAGCTCGAGATCTCGCTGAAGCGAGAGTACTCCGCGGTCTTCGGCCTCTTCCGCTACTGCGTCCTCACGCAGGATGCGACGTACCTCTGCAACAAGCTCGACCTGGAGGCGCTGCCGCAGGCCAGCTACCCGTACTTCCACGTGCGGATGGAGGACGTCTGGGTCTGGGACAAGAACCGCCCCTCCCGGATGATCCCGCGGGCGGAGGTCTACACCTCGGGCGACGTCACCGTCGAGGAGCTGCGTGGCGAGGGCGAGGAGCCCCGCCTGACCGCCGAGGCGCTCGCGGAGCGCATCGGCCAGCAGCTCCCGGGCGACGACGAGCCGCTCTAGGCGCTCGCGTCGCCGCGGCGCTCGCGCTCGGCGAGCCACTGCGCGAAGCGCCCCTGCGGCGAGTCGAGGTAGCCGCGCAGGCCGTCCTCGAGGCCCGCGACCTCGTCGCGCAGCTGGAAGAGGCGGTACTCGAGCAGGCGCTGCGGCTCACACGCGTGGGTCTCTCGCTCGGCGGCCGCGAGCGAAGCGCCGCACTCGGTGCAGGGCATGTGGCTGGAGTCGACGAAGAAGCCGGACATCGCGCGCGGGAAGCGGTACTTCGCGCTCGCTGCGCGTGTCCCTGCGTGCGGTCGGCTGCTCAGGCCTCGGCGGCGGCCGGCACGGCGCCGAGCTGCACGAGCATCCCGAGCCGGTCCCAGGTCGTCCACTGCTCGCTGATCTTCCCTCCGGCGAGCGTCGAGATCGTCAGCCCCGAGACGGTGACCTCCTTGCCCGTGGCGGCGATCCCGGAGATCTCGCCTGCGTGGGTACCCCGCGCCGTCCAGCGGGTCGCCACCTTGCCGGGCTCGGCCACCTGCTCGTGCACGGTCAGGCGCGCATCCGGGAAGGCATCGCTGTAGGCCTTCAGGTACGCGCGCAGGCTGTCCGCGCCGCGCAGCGGCTCCGCCCGGCCGGAGTCGTATCCCAGGTACTCGGGCGCGACGAGCTCGTCGAGGACGTCCCAGTTGCCCTTCCACGGCTCCTCGAACAGCCGCCGGACGCGCTCCTTCGCATCTGCCATCGACGTTCCTTTCGCTCGCCGGCGCCGCCGGAGCTCGAGCGCCGAGACCGCCGCGAGTGCCGTTCCCGCGAGGACGAGGCCGACCCCGAGCTGCGTCCGGCGATCGCTCCGCCCTCCAAGCACCGTGGCGCCGACTCTACAACGAAGTCGCGTCCCGCGCAGCGGCTCTGATTCACTTGCGCGGTGCTCCTCGCGGTGGACGTGGGCAATACGCAGACGGCGCTCGGGCTCTACCCCGACGGCGAGCTGACGGACCACTGGCGGCTGGCGACGGAGCGCTCGACGACGGCCGACGAGCTCGGCGTGCTCCTCGGCGGCCTGCTCGAGCTGGAGGCGGTCAGCGGGATCTGCCTTGCCTCCACCGTGCCGGTCCTCGTGCGCGAGTGGGAGCTCCTGGCCTCGAAGTGGGCGAGCGCGCCGCTCCTCGTGGTCGGTCCGGGCATGAAGACCGGGATCCCAATCCGCTACGACGACCCGCGGGAGGTCGGGGCCGACCGGATCGTGAACGCCGTCGCTGCGAAGGGGCGCTACGGAGCGCCGGTCGTCGTCGTCGACTTCGGCACCTCGACGAACTTCGACGTCGTCTCGACCGAGGGCGAGTACGTGGGCGGCGTCATCGCACCGGGGATCGAGATCTCGATGGACGCGCTCTTCGCCCGCGCCGCGAGGCTCGTGAAGGTCGACTACGCAGCCCCGCCGGCCGTGATCGGGAAGACGACGGTGGGCGGGCTCCAGTCCGGCCTCGTGTACGGGTTCGCCGGCCAGGTCGACGGGATCGTCGGGCGGATACGCGAGGAGCTCGGCGCACCGGCTCCTGCGATCGCGACCGGGGGCCTCGCGGACCTCGTCGCCCCGTACTCGCAGGTGATCGAGCGGGTCGATCCCTTCCTCACCCTCGACGGCCTGCGGCTCGTCTGGGACCTGAACCGATGATCCCGGACCCGCACTCGCTCGCGCTCTTCGTCCTCGCTGCGCTCGCGCTGCTCGTCGTGCCCGGGCCTGCGGTGCTCTACGTCGTCGCGCGCTCGCTGCAGCAGGGGCGCCGCGCGGGTCTCGCGTCCGTCCTCGGCATTCACGTGGGCACCCTCGCCCACATCGCCGCCGCGACCGTCGGGCTGTCCGCCCTCGTCGTCTCCTCGGCGGTCGCGTTCACCGCCGTGAAGGTCGCCGGCGCCGCGTACCTCGTCGGGCTCGGGCTGTGGACGCTCCTCTCGCGGAGGGCGGAGAGGGAGGTCGCGCTCGGCGGCGAGCGGAACCTGAGGCGAGCCTTCACCCAGGGGATCGTCGTCAACGTGCTCAACCCGAAGACCGCGCTCTTCTTCCTGGCCTTCCTGCCGCAGTTCGTCGACGCGGACGCGACGCACCCGGCGGCGCAGATCGCGTTCCTCGGCGTCCTGTTCGCCCTGCTCGGGCTCGTCACCGACTCGCTGTGGGCGCTGGCCGCCGGCACGGCCGGTGGGGTCCTCGGGCGCTCGCGGCGCCTGCTTCGTGCGCAGCGGTACGTGACCGGATCGGTCTACGTCGGGCTCGGCCTGGCGACCGCGTTCGCGGGCCGCGCCGAGCGCGGGTGACGCTCTCTCCGCGGCGCGTCAACCGCCGCCGTAGACGGAGATGGGGAGCTCCAGAGTGACCTCGTCGCCCGTCGGGAGCTCGGCCTCGAGCTGGTCGACGAGGGCAACCGCGCCGGGCGCCGCGGCGAACAGGCGGCGCTCGACCTCCGCGGTCGACTCGAGCTGCAGCAGCTCCTGCTTGAACGGCTTCGGGAAGCGGCCTCGGCCCAGGTACCAGCCGTAGAACTTCTTCAGGAACCCACCTGCGCGCCGCTCACCGAGCTCGCGCACGGTCTCGCGGGCGAACAGGACGAGCTCGGCCGCGACCTCCTCGCGGGTGGGCTCGCCATCGACGCCGTCCACGATCTCCCGTAGCGCCCAGGGATTGCCCTGCGCGCCCCGGCCGACCATCACGGCCGCGGCGCCGGTCGACGCGAGCACGACCCGCGCTCGGGCGTGCGAGGTCACGTCGCCGGAGGCGACGACGGGGACGTCGACGAGAGAGACGAGCTCGGCCGTCAGCGTGTGGTCCGCCGTGCCCGTGTACATCTGCTGCGCCGAGCGCGGATGGAGCGTGAGCGACTGCGCCCCGGCGGCGACGAGCCGCGGCCCCAGCTCGAGGCATGCGCGCGAGCCGTCTCGCACCCCGCGGCGGAGCTTCACCGTCACCGGTAGGTCGACGGCCCGGGCGACCGCCTCGACGAGCCGGCAGGCGAGGTCGGCGTCGTCGAGGAGGTGCGCGCCCGCACCCGTCCGCGTCACCTTCTTCACCGGGCAGCCGAAGTTGAGGTCGACGAGGTCCGCGCCGACGGCCTCGACCATACGGGCGGCGTGCGCCATCGAGCCCGGGTCCGAGCCGAAGAGCTGGATGGCGAGCGGGTGCTCGTCCGCGGCCACCCGCAGGTACCCCAGGGTGCGCTCGTTTCGGTGCTCGATGCCGGCGCAGCTGACCATCTCGGAGCAGACGAGACCCGCGCCGAAGCGCCGACCCTGGCGCCGGAACGCCTGCACGCTGACGCCCGCCATCGGGGCGAGCACGAGGCGTGTCGGCACCTCGACGGGGCCGATTCGCCAGGGCGTCCGGAGGTCGACGGTCACCGGCCGGATGGTACTTGCCGCCTGTTGACGGGCAACGAGCGTCGCGGCTACCATTGCGGGCCGTTGTCGGGGCCGTCGTGCCCCGCAATCTCGTCTCTGGAGGCGTCTTTGTTGAAGGATGTGATCCTCACTCCCGAGGGCTACGAGCAGCTGAAGTCGGAGCTGGACACGCTGCGCACGACGAGGCGGCGCGAGATCGCCGAGCGCATCGCCGCGGCGCGCGAGTTCGGCGAGATCGCGGAGAACGCGGAGTACGACGACGCGAAGAACGAGCAGATGATGCTCGAGCACCGCATCGCGCAGCTCGAGGGGCGCCTGGCGGACGCTCGCGTCATCGACACGAACGACGTCGACACGAGCGTGGTCTCGATCGGCTCGGTCGTGCGGCTCCGCGACGTTGACGCGAAGGAGACGGTCGAGTACTTCATCGTGGGCTCGGCCGAGGCGAACCCCGCCGAGCGCAAGCTCTCGAACGAGTCTCCGGTCGGGAAGGCGATCATCGGGCGCAAGAAGGGCGAGACGGTCGAGGTCGTCACCCCGCGCGGCTCGAAGGTGAAGTTCAAGATCATGGAGATCAAGGCGGCGTAGGCCGCCGCGCCGACCTAGACTCGCGGGCCATGGCCGGCCCGAAGCGCTTCCCCGACCGGGACGAGATCGCCGACGTCCGCGCCGCGGCCGAGCCGCTCGACCCCGGGGCCGAGCTCGAGGAGAGCACGCGCCTGGCAGGCCGCGTCCTCGCCAGGCGGGAGATGGGCAAGCTCGTCTTCCTCGACCTCGTCGACCGCTCGGGCCGGCTGCAGCTCCTCTGCGACACGGCCCGTACGGGGGAGCTCGACGTGCACCTCGGCGACCTCGTCGGCGTGAGCGGCCGTCCCGCAAAGTCGCGGCGTGGCGAGCCCTCGCTCGCGGTCGACGAGCTGACGGTGCTCGCGCGCAACCGGAGCCCGCTGCCGGACACGTTCCACGGCGTCACGGACCAGGAGACGCGCTACCGGAAGCGCTACCTCGACCTGCTGATGAACGACGACGCACGGGAGCTCTTCCTGCTGCGCGCGCGGATCGTGTCCTCGATCCGCCGCTACCTCGACGAGGAGGGCTTCGTCGAGGTCGAGACACCGATCCTGCAGCCGCGCTACGGCGGCGCCTTCGCTCGGCCGTTCGTGACGCGCTCCGAGGAGCTCGACGCCGACCTCTACCTGCGGATCGCGACCGAGCTCTACCTCAAGCGGCTGATCGTGGGCGGCCTGGAGCGCGTGTACGAGATCGGCAAGGACTTCCGCAACGAGAGCGTCTCGTACAAGCACCAGCCCGAGTTCACGATGCTCGAGTGGTACGAGGCATACGCCGACTACACGGACACGATGGCCCGCATCGAGGCGCTCGTCGAGAGGGTCGCGCTCGAGGTGCTGGGGACGACGACGACGCGCTTCCGCGAGCAGGAGATCGATCTGAAGGCGCCCTGGGCACGCCTCCGCTTCGTGGACGCGCTCGAGGCACACGGGCTGTGGACGCGGGACGAGGCGGAGCTTCGGGCCGCGCTCCGGGCGCAGGGGGTCGATACCGGCGCGGACCGGGACTGGCCGCAGCTCGTCGACCACGCATTCTCCCACTTCGTCGAGCCCGTCCTCGTCGCGCCCACGATCGTCCACGACTACCCGCTCGAGCTCTCTCCCTTCGCGCGGCAGACGGAGGACGACCCCACGCTGACCGAGCGTTTCGAGTACTTCGCAGGCGGCATGGAGCTCGGGAACGCGTTCACCGAGATCAACGACCCGGCGGAGCAGCAAGCCCGCTTCGACGAGCAGTCGGAGCACGTCGCCGGTGAGCGCGGCGACCCGGACTACGTCGAGGCGCTCTCGTACGGGATGCCGCCGACGGGCGGCCTCGGGCTCGGCATCGACCGGCTGACCATGCTCCTCGGGGGACGGGAGACGATCCGCGACGTGATCCTGTTCCCGGCGCTGCGTGGGCGCTGAGGGTGGACGTCGTTCTCCGGGCGCTCCGCCCGGACGAGTCCGAGCACGTGCGGTGGGCGCTGTTCGAGGCCGTCACCTGGGACCCGGAGCGCGAGCTCCCGCCCTTCGCCGTCACGATCGAGCACCCGGAGCTCGCGCGCTACCACCGCGGGTGGGGCCGGACGGGCGACCTGGGCGTCGTCGCCGAGCGCGGCGAGGAGGTGGTCGGAGTCGCGCTCGCGCGGCTCTTCACCGAGGACGACCACGGGCATGGCTATGTCGACGCGGAGACGCCCGAGCTGGCCGTTGCCGTCGCCGAAGGGGCGCGTGGGAACGGCATCGGCACGCGGCTCCTCGACGAGCTCGCCACGGCGGCTCGCCGTGCGGGCATGCGCCGGCTCAGCCTCAGCGTGGACTCGGAGAACCCGGCGCTGCGCCTCTACGGGCGGTTGGGCTACCGCGAGGTCGCGCGGGACGAGGACGGCGTCCGGATGGTGCTCGACCTGTAGGTACTAGGCGGCGGCCTCGGCGCGTCCGCGTTCGTGCGCGATCACGTCGGCGAGGATGTCGTCGAGCGACCGCGTCGGCCCCCAGCCGATCGCTGCGCCGATCTTCTCGATCGACGGCTCGCGATGGAGGACGTCCTCGATGCCGAGGCCGTAGACCTCGGAGTGGGGCACGAACTCGAGCTCCGAGGTCGACCCCGTCAGGTCGAGCACCCGCCGCGCGAGGTCGATGATGCGCAGGCGCTCCGCGGAGCCGACGTTGAAGATCTCGCCGGAGATCTCGCGCGCTTCCATGAGCCCGTATACCGCCTGGATCGTGTCGCGCACGTGGCAGAACGACCGCGTCTGGTTGCCGTCCCCGTGAATCTCGAGCGGCTCGCCCGCGACCGCACGGCCGACGAAGCGGGGGATGACCATCCCGTACTGCCCCTGCTGACGCGGGCCGACCGTGTTGAAGAACCGCGCGATGACGCAGTCGAGACCGCGCTCCTGGTGGAACGCGAGGCCGAGGAACTCGTCCATTGCCTTCGTTTCGGCGTACGACCAGCGGCGCTCGGTGACCGGCCCGTACACGCGCCGGTCGCCCTCGCGGAGCGGGCGCTCCTCGCGGTGGTCGCCGTACACCTCCGAGCTGGAGGCGATGAGCGCGCGCTTGCCGAACTTCGTGCAGTACTCGAGGACGGTCTCCGTCCCCTGGACGTTGGTGACCATCGTGTGCACCGGCTGCTCGACGATGAGGCGGACGCCGACCGCCGCGGCCAGGTGGTAGACGACGTCGCACTTGTGCACGAGCTCGGAGACGACGGAGCTCGAGAGCACCGACTCGACGACGAGGTGGAACTCCGGGCGGTCGGTGAGGTGCGCGAGGTTGTCGATCGACCCGGTGGAGACGTCGTCGAGGGCCCAGACCTCCCAGCCCTCGTCGAGCAGGAGCTCGGCCAGGTGGGAGCCGATGAAGCCGGCGCCGCCGGTAATCAGGGCCTTCCCGCTCACCGGCGCAGTGCTCACGACCGGGGAAGGGTACAGCGACCGGCGGGCGAACCTGCGCGTAAAGATGCGTCACGAGACGCGTCGGCTACGATCAGACGTACACCTTCGACCCGGAGCGCGGCAATCACGTGGCCTCCGGGAGATCTGGGGAAGGAGGGTCGAAGGAGTTGTTCGAGCGATTCACCGAGAGAGCCAGGCAGGTCGTCGTCCTCGCCCAGGACGAGGCGAGAGCCCTCAAGCACAACTACATCGGCACCGAGCACATCCTGCTCGGCCTGCTCCGCGAGGAGGAGGGTCTCGCAGCCCGCGTCCTCGAGTCGCTCGACATCACGGTGGAGGAGGTCCGCGCCCAGGTCGCGCGCATCGTCGGCCAGGGCGACGAGGTCACCACCGGCCAGATCCCGTTCACGCCGCGCGCGAAGAAGGTTCTCGAGCTCGCGCTGCGCGAAGCGCTCTCGCTCGGGCACAACTACATCGGCACCGAGCACATCCTCCTCGGTCTCGTGCGCGAGAACGAGGGCGTCGCCGCGCGCATCCTGCTCGACTTCGACGCCGACGCGGAGAAGATCCGCAACGAGATCATCCGCATGCTCTCCGGCCCCGGCCGGCGGCAGTCGGGCGCCGGCGCCCCCGCGGGCGAGAAGACGAAGAGCTCGAAGCTGCTCGACCAGTTCGGCCGCAACTTCACGAAGCAGGCCGGCGAGGGCAAGCTCGACCCCGTCGTCGGGCGCCAGACCGAGATCGAGCGGATCATGCAGATCCTCTCACGACGCCAGAAGAACAACCCGGTGCTGATCGGGGAGCCCGGCGTCGGCAAGACTGCCGTCGTCGAGGGCCTCGCCCAGCGGATCGCGTCGGGCGGCGTCCCCGAGCTCCTGAAGGGAAAGCAGATCTACTCGCTCGACCTCGCCGCTCTCGTGGCCGGCTCGAAGTACCGCGGCGAGTTCGAAGAGCGGCTGAAGAAGGTCATGAAGGAGATCATGCAGCGCGGCGACATCATCCTGTTCATCGACGAGCTCCACAACCTCGTGGGTGCGGGCGCCGCCGAGGGTGCGATCGACGCGGCCTCGATCCTGAAGCCGGCACTCGCGCGCGGCGAGCTGCAGACGATCGGCGCGACGACGCTCGACGAGTACCGCAAGTACCTCGAGCGCGACGCCGCCCTCGAGCGCCGCTTCCAGCAGGTGCGCGTCGAGGAGCCGACGATCGACGAGACCGTGCAGATCCTGCGCGGCCTCCGCGACCGCTACGAGGCTCACCATCGCTGCAAGATCTCGGACGAGGCGCTGCAGGCCGCCGCGGTCCTCGCCGACCGCTACATCCAGGACCGCCACCTGCCGGACAAGGCGATCGACCTGATCGACGAGGCCGGCTCTCGCGTGCGCATCGCGACGATGTCCGCCCCGCCGCGCTACCGCGAGCTCGAGGAGGAGATCGACACGGTCCGCGCGCACAAGGAGGCCGCGATCGAAGCGCAGGAGTTCGAGAAGGCCGCCCAGCTGCGCGACAAGGAGCGCAAGCTCTCGCAGAAGAAGAAGGAGCTCGAGGACGACTGGCGCAACCAGGCGGACGACGAGCAGCCGGAGATCGGCGAGGACGAGATCGCCGACATCGTCTCGATGTGGACCGGCATCCCGGTCTTCAAGCTCACCGAGGCGGAGTCGCAGCGGCTCGTGCGCATGGAGGACGAGCTCCACAAGCGCGTCATCGGCCAGCACCAGGCCATCGTCGCGGTCGCGAAGGCGATCCGGCGTGCGCGCGCCGGGATCAAGGACCCGAAGCGGCCTACCGGCTCGTTCATCTTCCTCGGCCCGTCCGGCGTCGGGAAGACCGAGCTCGCGCGCACGCTCGCAGAGTTCCTGTTCGGGGACGAGGACGCGATGATCCAGGTCGACATGTCGGAGTACATGGAGAAGCACTCCGTGTCCCGGCTCGTCGGCTCCCCGCCCGGCTACGTCGGCTACGACGAGGGCGGCCAGCTCACCGAGGCGGTCCGCCGCAAGCCGTACTCGGTCGTCCTCCTCGACGAGATCGAGAAGGCGCACCCGGACGTGTTCAACATCCTGCTGCAGATCCTCGAGGACGGGAAGCTCACCGACTCGCAGGGCCGGAAGGTCGACTTCCGGAACACGATCGTGATCATGACCTCGAACCTCGGGGCTGCGCAGATCTCGAAGAACCAGACGCTCGGCTTCTCTCTCGGCGACGAGGAGGGTCTCTCGTACGACGAGATGAAGGAGCGCGTGATGTCGGAGCTCAAGAAGGTGTTCCGGCCCGAGCTCCTGAACCGCATCGACGAGGTCATCGTCTTCCACAAGCTCGAGAAGACGGAGATCCTCGACGTCGTCGACCTGATGATGCGCCGTGTCCGCGAGGAGATGGCGAAGCACGGCACCGTCGTCGAGCTCACGGACGACGCGCGCGAGCTGCTCGTCGAGCAGGGCTACGACCCGGCGATGGGGGCGCGCCCGCTGCGCCGCGCGATCCAGCGGCTCATCGAGGACCCGCTCGCCGACTTCATCCTCGGGCGCGAGCTCTCGCCGGGCTCGACCGTGGTCATCGACCGCCGCGAGAGCCCCGGCGAGGACGAGCCACCCGTCGAGATCAGGCTCGTCGAGGGCGAGCCGGTGCCAGCCGCCGTCGGCGCTCCGGACGAGCCGGAGGCCGGCGACAGCGATCTCGACGACGACGTCGACACGGGCTCCTAGCGACCGACTGTCGTAGGGGCGGGGCGTGCCCCGCCCCTACACTCACGCCATGGCGGTCGCGATCCGGCATGCGAAGCCGTCCGACTACGGCCGCGTCATCGGCCGCGTGAACGTCTGGTGGGGCGGCAGGAACATGGCCCCGATGCTGCCGCAGCTCTTCTTCCTCCACTTCGAGGGCACGAGCTTCGTCGCCGAGGACGAGGACGGAGACCTCGTGGCCTTCCTCTGCGGCTTCCTCTCGCAGACGGAGCCGGACGAGGCCTACATCCACTTCGTCGGCGTGTCGCCCGACCACCGGGGCGAGGGCACGGGCCGCGAGCTCTACGAGCGGTTCTTCGACGAGGTCCGCGAGCAGGGACGATCGGTCGTCCGCTGCGTGACGTCACCGGCCAACGAGGAGTCGCTCGCGTTCCACCGCGCGCTCGGGTTCGACATCGACCGGATCGCCCGGGACTACGACGGCC
>Ga0075418_10001579_pt1 | contig 25933 bp, 26 predicted proteins | sample SoiMetdeltSBSDD2_FD_81776 | JGI IMG/M metagenome (GOLD analysis project Ga0075418, IMG submission 81776) | Bulk soil microbial communities from a Populus tree surrounding site in Tennessee, USA - Soil MetaG P. deltoides SBSDD2 | ecosystem: Environmental > Terrestrial > Soil > Tree plantation...
ACCTTGCTACAGAGGAGATGGGACCTGTGACCATCCGGGTTGGCATCAACGGCTTCGGCCGCATCGGGCGCAATTTCTACCGGGCGCTGCTGGCGTCCGGCGCGGACGTGGAGCTGGTCGCGGCTAACGACCTGACGGACAACACGACCCTGGCGCACCTGCTCAAGTACGACAGCATCCTGGGCCGCCTGCCATATGAGGTGAAGGCGACCGCCGACGACATCACCGTCGAGGGAAAGTCGTTCAAGGTGTTCAGCGAGCGTGATCCCGCCAAGCTGCCCTGGGGTGACCTGGGCGCCGATGTGGTGATCGAGTCCACGGGCCTGTTCACCGACGCCGCCAAGGCCAAGGTTCACGCCGACAACGGCGCCAAGAAGGTGATCATTTCCGCGCCGGCGAAGGGTGAGGACATCACGCTTGTCATGGGTGTAAACCAGGACAAGTATGACCCTTCGGCGCACACGATCATCTCCAACGCGTCCTGCACCACCAACTGCCTGGCGCCCATGGCCAAGGTCCTTCACGAGGCGATCGGGATCGAGAAGGGTCTGATGACCACGATCCACGCCTACACCCAGGACCAGAACCTGCAGGATGGGCCGCACAAGGACCTACGCCGCGCCCGGGCCGCCGCGATCAACATCGTGCCGACCTCGACCGGCGCCGCCAAGGCGATCGGCCTGGTGCTGCCGGAGCTCAAGGGCAAGCTCGACGGGTTTGCGCTGCGCGTGCCGATCCCGACCGGCTCGGCCACCGACCTCACGTTCACCGCCGCTCGCGACACGAGCGTCGAGGAGGTCAACGCCGCGGTCAAGGCCGCCGCCGAGGGGGCGCTTCAGGGCATCCTGACCTACACCGAGGACGAGATCGTCTCCGCCGACATCGTCACCGACCCGGCCTCGTGCGTCTTCGACGCCGGCCTGACCAAGGTGATCGGCAACCAGGTCAAGGCGGTGGGCTGGTACGACAACGAGTGGGGCTACTCCAACCGCCTCGTTGACCTCGTCAAGTTCGTCGGCGCCACGCTCTGATGAAGACCCTCGATCAGCTGCTGAGCGAGGGTGTGCGGGGTCGGCGCGTGCTCCTGCGCGCCGACCTCAACGTGCCCTTCAAGGACGGTGAGATCAGCGACGACGGCCGCATCCGGACCGTGCTGCCGACGATCAACGCGCTGCGTGAGGCGGGCGCGGCCGTCATCGTGATGTCGCACCTCGGCCGGCCCAAGGGCAAGCCCGACCCTGCCCTCAGCCTCAGGCCGGTCGCCGAGCGGTTGGGGGCCTTACTGGGTACCCCCGTAAGTTTTGAAAATCCTTCCGGAGAAGTGTCGCTCCTGGAGAACCTGCGCTTCGACCCGCGCGAGACGAGCAAGGACGACGCTGAGCGGGCCGAGTTCGCCGGCGAGCTGGTGGCGCTGGCCGACGTCTATGTGGACGATGCTTTCGGTGCGGTGCACCGCAAGCACGCGAGCGTCTATGACGTCGCGTTCCGCCGGCCGGCCTACGCCGGTTACCTGGTGGTGCGCGAGGTCGAGGTGCTCAAGCGGCTCACCGAGAACCCCGAGCATCCCTATGTGGTGGTGCTGGGCGGCTCCAAGGTCTCCGACAAACTCGCCGTCATCGAGGCCCTGTTGACCAAGGCGGACAAGCTGCTGATCGGCGGCGGCATGTGCTTCACCTTCTTCAAGGCGCAGGGCAAACAGATCGGCTCGAGCCTGCTGCAGGAGGAGATGGTCGAGACCTGCGCCGAGCTGCTGGCCCGCGCCGGTGACCGGATCGTCCTGCCGGTCGACGTGGTGGCGGCGGACAAGTTCGCGGCCGAAGCGGAGACTCGAGTGGTGCAAGAGGTCCCGGAGGGCTGGCTGGGCCTGGACATCGGTCCGGAGTCGGTGCGGCTGTTCGCGTCCAAACTGGACGGTGCCAAGACGGTGTTCTGGAACGGGCCCATGGGCGTGTTCGAGATCGAGCCGTTCGCCGCCGGCACTCTCGGCGTGGCCGAGGCGATCACCAAGGTCGACGGGTTCACGGTCGTCGGCGGGGGAGACTCGGCCGCCGCCGTGCGGGCCCTGGGCATCGACGACGGGGCCTTCGGGCACATCTCCACCGGCGGTGGTGCCTCCCTTGAGTACCTGGAGGGTAAGGTCCTCCCCGGTCTGTCCGCATTGGAGAAGTGATGACCTCGTCAAGAAGGCCGTTGATGGCCGGCAACTGGAAGATGAACCTCAACCACCTTGAGGCCATCGCCCTGACCCAGAAGCTGGCGTTCAGCCTCAACGAGAAGGAGCTGACCGACGTCGAGGTGGTGGTGATCCCGCCGTTCACCGACATCCGCAGTGTCCAGACGCTCATCGACGGCGACAAGCTCCTGCTGGGCTATGGGGCGCAAGACGTCTCGGCCCAAGCCTCGGGCGCCTACACCGGTGAGATCGCCGGTTTCATGCTGGCCAAACTCGGCTGCGCCTATGTCATCGTCGGCCACTCGGAGCGGCGGCAGTACCATCACGAGAGCGACGAGCTGGTCAATGCGAAGGTGAAGGCGGCGCTCGCCAACGAGCTCACACCCATTGTCTGCGTCGGCGAAGGACTCGAGATCCGCGAGGCCGGCAACCACGTGTCGCATACGGTTGCCCAGCTTGACGCCGCCCTCCAAGGTTTGACGCCCGGCCAGGTGGAAAAGGTTGTCGTCGCCTATGAGCCGGTGTGGGCGATCGGGACCGGCAAGACCGCCACGCCGCAGGACGCGCAGGAGGTGATCGGCGCGATCCGGGAGCGCCTGCACGAGACCGCCGGGCAGACCGTTGCCGAGGCCGTGCGCATCCTTTACGGCGGCTCGGTGAAGGCGGCCAACGTCGCCGACATCATGGCCCAGCCCGATGTGGATGGGGCGCTCGTCGGCGGAGCATCCATCGATGCGGAGGAGTTCGTCCGCATCTGTCGTTTAGGTCGGTAGCGCCTCCCTACCCCGCTTTCGATAAGTGGGGTAGGCCACCTAGAGTGTGTTCCCATGCGCCACCCCCGCAACCTCCTCGCCGCCAGCCTCGCGGTAGTACTGGCACTGTCCACCGCCGCCTGCAACTCGGCCGCTGACGACCAGCCGGACATCCAGCCAGGGGGCACACTGCGGATCGCCGCACCGTCATTGCCGGCCAACCTCGACCCGCAGCGCATCGCCGCCGCCCTCGAGGCCAACATCAGCCGGGTGATCTCGCGGACGCTGACCACCTTCAAGGCCGAGTCCGGCACCGCCAGCGGCGAGCTCGTCGCCGACCTGGCGACCGACCTCGGCCGGCCGAGGGACAACAACAAGATCTGGTCGTTCAAGCTCAAGGACGGCTTGAAGTGGGCCGACGGCTCGCCGATCACCTGCCAGCACCTGAAATACGGTGCCGAGCGCAACTTCGCCACGATCGCCAAGAACAACCTGCCGTATGCGCGGACCTATCTCGCGGACAACCCGACCCCCTACAAGGGCCCGGGCGTCAACGGCAACCAGGAAGGGCTCGCCTCCGTGGTGTGCCTCGACCCCAAGACCATCGAGTACCACCTCAAGTTCCCGGTCGGCGACTTCAACTACGCGGTCGCGCTTGCCGTCTTCGCCCCGGTCAAGCAGGGCGCCGCCATCGACGACACGCAGTACAACCTCGAGCCGCTGGCCAGCGGGCCATACAAGGTGAAGCCGGGCCGCACCGCGAAGGACACCGAGATGACGCTCGTGCGCAACGAGCACTGGTCGTCCGCCACGGACAAGGTGCGCAAGGCGTACCCAGACCAGATCATCATCTCGGCCGCCAACACCAACGTCCCCTCGCTCACCAACTCGATCATCGAGGACGAGGGCGACGCGAAGGACACCATCATGCTGATGGATGTCTCCGCCAACTTCGTGCAGCAGGTGATGACCGACCCGAAGCTGCAGGCACGGACGGCATCCGGGCCGTCGGGGCTGGTGCGTTACCTGAGCATCAACACCAAGAAGATCACCAACGAGAAGTGCCGCCAGGCACTCCTGTGGGCGTTCAACAAGCGCAAGTTCCGCCAGGCCATGGGCGGTTCGCTCATCGGCGACATGGCGACCACGATGCTTTCTCCCACGCTCAAGGCGCACCAGAAGTTCGACCACTACGGCGTCTTCACCAACGGCGGTGAGGGCAACCCGCAGGAGGCGCTCAAGCTGATCGCCCAGGCCAAGGAGCAGGGTGTCACCTGCCCCACCAGGCTGGTGCTCGCCCACCCCGACCAGCCCACCACGACCAACCGCTTCGTCAAGACGGTGGTCGACGCCTACATCGAGATCGGTGTGCAGGTCCAGCTCCAGCCGCTGCCGGTCGGGCCGTACTTCGACACCATCAAGGCCTATGAGGCGCACGCAAAATACGACCTGCTGTGGGCGGGCTGGATCCCCGACTGGTCCAACGGCTCGGCCGTGATCCCGCCGCTGTTCGGCAGCGACGCTGTCGCCAAGGAGCCCGGCGTCATCGGCGGCTCCAACACCTCCTTCCTCGAGGATCCGGAGATCGACAAGGCGATCCAGGACGCCAATCTCGAAACCAGCATCGAGCGGCAATGGAAGCTCTGGGGTGAGATCGACAGCAAGCTGCAGCAGAAGGCCGTGTCGATCCCGATCATCTATGGGAAGGCGATCCGGCTTCACGGCTCCAACGTCGGAGGCGCCTACATCCACTCAGCCCTGGGCATGCCGGACATCGCCTCCCTCGGGCTACTAAAGCCGGGCGGAGCCGCCCAGCCGTAGCAATGCAGTATCCTTGTCCCGCCTACAGACACCTAAACCGAGGACTGTGATCATGCCGATCGCCTTCGCATACACGCTGATCGTGTTGCTGTTCATCACGAGTGCGCTGTTGACCCTGCTGATCCTGCTCCACCGGGGCAAGGGCGGCGGCATGTCGAGCATGTTCGGCGGCGGGGTTTCGACCAGTCTGGCCGGCTCGTCCGTCGCTGAGAAGAACCTTGACCGTTACACCGTCCTGGTGGGCATCGTCTGGTTCGCCTGCATCGTGGGCCTCGGGCTGTGGCTCAAGACCGAGCTCGCCGCCACTAGCAGCACTCCGTCGGAGTCGATGGCGGCGGTCAAGGCGCTCTTCTGAGCCCTGGCCGCGCCACCACATAAGCGACCATACGCAGCCCGTCGCCTTCAACGACGGGCTGCGCGGCGTGTGGATCTTAGAGTGTGGATCTTGACATTTTCTGAGAAAATGCGGCCTCGCGCGCGCCGGAGGCAGCATTTTCCCCGTAAATGTCAAGATCGACGATCATGGGGCCTCGGGCACACCGAGACGACGCGGAGGGCGGGGTGCCGAGGCGCGGCGCGGAGGCCGGGTTAGCGCAGCGCGCGGGAGCGGAGCGGCACGTCGTGGGCGGCGGCGCGGTCGAGGAGCCAGACCGTGCGTTCGACACCCGAGACGCCCGCGGCGGGCAGCTGCACCGGCCCGGCGCCGGCCAGAGCCATCCCCGCGGCCTTGGCCTTGTCCATGCCCACGGCGATGATCCAGACCTCCTCGGCGGAGTTGATCGCCGGCAGGGTGAGCGTGATGCGGACCGGCGGCGGTTTGGGGCTTCCGCGCACCGCCGCCACCGGGCGGGTCTCGTACGCCGCGGGCTGCTCCGGAAAGACCGACGCCACATGGCCGTCCTCGCCGAGACCGAGCAGCAGCACATCGAAGTGGGGCAGCTCGGCCGAGCCGGGCTTCGCGGCGAGCGCGAGCGAAGCGGTGTAGCGCTGCGCCGCCAGCTCCGGGTCGGGGCCGTCCGGACCGTCGCTGGGCGGCATAGGGTGTACGCGCCCCGGGTCGAGCGGCAGAGCGTCCAGGAGTGCTTGCCGCGCCTGGGTTTCGTTGCGTTCCGGATCGCCGCCGGGCAGGAACCTCTCGTCGCCCCACCACAGGTCGACATGCCTCCACGCCACGGCGTCGCGGGCCGGGTTGGCGGCGATCGCCCGGTACACCGAGGTCGCGACCCGGCCGCCGGTGAGTACCACGCTGGCCTGCCCACGGGCCGCCTGCGCGTCGATGAGCTTGACGATCAGCCGCGCCGCGACCGCCTCGACGAGCAGCGGCCCGTCGGCGTGAACGATGACGTCCTTTATCGCGTTCATGGCTGGGCGGGGTCGCGCCAGATGTGGGTGCGGATGGCGGGACGCTCGTCCAGGCCGCTCGTGCCCGTCGCCGCCTGCAGCGCCCAACCGTAGGGCTGGTCCGGGTCAAGGCGCCGCAGCTCCTCGGCCAGCTCCTCACCGAGTCGCCGCCTTACCAGCGGCAGGATCCGGTCGTTGACCCCGGTGCGGGTCAGCGTGGCCGTCCCGTTTCCGTTGCTGCGCAACGATATTTGCGTGCCGTCGGAGAGGTGGAACTCCATCGCCTCCACGCTCTCCCCGGACTGTAGCCCGACCGGGATGCCGAGGCGGGCACCGAGCCAGCCCCGCAGCAGCTCCGCGGCGGGGTAACCGATGCCGCCGGTGACCGTCGCGGCGGTGACGTCGGCCTCGATGGTGTCGAACGCGCCCGCGATGAGGGAGCGCCAACCGGTCAGCCTGGTCCAGGCCAGGTCGGTATCGCCCGGGGCGTAGTCGTCGGCGCGCTGCCGCAGGGCCAGACCGGGGTCGTCGCACTGCGCCACGTCGGTGATCCGGCGCTCGGCCAGCACCCCCAGCGGGTCGAAGGCGAGGCGCTCCGGCGGCGGCCCGTGCCACCAGATCACCACCGGCACATCGGGCGCGAGCAAAGGCATGACGACCGACTCCGAATGCAAGGAGAGCCGCCCGTGCATGCGCATGATGACCGCCTCGCACGGCCCCAGCCGCCCGCCCACGATGATCTCGGCATCGAGCCTGTCCTGGGCCTTGGCGGTGGCGGCGTCGGGCCCGGGCACCGGGCCGCGGGTCACCACCAGTAGGCGGCACGGGTGTGCCGAGGCGGCGATCGTCGCCGCGTCCTCCACCTGCCGAACCCGGCCCTCGTCCACGACCGCGATGAAAGTCAGCGCCAGGCCGCTGGCCACTCCGCCCGCGTTGCGGCGCTCGGCGGCGAGCTTCTTGACCACCTCGCTGCCCTTGGTGTCCCACAATGCCAGCATCTATGGCCTCCGCCAGTTCCGGCCCGTGCGGGCGAGCATCGCGTCCGCCTCGCGCGGACCCCACTCGCCGGCGCGATAGGTGCAAACAGGCATTGCGGTCCAAGCACTCTCGAGTGGATCCACCACGCGCCAGCCCTCCTCGACCTCGGCCGCGTCCGGGAACAGCGTCCGGTCACCGATCAGCACGTCCAGGATGAGCCGCTCGTAGGCCTCCGGGCTCGACTCGGTGAACGCCTCACCGTAGGCGAAATCCATGGCGATGTCGCGCAGCTCCATCGCTGTACCCGGTACCTTCGAACCGAATTTAAGCACGACCCCTTCGTCAGGCTGCACCCGGATCACCAATTGGTTGTGCCCCAGCAACTCCGCGTCGTCGGAGCGGAACGGCAGGTGCGGCGCCTTGTTGAACAGCACCGCGACCTCGGTGACCCGGCGCGGAAGCCGCTTGCCGGCGCGGATGTAGAAGGGCACCCCGGCCCACCGCCGGTTCTGGATGCCCAGCCGCACCGCCACATAGGTTTCGGTGTGCGACTCCGGTGACACGTCCGGTTCCTCAAGGTAGCCCGGCACGCGCGCGCCGGCGACCCAGCCCGTCGTGTACTGCCCGCGCACGGTGCCTGACTGGATGTCCTGGGGAAGGGTGATGGCGCGCAACACCTTCAGCTTCTCCGCGCGGATCTCGGTGGCGTCGAACGTCGTCGGCTCCTCCATCGCGATCAGGGCCAGCAGCTGCAACAGGTGGTTCTGCAGCACGTCACGCGCGGCCCCGGTGGCCTCGTAGAACCCGGCGCGGGTGCCGATCCCGACGTCCTCGGCCATGGTGATCTGCACCGAGTCGACATACTTGGTGTTCCACAACGGTTCCCACAGTGTGTTGGCGAACCGCAGGGCCATGATGTTCTGCACCGTCTCCTTGCCCAGATAGTGGTCGATGCGGAACACGTCCTCGGCGGTGAACACGTCGTCGACGAGATCGTTGAGCGCCTTGGCCGAATTGAGATCCGTGCCGAAGGGCTTCTCCACCACCACCCGGCGCCAGCCGCCGGAGCGCAGGTTGCTCGCCATGCCGGTGCGCTCAAGCTGTTTGAGCACGGTGGGGAAGGCGGCCGGGGGGATGGACAGATAGAAGGCCGCGTTTCCGGGGATTCCATGGGTACCCCGAAGCTCGTCCAGCGTCGCCGAAAGGTGATCGAAAGCGTTGTCGTCGTCGAACGACCCACCCACGAACCGCATGTTGCCCGACAGCCGCGACCAGACCTCCTCCCGCCACGGGGTGCGCGAGTGCTCCTGCGCCGCCTTCCTGGCCAGCTGCTCGAAGTCGCCGTCGCCCCAGTCGCGCCGGGCGAACCCGAGCACCACGAAGCCGGGCGGCAGCAGCCCCCGGTTGGCCAGGTCGTAGACGGCGGGCAGCAGCTTCTTGCGGGCCAGGTCGCCGGTGACCCCGAAGATCACGACTGCGCAGGGGTCCGGTACCCGCGGCAGTCGCCGGTCCTGAGGATCCCGCAACGGATTCACGCGCCCCCCTCCCCGCCGCCATCTCCGACGATCTTGCGCGATTGGTTGCCTATATGCCAGGTTTGGGCGCGTCGTCCCCACCGCCCGTACAAGATCAACGCGGTCATGTCACCACTCGCAGTAGCTCGCGGATCCCGGCGGCGCGGTCGATCAGGTGCAGGTGCAGGAGGGGCCGTCCGCGTTTGGCCAGGGCCTGACGGTCGCCGGCGGCTTGGGCCGCCTGGAGCTGGCCGAAGCTGTAGGGCTGGCCGGGCACCGCCAGATCCTCGCCGACTTCGCCGGTGATCTGGAGGAACACGCCGACCTGAGGGCCGCCCTTGTGATACTGCCCGGTCGAGTGCAGAAACCTTGGGCCCCAACCGAAAGTGACCGGGCGTTTGGTGGATCGGGCCAGCGCCTCGCGGACCCCGGCGATCTTCTCGTCGGCGAAGCGGTCGAGGTAGGCCATGACCGCGATGAAGCCCGCGTCGGCGACGAGCAGGCGCAGCGCCTCGTCCAAAGTGGAGCCCTGCCCGAAGCCGGCGATGGCGCCCTCGGTGAAGGCGGGCTCGTCGGTGGGCAGGCCGGAGGTGAGGATCGCGGCGGTGTTGTTCTTGGACTCGGTGACGTTGGGCTGGTCGAACGGGTTGATCCCGATCACCTTGCCGGCGAACGCCGTCGCCGCCTCCCAGCACAGGAACTGCGCGCCCAGCGGGCCGTTGACCGACACGTCCGGCTGCACTCCGCCGCCGGCCACCGCGCCCGGGAACAGCGAGCCGCCGATGGTGACGGTCAGGACGCCATCGCCCGTGGCGCCGGCGCTCGCCGGGGTTTCCACGACGATGGGCAGGATCCCCGTGCCATCCTTGCCGGTGGACTCGGCGATCAGCTGCTCGGCCCAGTCGCCGATGCCCACGATGCCGGTGCCGTCGCTGACAAGCGCGGCATGGGAGGTCTGGGCCAGGGCCGCGCCGAGGGCCAGGGCCGGGTTGTCCGTGGCGGAGGCGATGCTCGGGGCGAATTCGTCTGCCTGGTCGAGAAGCTCCTCTATGTCGACCCCGGCGAGGGCCGTGGGTACGAGACCGAAGGCGGTGAGGGCAGAGTAGCGGCCGCCGACATCCGGGTCAGCCTGGATCACGAAGGCGCCCATCTGCTGACCCAGCTCGACCAGGGGAGAGCCCGGGTCGGTGACGATGACGAAGTGCCGCCCCGCCTCGGCCTCGGTCAGCCCGGCGTCAAGGAACGCCTGCCAGTACGCGCGGCGGTGGCTGTCGGTCTCGATCGTGGTGCCGGACTTGCTCGCCACGACGACGACCGTGGAGAGGAGGCGGTCGCCGAGCGCCCGGCGCACTTGGCCCGGGTCGGTGGTGTCGAGCACGGTCAGCTGCTTGCCGGTGGTCAGCGTGATCACTTCCGGGGCCAGCGAGGAGCCGCCCATACCGGCCAGGACCACGTGGTCCAGATCGGACAGCTCCTCGTGCAACTCGGCCAGCTGCGGCAGCAGGGCCCGGCTGCGCTTGAAGGTGTCGATCCAGCCCAGCCGGATCGATGCCTCCTCGACCGCCGCCTCACCCCACAGCGTCGGGTCCTTCTCGTGCAGGCGCGTGGGCGCGTCGGCCGCCAGCAGCTCGTCCGTCGCACCCGTCGCCGGCCGTGAGACGCCGACGGTCAGGCCGCCGGCGCTCACATGGATCTCATCCATGGCTCTCCAATGTCGACTGCACCGTCGTCTCAAGCTCCTGCCAGCTGGCGGAGAACTTGGCTACGCCCTCGCGTTCCAGGGTCTCGACCACATCGTCGTAGTCTATTCCGGCCGCCTTGAGCGCACCCATAATCTCATGCGCGGCATGGATGTTCGGGGTGATCGTATCGTTGACACCGGTGGTGGGCATGGCCTCGACCGCGTTGAGTGTCTTCTCCGGCATGGTGTTAACGGTGCCCGGCGCCACCAGGTCGTCGACGTAGAGCGTGGGCGAGTACTCCGGGTTCTTCGTACCGGTCGAGGCCCAGAGCGGACGTTGCCGGTTGGCTCCCTTGGCCTCCAAGGCTTTCCAGCGGTCGCTCGCCATCACCTCGAGGTAAGCCTCGTAGGCCAGGCGGGCGTTGGCCACCGCCGCCTTGCCCCGCAGCTCGGTGTTGCCCAGCTTCTCCAGGCGCTTGTCCACCTCGGTGTCCACCCGCGACACGAAGAACGACGCCACCGACTGCATCTTGGACAGGTCGTGGCCGTTCTCCGCCGCCTGCTCCAGGCCGGACAGCCAGGCGTCCATCACCTCGCGGTAGCGGTCGAGGGAGAAGATGAGCGTGACGTTGACGCTGATCCCCTCGGAGAGCGTCTCGGTGATCGCGGGCAGGCCGGCCCGGGTCCCCGGGATTTTGATGAACAGGTTGGGCCGGTTGACCAGCCACCACAGCTGCTTCGCCTCGGCCACCGTCGCCAGGGTCTCGTTGGCCAGTCGCGGGTCGACCTCGATGGAGACCCGCCCGTCCTGCCCGCCCGAGGCCTCGAATGCGGGGCGCATGACATCGCAGGCCCAGCGGACGTCGTACGTCGTGATCATCCGCAGCGCCTCGCCGACCGCCAGCTTGCGCGCGGCCAGCTCGGTCAGCTGCTGGTCGTAGTCGTCCTCGGAGTCCTCGAGCGCGGCGGCGAAGATGGTCGGGTTGCTGGTCACCCCGACCACGTGCTTTTCCCGGCGGAGCAGGTCGAGATTGGTCTGCGAACCGCCCTCGCTCAGCCGCTCCCGCGAGATGTCGTCCAGCCAGATCGCCACACCGGCTTCGCTGAGTTCGGCGAGTCTGTCGGCCATGTCTATCTCCGTTCTGGTTTCGTCAGGCGAAGCCGTGTTTTTGGGCGGCACCTAATTACCTGTAGTTTCGCCTTTGATTTGGGCCGTGCGCGACAACGTGGCATGCGCGGCCGCTACGACGTTATCCGGGGTGAAGCCGAACTGTTCAAATAGGATCTGGTACGGCGCGCTCGCGCCGAAATGCTCGAGGCTGACGCACTGCCCATAGGGTCCGACCAGATCCTTCCACGGCATGGCAATGCCGGCCTCCACGCTGACCCGTGCCTTCACCGACGGCGGCAGGACCTTGTGGCGGTACCCCTCCTCCTGTCGGTCGAACCACTCGCGGCAGGGCATGGACACCACCCGGACCCGGTGGCCCTGGGCCTCCAAACGTTCCCGCGCGGTCAACGCGATGTTCACCTCGGACCCGGTGGCGATGATGATCACGTCGGGCGACCCCTCGCTCGACTCGGCCAGGATGTACCCGCCCTTCTCGAAGTCCTTGATGGAACCCGGTTCCATGGTGGGCAGGTTCTGCCGGGTCAGGCACAGCGCCGTGGGGCGGTTGGTGTGGGTCAGCGCCATCCGCCAGGCGTGGGCGGTCTCGTTGGCGTCGGCGGGGCGGACCACGTCGAGGCCGGGGATGGCGCGCAGCGCCGCCAGGTGCTCGATCGGCTGGTGGGTCGGGCCGTCCTCGCCCAGACCGATGGAGTCATGCGTCCAGACGTAGATGACCGGGAGCTTCATCAGCGCGGCGAGCCGGACGGCGGGGCGCATGTAGTCGCTGAAGACGAGGAACGTGCCGCCGTAGGGGCGGGTGCCGCCGTGCAGCACGATGCCGTTGAGGATGCTGCCCATACCGTGCTCGCGTACGCCGAAGTGCAGGATCCGGCCGTACAGGTCGCCCTGGAACTCCTTGGTGGAGAACTCGGAGGGTACGAACGACGGCTCGCCCTTCATGGTGGTGTTGTTGCTGTCGGCGAGGTCGGCGGAGCCGCCCCACAGCTCCGGCAGCACCGGCGCGAGCGCGTTGAGCACCTGGCCCGACGCGGCGCGGGTGGCGATGCCCTTGGGGTCGGCCGGGAAGGAGGGCAGCGCCTTGGCCCAGCCGTTGGGCAGGGTGCGTGACTGCATGCGGTCGAGCAACTCGGCCCGCTCGGGGAACTCGTTGGCCCAGGCCTCGAAGCCCTCGCTCCACTGCCGGTGCAGGGCGCGCCCGCGCTCCTTCACCGCGCGCACGTGCTCGAGCACCTCGGTGCTGACCTCGAACGTGCCCGACGGGTTGAAGCCCAGGATCTCCTTGGTCGCGGCGACCTCGTCCTTGCCCAGCGCCGAGCCGTGGATCTTGCCGGTGTTCTGCTTGTGCGGCGCGGGCCAGCCGATGGTCGTGCGCAGGCTGATGAAGCTGGGCCGGTCGGTGACTTCCTTGGCCCGCTGGATCGCTTCCCATAAGGCCTGCACATCCTCGTGATACCCGCCGTCCCCGGAACGCCAATCCACCGTCTGCGTGTACCACCCGTACGCCTCGTAGCGCAGGTTCACGTCCTCCGATTTGGCGATCTTGGTGTCGTCCTCGATCGAGATCTGGTTGTCGTCGTAGAGCACGATGAGGTTGCCCAGTTGGTGGTGCCCGGCAAGCGAGGACACCTCGTGGCTGACCCCCTCCTCGATGTCGCCGTCGGAGCAGAACACGAAGATGTGGTGGTCGAAGGGGCTGCGGCCCCGGGGGGTGTCCGGGTCGAACAGGCCGCGTTCGCGGCGGGCCGCCATGGCCATGCCGACCGCGTTGCCCAGGCCCTGCCCCAGCGGGCCGGTGGTGGTCTCGACGCCAGCGGTGTGGCCGTGCTCCGGGTGCCCGGGTGTCTGCGAGCCCCATTGCCGCAGCGAGCGCAGATCACCGATCTGCAGCCCGTAGCCGGAGTAGTAGAGCTGTATGTAGAGGGTCAGGCTCGAGTGCCCGCACGAGAGCACGAACCGATCCCGCCCGATCCAGTCGGGGTCGCACGGGTCATGCCGCATCACTCGCTGGAAAAGCAGGTAGGCGGCGGGGGCGAGGCTCATGGCGGTGCCGGGATGGCCGTTGCCGGCGCTCTCCACGGCGTCCATCGCCAGCACTCGGACGGTGTCTACGGCGCGTTGGTCGAGTGGGGACCAGGTGAGTTGCTCCACGCTAGTTGACCCTACCCACCCGGTGACCAAAGACACTCAACAACCCGACTGAGCGTATGAAAGGCCCTACCGTAGCCTGGTGCGGTGAGCACGGCGACCGCAGCGATCCCCACGACTAACCCGACGAATAACCCCACGAAGACACGCGTGGCCACCATCAAGGCCTACATCGCGCTGACCAAGCCGCGCATCGTGGAGCTACTGCTGGTGACGACGGTGCCCGCGATGATGCTCGCGGCGGGCGGGCTGCCCAAGCCGTGGCTGATCGCCGTCGTCCTGGTCGGTGGATCCCTTGCCGCCGGTGGCTCCAGCGCCATCAACTGTTACCTCGATCGGGACATCGACCCGCTGATGGGCCGCACCTCGCGCCGGCCGCTGGTCACCCAGGCGATCGCCCCGCACAAGGCACTTACGTTCGGCATCGTGCTCGCGACGATCTCGGTGTCGCTGATGGCCGCGTTCACCACACCTCTGGCTACCGTCCTGACCGCCTTCGCCATCTTCTATTACGACGTGATCTACACCGCCTGGCTCAAGCGGACCACCAAGCACAACACCTTCTGGGGCGGCGTGTGCGGGGCGCTGCCGGTGCTCATCGGCTGGGCTTCCGTTACCGGCACGCTGGCGCCGCTGGCGTGGGTGCTCTTCGGCGTGGTGTTCTTCTGGCAGATGCCGCACTTTTACGCCCTGGCGATCCGGTTCCGCGAGGATTACGCGCGTGCCGGGATCCCGATGCTGCCCGTCGTGGCGACGCCGCTGCACGTGGCGCGCGACGCGGTCATCTACTCGTGGCTTACGGTCGCCTGTTCCCTTCTGGCTGTTCCAATTGCGCAGCCTTTCCACGGCATGTCCAAGGTTTATCTGGTACCAGCGGGGCTGTGCGGACTGATGTTCATCCTTGAGGCGCACGGGTTGTACTCCCGGACCAAGGGTGGGGAAAACCCCCAGCCAATGCGGCTATTTCACTGGTCAACCGCTTATCTCACTATCGTATTTGTTGCGGCCGCTGTTGACGTCTTCATATAGACACGCCCGTTTTGTGGCTTCACTCGGCTGGCAGTAGAGCGCGGCTGTCCGATATGTGACTGTTTGATAGTGATTTACCGTCCTGATTAGGACATTACGACCCGCTGAAGTGCGTTGCACATGGGTAACGGGAATCACAAAAGCCGCTCGACCTCCCGCGATTGACCATGCCTTCTGCTTAGGGTGGCACCTATGGCAGATGGTTCAGATACGACGATGACGCTCGAACACCCCTCTTCGGGGCTGATCGTCGGCTTGAGGGAGTTCGCCGCCGCACATGGCGGAGCAAAGGGCGTCATCGAATACGTGGGCAAGCGCGGTGCTCGCATCGTGCTCGTGGGCAACGACGGCGAGTGGGGCGACCAGTTCGCCGAGAGCACTCAGATCGCCCGCGACGCCTGCGTAAAGGCTGGCATCACCGTAGAGAACGAGTGGGAGCGGGAGCTGATCGAGCTCATGCGCCCGACAAACGACCTGTGGCGTTCGATGTCAAAGCGGATTCTGGCGCGCTGAATAGGTTTCATCGCGCTTGATGCATGATCTTGTGAACACACCACCCCGCTCGTCGACCCGGGCTAATGCCCGGGTCGCTCTTGTTACTTGCGCCGAACTCCCCGACCTCGAGCCCGACGATCAGCTGATCTATGAGCCACTCAAAGCCCTTGGCATACAACCGATCCCGGCCGTCTGGAATGACAAGGCCGTCGACTGGTCGTCGTTCGACCTTGTCGTGCTGCGCTCGTCGTGGGACTACGCAACGTGGCGGCCGGAGTTTGTGGAGTGGGCGCATTCCGTTGAGCGGCTTCGCAATCCGGCTGCGGTGGTGGAGTGGAACACCGACAAGCGTTACCTGGCTGAGCTCGCGGCCGGTGGCGCACCGGTCGTGCCGACAACCTTCGTGTCCCCCAACGATTCCTGGCATCCGCCCGCCTATGACGAGTACGTCATCAAGCCGGCGGTCAGCGTGGGCAGCCTTGACACCGGCCGCTATGACGCCTCCTATCGCGCGCAGGCGGTCTCGCACGTGGCCAGGCTGCAGGCGGCCGGCCGGATCACGATGATCCAGCCGTACTTGCCCGCCGTGGATGACCATGGCGAGACGGCGTTGTTGTACTTCGCCGACCCGGCCACAGGCGCGCTGGCCTACAGCCACGCCATCCGCAAGGGTCCGATGCTGCAGGGGCCCGACGTGGGCGTGGTGGGCCTGTACAAGCAGGAGGAGATCACCCGGCGCGAGCCGACCCCGGCCGAGCTTGCCGTGGGCGACGCGGTCCTAGCCGCCGCGCCACAAGGACTTCTTTATGCCCGAGTGGATCTGATTCCCGACCCGGAGGGCAACCCGCTGCTGATCGAGCTGGAGCTGACCGAGCCGTCACTCTTCTTCGAATACAGCGACGGGGCGGCCGAGCGCTTCGCCGCCGCCATCAAAGCCGCCATCGCGGCCGTACCTGGCTAGGAACACCCTCAGCCCGGCACCGGGCGGGTCGGAGGCGTGGGCGGCCAGGTCCCGCTCGGCGTGGCCCGCGCACCTGCGCGGCCGGCTCCTCGACGATCGGCGCCAACACCTCGGCATGGCCCGCGCACCTGCGCGACCGGCTCCTCGACGATCGGCGCCAACACCTCGGCATGGCGCACCGCGGCCCAATAGTCAAGCTGCACCTGCACCCCGCGCATTGTGTGTGCTAGCGGGGCGCGGTCAACTCCAGCGTTTGAGCTGTTTTTGCCTCGGGCGGGGCGGCCGGCGGGGATTGTGCCGGGGCGGTCGCCGGCCACAGCCGCAGGGTCGCCACCCATACGGCACAGGCGCCGGCCAGGTGCGCGCCCACCAGGATCTCGGGAAGCCCGGTGAAGTACTGCACGAAACCGATGAGGCCCTGGGCGAGCAGGATGCCAAGCAGGACAAGGGCAACGCGCCGGGTGGATCGGGCCACGAGCGCGTAGGCGACCGTGAGGCCCACCATGAGGAAGACGGCATCGACGTGCAGCTGGGAGATCATCTCCGGGTCCAGCCCGGTGCGGACCGCCCTGGCGTCGCCCGCGTGCGGCCCGCTGCCGGTGACGACGACCCCGACGACAAGGACGGCGGCGCTCACGATGGTCAGCGCGACGGTCAGCGGCCTCAGTCGCGGCTCGGTGTCCACCGGAGGTGGGCTCGTGCGGCGCCAGAGTTGGTAGGCCAGCGCTATGAGCACCATCGAGAACAGGAAGTGCGGGCCGACGAAGTACGGGCTCAGGTCGAATCTGACGGTCAGCCCGCCGACGAGCCCCTGCAGCACCACACCGCCGAGGATCGTGACGGCGAGCCGGCGGTGTGCGATACGCCAGAGCGCCACCACGGTCAGGGCGGCGACGATCCCGACGATGACCGACAGGATCCGGTTGCTGTACTCGACCACGGCGTGGATCCCAAGCTCGCCCGTGGGGTGATAGGAGTCCTTGGTGCACTTGGGCCAGGTGGGGCAGCCGAGGCCGGAGCTGGTGAGCCGCACGGCGCCGCCGGTGATCACGATGCCGATGTTGGCGGCCAGGTTGAAAAAGGTTAATTGCCGCTGCACGAGTCCTGAGCATATCTGTTTGCCTGCCGGGATCATCCGGCGCTAGTGTCGCGGTACACGGTTGAAAGGAGGTGATCCTGAGTTGAGTACTTGCAGGACATATGAGGTGGCTGTTCGTTAGCCGCTGTCCTCGACAGAAACTCTGCGAGACCGTGTGAAGCGGTCTAGCGACCAACACAGCTACCAGAACCCACGTGGTGCACCCGGCCTTGTCCAGCCGGGTTCGGTTTGACCCCGAAGCCACGTGGGTTTTCCTTCTCCGAGTTAGGTAAACCTAACTTTAGGTGCGCTGGATCACCGGCGGGGCGGTTTGCTCTTCCCCTCCGAAATAAGTCACACTGTTGTAGTGAAAAAGAGCGCCGTTCTGATCAACGAGGCGCCTGATCTCAGGACCAGAGATCGGGTCATCGCCTTGTTGTCGCAGGGTGCGGCGACCGCGGGCGAGCTGGGTGACCGCCTCGGCCTCAAGCCGGCCGCGATCCGGCGGCACCTCGACGCGATGCTGGTCGAGGGCCTGGTGACCGAGCGCGAGCGGGTGCACCGCGGCCCGCGCGGGCGCGGCCGCCCGGCCAAGATCTTCGTGCTGACCGAGGCCGCCCGCGAGGGGTACGGCAAGCACACCTACGACGACCTGGCCACGTCCGCGCTGCGCTGGATCGCCCAGCAGGGCGACAGCGCCGTGACGGCTTTCGCGGCATCTCAGGTCGAAGCGCTGGAGGAGCGCTGCGCCACGGCCATTCGAGCCGCGGGTGACGATCCTCTCTCCCGGGCGGAGGCGCTGGCCGCCGCCCTGACCGCGGAGGGGTACGCCGCCAGCGCGTCCACGATCGCCTCGGGTGGCCAGCTCTGCCAGCACCACTGCCCGGTGGCGCACGTCGCCGCCGAGTTCCCTCAGCTTTGTGAGGCCGAAACCCAGGTGATCTCCCGCCTGGTGGGTACGCATGTGCAGAGACTCGCCACGATCGCCCACGGGGACGGTGTGTGCACGACTCACATACCAGGACAAATTCCGATCAGGAAGAGCGAAGGACAATGACTGAAACCGCTCACGACCAGCTTGCCGGGCTGGGCGCCTATGAATACGGCTGGGCCGACCCAGACGTCGCCGGTGCCTCCGCGCAGCGCGGCCTCTCCGAGGCTGTGGTGCGCGACATCTCGGGAAAGAAGAACGAGCCCGAGTGGATGCTCGAGCGGCGGCTCAAGGGTCTGCGGTTGTTCGAGCGCAAGCCGATGCCGGCTTGGGGCGCCGACCTTTCGGATATCAACTTCAACAACATCAAGTATTTCGTCCGCTCCACCGAGAAGCAGGCGACCAGCTGGGAAGAGTTGCCTGAGGACATCAAGAACACCTACGACCGCCTGGGCATCCCGGAGGCGGAGAAGCAGCGGCTCGTGGCCGGCGTGGCCGCGCAGTACGAGTCCGAGGTGGTCTACCACAAGATCCGTGAGGACCTGGAGCAGCAGGGCGTCGTCTTCCTCGACACCGACACCGCGCTGCGGGAGCACCCGGACATCTTCCAGGAGTACTTCGGCACGGTGATTCCGGTGGGGGACAACAAGTTCGCGGCCCTCAACACCGCGGTGTGGAGCGGTGGGTCGTTCATCTACGTGCCGCCGGGCGTGAACGTCGAGATCCCGCTGCAGGCCTACTTCCGGATCAACACCGAGAACATGGGCCAGTTCGAGCGGACGCTGATCATCGTCGACGAGGGCTCATATGTGCATTACGTCGAGGGTTGCACGGCGCCGATCTACTCCAGCGACTCGCTGCACAGCGCGGTCGTGGAGATCATCGTGAAGAAGAACGCCCGCTGCCGGTACACGACCATCCAGAACTGGTCCAACAACGTCTACAACCTGGTGACCAAGCGGGCCGTGGCCCACGAGGGTGCCACCATGGAGTGGATCGATGGCAACATCGGCTCCAAGGTGACGATGAAGTACCCGGCGGTCTGGATGACCGGCGAGCACGCCAAGGGTGAGGTGCTCAGTGTGGCCATGGCCGGTGAGGGGCAGCACCAGGACGCGGGCGCCAAGATGGTGCACGCCGCGCCGCACACCTCAAGCACGATCATCTCGAAGTCGATCGCCCGGGGCGGTGGGCGCACGAGCTACCGCGGTTTGGTGCAGGTGCTGGAGGGCTCGCACCACTCCAAGTCGACGGTGAAGTGTGACGCGCTGCTGGTGGACACGATCTCGAGAAGTGACACCTATCCATACGTTGACATCCGCGAGGACGACGTCTCGATGGGGCACGAGGCGACCGTCTCCAAGGTGAGCGAGGACCAGCTGTTCTACCTGATGAGCCGCGGCCTCACCGAGGACGAGGCGATGGCGATGATCGTGCGTGGCTTCATCGAGCCCATCGCCAAGGAGCTGCCGATGGAGTATGCCCTCGAGCTCAACCGCTTGATCGAGATGCAGATGGAAGGCGCCGTCGGGTGATGACGGGAGTTGTTGCACCGGCTGTGTCTCCGGCGAAAACCAGGGCCCAGGCGCTTAGGTCGTTCAACGTCGCCGACTTCCCCACGCTGACCGGGCGCGAGGAGGAGTGGCGGTTCACCCCGCTCAAGCGCCTGCGCGGCCTGGCGACGACCACCGAGGACGCGACGGCGAAGCTTTCGTATGAGGCCGTTGGGGTAAAGCTGTCCACTGTGGACAGTGTGGACCCGGTGCTGGTGCCGTTCGACCGGATCAGCGCGCTGGCCTACGAGAAGGCCGGTGAGGTGACGCTGATCGAGATCGACGGTGTCCAGCAGGAGCCGGCCGTCGTCAAGGTGATCGGTGGCGGCGAGGGGATCGCTTATGCGCGGACCTTCGTCAAGGTCGGGATCTTCGCCGAGGCGGTGCTGGTGCTCGACCAGGTGGGCACGGCGACGCTCGCCGACAACCTCGAGGTGGTCGTGGGCGAGGGCGCCCACCTGATCCTGGTGACCGTCGCCGGCTGGGACGCCGATTCCGTTCAGGCGCAACATGTTCGCTTCCGGGTCGGCAAGGACGCACGGGTGCGGCACGTGCATGTGAGCCTCGGCGGCAACCTGGTCCGGCAGTACATCAGCACCGAGTACTCGGGGCGCGGCGGCGACTTCGAGGCCTGGGGCCTGTACTTCGCCGACCAGGGCCAGCACATCGAGCACCGGCTGCTGGTCGACCACTCGGTGCCGGATTGCCGTTCGTACGTGGGCTATCGCGGCGCGCTGCAGGGCGCGGACGCGCACACGGTGTGGGTGGGTGACGTGCTGATCCGGGCGGAGGCCACGGGCACGGATACCTATGAGATCAACCGAAACCTGGTGCTGACCGATGGTGCCCGGGCCGACTCGGTACCCAACCTCGAGATCGAGACGGGGGAGGTCACGGGGGCCGGGCACGCCAGTACCACCGGGCGCTTCGACGACGAGCATCTCTTCTATCTCATGTCGCGCGGCATCCGCGAGGACGAGGCGCGCAAGTTGGTGGTGCGTGGGTTCTTCGCCGAGCTGCTCGGCAAGATCCCGGTGGAGGAGCTGCGGGAGCGGCTCGGCACCACCATCGAGTCCCGCCTCAAGGAGGCTGGAGCATGAGCGGTTTCGAGCGGGTCGCTTCGGTCGATGAGATCGCCAAGGGTGCGACGATCGCGGTGGAGGTCGGCAACACGCCGGTCGCCGTGGTGCATGCCGAGGACGACAACTTTTACGCAATCTATGACGAGTGCTCGCACGCGGCGGTCGCCCTCTCCGAGGGTGAGGTGGACGGCTGCACGCTGGAATGCTGGCTGCACGGCTCGCGTTTTGATCTCAAGACGGGGCAGCCTACAGGCCTGCCCGCCACGGAACCTGTTCCTGTTTACCCCGTTGAAGTCAGGGACGGGGAGGTATTTGTGAACGCCAATGGAAACGCCAATGGAGCTGCCTCATGAATGTCCTTGAAATCTGCGACCTTCAGGTGTCGGTCAAGCTGCCCGACGGTGAGCTGAAGCCGATCCTGGCGGGTGTGAACCTGACCGTGCGGTCGGGGGAGACCCACGCGATCATGGGGCCCAACGGCTCGGGCAAGTCGACCCTGGCCTACTCCATCGCCGGGCACCCCAAGTACCAGATCACCGGCGGGACGGTCACGATGGACGGGCGGGACGTGCTGTCGATGACCGTCGACGAGCGGGCGCGGTCCGGGCTTTTCCTTGCGATGCAGTACCCGGTCGAGGTGCCGGGCGTGAGCGTGGCGAACTTCCTGAGGACGGCCAAGACCGCCATCGACGGTGAGGCGCCCAAGCTGCGGACGTGGGGGACCGAGCTCAAGGGCGCCATGGAGCGCCTGGGCATGGACCCGGCGTTCGCGCAGCGCAACGTCAACGAGGGCTTCTCCGGCGGCGAGAAGAAGCGCCACGAGATCGTGCAGCTTGAGCTGCTCCGGCCGAAGATCGCGATCCTCGACGAGACCGACTCGGGCCTGGACGTGGATGCCCTGCGGGTGGTCAGCGACGGCGTCAACCGGGTGCACGAGACGACCGATGTGGGCGTCCTGCTCATCACCCACTACACGCGGATTTTGCGTTACGTCAAGCCCGACTTCGTGCACGTATTCGTGGCGGGGCGCATCGTCGAGGAGGGCGGCCCCGAGCTGGCCGACAAGCTCGAGGAACAGGGCTACAAGCGGTACGAGGCGGTTCAGGGGGCCTGATCATGACGACGCTGACCATTCCGGACGGGATGCCGCAGTACAGCGAGGAGCCGCGCGTGGATGTGCAGCGGATCAGGCAGGACTTTCCCATTTTCGGCCGCAGCGTCAATGGGTACCCCCTAATTTATTTGGACAGCGCGAACACCTCGCAGAAACCGCAAGCGGTGATTGAGGCGATGGCAGCGCATTACGCGCTGCACAACGGCAACGTCGCCCGGTCGGTGCACACCCTCGGAACGGAATCGACCGAGGCATATGAGGGGGCGCGGGCCAAGGTCGCGGCGTTCATCAACGCCCCCAGCGCCGACGAGGTGGTGTTCACCAAGAACGCCACCGAGGCGATAAACCTTGTGGCGCACTCATTCGGGGCGCGGCTCAAGCCAGGCGACGAGATCGTCATATCGGAGATGGAGCACCACTCCAACATTGTGCCGTGGCAGCTGCTGTGCGAGCGCACAGGCGCGACGCTGAAGTGGTTCGGCATCACCGAGTCGGGCCGGCTGGATGAGTCCAATCTGGAGGAACTGGTCAACGAGCGGACCAGGCTGGTGTCGATCGCGCACACCTCCAACGTGCTCGGCACGGTGAACGCGACCGCGCGGATCACCGAGCGGGTGCGGCAGGTGGGCGCGTTGCTGATGCTCGACTGCTCACAGACCGTGCCGCATCGCGGTTTCGACGTGGTGGACTACGACGTCGACTTCATCGTCTTCACGGGGCACAAGATGTTGGGGCCCACCGGAATCGGCGTGCTGTGGGGGCGGGCCGAGCTGCTGGCCGAGATGCCGCCCTTCCTCGGCGGCGGTTCGATGATCGAGACGGTCAAGATGACCGGCACGACCTATGCCGCGCCGCCCGCGCGGTTCGAGGCGGGCACGCCGCCGATCGTGCAGGCCATCGGTCTCGGCGCGGCGATTGACTACCTCAACGGGATCGGCATGGACGCGATCGCCTGGCACGAGAAGGAGCTGACGGCGTACGCCCTGGATGCCCTGGATTCCGTTGCGGGACTTAAGATTTACGGGCCGAAGGTGCCGGTCGGGCGGGGGGCCACACTGTCGTTCGGGCTGGACGGGATCCACCCGCATGACGTGGGGCAGGTGCTGGACTCGCTGGGGATCGAAGTGCGAGTCGGGCATCACTGCGCCAAGCCCGTCTGCGATCGATTCGGAGTTCCGGCGATGACGCGCGCCTCGTTCTACCTCTACACCACCAAGGACGAGGTCGACGCCCTGGTGCGCGGGCTGGAGCAGGTGAAGAGGGTGTTCGGTTAGCCATGCAACTGGACCAGCTGTACCAGGAGATCATCCTGGATCATTACAAGCACCCGAAGGGGCGCGGACTCAGGGAGCCTTACGCCAGCGAGGTGCACCACGTCAATCCGACCTGCGGTGACGAGATCACGATACGGGTCGCTCTGGACGGCGAGAAGATCGTCGATGTCTCCTGGGAGGGGCAGGGCTGCTCGATCAGCCAGGCCTCGGCGAGCGTGCTGCACGAGCTCGTCACGGGACAGGCCGTCGAGGATGCCCTGACGAAACACGCGTCGTTTGTCGAGCTGATGGGGGGAAAGGGGCAGGTGGTGCCGGACGAGGAGGTGCTCGGCGACGGCATCGCCTTCGCCGGTGTCGCCAAGTATCCGGCTCGGGTCAAGTGCGCGTTACTGTCGTGGATGGCGATGAAGGACGCGGTGGCCCGGTCTATGGAGGTTTCGTAATGGGCGCGAATATCGACGATGTCACCGAGGCGATGAAGGACGTCGTCGACCCCGAGCTGGGCATCAACGTGGTTGACCTCGGCCTGGTCTATGGCGTGCACGTGGACGACGAGAACGTTGCCACCCTTGACATGACGCTGACCTCGGCGGCCTGCCCCCTGACCGACGTCATCGAGGAGCAGACCCGGGCGGCGCTGTGCGCCGGGCCGGGCGGCGGCCTCGTCTCCGACTTCCGGATCAACTGGGTGTGGCTGCCGCCGTGGGGGCCGGACAAGATCACCGAGGATGGGCGGGAGCAGTTGCGCTCCTTGGGGTTCAACGTCTGAGCACGATCCAGTCGCCGTCGCGCTCCACCTCGACGAAGCCATTGGCGAGGGCGAAATCGAGGCCGGCGGTGTTGGGTGCCCAGATGATGGTCTCGATGTGTTGCGGCGTAAGGGTTTGCGCGTGCGCCCGGGCACGATCGTAGAGTCGCGTGCCCAGGCCCCGGCGGCGGAACTCGGGGAGCACCCGGACGATGATCGTGATGACTCCGTTGTCCGGTGGGCGGACCGTGCTGCAGCCGGCGAGAGTGCCGTCGAGGTAGGCGACCTCGAGGTGGTTGCGGGTGGTCCGCTCGCGTACCTGGTCGGTGGTCAGCGGGTCGACCGGGATGATCGCGTTGTGTACCCGCCTCCAGTCCTCGATGGCCCGCTCGTCCTGGACGGGTATGACTTCAAGCATTGGTCAGTTCCTCGCTCAGGGTCCACAGGCGGGCGGCGGCCTCGGCGTCGGTGGCGAGGGCACTCGGCCGGGTGGGCTTGCATTTGAAGAAGTAGCCGCCGGTGACGCCCTCGACCTCCGGCGAGGTGGCGAGGTACACCGAAGTCTTGGCGCCGGTCGCCGGTCCGGGCCGCAGCCTCAGGATGAGCTTGAGCATCGCACCGGCCACGCCGGTCACCTCCCGCCCGAGCTCGGTCCGGATGAAGCCGGGGTGCAGGCAGTTGGCGGTCACGCCGGTGCCGGCCGTGCGCTTGGCCAGCTCGACTGTGAACAGGATGTTGCACAGCTTGGACAGGCCATAGTCGGGTTTGCCCCGGGCCATGTCATGCCAGGGGATCGACCGCGCCGACCTGTGCGCGCCGGACGAGACCGTGACCACGCGCGCGGGAGCGCTGTGCCGCAACAGGTCCAACAGCTGGGTGGTGAGCAGGAACGGCGCCAGGTGGTTGGTGGCGAAGGTGGTCTCCAGCCCATCGACAGTGAGCTTGCGGCGCGTCATGATCACACCGGCGTTGTTGACCAGGACGTCGAGCCGGTCGTGGCGGGCCGTGACCTCGTCGGCCAGCCGGCGCACCTGGGCCAGGCTCGACAGGTCGGCGGTCAGATTCTCGACTCGCGCCTCCGGCACGTGCCGCCGGATCTCGCCGGCGGCTGCCTCGCCCCGCGCCTCGCCGCGGGCGACGATGATCACATTCGCGCCCATCCCGGCCAGCTGGATGGCGGTCTCCTTGCCGATCCCGCTCGTGGCGCCAGTCACCAAACAGGTCTTGCCCGACATGGTCTGCACGTTGAGCACGATAGCGAAAACCGTTCGTGTCCACCCGCTTCAGGTTGCGAGGATGAGCGCATGGATCTTCAGATCTCGGTGCTCGCCGACCGCCCCGACCTGCTCGAGCCGATGTGGGAGGCGGAGAGCCCGTGGCCGGAGTTCATGACCCACGACCCGATCGGCAACCTCTACTACGGCCTGGCCGAGCAGTTCGCCGACTACATCCTGGTGGCGCGGGACCCGGACGGAAACGTTGTGGCGAAAGCGTTTTCCGCGCCCTTCAAGGGCGCCGGTGAGCTCTTCGACGACGGCTGGGACGGGGTGCTGCGGCGCGCGATCCGGACCCTGGTCGCGGGGGACAAGCCCGACGCCATCTCGGCGATCGAGATCTCCATCAAGCCCGGCCTGCAGGGCACCGGCCTGTCCAGGCAGATGCTCGCCGCGATGCGGGCCAACGCCGGCCGCCTGGGCTTCTCCGAGCTGCTGGCGCCGGTGCGGCCCAACGGTAAAAAGGACTCGTCAGTTCCGATGTCTGATTACGCTTTTCTGGTACGCGACGATGGCCTGCCCGTCGATTCGTGGCTGCGAGTCCACGTCCGGGCGGGTGGCCGGATCGAGCGGATAGCGCCCCGGTCGATGGTGATCCCGGGGACCCTGGCGGAGTGGCGCGAGTGGACCGGGCTCCCGTTCGACCGTCCCGGGCCGGTGCATGTGCCCTTCGCGCTGGCGCCGGTGATGGTGGACCTGAAGCACGACCACGCTGTCTACGTCGAGCCCAACGTCTGGGTCCGCCACAAGATCGTCTAGATCTTGGAGGGTTATGGCTGCTATAGCGACCATAATCCGCCAAGATCTAGACGGAGGGGGGCGGAAGCGGAGCGGGGGCGGCGGAAGCGGAGCGGGGG
>Ga0075418_10001589_pt1 | contig 25835 bp, 27 predicted proteins | sample SoiMetdeltSBSDD2_FD_81776 | JGI IMG/M metagenome (GOLD analysis project Ga0075418, IMG submission 81776) | Bulk soil microbial communities from a Populus tree surrounding site in Tennessee, USA - Soil MetaG P. deltoides SBSDD2 | ecosystem: Environmental > Terrestrial > Soil > Tree plantation...
ACTTTCTACAAAACCTCTAATCAATTATGCACAGCCCAGACCAGCAAGAACGTCGTGCAGCCCGGGCGTAGGCCCTGGGCTGCACATAACGGGAAGCTGCGCCTAATAGAAGTTAGGTGCAGCTGCACCTAACTTCTACTTCACCACCTACCCGGCCGACAACCACCCCCCGGCACAGATCGTGGCGTTGGCCGGCGAACGCTGCGACCAGGAGAACATCGTCGGGCAGTTCAAGTCCGGGATCAACGCCCTACACGCCCCGGTCGACGACCTCCTGAGCAACTGGGCCTACATGGTTATCGCCGCGCTCGCCTGGAACATCAAGTCCTGGCACGCGATGATGATGCACCGCAAACCCGACCGGCACGCCTTCATCCGTATGGAGTTCAAACAGTTCCTGCACACCGTCATCGCCATCCCCGCCATGACCATCGTGCCGGCGCGGGCCATCGTCATTCGTCTGATCGCCTACACCGTCAACCTGGACCGGCTCTTCACCGCGTGGGCGACCACCGAACGCGTCCAGTTCGACTCCCGCCTCCGCTACGGCTGACAGCCCAGCCCACCACAGCGCCAACAGCACCGCCGCCCACCCGCGTGCGGCGATGCCGCACACCCGTCACCGAAAAGCGAAGATGCATACCCGACCAAAACGGACACCGGAGTTCGCCTCGGCCACGCCAAAAATTCACTGCGGGCAATGCCCAAGGCGCACCAGGAGATCATCTACTGTCCGAGAATGCCCACGAACACCCTCACCCTGATTCCTCGCTTATTTAAGGGCTAGTGCTCGCGGCGAGACTGGCATTATCGATGGCCGTGCACAGCTTGATGACGCAGGCGTCGAGATCGGATTGTTGCCCGTACGTGCTGTGGAAGGCGTTCTTGAGATCGGGGCGATCGTTCCAGATTCTGGTGGTGAGGCGGACGAGGTCGCGTGCGGAGAGGTCGTACCGGGCGTGTTCGAAGTCGATGATCCGGAGGGTGCCGTCCTTGGCGCGTAACAGGTTGCGGGGCATGAAGTCTAGGTGGCAGGGCGTCAAGGTCTCGACCTTCAGGCTGGCGAGCTCGTCGAGGTGTTGCTGAATGCATCGGCGTTCCGTTGTGCTGAACCGGCTGCCAGCCTTGGCAAGCCATTGCTCGCCGCGGCTTGCCAAGTACGCGCACCAGCCAGGCCGCTGCCGCGTCGGCGCAGCGGCGTGAAATTGGCGTAGCAGACGGCCAGCCTGGGTGTAGGCATCACGTTCTTCAGCGGCGGTTAGATTTAGGTGCGCAAGCGGCGTGCCGGGCAACGCGGTGATCGCGATGGCGGGTGGATCTCCGTTGACCGCAATCAGTTGGGGCGCGGCGTCTCCGAGGGCGGGTGCCCACATGCGGTAGGCGTGGACTTCTTGGCCGTGGCGTTGCGGGTTACGGTGAAGCTTGACGATCACGTCGCCGTAAGCCGAGGTGCGGACACGTAGCAGGGGCGTGTGGTTGTGGCCGTGATGCTGGCCGATCGGCTTCGTGTCGCTGCCGAGCATGGCCCTCGCAGCGGCCAGCACGACTTTGAGGCTGGTCATCGAAGCGGTTCGGGCAGGTGGCAGGTGTCGTTGTGTGCCGCGAGGAGCCAGGTGCGTCGGCGATGGATGTTGATCTGAAGCTGCCAGCGTGCGATGGCGGTGTGCCCGCTGGTGAACCACAGCCGGATGCTGGATCCGTCGGGGAGTCCTAAGAGGAGGGTGTGCGCGGCTTCGGTGGTCTCACCGTGGCCGATGATGAGGATGCGTTGCCCATGGTGCTGTTTCAGGATCTGTTCCACGGCGGCTTTGGCTCGTGCGAGGTAGCCGTTCCAGGACTCGCCGCCTTCGGCGATCACTTTGTCGGGTTGGTGCTGCAGCGCTGATCCGAATGCGGTCTTGATGTCGGCCCATGGTTGCCCGTCGGCGGTGCCGTGTTCTGGGCCGCGCAGGTTCCTGTCCGTCGTGATGGCGAGGTTCAAGGCGCGCGCGATCGGGTCGGCTGTTTCCTGGCACCGCTGGCGTGGCGAGCAGAGGATCACCTCGTAGGGGCGCTGTGCGTGTTCGGCTGCCAGACGCTGCGCCAGGTGATCGGCTTGGGCCCTCCCTCGTGGCGTCAAGCCGGTGCATCCCCTGTCGCCGCCGACGCGGCCGGCCACGTTGCATTTGGCCTCGCCGTGCCGGGCGACAACCAGCTCGGTCGCTATGGCCATGAAGGTCTCCCTCAAGACAGCGGGTTGGCCCACGGACGCACGCTGGGCCAAGGAAAGACATAGTGGTTTCGTCCGAGGTAGTCGGCGGTCAGGTACCAGTTCAGCTCCGCCCAGATAGCCAGACCCTCAGTGGTGCAAGCGTTCCGGCCGACGGTACGGTTGTAGTTGGCCAATGCTTCGTCGATCTGTGGCTTCGAGACTGGGCCGTGGGTCATCGCCAGTGAGGTGATCAGTTTGGCGAGGTCGTAGCCGTACGGGGCGAGGGTGAGGTCGTCGAAGTCGACGACGGCGACGCCGTCTGCGGTCATCAGGAAGTTGCGCAGGTTGGAGTCCTTGTAAATGGCCGGAGGGTGATCGGCCGTGCGGTCGAGGATCGCGTCTATCCGCGATGTCCTGAGTCCGTGACGCTGGGATGCCTTGCACAGGGAGTCGCGGCGGGACTCGGTGAAGTCGGAGATAGCCCATGAGCCGACCTGCCAAGGCTGGTTGAGTCGCGCACCGTCCAGAGCGGATGCAGCGGCTCGATGCATGATGCCGATGGCCTCGGCGAGCTGCGGCAGATCGGCCACTGACGGTGTGAAGCCGGTGAGCTTCGTGAAGGCGATCGCCTCGGGTGTTGCGGTGACCAGTTCGGGGAGGACCACTGCGCTGCCAAGGCTCGCCAGCCACGCGTAGTTGGCAACAGCGGCGTGCGCGTGCTCCTGACGGTCGTAGCGTTTCACGAACAGGGTCACGGCGCGGCTCCCAGGAGGTAGGAGACGGTGGAGCTGGCGGTCACCTGGTGATTTGGCCGCCAGCGTCGTAGCCGAGCGGAGACCGCTTCGGCACTTGTGTTGAGACAGTATTTGGGTGTGGTGGTCAGGTATGCGGCGAGATGGTGGAAGTCGTGGAACCTGAACAGGTGCCGCTCGTGGATAACCTTCGTAACGTTGAGGTGTGCCGATGCGAGCGCGGCTATGTTGGTGCTGTGGAAGGATTCGTACAGGCTTGGCCGCCGCGCTGCCTGCTCGTCCAAACCAGACTCGACGACGAGCCGGTCAAGTTCGCTGTAGCTGTCCGCGGATTTTGTGACGAGGACCGCGACTGCTCCAGGGCGCAGTATGCGGACGAACTCTCCGATTGCCTTGGTTGGGTTCGGTGAGTGGTAGAGGCAGAAGGCTGCGACGACCGCATCGGTTGACGATGAGGGGAACGGCATCCGGTGGAAGTCGGCCAGCTGGGTTCTGGCTTCGACTCCGGTGGCCGTAAACCGTTGCAGGGCAACGTCGAGGACAGCTTGGGAAGCGTCGAGCGCGATCAGCTCGTGGGGGCGGAAGCGTTGGGCGAGGTTGATGGTCGTGGAGCCACGTCCACAACCGACATCGATGACGCGGCTGTTGGCTCCGATGCTGCCGGCGAGCAGGTCGCATATGGTCTCAGCCACCTCGGGTCCGGCGAGTTTCGCTTGGCGGAGGGCGCTGGTCCGTTGCGACAGGCGGGCGGGATCGCAGTAGAGGTCTGTGACGGCGTGCGGGTCGAGGAACGGATTGGCCATCATCGGCTCCCCGTCTCGCGTGAGGTCAGGTGCTGGCGGCTTGGGCGACGAAGGTGTTGGCCGCCCGCCGGCTTCGCAGGATGACAAGGCGCGCATGCGTCCCATGCAGTGCGGTCAACGCGGTCACCTTGGGTCTCATCGATTTGCGGTAGCCCCAGATGTATTTGACGAAGCTCCAGGTGATCCGGTCGAACACCCCGTCCTGTTGATGTTGTCCGCCTCGGTAGCGCCAGCGCCGCTGGGCGATGCCCCACAAGCAGGTGACGGCGGGCAGGTCGAGAAAGACGACGGTGTCGGCGGCGGCAAGCCTGATCGGCAGCGTGGAGGCGTAGTTGCCTTCGATGAGCCAGCGTTCGCCCGCGACGAGCTTTTCCTGCTTGGCGGCGAACTCCTCCTGCGGCAGCGGATTCCAGTCCTGGTCGTAGTAAACCGCATCCAGATGTGTCACCGGCAGTCCCAGGATCTTGCCGAGCTGCTTGGCGATCGTGGACTTGCCGCTGCCCCCGCAGCCGATGATGGCGATCCGCTCCATGAGGTTCCAACCTACTCAATCGATGTGACGTTGAAGCGCAAGGTGCGTTCATTTCGCGGCCACCACCCGGCCGTGGAGCACATGCTCCAACACGGCGATCTGCCGCGATACCCGGAACAGGTCCAGGCGCCGGAGGCAGCGGCCCAGTAGGTCGGCGTGCTCGGCAGTACCGGCGATGTCTGCCAGCCAGCGGCAGATCCGCACGACGTCCGCCCCTGTGGCGGCGTGCACCTGGACCGGAGCGAACCGCGCCGCTGAACAGATCACGGTCGGGGTGATGGGTACGCAGCCGCCCAAGACGGCCTCGAAGATCCGCTGCGTCATGTGGCCAGCGGTGGCGTAGCGGTCGGGCAGGAGCAGAATGGTGGCCAGGCTGGTGCGGTGGATGGCCTCCACAGCCTCGAACGCGACACGGCCGTGGAAGCGCACATGCGGCCATCGACCGGTACGAGGCCACTTGCCCGCCACCAGATGAGCGACAGCCTTCGCCGCTGGGGCAAAGAGGTTGTCGAATGCCTCGTCGCGGTCGTACTGGTTGCCGACGTAGGCCAGCGTGACGGGACGCTCCAGCCGGGATAAAGCGACTGGATCGGCGGCGTCAAGGATGCGGTCCGCGACGGGGAACAGCAGCGAGACCGCGCCGGGGCTGGGATGCAGGGCAGGCTCGCAGACGGTGACGTTGGGCGCGCGGCGTAGCCGGTCGTCGGTGGCCAGCTTGCGGTCCTTGTCCCAGACCACCGTGGGGACACCGAGGCGGTCGACGTAGTGCCTGATCAGCTCGTCTTGCCGATGCAGGTCGCAGGTATGCCCGGCGGCGCCGCACCAGGTGACGTTGCGGCCCGCGATCGGCCAGCGCCACTCCAGCATCAAAGCGTCCAGGTCGGGAAGGCCAGCGTCCCACGCGTAGCAGCCGGTCAGATCGGTTCCCGCCTCGGTCAGGTCCCGATCGGGTTGCAGGAAGACCACCTCGTGTCCGCAGGCGATGATCGCGTCGATCAAGGTCCGCCGGTGGCTGCGTCCGCCGTCGGGCGTGTCGACGATGCCCGGCCCGAGGAATCCCCAGAAGCTGTATCCGATCCTCACTTTGTCACCCACCACCCCTCCAGCAGCAGGGCGTCCAGCCCTGATTCGGTCAAGCAGTCCAAGGCCATGTCGGGTGTGCCGCAGATCGGCTTGCCCTTGATGTTGAGTGAGGTGTTGATCAGAACCGGGTGGCCGGTGAGTGTCTCGAAGGCGGAGAGGACCTCGGCGAGGAACGGGTTGTCCGACGGGCTCACGGTCTGCACCCGGGCGGTGCCGTTGGTGTGCACGATCGCCGGAAGCATCCGCCGGGCATGGTCGGTGGCGGGCACGGCGATGGACATGAACGGGGAAGGCTGGCCGAGGACGAAGTAGTCGGCCGCCCGATGTGCCAGGACGGCCGGGGCGAACGGGCGGAACGGCTCACGGAACTTGACTGTCGCGTTGAGACGGTCGACCACCTCCGGCTGCACCGGGTTGGCCAGGATGGACCGGTGTCCCAGAGCGCGTGGTCCTGCCTCCAGCGCGCCGGTGAACAGTCCCACGATTTTGCCGTCGGCCAACTGCCGGGCCAGGTATCCGGCTGGGCGTTCGATCGGCCCGGCATGCAGGCCCGGACGCGGATAGTGAGGCAGGGAAAGGCCACGGTAGTCGGGGCCAAGGTAGCTGCGGCCCTCGATTCCCGTGGGCAGTTTGCCCGTGGCGCGGTACCACATGTGGGCGGCGGCACCGATCGCGGTGCCCGAGTCGCCCGGTGCGGCGGGCACGTGTATCTCGTCGAAGAATCCCGCCTCGACGATGCGGCCGACAGAAACGCAGTTCATCGCCACCCCGCCGCCCAGGCACAGCAGCCGCGAACCGACCGTGCGACGCGCCCGCGCAGCGAGCGCGATCATCACGTCCTCCGTTCGCTGCTGCAAGGCGGCGGCCAGGTCGGCGTGGATCTGCTCGACCGGCTCATCGGGCCGGCGGGGCGGGCATGCCGCCGCGTGGAAGGCGGCGGGGATTCTCGGGTACCGGTGGGAGAGCACGCGCAACTCCAGCAGCCGCGGGTTGAGTGCGAAACCTTGAGCTGTCGGCGGGATTGCTTGCTGCATCAGGGCGTGGAACCGGCGTGGGTCACCGGAAGCGGCCAACGCCATGACGGTGCCTTCCTCGTCGCCGCGCCGCCAGCCCAGATGTTCGGTGATTGCCCCGTAGGCGTACCCGAGCGAATCGGGATCATCAAGAGCCCACATCGGCCGCAGTGGCTCCTCAGCGAGGGCGTCGGTCCGCCAGATCGTGGTGGTCTGGGTCTCGCCGAGGCTGTCGGCGATGAGCACCGCGCTGGCGTCGAAGCCCGACGACAGCCACGCAGTCCAGGCATGCGCCCGATGGTGCACGACCGGAACGATGCGCGCGTGGGGAAAACGTCGCCGCAAGTCCTGCAGGCGCGTGGTGGTGCGCCGGGCCACGGTGATGAAGCTGCGGGCTCGTGGAACCGCCCGCCGTGCAGTCGCCGGGTTGAGCAGGTGGGCGGGTAGCCGCGAGATCGCGCCGAGGTAGCGGCCGGGAACGAAGTTGTACGCCACGGCCGTGACGTCCGCCGGCGCGAGCCCGGCCTGGTCGAGCAGCCAGTCGACCGACTGTTGGGGGAACGTGTTGCTGTGTTTGACTCCGTCGAGGCGTTCCTCCTCGCAAAACCCGACGAGGTTTCCGTTGACCAGGAGCGCCGCCGCCGAGTCGTGGGTGTAGGCGCACAGCCCGAGGATCACCTGACTCATCCCGGTACCACCGCCACAGCGCCCGAGGCCAGGTGTGCGTACCAGCTCCGCAGGGCCTCGCCTAGCACACCAGGAACGTTGGCCGCCAAAGCTACTGCGGCTTCGCGGTGTCCGCGCTTCCAATGCCGGTAGCTGGCCAGAGTACGAGCGAATACGGTCCATTCGCCGCCGGTGTCCACGCCGCTCATGGTCCCGTTGATGACCTCGGCGAGGGTGTCGTCCAGCCGTTCCCAGTCGACCGCGACCGCAGGCATCTGTTCGCTGTATCCTTCGGCTGGCAACAGTGAGGCTGGTTCCCAGTGCTGGGCGTAGAGGTGCAGCGAGTCCACCGAGTGCCGGTAGACCCCGATCTCCGCGCCGACCCACGCGGCAACCAGCTCGTGGATGAGGGTGGCGGTGAAGACGTCGTACGGGAAACCCAGCCACAGGTCTTGGCTTCGCATCGAGGTGTGCATGTGCAACCGGTTGCCGCGCATGAAGAATCGGTATCCGAGAGTGCAGGGAACATCGGAGTGTCCAATGTGGTCACGTGTTGGGTCGAATAGCTGGATCACGGCACGACGCGTGTCCGGGTCCTCGAGGAGGCGTCGCCTCACCACGTCCAGCTGGTCGATGCCGTGCCAGCGGCGAAGTCTCGGCCCGTACGCGCCTTGCAGGACACCGTTGTCCGCGTACTGCGCGAGCTGCGAGTTGAACTCGAAGATCCACGCATCGTCGGAGCCGGACAGGATCCACAGCGCCTCCGCGACGGCGAACGCCGGGTTTAGCACCCGCACCGGCGGTAGGTGAATCAGCCGACGCCGAGGCTGCGTCAGAATCAGGTGTACGCCAAGCACTTCATGTGTGGTCATGCCACGCGGAGCCACCTGCGCGCCGTCGGCGAGCACCAAGCGGGCAGCGGCGGTGAACAGCTCCGCGGCTGACTGTCCTGATAGCACATTCATGCCGACCTCACAGCGGTGGCATGGGCAAACACCTGCAGGTGGTCGTGGTCGAGACCGCGTAGCCATTCGGCTTGGCGCGCGAGCCCTTCGGCCAGGTCCACGGCGGGCTGGTAGCCGAGAAGCTCGCGTGCGTTTTCCAGATCCGCGTGGGTGACCGGGACGTCGCCGGGTTGTGCTGTAGCGGCATCCAGCGGGATGGGACGGCCGACCACCTGGGACGCGATGTCGATGGCGTCGATGAGTGAGACGCTGCTCCCACTGCCCACGTTGATGATCTCCTCGCGGCAGTCGAGCGTCGCGGCGGCCAGAGTCGCATCGACTATGTCCGACACGTAGGTGAAGTCCCGTCGTTGGCGACCGTCGCCGTACAACGTCATGGGGATGCCGCTGTACGCCGCGAACAGCAGTCGCCCCAAGGCCATGTCTGGCCGTTGCCGAGGTCCGTAGACGGTGAAGTACCGCAAAGCCACCACTGACAGCGGATCGTCCGTGCGTCGCGCGTACGCCAGGCACAGTTGCTCGGCCGCAAGCTTGGTCACGCCGTAGAGAGACATCGGGCGGCAATCGTCGTCCTCACAGCTCGGGCCAACCGTGGCGCCATAGACGCTCGAGGACGAGGCGAACACCACGCGCGGCGTCCCCTGTTGCCAGCAGGTCTCCAGCAGCCGTTGCGTACCAACCACATTGCAGCTCAAGTACGCGCCGAACTCGCCCCACGAGTCACGCACACCCGGCCTTGCGGCGAGGTGGAAGACTACGTCGCAACCGGCAATCGCATCGTCCAGCGAGTCGCTTGTCAGGTCCAGGTCGGCACGGTGAAACAGCGGTGAAGCGCTCAGTTCCGGAAGATCGCCGTATCGGCAAGGCGCCCGGTCGACGCCGACGACCTCGGTCCCCTGGCCGATGAGGGCATGGGCCAGATGCGAACCGATGAAACCGTTCACCCCTGTGACGAGCGCGCGCTTCACCGCGCACTCACCGATATCTCGGCAGCGTGGGGGCGCACCGGCGCTCCCCACACGGTTGGGCAAGCGCCAACGCTTGTTGTGGGCAAAGGAATGAGCTTCGTGCGCTGCCTGCCCTGCCGCACCGGGGCAAGCCGGCACAGCCTGTTGAACAAGGTGAGCGCGGCGACCGGTTCGTCGACCGGGATCGACTCCAGGATCATCTCCGGACGCAACCGCTCATCACGCGGCTGATCCGACCGAACCGGGCGCACCTGGGTGAGGACAACAAGAAAATTCGCGGACATGACGGCCTTCCTTCTGTTGCAGGATGCGCCAGCGCCTCCTGCCATGCCGCCCCTCAGGCCACCACCGACAGGAGAATTTCACTGGCGCATGTCGAAGCGTGCCGATACGCCGACGGCGCCGAAAGCGCGCCACCAGGCCGGTTCCCAGCCGCTGAATAGGCGTATGTCGGCCATTAGGCGGTCATTAGACTGTCATCGATTGGGGTCGGCGGACCGATCATGTTCAATTAGTTAATCTGGGCAGGATGGGGGGTGAGTCAGGTGCCCGAGCAATACGCCACGCTCCTCGCCAAGCTCGTGTCTCGGTCCGACAAGACCCAGCAGGAGGAGATCGCGGGCTTCGAGCGTTGCGCACGCGAACACGACGAGGATGCGACCTTGAGCCTGCGAACCCTGCGTCGCTGGATGGCCGGGCACGTCACCAGCCAGCCTCGCCCGGCCCAACGTCGTGTGGCCCAGCTCTACTGGGGCTTTCCGATGAACGTTCTGCTGGCGTCACCGAACATTACGAACACGGACGCCGCGTTCCTGCCCGCAGCCAGATCGATGGCCCAGCACCAACCCTCGCCAGCTATACCGGCAATTACCGGCAACGCGTCGCCTGTGATCATTCCTGAGATTTCACCTCTGAGGGCCAGTGACGGAGTCGACGTCCGCCAGGATCGGATCCTGGTCGCACCGCCTGGTCGCTTCTTCCACGGGGCCAACGTTCCAGTCCACGTCCTCCCGGCCGTCGATGACGGCCGCATACTCGCGCTTCTGCCTGACGGGTATGTCAACGACCCCTTCCTGCAACATCCCGGTCGGAGGCTGGTCGTAGCGAGCACGGGAAGCCCTGACAAGGTCCGCCTGTTCGGTATGGACACCCGGCAAGTCCGCCGCCGGCTGGCGATGAGCACCTGCCGATCACGCTTGATCATGCCGCACGCCTACCTGATCGACGAGATCACTTTTGGAGTCTTGTGGGCCGTGGCCAACCTCGACGAGGCGCTGCTCAACGACGACGCGATCCTGGCCGGCTACCGATCTGAGTTGGGCCACTTCGAAACGCTCGTCCGCTCGGCTGGCAGCCGCGACATCGCCGCCGAGCTGACGACCGTCTCCGCGATGTGGCTGGGCAGCGAGTTCTGCGCCCGCCACATCCTTCGGCACCTCGACGCCACCACCAACACCCCGCTGTTCTGGACGCGCGAGCAGCGCGGTGAGGAAGCCAGCACATGGCTGCTGTTCCGCCACAAGTTCGACTACCTGCGCAGCCTCGCCGACCGCTACCCCTCGGGGATGACCCGAACCTTCTGCATCCCCTACGAAGCAGTCGAACGTTCCACCATCGCCGAGCGTGTTCTCCTCCTGCTGGCCGTCGCGCTCATGGAATCGTTCGGCATCCACGTCCAGGTAACCCCCGAACCCGAATACAGCTCAGTGGACGGCTTCGTGCTCGACAGCGGCCGCAAGGGCATCGTGGCCAACTGGGTCGGCGCCGAAGGCATCTGGCTGGTCGACGTCACCCAATCCCGCTCCACAATTCGCGGATACGCAGACGCCTGCGGCCAAGCCAACGACCACACCATCGCCGTCGGCGACAACCCGCGATCCCGGATCCGCCGCTTCGCCGACTACCTCAGCATCGACTGGAACACCACCACCCGACGGTCCGGTGAGCTGGCCGAGTACGGGCTAACCGGCCTGGCAAAACCACGCAGCCGCCTGCTGTCCCTGGACGGCGTCGACCGCGCATGCCGCTTCCTCGGCTCGATGCACACCGCCAGCGACGCGGCGTGAACGCCAGCCGCTAGGCTCAGCCCCATCCACAACCGGCAGTGAAGGACAAGCCTCGTGCCCGATACGCCGCGCCGCGTTGCCGTCTTCGCCCTGGGCGGAACGATCGCCATGACACCCGCCCAGGCCGGCGGGGTCACACCGGCCCTGGCCGCACAAGACCTCATCGCCAGCGTCCCCGGACTCGCCGAAACCGGCATCGCCCTCGACGTAGTCGACTTCCGACGCGTACCGGGTGCATCCCTGCGCTTCGACGACCTGATCCAACTGTGCGAGGCGATCTCGACCACGCTGGCCGGACGCGTCGACGGCATCGTGATCACACAAGGCACCGACACCATCGAAGAGACCGCCTACCTACTCGACCTGTACCACACAGCCGACCACCCGGTAGTGGTCACCGGAGCGATGCGCAACCCCGCCATGGCTGGCGCCGACGGCCCCGCCAACCTGCTCGCCGCCATCCTCACCGCCGCCCACCCGGCAGCACGCGGCCACGGTGTCCTCGTCGTGCTCTCCGACGAGATCCACGCCGCCCAAAGGGTCCGCAAAACCCACTCCACCAACGTCGGCACCTTCCAATCCCCAAACGCCGGACCGCTGGGATACGTCGTGGAAAACGTGCCGTACTTCCACAACCGCCTGGCGCACCGGCTTCACGTCCCGCTCCCATCGGCGGGACTGCCACGGGTCGGCATGATCACTATCGCGCTCGGCGACCAAGGCGAACTCCTCGACGGCATCGACACCAAACTGGACGCCCTCATCATCGCCGCCATGGGCGTCGGCCACGTCCCCGATTACCTCGTCGCCCCACTGGAGAAGCTGGCAACCACGATGCCGGTCGTGCTTGCCTCCCGCACAGGCGCCGGTCCTGTGCTACGCAAGACTTACGGCTTCCCCGGCTCCGAACGTGACCTGAACTCCCGCGGCCTGCTCCCCGCAGGCTTCCTCCATCCCCTCAAAGCCCGCCTCCTACTGGCCGCCGCCCTCGCCGCCGGAGCCGACCGACAGCAGATCGCTGACACCATCGCCGTCGCAGGCGGCTACGCCGAAGCCGACAGTTGGCCCTGGCCTCAAGGAGCATGATGCGCAGTCACGAGCTGGAGATCGGCCGCAGCTTCGCCGTCGCCTTCGACCACGGCGACGACTTCTTCCCCTCGCTGAGCGCATTCTGCCGCGAGAACGGAGTCCAGCAGGGCTACGTACCTTTCTTCATTGCCGGGTTCGCCGAGGTGAAAATCGTCGGAACCTGCGAGAAGCTCGACGATCCCCAAGCGCCCGTATGGTCCCACGTCTACCTCACCAACGTCGAAGCCGTCGGCGCCGGCACGGTCGCCTACAACCCAGCAACCGAGGAGATCGAGCCGCACATCCACGTCGCCGTCGGCCTCAAAGAACACAGCGCCACCGGACACACCAGCCATCTACTGTCCGCCACTGTCCAATTCCTTACCGAAATGGTGTTCGTCGAAGTCACCGGCCCCGAACTACGGAGACGACGAAACCCGCAGCTATACGACGTCCCGTTGCTTAGCTTCGGCACCCATCATGAGGGTTAGGAGCGCTGCCCGAGGCGCTCACTGCTGCTGGCAAACCAACCCGGACAACAATCCCCGCGAACCGCGGGCATACCAGGACCTCGTCGCTCACCTCCACATCGCTGGTTGGCCGCTGCTTACTGTCGACACCAGCAGGTCCTCCTCCTACGACGCTGGACGCCACATCCTCGCCAGGCTTCACTACCGGGTCTCAGCCCCATTGGTTCGCCTCAGGAGAGTCCCACACCCGGCTACCGCAAGAGATCTGCTCAAGACTAGGACCCACGTCTTTTAACCAATTCTCGGAAACCTCCGTATCCAAGGGATCCAAGCCAGTGAGCAATTCCCTCGGCGAGGGTTGCGGCTTCTGGGTTATTGCTGCTAAGGCACACACGTAGGATGTTCTCGATTTCGCCTCGGCTACCTTGGATGGCCCAGCCTGCCTTTTCGCGATCCAGAAGTACCTGTAGGACACGTGCTGTGCGGAGAGGGTGCCGACGAGCAAGCCGTTCGAGTGCCCGCAACGCGACCGATTCCGGCTTGAGCGACCCTCCGATGCTAAGCACGCGCTCCAACTGTTCGAGTCGCCACTCTGGGGTAAGCGTGTCCGCATCCGCCCACCACGCGAACGCCGCGATCTCTGCCTGCTGATCAGCCGTTCTGTCCGTGCCCGCTTCTCGGATCCTCCACTCCCACAGGCGTTCAAGCCTTTCGCGGACATCGTCGTTAAGGTTTTCCGTTTCGCGGAGTACGCGGCCGACGAAGCCGATGGCGAAAACTCGGGTGTCTACCGAAGCAAAGGCAAACAGCCGTTCAAGAAGTTCGTCGTCCTCGTTGAGATCTATCAATCCTCGCCAGAAGAATGAAAGCAGGTGTGCTGCGAGGCGCTGCTGGGGTGTTTCGACTCCACCGGCCCATCGCCACGGCGGGTGTGCGTCACCCTGCCTATCGACCGCATAAGAATATTGACTCCGCAGAATTTCTAGCATGGTGTCAAAGGGTCGACAGAAGATGATGTATGAATACCAAGCGGCATCTCGCAGGAGTCCATGGTGCTGGGCCTGCGGAAATATGACACCGCGGGCACGTTCTGACCATGCCTTGTCCAGAAGCGCCAGCCATGGAAACCACTGGCCATAAACGGCACGGACTGATGTGGAAGAATCCTGGTCCGGGTCGAGGTGATCGTCAAGCACCCTGCGAACCTCAGGCATCACGTCGAATCCCAGCTCGGTCCCGGACCTACCGTGCTCAGACTCGATCGCCCGGCGGACCCAAAGAGCGTACGTTACGGTGGCGTGCATAGCGCGTCCGCGGGTCGTGTTGAGTGCCAAGGTAGCCGGGTCCATACTGGAGCCCCCGTAGCGCTCTTCGTATTCGGGCGTGGGATCGGTGTCGTGGGTGAGTCGTTCCACGACCTTCCATGCTTGCTGCCGGAACTCTAGCGGGATCGCCGAATCGGTCTGTCGGAATCCGCTTTCGAGGACCGCCGCTGCCTCCTTGCGAACCCACTCCCACCGCCCATAGTTGTCTTCGTCGTCCTCAGACACCTCTGCCGTGTCGTGTTGCGTGTCGATGATCAGGTCGAGCAGTGTTAGGAGTGGCGACCACATGATGGCTCGGCCTTGCTGTATTGCCTTGCCGAGCCCGATCAACATCCAATAGGCATAGACAGGTGGCAGGTCCGAGAATCGAGGGGCGAGCCGCGTTACCCGTTCCGGATCGTTTTCGGCCAACTCAGAAAGCGTACGAGCCAGACCTTCGCGCGATGGACCGAACCAGCCTGCCGTACCAGCGTAGGTTCGAAGTAACTCAAGCAGTTCACCGTCAGACCGGGAACCCAATTCTTCAGTCCCAATTGGGCTTTCAGGCCCCACCCATGCTGCTGTTACCTCATAGCTTGTAACGAACTCAGCATCACCAAGACGCTCCACAAGATTCTCGTACCGCAGAGCCCATCGCTCAGGCAAGCTGTCCCTAATCAGTCTCAATCTACGAATTTGCCAACGCCCAACGTATCTATCGACCTCCTGGACGGTGGGAGTCTCACCGTCCGCCCGCACGCGGCGGCCCAAGTATTCATCGAGGTCCGGCCCTTCCTCGATCCAATCCAACACCGTCTGTTGCTGCTGTCCATCGAGATGCCCAAACCCAATGCTGAGGAGCGCCCGATACTCTGGGCTGGGCTCGCCTTCGAAGAAGACCTCACGATCGAGCAGGATCCGAGCTAACGCCTCCATTTGGGACGACAGCGGGTTGCCCAATGCGAAGGCCGCGATTCGCCGGAAGATGCGTGTCTGGCCTTCGGCCAGAAGGTCAAGGAGACGAAGATCTGCGACCGCAGCGCGCTGCCGAACCGCTGCAGCGGTGTCACGCAACGCTGACGCCAGTGCGTGCCGGACATCACGATCGTGGTCCTCGTCCACTGCAAGTCGTGGGCGCCAAACCTGAGAGTAGTCTTCGGAGGGCTCGCCTTCGTGAGGATATGACAACTTGATCGCCGACTTCAGCAAACGCACTAGCAGACGAACCGTCTCCTCCGCGGCAGCCTCCCTGAGGGCCTGTGCCGTCTCACCGATCAACTCGCCATATTCCCAACTGGAGAAGCGGGGAGTCGCCCTTTCCAGATCCCCCGGCACACCGAGTCCGGACGTTGGTGGCCGGAGCCGGAACAGCTTCTCGGCGATCGCAAGCGCGACATCAACTTCGCCAGCGGCGGCGAGTGTTTGTATCAGCTTGGCAAGCTCATGTGGGAGCAGGAAGTAGAAGCGCATGTCTTCTCGAAGCCAGCTGAGTTCATGCTCCGCCCATCTGCGCGCAAGCGGTGGCGGCATAGAGGCGGCTGCTTCTGCGAAGTCGGCGTGTATCCGCTCGTTGTCGGTGCTCACTTCGAGCATCACCGCGAGCGCCTCCTCAGGCGCACTTGACGCCACACGGGCCAGGAACTGCGATGGCGGCCAAGCCGGAGCGCGCACACCGCCGTCCACAATCTCGGTGGGCGGCGGGTCATCAAACAACCCCCGCTGCTTTAGCGGCACGATCCATTCTGGTGAAGATAGGCGCTCAAAGAAGTACTCGTAGTTGGCGCGCCGCTTGCTGATCTCGGCAATTGCGCGCTCCACGAGATCGGAGTTAATTGCCACGGTCGGCCTCCTCAAGGATCGCATCGACTGCATCGAAGTCAGCGAACGTGCGTGGGCGCAACCGATCAAGGACAAACCGCTCGAAAGCGTCCAGGTAAGCGAAGTATTCTCCCGCCTGAACCTCGAGCCGGTAGTGACACACCCCGATGAAGTAATCACGCGTGTCATCCCACTGCGCCACGACGAGTACCTCGAGTCTGGGCGGCAACCTCCGCCCGGAGGCATCCAGTCGGCGCACGGTTTCGGTCAATTCTTCGCGACGACGCGGGCGATGCTGCTTCTTCCACACGAAGAACTCATGAATAGACTTGAGCGCCCGAGACAGTGGCTGATCGATTTGGCCCGACCAGCCACCGTCGGAATAGCAGTCGCTTCGACGGACAGCGTTCTCCCACGCCTGTTCGGGCCTTTGCAGCCGATCACCGAGCCGTTCAGCAAGGGCATCCCCGCCAAGTCCCAAACTTGCCGGAAGGCGATTGATCAATTCTCGCAGCGTGTGCGCAGCTTGCGAGAAACGCTCACCGTTAAACGGTTGCTGCAACACCGCGAGGGCGCCCAAATACATCTCACCGAGCCGTTGATCGATCTCCCGAAACGCCTCAAGGAGAGCTCGCTGTTGGCCGACAAGCTGCAGGCCGGCTGGCACAAGTCCCTGCGGACTCGGTTGGGAGTCGGCTAACTCCTCGCCACCTATCACCTCCGAACCCCCAGTCGCTCCGTGCCAACATCACGCCACCAAGATACCTCCCAGCCCATGACCGCCACGGCAGGGCTGGCCACCCCGATCACGCGCACCAACGCGATCGCCGTGTTGATCAGACCCAACGGCGCAAAGCCAGCGATCACCTGTACGTTTGGATTAGCCACACCAACACCGAGAAGATCACGCGGCGCGGCGCACGACCCTCCCCTCACAATTGGTTGGTGAAACGGCAGGGTTCTTGTCGGGCGAAGCTGTTGCTGCATAGCCGTTTGAGGCGGCGCATCGTCCGTCGTCGGCCTTCTGACCCGAGTGTCCAAGTTGGGCCTTGTCCCTGACACGAAGCGCGTGACCGACCTGTTGGGGCAAGCCTTGCGTGCGCGACACGGTCACTTGGTCGTCGGTGAGAGATCCGCCAGCGTGACGGGTTGTTCGACTGTCGACTAATCTCAAATTGCATCGTGACTTGCGGGCGGCCTCGTTGCCGCCCGCAAGTCAGCTATTACCAGCGGCGAAAGAGTTCCGCCAATGCCTTGATGATGCGTGCACGCTCCGAAGGCGGAGTGTCCCGAAGCGAGACGATCAGCGCCGCGAGCATTGCCGTGACGTTAAAGCCGACAAGCACGGCGACCACCCATGGGGTGGCGGAGGGAAGGTGAGTCGGAAGCACCGATCTGTCCTTTACGGGTCTGACGTCCAGGTCCCGGGGCCTTATCACCGGGGGGAGGCAGAAGACAGAAATTCAAGATTTGAAATGTCCGCATGCCATGTGTCAGTTAAAGACTTCAAAATATGTAAAGAACAGAACTAAGACAGATGTCGATTTAAGTGACTAATATTCGCTACATCGTTTCAACGAAGCCTACCGCTTGGGACCGTCCACACACAAATTGGTCTTGCCACGCGGCGCCGCCAGCATGAGTCGTCCATAAGAATCCAGGGTTCCGAGGTGAGACAGATGCTTGATTGGACGCGGGAGGTTCGTCCCTGCGCCGCTGTCAGGGGATGCGTTCGTGGGTTCCGTATCCACCTCCGGCCCGTCAATCAGCTCAAGATCCTTTCTGCCTGTTATCGATTCGTGACTACCGTCCGCAGCTAGACAGCACGTGGGCTGGACAGACTTCGTGAGGTTTTTCGTGAGGTTTATGGAGGCGTAGCGTGAACGACAAGGAGTTGCTGGACCTGCTCGCGGATGACGCACCCTTGCTTCCGCCGGACTATCCAATTGCGACACTCAGACGGGCGCGGCGCGTGCGACGGGGGCGCGCCCTGGCGATCGGCGGCGGCACGGTGGGGGTGGTCGCGTCGCTGCTTCTTGCACAGATTGTGCTGCGCCCCATTGGTGGGCCTTGGCTGCCGTCCGCTCACGCGGGCAACACCTTCACAGGTGTGGTCTACTTCTACGAGGCCACCGACGAGCAAAGGGCGGCGGTGGAATTCACCTTGGAGCAGACACCGGGTATCTCGAAGATCGTGTTCGTGACGCGCGAGGAGGCGTACGAACGGTTCACGGAGCAGTTCAAGGACCATCCGGACCTCGTGATTTCGGTCAGCCCCAAAGAGATACCTGAGTCGTACGAGTTTGTGACATCGGTCAGGATGGATCGGCACGCATTGCTCTACCAGTTGCGGGCCTTGCCGGGCGTGGGCTTCGTGGCCAGCCCCAACCCGCGGTTGGTCGCGCAGCTTGTCGAAACATTGCCCAATCGGGCGACGGAGATGGGATTGCCCGAAGCACAGGTGTTCAGCGAGCAACTCATTCTGCTGGCCCGAGCCCATCATCAAGCCCATCATCAAGCCCATCATCAAGCCCATCATCAAGCCCATCGTCAAGCCCTGCCGAGGACCGTTTACATCGTCGACAACTTCTGCCCGTCCAGCCTGGCGAGCACTGAGTCCTGCGTCCCGCAGCAGCGCTTCTCCGCGGCCTTGCGATCCAACCTGCAGACCCTGGTCGGCAAGTATGCCTCCGTCGAGTTCATAGCGCGCCTGGACCAGGTGAATCCCTTGGCCTCGGACGAGGTCATCGTGACCCTCAGCCCATTGCCCGCTCATTACAGCCGTGATGCCACGCTGCGGCTGGAGATGCGCACCGCCGAGCACACCGAGGTCGCCGAGTTCACAGTCTCCTGGAACGGTTGGCGCTGGATCGTCGGGCCATGGGTAGGTGGCTCAGTCAGCTGATCCCAGCCGCGAATTGTAGAGGGTTGGACAAAAGCGAAGCAGCGAAGGAAGATCGCGTCGCGCAGCGCCGGCGGCGTCGAGCCGTCCGCTCACCGTTCCGTTGTGGACACTGGGTACGCGTTCAACCGTCTGCTCGCCGTCTTCGGACGGACCGGTGGCGGCCGTCCATGGGTGTCGGCAACCGAGCCTGTCGACTGGCACAATCGCCGAGGTGAAGCTCCGGTTCGGAGACGTTGTGGTCGACGCGGCGCCGGCGCGCGCTCCCGACTTCACACGGCTGCACCGCGAGCAGTTCAGCCGGATGCGGTTCGCAGACGGGCGGCTGCTTTTCGCCGACCCGCGGTGGTTGTGCCGGTACCTGGGCAAGGGAGAGGAGAAGGCGGCATTTTGCGTATGCGACCACAACCGGCGGGTGTTCGTGTTGGAGGTTATCGATGAGGGTGGGTACCTCAATGGCCGTTTCGTGGGTGGCACCTACTTCTTGACCGTGCGCGCGGCGGCCCTTGCCGAGGCGTGGTTCGCCTCACTCAAACGTGAGCTGCCATACGGATGTCGTTGGGCCACAAGCGAACGAGCCCGCCTGGACATCTCCAGGCAGGTGGGTGGCTGCTGGTCTAGTTTGGTGAGGTGGGCGCGGATGCTGGGAATGCTGGCCTCGATGTCTTCGGTGTGGTCGGTGCCGAGGCTGGTGAGGATGTTCAGGGCGTGTTGCCAGTGCCGGCGGGCTTGGTCGTGGTGGTTGAGGGCGTGGTGGGCGTGGGCGAGTCCGTCGTGGGCGCGGGCTTGATCTGTGGGTTGGCTGAGGTCGGTGGCGAGTTGTAGTGCCTGCTGATGGTGGGTTAGTGCGAGGTCGGGGTGGCCGGTGGCGTGATGTGCGGCCCATGCCTTGTAGGGCTTCGTATTGCCAGTTGCTGGTGCCAAGCTCGTGGGCGACGTCGAGTGTCTGTTGGTAGTAGCTGGCGGCTTCGCCGTGGCGGCCTTGTAGGGGCTCATTACTCCGGTGTGGCGTTGACCAGCGGCGACGTGGTGGGTGGGGCTGGGGCAGGATGATGCACTGTGTCGCCTCGCTTGCTGTATCTGATCTTCTGCCGGGTGCTCGATTGGCTGATGCTGCTCACACGAACCACCGCCGCCAAGAACGCTGAGATCCTCGTCCTGCGCCACGAGGTCGCGGTCCTGCGGCGACAGAATCCGAAGCCGCGCTTGTCTTGGCCAGACCGTGCCGTCCTCGCAGCGTTGATCCGGCTGCTGCCCAAGCAGTTACACGCCTGGCGGCTGGTGACCCCGGCGACGGTACTGACCTGGCATCGGCGGCTGGTCGCCCGGAAGTGGACCTACCCCAACCGCAGTGGCCGACCCCGCCTGAACGGCGACCTCGCCGACCTGATCGCACGGCTGGCCGTCGAGAACCCGTCCTGGGGCTACGTGCGGATCCAGGGCGAGTTGCGCAAGCTTGGGCATCATGTCAGCCGCGCCACGATCCAGCGGCTGCTGCGCCGTCGGCACATTCCCACCCGCCCCGCAGCGTGAGCAGTCCACCTGGCGGCAGCTCCTGCGCACCCAGGCCGACACGATGCTGGCCTGCGACTTCCTGCACATCGACTGCGCTGCCACACTCAGACGGGTGTACGTGTTCTTCGTGATCGAGGTCGGCAGCCGCAACGTCCACGTCCTGGGTACGACCACCAACCCCGACGGCGCCTGGACCGCGCAGGCTGCCCGCAACTTCCTGATGGACCTCGACGAGCACGCGGACCGGTTCAGGTTCCTCATCCGTGACCGCGGCGGCCAGTTCACCAGCATATTCGACGCGGTCTTCGCCGGCGTCGGCATCGACGTGGTCAAGACACCGCCGCGGTGTCCGCGGGCCAACGCGCACGCCGAGCGGTGGGTCAGGACACTACGCGGCGAGCTCACCGACCGGATGCTCATCTTCGGGCAGCGACATCTTCGCCATGTCCTGATCGAGTACGTGAAGCACTACAACGAAAGTCGGCCGCACCGGGCCCTGGATCTGTCACCGCCACGCCCACCGGCCACTGTCATCGACCTCGACGAGCAGCGCCGGATACGCCGAAGACCGATCCTCGGCGGGCTGATCAACGAGTACGAACGAGCCGCGTAGATCATCAAAAAGCCGCAAGTCACCGCAGGTACGGGGTATTGAGCCCCTACAGGATCGCTCCGGCGTTCTTGATCGCCAACCCGATAGTGGCCATGATCCATGAGCAGGTGTAGGCGAAGGCGAGCGCGATGCCTAGGGCTGCCAGCAGGTGCCAGATGTTGGTTTGCCAACGGAATCCGAGCGCGATGCCGACGCCGAGTTGCAGGGTGGTGGCCAAGTTCTTCCGCGCGCTGGGCGACCCGACCCGGCTGCGGCTGCTGGAGTTCCTGCTGCACGACGAACACACCGTCACCGGATGTGTTGCCCATGTGGGTTTGGCCCAGTCCGGCGTGTCCACCCACCTGTCCAGCCTGGCCGACTGTGGATAGCTGCAAGCCCGCCGCGGCGGCCGTTACACCTCCTACAAGATCATCGACCATGTGTGGCCGAGCTGGTACTGCTGGCGCATACCTTGGCCGCCGGTAACCACGCCGCCTTGTGTGCCTGCCACCGCATCCCGCAGCGATAGCGGGCCGATACCGTACCGCGCCAGGGGATTCCGCCATCATCCGCGCCACAGACCGGCCTGGGCCCGATCCCAGCTCATCTTTCAATGCCGATGATCGCTAATGGACGATGGTGACGGTGCCAGTGGTGCCGTCCACGATGACCAGCTGGCCGTCTTTGAGGCGCTGGGTGGCGTCGCCGGTGCCGACTACGGCGGGGATGCCGTATTCGCGGGCGACCAGGGAGGCGTGCGCGGCCAGGGTGCCGCCGTCGGTGACCACGGCGGCGGCGTGGGCGAACAGTGGCGTCCATGCCGGTGCGGTGGCTTTGGCGACCAGCACCTCGCCGTCGGCGAACGTGGCGAACTCGTTTGGCCCGTGCACGACGCGCACCGGGCCGCTAGCACGTCCGGCCGAGGCGGGGTGCCCGATGATGGCGTCCGCGGCGGTCTCGGCGTTGCCGCGCGCCTGTTGGACCGCGCGTTCGATGACGTCGCCGATCAGCCGTGGCGGGCGGCCGAGGGTCAGCGGGGCGGCCAGGCGCCGCTGCCGCTGCCACAACGCTTGGCGTTCAACGATTTCCGCGACGGGCTGTCGATCCCTGGCGAGCACGGCGGTGACCTCCTCGCGGGTACAGAAGAACACGTCGTCCCGACGGGTGGTCGCCCCGAGATCGGTCAGGTATTGCCCGAGCCTGTTGGCGCAGGTACGCAGGACGGGCCAGGCGAGGGTGAGTTGCTGTGCCTGTTGTTCGCGGGTGACCGCGTACCGCTGGTTGACCTCGACCAACCGGTCGAACTCCACACGCAGCCGCGATTTGCGGGCGAGTGCGGTACGGCAGCGCTGCTCGGCGGCAGCCCGCTGCCCGGCAAGTTCGGCCTGCCGACCGCTCACCGGCAGCGAGGTCACCGGAGCGGGCAGGTCGGCGGCAACCGGGTGATACCAGTCGAGGCTGTGTACCGCGTGCGGGCTGAAGATGGGTTGCGCCCCAGGCAGTCCGCGCAGCAACACCTGTGCCCCGCCTTGGCTTTCCGGCAGTACCCGGGCCAAGTGGTTGCGGATGAAGCGGGTCAGCGCGGCCTCCATCTTCCATGCCGATCCGCCCACGATCGCCAGATACCACAAAGCGATCCCCGCCTCCCGGCCCAGTTTGTCCACGAGTTGGGCAAGCCGTTGCGGTGACGCGGTTTCGGCCTCGACCGCCGCATCGGCGACCAGTTGCCGGTAGCGGACATCGTTCACCTGACGCCACTGCTGTTCCAGCTCCGCCAGTGCCGCGTGGTCGGCGGCTGCCGGGTTACGGCCCACCCGATACAGCGCATTGAACAAGACCTTCACCGCGTGCGCACGGCCCTGCCACAACACCCGCGCCAGCAGCCGGGCGGACGGGATAGGTGTGGCGTTGTAGTACCAGCCGTTGACCAACGCCCACCGAAACGGCACCGTCACGCCGACGGTGGCCCGCATGCCCTCGAGGAACCCGTCCTCCAGCGCCGGCAAGAGCCAGGTGCCAAACAGCGGGGTGACCGCCTCGGGCAGCCATTCACCGAGCCGAAAGTTACGCATCCACAACCCCGGTCCCGGCGGCGCCCACGACACCGGCTCGGGTACCGCCGTCATCGGCCTGGCCTGCAGCAGCCACAGTTTCCCGGCGTGATCGATGGCCCACTCGATGTCTTGCGGGACGCCGCCATAGTGGGCGGCCACCCGCAGGGCAAGCTTCGCCACCGCCTGCGCCAGGCCGTGCGAGAGCACAGTCCCTTCCGCGCCACGGCGAGTCATCACCACGTCCCCGCCGCTGACGGTCCATTCCTCGCCAACGGTTTCACCGGATACAAGCGGCTCACCCAGCCCTGCCACGGCGGTCAGCACGGTCTGGGTACGGTCGCCGGTCACCGGGTGCGCGGTGAACGCCACCCCGGCTGCGACCGGGTCGACCATCGGCTGGATGAGGACGGCCATCGCCGCCGACCCGCCAGGCTGACCGTGCCGGCCGTGATAGGCGGTCACCCGCTCGGAGGTCGCCGCGGCAAAGGCCCGGCGTACGGCGTCGGCCAGCCCGGCAGCGGGCACGTTCAGAAACGTCTCGTACAACCCGGCGTAGGAGGCATGCGGAAGGTCCTCGGCGGTGCCGGAGGAGCGCACCGCGAACCGGTCACCGCCCAGACAAGCCGTCGCAGCCCGCACACGAATGTCCATATCGGAGTCCTCCAGCGCGGCGGATGTGACGACCGCCCCCGGCGGCACCGCGAATCCAGCCGCCGACAGCTCGGCCAGTACCGCGGCCTTACCTCCAGCCACCTTCCGATCGGTCGCTTCGGCCAATGTCATGATCGCCAGCGCGGAGTTCATCTTCCACCCCCATATGTAGTATCGCAAAGTATTGTGACGCTACACTAGAGCTGTCGAACACGAAATAGGAGGGAGGAGCCCGTGCTGCCGATGCGACCTGAGCTGCTCAAAGGGCATCTCGACACGCTGCTTCTGGCCGTGCTGGAGGACGGGCCTCAGCACGGCTATGCGGTCATCGAGACCCTGCGCGCCGGCAGTAGCGGCGCGCTCGACCTGCCCACCGGCACGGTCTATCCGGCCCTGCATCGGCTTGAACGCGCCGGGCTGATCGCCAGCGACTGGGAGACCGTCGGCGGGCGCCGCCGCCGTGCCTACCGCCTGACCACCTCCGGCCAGGCCGCGCTCGACGACCAACGTGCCGTCTGGGAGCAGTTCTCCGCTGCTGTCACCGCGATCCTGGGCAGGCGAGCATGGCCCGCCACCACCTGAGCGCCCAGCCCGACCAGGCACAGGTGGATGCCTACCTGTCGGCGCTGGCCGGCTGGCTGCACGGCCCGCGGCGGCGCCGGGCGCGGATCCTGGCCGAGCTGAAGGACGGCCTCACACACGCCATCGACGGCCACGTTTCCCACGGGCGCAGCCAGCCGGAAGCCACCAGTGCGGCCATCGCCGAATTCGGAGCACCGCAGGTGGTCGCCCAGGCGTTCGCCGGGGAACTGACCGCCGCACATGCGCGTAAAACCATCGCCGCCTACGTCGCCACCGGCCCGCTGGTGGGCATCTGGTGGCTTCTGCTCTTGCGGCCGTACCCATGGCACGGTGGCCTGATCGCATTGCTGGCCGCGATCCCGGTGATCCCGATGATCGCCATCATCATGGCGATGGCCGTCGGAACCCTGGCCACCACAGGGTCGCTGATGCGTTGGCTGCCCGAGACCCACCCACGGCGGGCTCTGACCCTCACAATGACCATCGCCGCGCTGGCGCTCGCCGCGGACGTCACGGTGGTCGCCCTCTATATACGGTCTGACATTCCTATGCAGACACTGGCGGCAGTTGCCTGCACCGCGAGCCTGATCCGCATCGTGGGCGGCGCCTTGACCCTCCGCCGCACCACGACGATGCGCCGCTGGCTGGACCAGACGACCTCATCGTCACCACGGGAGGACCGCGATGCTCGCCGGTGACATTCTCGGTCTGCCGATCCCGGACGCCGGACCGATTTTTCTGACCGCGTTGCTCGTCCACGTCGCCTGCGGCCTGACCGCCGTCATCTCCGGTGCGCTGGCCGCCACCGCCAAAAAGCAGCCCGGGCGCCACCCTCGCGCCGGGAGGGTCTACCTGTGGGTGCTGGGAGGCATCTTCCTCACCGCCACCGTCATGGCCGCCATCCGGTGGCGCGAAGACGCCCACCTGTTCGCGATCGCCGTCGTCGCCTTCGGCCTGGGCCTCTATGGGTATCGCGCCCGGCGACGCCACCGCCCCGGGTGGCCGGTCCACCATGGCATCGGCATGGGCGGTTCCTACATCGCCCTACTCACCGGGTTCTACGTCGACAACGGGCCGTTCCTACCCCTGTGGGACCAGCTACCACATTGGGCGTACTGGGTATTGCCCACGCTTGTCGGCGCACCCCTCATATGGTTGGCCCTGCGCAGGTTTGCGCAACGGCCCCACACCCAGATCCAGACGGTCAGCTAAGCCGCCGAGAATCGTATGACGACGCGTATCAACGGCGTCAAGGCGCACAGCCGCGGAGCGGATCAACCAAGCTCGCGACCCTCGTCCTATCTGGACTATCGCAACCCCCAGTCCAGCTCGTTCATTTTGGACACATACGAGAAGGATTACTGACCCACACCACGGGGTGCGTACATGATCACAGCGACGCCGATGAGGCAGATGGCGGCGCCGATGATGTCCCAGCGATCGGGCCGGAACTTGTCCACCACCACGCCCCAGGCCAGGGAGCCTGCGACGAACACCCCGCCGTAGGCGGCCAGGATGCGTCCAAATAACGGCGCCCGGCTGCAAAGTCGCGACAAACCCATACGCGCCAAGGGCTATGACCCCTGCGGCGATTCACCACAGTCCTTTGTGCTCGCGCCAGCCCTGCCAGATCAGCCAACGCCCCGCCGATCTCGGCGACGGCTGCCAGCAGGAATAGCAGGATCGAACGCGCGATGCTCACCGGGTCGACATCGGCACCAGTGATCTTGAGTTGAACTTGCCGCAGGTGAGGTGCTGGGGCGGATCGGCGTCGGCTGCCCGACCAGGGACAGCGATGCGCAAACGCAGCCGGAGGCCCGATCTTGTGTCACCGTTCGCA
>Ga0075418_10001592_pt1 | contig 25789 bp, 20 predicted proteins | sample SoiMetdeltSBSDD2_FD_81776 | JGI IMG/M metagenome (GOLD analysis project Ga0075418, IMG submission 81776) | Bulk soil microbial communities from a Populus tree surrounding site in Tennessee, USA - Soil MetaG P. deltoides SBSDD2 | ecosystem: Environmental > Terrestrial > Soil > Tree plantation...
ATTACAAGCCGCGCGAATGTGCTCGATTTGTGGAAACGGATCCCCGAATGGCTGTCAGAAACGATGCCTTCGCGAAAGTAGTGTCCGTCATCGCCACACCAATCTTGCACACGCGCGGGAGCGTAGGGACCGATTCTCGGAAGTCGCCTAGTTTCTTACTGATTCACCCGCTGTAGGTTCTCTGTCTCTTGAACCGATGATCAGTTCTCCACCGTCGACCCTCGCCTCGGCTGCGACTACACTTGCAACCATATGCCAGACAGAATTCTTGATATCGATCTCGATGCGTTTGTTTGGCCTATCGCCTATTGGCCACGTGGCGGGCGGTTGAACCCAGAGGGTTATACGTCGTGGTCGCCCGAGCAAGTGGAGCGGTTCCTAGCCGAGCAATGCGCCCTCAAGCAGAGCGCCCCATTACCTGGTCGCCGCGTCCAAGATCATGATGAGGCATTCGATACGTGGTTGGAATGGCTTGAGCAGGGAATTCTAACCGCACCGTTCGAGGTGATTCATGTCGACGCACACGCTGACTTAGGACTGGGCGATTCAAGTTGGGTGTATCTAATGACTGAGCTTCTGGCTGAGCCGCTCGAAAACCGTGTGATCCCGCGTCGTGGCCCTTCAGGATTGAACGCAGGTAGCTATCTCGCGTTCGCCGTCGCGGCGCAATGGCTGGCCTCTCTCACTTATGTTTACCCACCATCGCCGAAGATTGAGCCCACCACCGACGTCACTCCGGCTACACCGATACAATTGCAAATCGTCCAAGAGGACGGATCCATAGATGTTCAGGAACTTAGATTGTCGTTTTCCAACGGCAGCGAAGAGTTGAATGAACCAGGTGATCTGCACCCATACCTCTTCCAGGACTTCGATTCCCGATCTGGCATGTTGCAGCTGAAGTATTATGCGAACCTTCCGCAGGACCCGCGACTGGCGCGGCCTGATCGCTTAGAACCCCCAGTGCCGTTCACGGCCATTCCGATCGACCAGTTCGCAGGTCGTCATTTCACTCACATTATTCTGGCAGAATCTCCCGACTTCACACCTGCCACCGCTGATGCGTTGCTTCCGGCCATCGAGACATTCTTCAGGCCGCGATAAGGGACTGACAGGCGGACCTCCAACGTGTCTGATTGCTGCGAGGACTCGCCAGTAGGTCCAACAGCTCCGAGCAGCCGACAGCGCACTCATCCGAGATGAACAACGTGATCCTCGGCCATGCAGACCACTGATCAGCGTTCTGCGGTTAAGAACTCATAAACGCCGCAATGTGTCGGAAGGGATAGTTTGCGCTTGGAGACTGATCGTTGCTACCGATCAATCAGCAGGCTACGCGGGAAGGACAATTGGTTCAGACACGGTCGAACGAAACCACTAGCGCCGACGCGCCGGCGGAAATCGACGCATCGCCACGACAAGCTCCTTCTTGTTTCCGCCTTCAAGAAGCGTTGATCGCTTCCCCCGAACAGTCTGATCGAAGAACGCGAGTGTATAGCTCCGAATGATTGCCAGCGTTGCCGCGCGCTTCTCGGCATCTGAACTGTTTCGAGCGCCGAGAAGCGGCAAGTCACTGAAGTCCATGTGAGAGGTCTCCGCAGTCCGAAGCCTGACCAGATAGCTTCCACCGCCGGTTCGCTCGAATGCGACATCCCGCGCGGCGATGAGCCTCGCATAGAGTTGTTCAAACTGCTGGCGCGTGATTTTCATTTCAGCGATGTCTTCGTCTGGAACGGCAACACGCTCGGCATCCCTGGTGATGTACATGAAAGGTTGGTCCATGCCCCATCCGCGCGCATCGAGTCGGAATGGCTTCATCGCTTCGGCGCCATCTTGATTGAGACATGCGCGCAGGCGCCGATCGAGCTGACACGCTCGGGCGGCCGCCATTCCTCCGAACGAATGCCCGAATGCCCCGATTCTCGCGAGATCGAGATGCTGGACAAATGGTGGAGACGCGCGCCCCTGGCTTAAGCGAACCAGTTCGTCGATAACGAATCGGATATCTCCCGCGTGCCACTCCAGCTGATTGAGATTGTTTTCGCCCTCAAATGAGGGAATTGTCGGCCAGCGTTTGCTGTCGTGGATCACGGTGCGACCGTCGGGAAACACACTCACGATGCCGTCGTATGTATGCGTGATCGCGACGACGATGTAGCCCTGACTTGCGAGATCCTCGAGTTGTGCCGAGTACTGTTCTTTGGCCATCCCGCCTCCAGGCGAGAAGACGATGACCGGGCAACTGCGCAGTGAACGCACGAAGGGGGCACCAAGTCGCGCGTGCGTTTCAATGCGTCCCTCGCGAACGACATCGGTCGCGCCTGAGAATTGTCGCCGAAACCCCGCGGCGCCAAGCGCCTGTTCGAACGTCGCCGCGTCAATGTACGGGGCTATGGGTTCACTGGAGGACTCTGCCGGATACCACACATCTACCATGAGCTCGCGATTGGTTGGCGGTGAGGGAAGAGGTTCGAGGCGCGTCTGGTCAGTCAGATGGAGAGTGACTCGGCCCACGTTGAACGGACCAGTCAGAGCCGGAAGCGTAATTGCGACGAGAAGAGCTGTGGACAGCATGTTTTATACAACGCAACTGTTCGCCAAAGGTTAACTTCGATGACTCACGGCTGACGGCATCGACTCCGCTCGAGGTCATGGAGAGGCGAGCGTGCGAAAATGACCGGCCGTACGTGAGTACTTATGAAACGCTGCAGTCTTTCTAGAGGTGTAATCAGAGATCTAAACCGACCCTGGCTCTAGGAAGCCAGCGGCCGCTCATAGAAACGCAATCGACGGAGCACTCGATTGCAACGGCGATTTGGCCATGGTGGTGCAACGATGGCGCCGATACGGCAGCGGGCTGCTGTAGACTTTCCGGACCTATGCAGAAATGGGCTGCGCTCCTGCGCGAATGGCAAAGGAGAGGACGGACTGGGCTCACACCTCCTTTTCTGGTCGGAGCGCTTCACTCCTCGGCAGAACAGCTTGATTCGAAAAGTGGCCTGAGCTCACTGCGGTCGATGCTCGCGTCGATGTATGACGACGATCCCGGCTTGGGTGTAACCGATAGGCGAGTTGTCTGCTTTCAGCATTGCACGACCATTCATCAACCGGTCGCCACGCTGTGGCTTCGAAACCTTTCCGCTGACCCGGTGATTGGCCGAGAGCCCTCTCCGCAGCGTCTATTCACATCGCTCCATTTCGCCGGTGGGCACAAACCGACTTTCGAGTGGCTGGTTTCGGAACTGTGGAGTCGTTTTCAAAGTGAAATCTGCGAACACCGGTTCTCGCTTGATTCGAAAACCGGTATTTTTCGACCGTTTGATGACGTCGATAAGCGGTTCATTTGTGAGGCGACCGTGAATCCCTAACTCCCGCGCGGAAAGGCGCGTCAATGCTCGGAGCGTCCTGTACAAAACGGGATCGAGAGAAGGGGGAAGCGACTAATTCGTGGCAACGATCCTCGGTCTCTTAAACCAAAAGATCACAGGCCTATGGTGCGCCACATTATTCGGATAACTCTGGTTCTCCGCCTGCCTTTTGCGCCGCGGTCTCGTAGCCGATCTGCCAAAAGTACATGTCCGTAAGCTTCATAAGAGGATAGTACATTCCGCCAGCGGCCTCGACTCTGACTTGCTCGCTCCTCAGCTCGGCGCGGCAGTCGGTGCAGAATTGAAGAATCCTCTCTACAAACCGACTGTTGAGGTATGAGTAGCGATGGCCCGACTGCTTGAAGCCATCGATAAAGAATCGGTCGCAAGCGGGTAAACATCCAAGGGTGCCGAGGATCACTTTCGTCGCGAGCGTGTCCGTTGCAGCCCCAAACGGTGCGTACGACTGCTTAACGGCAGCAACCACGTCGAGGATCGGTTCAACTAGCCGCGTGTCCGATTCTTCGGCGCCGATCTCTCTTTCCCATAGCTCGGAGAACTGAGGCGACGCGATTTGCTCGACGACGCCAATATGGACCGTATAGGCGCGCCTCAGGAGGAAGCTGGATCCCCGATACATTCCCCAGCTGGCGAGGTAGAAGCCGAGGTGGAGTGCGGCTGCATCCTTCTCCGCGAGGATGGCCTCTCGCGTCCTAGACCTGAAGAATCGGTAGCAATGCTCCCACGAGCGATATCGGTGATGCGGATCAGCTACCGCTAGGGTGTGAAAGGCTGTGATCCTCTGATGAAGGTCCTTTGTCGAGCACATCACTGGGATCCTACATCTCGGGGCCACGACGGTGCCCTATCGAGAGCAAAAAAGCAGGCGCAGGCTGGACGGCGCGATCCCGAAACTGATCCTCGGCATGCAGACCACCAGGGCATGCACACCACCAGCGATCGCGTGATCTTTGGCCGCCTAAAGGGCGATTGTTCCCGAAAAATTGTAACGCCTGGCGACTACTCTTTCGGCTGTTGCACCGGCAGGCTACCAGTAAAGGTCAGCTGGCAATTGGCGCTCCGAACACCGCGGATAATGTCGCTGAAATCGACCGATGAGGAAGCGACTATCCTCAGGACTCGAAGCCCCATGAGCGCGAAAATGCTGCTGTCCCTATAAACTTTAAGAGGGCTTTGCTCAAGAGAATGGAAGAAGAAGTGAGAGGCGCATACCGTGACCTAGAGCGCAGGATGAAAGTCCTCGCCGAATCGGACGGTCACGTCTACCTGCCCAACCCCGAACCGAGGACACGGGTCAACTACATCCTGATCTCTATGGAGCCATCTCTGGGGCATTGGGCTCGGTCGGTGGCCGAGGCTCGGGTGAGGGTCGCCTCGGGGTTCAGAAATTTCCTTTCCGATATCGAGCCGATGCTACTGCACTTTTCGGTGCGGCGCTTTCTGTGCGAGCAGGGTCAGCATTACCACATCACCGACTTCTCGAAAGGAGCGATGCTTGTCAAACAAGCGAGCGCCGCCAGAGGTGCCCGCTACGAACGGTGGTACGGGTTGCTGAAGGAGGAGATCGATCTGATCGCAGCACCTGGCGCCCGTGTCATTGCTGTAGGAAATGCTGTCGCTGAACATCTGACCCTGCGCGAATTCCCGAGAGAAATCACGACGGTGATTCACTACTCGCCGCTGGCGAGCCGGGCGCGTACGGCTCGACTGGTGGGGCACGAAGCTCGCTTTCGCAACTTTGCGAGTTCGCTATCATTGGAAGACGTTCTAAACACTGCTCGAGCGGTGCTCGAGGAATCGAAGGTGCCGCAGGACATCTACAATGAGGCCTTTAGCCGCCTGGCTCGAACACAGTTGACAGAGTCCCGGCGCAAGCTCGTCTACAGCTACAAGTTGGACTTTGAAGCCATCAAAGCAGCACCTCGTCGAAACGAAGCGGCGTTCTAACCTAGAGAAGTCAGAAAGTCCATCCCACACGCCTTAGCCAACGAGCTGAGGTGCGTGAGGCGCTGCGGCTGAAGACAGAATGTTAGCTCGCGATCTCGGCGCACCGGCATATCGGCGATCGAATCTCCCGCTTTTAGATGCCTTGACATCCTAGGCATTGTGACGTAGCGTCATACCTCGAATGGCTAGGCACGACAACCGAACCGCCGGTGACGCAGAACTCCTGCAAGGAACGCTCGACATGCTGATCCTGAAGGTCGCAGCTCTGCGGCCGATTCATGGGTACGCCATTGTCCAGCGGATTCAACAGATCTCGAAGGACGCGCTCCAAATCCGGCAGGGCTCTCTGTATCCTGCGCTGTATCGGCTGGAGAATCGAGGGTTACTCAGATCGGAGTGGAGGACCAATGACGGTGGGCGAGAAGCGAAATACTACAGTCTCACCAAAGCGGGCCGCCAGCGACTGGACGCAGAAACCGCCGGTTGGAACCGCCTGTGTGAGGCGATTGCGCTGGTGATGAAAACCGCAGAGTGAGGGTCTAGATGCCCTGGTATTCCCGCTTCACACGGCGGAATTGGGAACGGCGAATGGATGCCGAGCTGCGTTTTCATCTCGAGAGCCAGATCGCCGACTATGTGAATCAGGGCTTTAGTCCGGAAGAAGCGAAGCAGCGTGTTCACCGCGAGTTCGGTTCGGTCGATCTTGCGAAAGACGAGTGCCGCGATGAACGTCGTACGGAGTGGCTCGATCGGTTAGTCCGAGATGTCCGTTACGCCTTCCGCTCTCTGCGTAGGAGTCCGGGATTTTCCGCGACTGTCCTCTTTACCCTCGCGCTCGGGATCGGAGCGAATACCGCAATCTTTAGCGTCGTCTATGCAGTGCTTCTGAAACCGCTGCCGTACACCCAACCCGAGCAGATCTACAGCGTCGAGATCATCTTTCCCGAGCGGCGCGAGCAATTCCCGAGCATGCCTGTTGGGCTTCAGGTGTATCTCGAGTGGCGCAAGGCGGAGACGGCTTTCGCGGCCATGACTGCCTTAAGACCATGGGAATGCAACGTCACCGGTGACGGTGAGCCGGAGCGTCTTGGCGGCGCGCGAGTCTCGGCCAACTTTTTCGCGTTCTTGGGTGGTGGGATCGCGCGCGGCCGGGGTTTTTCTCCCGAAGAAGAACAGACGGGCCACGAAAATGTCGTCGTGATCAGCGACCACTTATGGCGCCGGCGATATGCGTCTGACTCGGCTCTCGTGGGCAAGAAGATCGACATCAATGGCACGAGCCACGTGGTGGTCGGAATCGCTTCTGGCTCACTCTTAGTGCCTGCAGGAACGCAGCTCCATTCACTGATTCCCTTCGCCTCCCGTGTGGACATCTGGAAACCAATTGCTCCCACTGTCAATGAGCTCAAGAACGAGAGTTGGGATCATGGCCTGCTCGTTCGGCTTCGGCCCGGCGCAGATCTGGAGCATGGAGGCCGGCAACTGGCATCCCTCCTGCTCGCGCAGATTCGGGCACAGCTGCCCGGGATCAAGACTGAGCCGATTATCAAGCTCGTCCCCATCCGGGACATTTATGCGGGAAAGGTCCGACGGCCTCTATTACTCATACTGGCTGCCTCGGCGCTGCTGTTGCTCACGGCGTGCGTCAACATTGCCAGTCTGTTTCTCGCAAGAGTCGCCAGCCGGGCGCCCGAGTTCGCCACGCGGATTGCACTCGGCGCGGGACGCGCGCGGATCGTCAGTCAGACGCTCACCGAAACGGCGCTGCTTGCCTTGCTCGGTGGAGCGATCGGAGCCGTCTTTGCCAGATATTTCGCTGGCGTGCTGGCGTCCTACGGTCCTGGTGATGTCAGCGTTCTGGCCGATACGCGCCTGAATCTCCCGGTACTGTCATTCGCGATTAGTGCCAGCCTCCTCACAGGAATCGTGTGCGGAGTGTTCCCGGGCTGGCACGCCTATCGAAAAGATATTGCGGTAGGACTTCAAGAAGGCGCAAGGACGAGTCGTGGAGGCGGCCGAGCGGCACAAGTCCGGCACGTGTTGATGGGAGTGGAAATGGCGCTCGGAACCGTGCTCCTAGCCTGCGCTGGATTGCTGCTTCACAGCTTCATCAATGTGATGCACGCCGATCGCGGCTACGAAATCGAGCGTGTGCTCGCCGTCAACTTGTCGCTCTTCGGCCAACGCTATTCAAGCGGCGCGGGACGAGCGGCGTTTTATCGCGATCTCGCGGAGAACGTTCGAGGACTACCGGGCATCGTGGCCGCCGGGGCCATCAGCGATCTGCCTGCGGTCTCTGGTTCGTCGGGTGCGAGCCGCACGATCTTTCACGTCACCGACACGAACTTCCGAAGCCTGGTTCTATCGCGGCCTGTGGCCATGATTCGGAGTGTGACGGCCGGGTACTTTGCCGCGAGCGGCACCTCGTTGCGTGCAGGGCGGCTCTTCACCGCCGATGAGAGGATGCCGGTGGCCTTGCTCAGCGAGTCTCTAGCCCGAAGCATGTGGCCTGGCGAAAGCCCACAAGCAATCGTGGGTCGCTCCCTTCGCCAAGGCGATGTGACAGGAACGCCGATCACAGTTGCCGGCGTGGTGGGAGATGCTCACCCTGGCGCCGTTGATCGCGAGCCGCCGTTACTCATCTATCGTCCGCACGAGCAGTGGGCAAGCGGGCCAATGACGCTTGTTGTGAGAACCGCCCAGGATCCGGCGGCACTGGCTCCGGCTGTCCGCGCTGAGATTAAGGAGATGGATCCCAACCTTCCGATTCCGACTGTGCAGACGATGAGAGAGATCGTGTCCGAAACGGTCGCAGAACGGCGTTTTCAGATGATGCTGATTTCGCTGTTTGCGCTGCTCGCCTTACTCCTTGGCGCAGTCGGCCTCTACGGCGTGGTTAGCTACTCCGTCGCATGCCGTACGCGCGACATCGGGCTTCGCATGGCGCTCGGAGCGATGAGGAGCGATGTCATGGGCTGGGTCATTTCGAATGGCATGCGTCCGGTCCTTATCGGGCTGATCGTCGGGTTGGGTGCAGCCATCGCGATTGCCAGAGGCGCGCGGAGTGCGCTCTTCGGAATTGCTCCGGCCGATCCCTTGTCGCTCGGCGCGGTCGTGCTGGTTTTACTCCTCACCTCAGGTCTTGCGTGCTATCTCTCCGCTCGGCGCGCGGCTGCGTTGGACCCGATCAAAGCGCTTCGGCATGAATAGAGCGTGAGGTGACGATTCGTCAATAAAGTAGCGTTGGCGAGCCGCCAAAGAATCGAAGCGGCATCTCTGGTGGCCAACCAACGTGGCGAACTGCTCTAGGTGATGTCAACATGGGCCTAACCCAGCCGAGGATTTATGAATCGTTGGCAGTCTGCTCGTGCACGCGCCGTCTGCCGGCCGATTTGACTCCTGACCTTGCCGGTGTTCGTGAAAGATAAGCCACCAACTGCTCGCCGGCCGTAACCAATTCGCGCTCATTGACGATGTTGTAACGGTCGAACACGGCACGCGTTTTGTGACCGGTGAGCATCATTGCCACGCGTTCGGGAACGCCCGCACGGATCAAATTCCGCGCCGCCGTGCGCCGACAGTCATGGAGAAGGCGCTTCGGCAATTTCGCGGCCCTGAACGCGTCTGGCCACGCACGACGCCACCCTCGCACGGTGACGTGATCTCTGCGGAACACGAGTGGGCTCCCGTTCCGGCGTTTCTTCAGGCGTCGGTCCAGCACGTCACCCAGGATCTTTGATATTGGGAGGACACGGCCGACTTGGGTCTTCGATCGATCTGGGTTCAAGCGAATCACGCCGCCATGGCGATCGACCTCGTTCCAGGTGAGATCCAGAATCTCGTGTTTCCGCCAACCCGAGTAATAGGCGAAATCGAGCACGTCTTGATACGGCGCAGGCAAATGCTTTCGAACGCGAACGTACTCGTGATGTTCGAAAAAGCCCTGACGCGGCGGATTCTCGCGAAGACGCCCCGGGAAGGTGGGAACCGATGACAGCCAGCCCAGCTCAACGCCCACCCGACACATACGACTCAGTGCGGAGGTTTCTCGGTTGATTGTGGCAGTGGCTGCCCCTTCCTCGCGACGCGCCACCTGGTAGTCTCGGATTCGCTGCGGTGTGATCTCTTGCGGCAAACACTCGTCTTTGAAGAATCGCCGCAAATGCACCACGCGGCCACGTGCCGTACTGGGGCTACGAAACTCTCGGACGTCATAATCCTTCAGGTATGCACCGATCAGCTTACCTAGCGTGATAACCCTCCCGACCTCGGTTGACGCGATGTCTTCTCCAACTGGCATTGTTGACCTCCACACGCACATTCGCTCTGTGTCGCTCTGATTGGAAGGCCGATTGTCGGAGCGAACGTTTGGCGATGGTGGAGGTGACTATCGGCCCGTGGAACCAGTGATCGCTTCGATTCTCGGCCCGAAAGGCCGATGATCATGTGGCCCACAATCGGTCACGAAGATAGTGCTTCCATCTGGCCGGGAAACGAGCGTCCATGGTGACATGCCCAACGACAGTGAATTGCGACAGGCGCTCGACGAGATCGCGAATGCTCTTCAGCCGGCACTTTTGCTTTCGACGAAACTGCGACGTGAGTTAGGCGACAAAGCCGAGGACGCGGTTCGCCTTGAAGGGGCCTTGGATCGAGCCGCCCGTGCGTTGCGCAAGTTGCGGCCGCAAGAATGAAGGAACACCGACGTCACGAGCGCGATGACTTCCGATTGGCGATCATCGGTTCTAGAACCCGAGGATCGCCAGTTTCTCTAATGTAGGGAGAATTGTATGTGTGTTGTCAGTATCATCGCTGCGGTGATCGCGGTGTCGTGCCCGCAGAGCATGGCTGCTACGGAAGCCGCCCACATCCTCGCGAGTTCTCCCGGATTGTCAAATCGTACGAACGTCTTTCCCATACCAGACCATTCACGCGTCGTGTTTGGTCCGAACATGCCCGCATCGACGTCCAAGCCCATTACCCAGCGGCGATTAGACGGCACACCACTGTCACAGCCGCCGCAGGTCTATGGAATTCCGTATCCGTGGACGCCACTGACTTGGGCAATCCTGCACTCTGGCGGAACACGATCACGATAGCTGCAATGTGCCGCCGCTCGCTGCCTTCTTCGTCAGGTTTCTCGATGTGATGCTCGGCTTTGTAAGCGATCATCTCTGCAAGATCGATCCTCGGCCAAGTAAGCCGAGGATCGAAGATATCTCGCAGCCGGCATCGGCCTTAATAGGCTGACGATCGAACAACACCACCACCCAGGCCTCTACACTGCGGCGTTACCCGCGAGGAACGCGTTTGGTTGCTAGGTCTCGCAACCACCATTATCTGCAGCCTGGCGACGTGCGGTCTGAGCTAGCACGGCCGCGTTGAAGGCATCAAACCCGGTAACCCTGTGCGAGTCTCAGTTTGACCGTGCTGCCATACCGACCATGAACCGCCAACCGCCTCACTCTCGCGTCTGGCATGTTCCCGGCCTCGTAACTCGTTCGATGGAACTACCGGGGCCGTTGACCGGCCGCGAGGCGAGCCAGTACTGGCCGAGCCGTTCGGAATTAGTACGAATCCGTGATTGCGCGTCATCGATCGGCATGGGTGCGTTGAATCAGCGTTCCGATATCGAGGACCGTAATGCTATCCGGATCGTCCCCTTGCTCATCGAGCGCTTGGGCGGACCAGTGCACGCTCCTGCGCCGGCCAATGATTTCGAGGACGCCAATTGCGACCGCGAGCGCTGCTGCCATTTCGATCATTTGAGCGGGGTCCTGGATCGACGAAAGCGCAATACGCGCGGGCCAATAGGCGAATGCGAAGAGCCCGAGCACGTACAGCCACCAGAGGCTCTTCAGATTCGCATGTCCTGGTGGGTACGCTCGCGTAAACGGAACGAAGCTGACCGTCAAGGCCACGAGTTCGATCAGGAAGATGGCGACGGCGCACATGCAGAGCGTATGAATCGCCGCCATGCGCCCGCCGACGAGTGGAGTGAGGATGGCCGCCGCTACAATCGCCGTCGGCGGCACGACGAACGCGATCATTGATGCTCGTGTGGCGGACCAATACGCGGTTGTTGGATAGGGGCCATGTGCACGAAACGTCCATGAGCAGCGAAGTTCGCTTGGTACGTAAAACGACGCGCGAAGTCCGATCGTGAGGGAATACGCCAGAACCAGCGGTATCCACAGTGTCGCCGTGCGGGGACGCGTCAGCGACGCCAAATCGTGAGGCCCTCTCACAAATCCCGCGATCACAATCGCGCCGCCCAGCGCCGCGTTGATTGCAATCAGTTCCTGTTGTGCGCGGCAGCGCGCCAGCGTCCGCAGAATGAAGGCCGCGGTTGCTTCCGCAACCGGATCGCCCGGGGTCATCAATCGAGTTAACGCCCGGCCCACGCGCACGCCAGCGAATGTTCCGACCGAAGGTGACGGCGCGAGCGCAAGCTGGCTCTGACGCTTGAAGCCGGCAACGCACACAAGGACAGCTCCCGAGAGAGCAGCCGTCGTTCCCAGCACGGCTCGCCACGCGCGCGCCGCGAGTTCAGGCTGTCCCCCTCCGCGCACGCGCTCAAAGAGCGCGAGAAACCAGCCGGTCGGCAACCAGTCGGCACTTCCCGCTTCGAACAAGATCAATCTGGCCTGTCCGGGTCTGGCCGTGATGCCGAGGAACAACAACGTCAGCAGCGCGCCGACGAATAGAAATTGCAGGAGCGCGCCGAGGCGGGACGCAAGGTGAGGGCCCGCGACGAGCGTAATGGTGCCGCGAATCGTCACGATGGTGGCAAACGCGAAGACCGCGATGCCGATTGTTGCCGCGACGTACGCGGCGAGGTATCGAACAAATGCGATCGGCCCAAAAAAGGCGGCTGTCGACAGCGCGAACGACACCGTCGGCGTCAGGTTGATGGACCCGGAGACGGCTACGAGCAACGCGCCCAGCGCTGCGAGTTTGGCGCCGATGATCGAGGAACTAGGGACGGGCAACGGTCCGAGCACCATCGCATCGCGCCGATCGAAGCCGAGCGCATCCCATTCAAGGACGGCAATAAAGCTGACCGTCACCATCGAGTACGTAATAAGGGCCGCCGCGAGGGATGCGAGCACCGGCTCGAGCATGCCTGAGACATGAAGGTGTCGCTCCTGGAGCGCAACCTTGTCAAGCTCCTTTAGGCCACCCGACATCATCATCATGCCTGGCATGAGGAGGAAGGCGAGGACTCCACTCATCGCTTGACGAAGCCGCATGTCCGAGGTGACGACTTCGCTCGTAAAGAACTGCGCGAAGAAAGTGCGGCACAAGACGCCAAACGGCGAGCGCCACGCCGGCCACGCTGCACCGCGGGCAGCGAGGCGGTCCGCGATCGACGGCTTCGAGTCGCGGAGCTCGAACACGTTACGCCTTCATGGCTCGAATGAGCTCCAGTCGCCGGTCTTCCACATTCTCTTCCGCCGTGAGCGCCGCAAAGACCGCGTCGAGCGACGGAAGTCGAAGGGTGTTGCGAAGATTTGTCACCGAGTCGTGGCCGACGATCCGGCCGTCTTTGAGAATCACGACGCGCGAGCACACCTGCTCGACCACTTCGAGTACGTGGGAGCTAAATACCACGATCTTTCCGTCGTCGGCCAGGGCACGAATAAAACCTTTCAGCACTCGCGCAGCGCTCACGTCGAGACCAGAAAACGCCTCGTCCAGGATGACGATGCGAGGGTTGTGGAGCACGGCGGCGGCGATGAGGACTTTCTGCCGCATGCCCTTGGAGTACGACGAGAGCGTTTGATACCGATCGTCATAGATGCCGAGGAGCTTGAGGAAGCGCTCGATCTTGTCATCGAGCACTGCGTCAGGAATGCGCCGAAGGCGTCCGACCAACTGGAGGTATTCCGGACCAGTGAGATAGGAGTACAAATACGGCTCTTCCGGAACGTAGCCGATTGTCGACTTGTATGCTTGTAGATCAACGAACGTGTCGGTGCCGTCAAGGGAGACTGTTCCGCTTGTCGGCTGCAACAAACCCGTCAGGATTTTGACTGTCGTGCTTTTGCCAGACCCATTGGGACCGAGCAGTCCGAGAACCTCTCCGGGGCGGACAGCGAATGAGACATCCTGGATGCCCGTGAGCGCGCCGTATCGCTTGGTCAGGGACTGGACGTCGAGCATGCGAGCTGGATATCAAGCCGGATAACTGGGTTTACTCACTCATCTCGGAGGGCCACCACGGGATCGACCCGTGCGGCCCGGGCGGCCGGCACATAGCTCGCAGCGAGACCGACCGCGATCCAGATCAGTCCGGCAGCCACGTGCGTCGAGACGGGCGTCGGGCCAATATTCTCTTGCAGGGACGCTACGGAGCTGTTTAGAGCCACCGCGACGAGTTCGCCGATTGCCACACCGACCAGCACAATGGCGAGACTGTTACTCAGAACACCGCGAAAGACATTGCGGCGAGTGGCTCCCAGTGCCATGCGAAGGCCTATCTCACGCGTGCGCTGGCTGACGCGGTAGGCGACAGCCCCCGAAAGGCCGACTGCCGCGAGCACAAGTGCCAATGAACCCAGGACGATCAAGACACCTGCAACCCATCGAAGCTGACCGAAGGATCGTTCAACGTGCAGATCGAGCGGCTGCACCGCGTATACGCGGATCCCTGGTGCAAGGCCGACCAGCGTACGGCGTACCGTCTCGGTCAGCCCGGTCGGATCAGTTGTCGTGTGTAGGAGCACGGCCGTGAGTGCGCCCGCGTGGGGCGCCGCGAAGACGCGATAGACATGTGGTTGTGGCGGCTCGCCCACTGCCCGGATTGCGGAGTCGCGGACAACGCCGATGACAATCGCCGGCTGCGGGCCGTTACATCCGATCATGAGGCGCTCGCCGACAGCAGGTCGATCCGGCCAGAGCCGTCGTGCCAGACTCTCAGTCACCACGACCGAGGCCGCGGCGTCGGTCAGGTCACCGGCCGCGAACACACGTCCGGCGACGCGCTCGATGCCCAGCGTGTCAAAGTACGTCGCGTCCACGGCGCTGCTTGTCACCCGTATGGGTGACTCCAAGGATAGCGAGGTGCACTCGGACCCGGGGGGTATCAGCGGCAATGACGACGTAAGAGCCGCCGTGCGCACGCCAGGCAGGGCCCGCAACCGATCAAGTGCCCTCGCGTACACGTCGTAACGAGCGTTCGGCGGGAAGGGGGGAGACGGGAGAAAAGTATAGGCATACAGACGGCCCGCGACCTCAAACCCCGGATCCGTTGTGTACAGCCTGAGCAACGCCGCTATTAAGCTGCCGCTGATGAACAGCAGCACCAGGGACATCCCGACTTGGGCTACGAGTCCCACGGGCCGCCCTCGGGTGCCGGCACCTAGAATGCCGTGACCCATGCGAGGCATTCCGGAGGTACGCCACGCCGGCAACAGACCACAGAGCACGGTGGTAACAACGCAGATACCGGCGGCAAACACAAACGTACGCCAATCGAGCGACAGATCCAACTGGAGCGCGAACATACCGGCGGCGGCAGGCAGCGATCGTTGGAGCAGGCCACCAGTCCATAGAGCCAAGACGACTCCGCAAAGTGTCCCACCGACGGCGAACGCCAACGCCTCTGTCAAAAGCTGCCGGAGAAGCCTGGCTCGTGACGCACCAAGTGCCTGGCGGAGCGCAAACTCGCGCTGTCGAAGCGCACCGCGTGCCAATAGCAGATGGCCCACGTTCACGCAGGCAATAATCAGCACCACCGCAACGACAGCGGCCATCAGCGTCGTGAGCATGCGGACGAGACGTTGATTCCCAGCACTCGGGAGCGCCCGCACGACTTCGGCCGCAATCGGCGTCGAACGCTCGATGCGTGCAGTCGTTCCGCTACGGCGCGTTTGGCTGTCGAGCGCATTCAGCTCGGCGGCGGCCTGCGTCGCGGTCGCACCAGGACGGAGCCGCCCGAACCACGTCATCATCTGCGCGACTCGCCGCTCTTCCTCTTCGGTCATAGGGCGGAAGCGCGTCTCGATCGGCGCCCAGAAATCCGTCCGCAGCGGTGCGCGCACACCGATGAACTCCCGCGGTGCCACGCCTACGATCGTGTATACGTCCGTACCGGATCGGATCATTCGACCCAGGACGCGAGGGCTCCGAGCAAAATGCCGCTCCCAGACGGCGTCGCTGATCACCGCGGCTGGCTCGCGGTCGTCCAGGAACCAGCGCCCGAAGGAGACACCAACGCCGAGCACGTCGGCGTAGTTCGCCGTGACGAACTCGGCGGCGGCAAAGTGACTGTTGCCGTCGACGTCCAGGTCAGACTCCATGGAAAGGGTTGCCGAGATCGCACGGAGAGCCTGCGTCCCCGACCTGATTTCGCGAAACACAGGGAGTGAAAGCCCGGCTTCTTGGCCTCGGCTGATCCGGATCAGTCGGTCCGGCTCGACAACCGGCAATGGCCGTAGCAGCAGCGCGTTGACGATCGCGAATATTGTCGTGTTCGCACCGATGCCGAGCGCCAGCGTCAAGACGGCGATCATCGTGAATCCAAGGTTCCGACGGACCATTTGCAACGCGTATCGAACGTCTTGGCCAAGCTGGTCGAACCAGACCGGAATCCACACCGCTCGCGTATCTTCCTTAACCAGGCCAACGTTCCCGAATTTCAACATCGCCTGACGTCGTGCCTCTTCCAGGCTCATCCCTCTCTCGACGTTCTCTTGCGTGTCGCGCGCAATGTGGTCGCGGATGTCCTCATCGAGGCCGTCGAGTGGATGCCTCTTCATACCGGCCTCAGCACGCGTGCAATCGCCCGCGTCAGCTTCTCCCACTTCGTGGTCTCGACGAGAAGCTGTTTACGGCCCTTCGCCGTGAGCCGATAGAACTTTGCCTTCCGGTTGTTCGCTGACGCGCCCTCCTCAAAGTCGATCCACCCACGTTTGAGCAACCGGTGAAGGGCTGGGTAGAGCGAGCCTTCTTCGACCAGGAGCACCTCGTCGGAGCTTCGCTGTATAGCCTTGGCAATCGCATGACCGTGCGCTGGACCGAGTTGGAGCACGCGAAGAATCAGAAGATCCAGCGTGCCCTGGAGAAGTTGGATACGATTTCCCATAGACGTTCTATGTGGAGCCTATCCGTGGCCACATAGAATGTCAATGGAAGTTGGGAACCGAAATTGCCGCCAAGGGAATTCAGCCCAACGCGGCTTGAAGCTATGCGCTCGCGCCCACCTTGATCACACAAATCTCCGTCACCCTTCGCGCAGGTGCCGGCTTCGATCCTCGGCTGACCAGGCCGAAGGTCGCAGTTGCGTTGTCACGATCGTTGGCCCTCAAGACCAATGATCCTTGGGTCGCGCAGGACACAGGGTGTGCTGGAATCCCAAGATCCTCTGCTTTTTAGCCAATTTTCACGATAAGCTGCGGGCGGACTCGCAGGTTGGCGAGATTACGGTCTATCAGCAGAGGTGGAGTTGTATGCGCGTCGAGCAGTATTTCAAATCGTTGACCGCAGAGCTAGAAGCTCTCAGGGACAGAGTTCGTTTCATCATCGAGAACAAGCACTGGCAGACGGACGGTGAATGGAAGGAAAGTGTCGTTAGGCAAGTGCTGCGTCGTCACCTCGGCGCATCCACTGCGGTCGGCCGCGGCTTTGTGGTGAGCGCGGCTGGTTCATCTCACCAGCTCGACGTTCTCATCCACGACAGCGCGAAGCCTGTTCTCTTTCGTGATGGCGACTTGGCGTTCGTGACACCTGATGCCGTTGTGGGAATCATAGAAGTGAAATCTCGGGCCACGCCGTCAATCGTGGCCACTGCAGCGACCAAACTCGCAGAAGACATGGCCATCGTGCGCGACTCAGGCAATTCTGACGCGTTCGCCGGTATTTTTTCGTTTGAAGTCGATGGCGGAGGACCAGAAGCATATTTGGAAGCAGTCTGCTCAGCCGCCGAACACTGGAACAATCGTGTTGATTTCACGTGTCTTGGCTGCTCACGTTTTCTACGATACTGGCACCTGAATCCGGAAGACGAGCGCCGTGCGTACGAGGCGTGGCAGTCCTACGCACTGCCCGACACAGCTGCGGGATACTTCGTACACAACATAATCGATGCGGTAAGTCCAAGTTCCGTGTTTCGCAATCAGGAGGTGTGGTTCCCACCTGGCGGCAAGCAGATCTATCGGGACGGCGAGATTCTTGCGCGTTGGGTGAAGCAACCGCCACAGGCGCCCTGACAATTTGTCGCAGTCGATGAGGCCTCATCCATTGATACGCGGTTGCGACCTTCGGCTCAACACACCGATGATCGCTTGATCCTCGGCCTGATTAGCCGACGGTCGCGTGACCCTCGGCTTGGTAGACCGAGGATCGAGAGCAGTCGCTTTAGAGATTCCACTACACTGTGGCACTCGTTGTTCGGCTGATCACCGCGGCCTGAGCCGCCTCCCCTCACAATTAGTGGGTTCGAGATATTCGGAGCGACGTTGCCATGAAGGCGGCCCGAAATCTGACACAAATTTCGGACGGCTTCGACACTGCCGACGGTTTCGAGAAAGACTGCTGTCCTGTTGACTTTCAACAGGTGAGGACTTAGCATCATGTTGTCTGACAACATGACTCCCCCACACACTGAAGTCCCGTACGGAACCTTGGACCTAATGGTGTTGAAGTCCCTCGCGGCGCTGGGGCCGTTGCATGGGTACGCCATCGCCCGCCGCATCGAGCAAGTGGCTGAGGGTGCGCTCGCGCTTAACCAGGGCACTATTTATCCCGCGCTGCTCCGCCTCGAACAGAAAAGGTGGATCAAGAGCGAGTGGGGCACCAGCGAGAACAATCGCCGCGCGCGCTTTTATGCCCTCACCGCCGCCGGCAGACGGCAGCTTGCGGCGGAGGCCGACAGTTGGGCGCGTACGGTGGCCATCGTGACCCGGCTACTTGAAGCTGACTAGGCCATGCGCACATTTCTTTCCCGCGTGCTTGAGATCGTCCTTCGCCGTTGGCGAGAACAACGGATGGATGCTGAGATCGAAGCACACCTGGACCTGCTTGCCGACGAATACGTCGCGAAAGGCCTGTCGCGCCAAGACGCAGAGTTCGCCGCGCGGCGGGCCTTCGGCGGCGTCGATCAGGTGAAGGAACGCTACCGAGATCGACGCGGCTTCGCTGTGTTCAACGAACTGGCGCAAGACATGCGGTACGCGGTTCGTATGATGGTGCGCGAACGGTGGTTCACTGCGGCCACCGTCGTGGCGCTGTCGCTCGGGATCGGTGCCACGACGACGATGGTTACGATCTTATATTGCATGAACGTCCGCGGCTTACCGTTTCACGAGGCCGCATCGCTAGTCGGTGTGACTGGCGAGCGGACGCGCTCGCAAGGGACATACATTCCGCTGACGCTCTTCGAGCAATGGCGCTCTGCCGCCCGGAGCTTCGAGATCCTGTCGGCCGAGATTCATGCACCAATCAACCTTGGAGACGAAGGACTTGGCACCGACCAGTTCGGAGGTTCCTACGTGAGCTTCGACGCTTTCGCGCTGCTCCGCGAGCGACCGGTGATCGGGCGCGACTTCCTTCCCGATGACGACCGCTTCGGTGCCGCCCCGGTCGCGATCGTTAGCTACCGCGTGTGGAGAGATCGATACGGATCCGATCCATCACTCGTCGGGCGCACAGTCCGACTGAATGGGGAAGCTGCAACCATCATCGGGGTCATGCCGGTAGGATTCGCCTATCCGGTTGACTCGCAAATCTGGCGCCCGCTGTCTTCGTTCCCAGACCTCCAGCAGGTCGTCCAACGGCCCGTTGGCGTCGTCGGCCGGCTGGCGCGCGGAGTTTCGGCTGAACGGGCACAATCGGAGCTTTCCGCGATTCTGTCGACGTTGACCACCATGACTGACGCCGATCGCAAACGGCGCGTGATCGTGATACCGCTCAACGAGAGCTACCTCGGCAAGGTGACGGAGCCGGTACCAATGATGCTGCTGGCCGCCGTTGTGGTGGTACTGCTGATCGCCTGCAGTCACGCGGCCAGTCTTCTGCTGGCGCGCTCGGCCACGCGGGCTCCCGAACTGTCGATGCGCTCCGCTCTCGGCGCTGGTCGGGCTCGCCTGATCCGTCAACTCCTCGTCGAAAGCGTGATGGTGGCTCTCATGGCCGGAACGCTCGGCGTGGGGATCGCAGCGGTGTTCGTTCGTGCCTTTGCTGCGGAGATAAGCCTCGCCGGCTTGCCGTACTGGACGCACTTCGCATTTGATCCCACGCTCGCCGGAATCATCACGGTCATCTGCATCGCGACAGGCATTGCCTTCGGTCTCCTCCCAGCGATTCAACAGTCACGGACAAACCTTACCGACGTCCTGAACCAGTTCGGACGATCGGGAATGGTGAGCGCGCGCTCGGGGCGCCTGTCGACGATGTTGTTGATCGGTGAACTGGCCGTTACGGTGATTCTATTGTCAGCGGCAGTAGGTCTAATGCGGAGCGCGAACGTCGTTTATGAGGCCGATAGCACCCTCGACCTCGACCATCTCTGGGAGTTCAGACTGACGCTGCCGACGAACAAGTATCCTTCGGGCGACGCGCGGCAGGCCTTCTTCACCGCCCTCGAAGATCGCATCGCGTCGGCGCCAGGCCTGCAATCAGCCGCGCTGGCGAGCGGACCGCCGTTCAACTCCCGCGATAGCCGCGGCGTCGTCATGGGCAGCGATTCCATTCCCGAATCGTCGGCGATTCCGCAGACCCAGGTGGTGACGATTGGGCCACGCTATTTTGACACGCTGGGATTTCGACTGGTGCGCGGCAGCCGGCTTGAGGACGTGGATGCGTCGTCGAGAGCCAACGCCGCGCTCGTCAACGAACGCTTTGTCGCTCGCTACTCCTCCGATGCCGATCCGATAGGCCGGCAGGTCACGCTGGTCGACAATCGCACGCCCGGTGCGTCGCCGCAGCGATTCCGGATCGTCGGGATTGCTCCGCCGCTCCGCCAGCAGCAGCAAGTGGGCTACACGCCGGCGGTGTATTTGCCATTCCTGTCACAGCCGGCCGCCACGGCCTCTCTGATCGTGCGCGGCAACCCCCAGCAGTTCGCAGCGGTCGTGCGCGAGGAGGTCCGACGGCTCGATTCCGATCTTCCGGTCTTCAGTTTGCGTTCGCTGGCGCTCGTTTCGTATATGTCACGCTTTACCCAGCGCATCACTAGCACGGTACTCTCGATCGTGGCAGCGATTGCGATCGCGCTATCGGCGCTGGGTCTCTACTCCCTGACGTCAGCTGCTACGACGCAGCGGACGCGTGAAATCGGCGTGCGCATGGCGATAGGGGCGCAACGCTCGCAGGTGGTGTGGCTGTTTCTGAAGCGGACACTGAGACAAGTGGCGATCGGACTCGCGATCGGCATGATAGGCGCGATTGCTGTCGGCTTTGCTCTGCAGGGAATGCTGGTCGACGTCACCGCCAACCAGCCGCTCGTGCTCGGCGCCATCGCGGGGTTCGTGTTGCTAGTAGCAACTCTTGCCTCGGTTTTGCCGGCTCGGCGCGCTGCCCGCCTCGACGCTGTAGCCGCGCTTCGCCATGGTTGAGCGTGTTCCGCTGACTGTCACCGACCCTTCGACCGCTGGGACAACTCGCGCTACGGTTGATGTGAATCTTGCAGTTGCTCTCGGCCGAGATGGCACTTGGACCATATCGGAGCTGGCCCCAACACACCGATGAGCTTCGATCGTCGGCGTAATAATCCGATGTTCGGCGTAATCAGTCGAGGATCCGTAAGATCTCGGCTTCACCGGCGGACCCTCATTCAGCGGACGCTCATTCGGTTAGTCCTAGGCTGAGACTCACTCGTACCGGAGCGTTTCCACCGGATCGACTTTGGACGCTCGTCGCGCTGGCACAAATGCGACGAGTGTCGAGATGAGGGCGATGGCGGCAACGATCGTCACGATCGTCGGCGGATCGTGTGGCGCGACGCCAAAGAGAAATCCTCCCATCATCCGCCCTGCGCCGACTCCGAGCATCAATCCACTGATCACACCCAAGAGTGCGATCAGCCACGTTTCGTTCAGCAGCATCCGAAAGACGCGCCTGGGTTCGCAGCCGAGCGCCAGGCGGATGCCGATCTCGCGGGTACGTTCGCTCACGGTAAACGACAGCAGGCCGTAGGTGCCGACCAGTGCGAGTACGAGGGCCAACAGGCCAAGCAGACCGGTCACCATCGCGGCGCCTTTTGCGGCGCCGAACCCGCCGGAGCTGCTGCCGATCTGATGGTCCAGCGTATAAACGTCGAATACTGGAACGGCCGCGTCAATGCGGCGAATCGTCGTTTCGATCGTCGCGGCCAACGTCTCGGGAGGGACGGACTGCGCTCGCACATGCAGCGTGCGGGCACCACCCTGATTGATTTGATCGAACGATAGGAAGAAGCGCGGCACGACCGCTCCGCCGATTTCGCTGAGACGATACCGGGCGTCCTCGGCGACGCCAATAACGGTAAAGAACGATGCCGCATTGTTGGATGTGGAGAACCGTTTGCCGACCGGATCGTCATTCGGCCACAGACGCGCCGCTAGCGCGTGATTCACGACGGCGACCTGCGACGCCTCTTTGGTGTCGGCGGCGGCAAACGTCCGGCCGCGCTCAAGCGGAGACCCGACGACGTCGAAGTAGTCGGCGCTGATGAAGTTGTTTTCTGCGAGCACCCCAGTTGCGCTCGAGGGGGGAGGACTGCCCTCAGCTGCCACATACGATGTTGAGTTACCCGAGCCGAAGGGCACGAACACGGCGCTCGCCGCGGACGTGACGCCCGGCAGTATCTCGAGCGCAGCGTCGACAGAGTCGAAGAACGCTCGCGCCTTGGCGGCGTCGTACCCGACGGCCGATGGATCCGCAGACGCTAGCAGCACGCGCCCTTTCTCGAATCCAAGGTCCGCGAGTTCAAGCTGTTGTACGCTTCGGATAAACAGGCCGCAGACGACGAGCAAGGCGACGGATGCCGTCAACTGCGCAACCGCCAGTCCTTTTCGCATTAGCTGACGACGATGGCCAGCTGTCGAGGTTCGGCCGCCAGACAGATCATTTCCGGGTGCCGCGCGAGACGCGCGAAGCGCCGGCAGGAGTCCAACGATCAGCGTGCTGACGACGAGTAGCGTGGCGATGTACCCCAGCGTCCCCCAATCCATCCTGAAGTCGAGCGTCAAGGGAATGCCCGGAGCTGCGGCTGTCTCTCCCGCACGGGCGAGTAGCATGCCCAGACCCGTACCAATCGCGGCGCCGGCCATCGCGATAACGAATGCTTCAACCAGACAGAGCCGAACGAGGTGCCACTTCGTGCCGCCCAGCATCATTCGGAGCGCCATTTCCCGTCCGCGGCCCATGCCGCGCGCGAGAAACAGTCCGAGGACGTTCGCACAGGAGACCAGAAGCACGACTGCGACCAGCGCAAGGAAGAACGCCGCGACCATCGGTGCTTGAGACGCGCTTTGCGGCTCCGGCCGTGCCATCCGCTCCGGATACACCAGCACCTTGCGGCCGGTATTGGTGCCTGCGTACTCATGCTCGAGTCGTCGAGCTATCACATCGACGGATGCGCGCGCTTGCGCCAGTGTGACGCCAGAGCGCAACCGACCGATCACCCGCACGGACATCACGTCCCGATTCGAGAATCGTGCCTCCGATCGAAACAGTTGAAGTGGCAGATACGCATCCGAAGTAATCAGCGAGAACGTGCCGGTGAAACGTTGCGGTGCCACGCCGATGATCGTGAATGGACGGCCATTAATGCGTACCGCACGGCCTACAACCGTTGGATTGCCCCCGAACCGCCGCATCCAGTACGAATGGCTGATGACGACGATCGGCTCGACGCCCCCGAGGTCGCCATCAGGTGGCTGAATCAATCGTCCGGCGGCCGGCGCACCGCCCAGCGTGGAGAAGTAATTCCCCGACACGACCGTAGCAATCAATCGATCGGTCTGTCCGTCGGCGGTCAAGCCAATCGGCGAGAGGTCCCACGCTGCCAGGCCGGTGAACGCATCCGATTGCGATTTGTAGTCCAGGTAGTCGAGGTAGGAGAGTCGCTGCCAGATTCTCGGATTGTTCGGGAGGGTCATCGCCAGCGTCGTCATCTGGTCGGCCGCTGGAACCGGCAGCGGCCGGAACACGCTGCTGACGATCGTCATCATCGTCGCATTGGGTCCGATGCCAACGGCAAGAGTTAAGACAGCGGTGATAGAGAAGACCGGGTGCCGTCGCAACTGACGAAACGCGTACCGAACGTCGCCGCGGAGCGCGTCGATCCATCGGAGCCCAAGCGCTTCGCGGCTTTCCTCCTTGTACTTCTCGGCGGAACCGAACTCGAGTCGCGCCCGGCGTTGCGCCTCGTCGCGTGCAAGTCCGTACCGCTCGACCAGATCATCCGCGCGGGCCTCGATGTGAAAGCGTAGCTCGGCATCAAGTTCGCGCTCGACGGTGGAACGTCGGTGGAATCCGCGCGCAAACGATCGAATTCTGGACTGCACGGTCATGATGGGCTACGTGGCTTTCAGGGCGCTCGTCATCGCCACAGCAATGGAGTTCCAGCGTCCGATTTCGGTCTTCAGCTGTCGCCTGCCCGCGGCCGTCAGGCGGTAGAATTTTGCGCGGCGATTATTGTCGGATGTGCCCCACTCCGTATCGACGAAACCCCGATGCTCGAGCCGATACAGCGCCGGATACAACGCGCCTTGCTCGATGATCAGCGTGCCACCAGTCAGTTGCTCTACCCGCAGCAGGACACCGTACCCATGCTGTTCTCCCAGCGACAATGCCTTGAGGATGAGCAATTCAAGCGTGCCGGGGAGAAGTGCATGGGAATCGGTCACATGGTCTCCTAGTTGACTTAGGAGAGTAGGCCCAACTCTCCTAAGTTGTCAAGGGGGAGTGGAGTTTGGGCTGCGCACGTCGTCGCAGGATCGATCACCGGCCTGATTGGCAGGTGGTCGAGTGACTCCGGGCTTGTATAGCCGATGATCGCTCGATCCTCGGTTTTTCAAACCGGTGAGCATTTCGGAGAGGTGGGGCGCCGCAGCCTCTCAGTCTGGTTCAGTTCCATTTGTCACTTGGTGCGGCGACTTTCCGCCGTCGGCGAGGACACTTTGCAGAAGGATTCGGGCGATTTCGGCCATAGGTTTTAGAGGAATGGCAATCTCCACCGGAACGCCTGTCGTTGATAACACCTCGGTATAGATGGTGCGGCGTCCCGATGGATCGTCGACCGAGCGAGTTGTCGGCTGCCACGGCCTCCACGTTGGCAGCTCGCCGTCCTTTGGGCTGCTGACGCAAAATGCACGCGAACGTAGGAGCGCGCGCCGAACTTGTTTGGCTGCCTTCTCAGCGTTTCCTTTGAGCAATTTCTCTCGCATGAGAACTTCTGCGATCGCCTCGGCGCTTTGCGGCCCCTCGACCATCATCGCCCCCGCACGTTCGATGATTGCCGCATCTTGCTCAGAAATCGCGCTGGCCGGTGGCGCATCGTTCTCTGGCTTCGACTTCGGCTTCGGTTCCGGCTGAGGAAATTCTCGATCAGGGACGATCTGCGCAAACCATCGAATGCCTCCCACGTTCATGAAGGCGGCGTTGAACGTGCCCCGACCGGCCTCGCTAAATAGTTCGTGTAGGTTCCCGGCCGCATACTCGCGTCCTGTATCGTTCCACTTCCGTCGAGCAAGGTACGCTCTCAACATCTGGCGCTCATCGGCCGATTCGGCGCAGACGGCAAAGCTCAGTTCACTATGCTGCTTGCGCTTCGGCATGGGTCGTCTCCATGATGGTTAGCCGTATTGGGCTTGTTCGGCACATGACCGCGGTTACCAGGTGCATCCAATCGACGGCTTTTGCCAGCGTACGAGCAATTGTGTGAATGCATCCACGTCATCGTCGTGGGCACCATGCGGAAAAATCATGAGTTGGTAGAGAAAGTCGTCCACCCAATCACGCTCTGGAACGCGTTTCCCATTCGGTTTCGGATTGGGCAGATAAATGTTGCCGGCTTCCACCTGCGGCTGCGCCGCCTGCGCGCGTGCGGCCTTGCCGCCTTCAGGTGTTACGGCAATGATTCCTGAAATCTCATTCTTCAGAAAGCTGATAATGGCCGGCCCATTTGCCGCGTCTTCGATCAGGATCCGGCTCGTTTTCGGATACCGGTCCTTCAGCGCGCGCACCCGTCGGCATGTCTGACTGAAGTCCCATTGACCCTTGGCGCGATCAATGAGGAAGATATTGGCGCCTTTGCGACCCGCCACGAGCCCCACGACGAAATCGTTGTCCTTTTTATCCTTGAATGCCATGTCCCAGGACTGGCCGAGCTCGATATTCGCCGGCAGTTCGTCGTAATACCGAAACCATTCACGTTTGAAGATCTGTCCACCGACTGGGGCCGGGCGCTGCTGATATTGACCGGCAAAGGCCGCCGAGCCCAATATTTGGCGCTGCTGCGCCAGGAC
>Ga0075418_10001596_pt1 | contig 25745 bp, 22 predicted proteins | sample SoiMetdeltSBSDD2_FD_81776 | JGI IMG/M metagenome (GOLD analysis project Ga0075418, IMG submission 81776) | Bulk soil microbial communities from a Populus tree surrounding site in Tennessee, USA - Soil MetaG P. deltoides SBSDD2 | ecosystem: Environmental > Terrestrial > Soil > Tree plantation...
GGGGGACGAACCGGACATCGCCTGGTTCAAGGACTCCGCCGGCAACATCTTGTCGGTACTGCAGGAGAAGTAGCTAGTCGAGCATGAGCTTCCGCAGCGCCTGCTCGTAGGTCTCGACGACCGGGAAGATCGTGTCGACCTTCAGCCGCTCGAGGGTCTCCTTGCCCAGGCCGGTCGCCACGACGCCGAAGATCAGGCCGTGGCTGTGCATCGTGCGCGCGGTCTTGATGAGCATCCCGACCCCGCTCGAGACGAGGACGTCCACGGCGGAGATATCGACGATCGCCGGCTTGCGGCGGGCGACCGTCTGCTTGGCGAGCTCGTGCTCCACCTTCTCGACACCGGTCACGTCGAGCCTTCCCCGCAGTGCGACGTGCGTCAGCGCGTCGTTGGCTTCGATGAGCACGACCTCGGCCATCACGTTCTCCTCGCGCCGGCGCCACGCATCGGCGCCGAGCTCGACCCTGTCGCGCCGATCATGTCACAGCTGGAGCTCCATCCACAGATCGGGTTGAAGGAAAGTGAGGCCCGCGACGATCCGGAGCACGACGCGCCATAGCGGGTTCCTCGCCGGGTTGAAAGCCTCCTTGATCCTCGCGAGGTGAGGCCTGTCCACGTCCTCGAGCTCCTTGAACACCCGGATGTCGGGATTGTTCCGCATGAAGCTGTAGCGCTGGAGATAGCCGGCGCCCGGCAGGCGCCGGTCGTCGACGACGACGAACAGGCTCCCCTTCCCGTCGCCGATCGGCCCCCCGAAGGTGAGGGCGCGCACCTCACCGTTCTGAGTCAACACCTCCCCGCGTAGCAACCCAGGGTCGAAGGCGGCGTGGTGGGAGAGGCAAAGAAGCGCGAGGCGGTAGACACTGCCGTTGGCACGTTTGTCCTTGCTCTGGCCGCGCCACGCGTCGATCACGGCCTCGCAGCCGGCCCGGTCTTCCGCCGTGTAGGGACGCACCGCGAGGCCGGGCACTCGATCGAGCCGATCCAACCGCTTGCGGAGCCGCGCGAAACCCCCGCCGTCGAGAGCGGCCACGCGAGCGCCGTCGTACACGTACTCCGCTTCCGCCGCACGCCTCGAGGCCATCGTGCCGGCCAGCGTCGGCAGCGATGCCTCTTCGACCCACAGGATCCGCGCCGGCGCCGCGGGGTCGAAACGCCGGCAACGCTGCCGCGCGTGCGAGAGCGCCGCCGCGGCGAACGGGAAGGGCGGCAGGTAGAGCCTCAGTCGCGGCCCCCGCTCCACGTCGATCAGGTGGTAGACGAGCACGCTGCCTTCGACCTCTTCCCATCGCAGATCGCGCCGCACCGTGCGCGCGAGGGCGTGGAGAAACGGGAAGTAGTGCAGCCAGGTGTGACCGCCGGCCTGCGCCGCCTTCGTGAAGACGCGGTGGTCGTCGATCTCGAAGCGACGAAGGCCCTCCAGGGCCTCGCGGATCGGCTGCGAGCGGGGCGTAACGCCGATGTGCGCCAGAACCCGCTCCGCCATCGCCCGCGGAGACTCGCTGTCGGTGGCCAGCTTCAGATCGTAGGCGGCCTGGCGGTGGACCAGCGGGAACTGGCGGCGAATCCGACGCCGTGCCTCCTCCGGGCGCGCCGCCGCGCGCTCGAGCAGCACGTCGAGAGGTGCGTGCAAGCCGATGACGAATGTGCGCTTCGGAGGCAGCAGCGCAACCGTGTCCCGCAGCAAGCGCGGGGAGTCGAGAAGGGTATCGACGACCACGTTGAAACCCTGGCGCCACCAGGCCTCGGCGGAGCGCGCGAGGCCCGCGGCCAGCGGCCGGTAGATCGGCCAGCGGTCGGTGGCGTAGCGAGCGGCCAGGCTGTCGTGGTGATGGTCGAGCGAGAGGTGGATGACGGGCGCAGGGCAGCGCTCGACGATCTCCCGGGCCAGCGTGCTCTTGCCCGAGCAGCTGACGCCGTTCAGCAGGAGGATCCAGGGGCGAGGGGATCCCTTCACTCGTATCGCAGCGACTCGATCGGGTCGAGCCGGGACGCCTTGACCGCGGGGTAGGCTCCGAAGAAGATCCCGACCCCCATCGACACGACGAGGCCGACGATCGGCGACCAGAGCGGGATGTCGGTCGGCAGCGCCGGAACGTTCGCCTTGATCAACGCGGAGATGCCGATGCCGATCGCCACGCCGATGAGGCCGCCGAGGCTGCTCAACGTCACGGCTTCGGTCAGGAACTGGCCGATGATGTCGCGGCGGAGCGCCCCGAGCGACTTCCGGACTCCGATCTCCCGCGTCCGCTCGGTGACCGACACGAGCATGATGTTCATCACGCCGACGCCGCCGATGAGGAGCGACAGCGCGGCGATGAAGACCATCGCCCCCGTGATGCCGCCCGTGATCTGCTTGAACTGGCTGATGAGCTGATCGGGCGTGGACACGGCGAAATCGTTGGGCTTGTTGAACGGCACCTTGCGGCGCTGCCGGAGCACCGACACGCACTTGTCGACCACGAGCCGCAGGTCCTCGCTGCGGCGCGGCACGACGCTGATGTTCACGCCGTCCTCGAGGACGCGGAACGGGAACTGCCGGGCGAACGTTCCGTACGGGAGCACGACCTTGTTGTCCGGCGACCAGCCGAACTGCTCCCCCTTCCGCGCCAGGACGCCGACGACGCGGTAGTGCTCGCCCTCCACCGTGATGTCCTTCCCGATCGGGTCCTCCAGGGGAAAGATCGCGTCCTTCACGTCGGCGCCGACGATGGCCACAGGAGCCGAGTGCGCGACCTCCGCGGGGGTGAAGAAACGGCCGTGGCCGACGTTGTAGGACGTGCCCTGCGGGTACCACTCGTCCACGCCCAGGGTGTAGGGCATGTTGGCTTCGAGGTTGCCATGCTTGATGTGCAGCACGGCGTCGGTGTGGCCGATCAGCGCCGACACGGCGAGCGCCTCCGGCACGGCGGCACGCAGCGCGGCCGCGTCCGCCATGGTCAGGTTGTGGCGCTTCTTCTGCTCGTCGTAGTCCGTGTCGCCCGGCCCGAACGACTCGTCGTACTTCTGGAACTCGATGCGATTCGCGCCGAAGGCCTGCAGGTTGCCGATGACGTTGTTGTTGAACCCCGACACGATCGCGACCATCCCCATCACGGTCGTCACGCCGACGACGATGCCGAGCGTCGTGAGCCCGGCGCGAAGCTTGTGCTCGCGGATGGCCGAGAGCGCGAAGCGCACGTTCTCCCAGAAGCCGCGGCGGAAGACGTCGAAGTAGCGACGCATGATCGGCTCTCCTACTCGTAGCGCAGCGCTTCGATGGGCGTCTTCCTCGCGGCCATCGACGACGGTGCCAGTCCGGCGACGACGCCCACGAGGAGCGCGAGGCCGAGCCCCAGGACGATGATCTGAGGCCGCACCGCCGCGGGGAAGACGACGCTGATCGCGCCCGCGGCGAGCGCTCCGAGAGCGGCTCCGGCGACTCCGCCCGACAGCGACAGCATCGCCGCCTCGACGAGGAACTGGCGCCGGATGTCCTTCGATCGCGCCCCGAGCGCCTTGCGGAGGCCGATCTCCTGCGTCCGCTCCACCACCGAGACGAACATGATGTTCGCGATCACGATGGCGCCGACGACGAGCGACATGCCCGAGACGATGATCGTGGCGAGGTAGGCTCCCTGCGAGATCGACCGCCAGACGGCCTGCACCGCGCGCGAACCGACGACGCCGAAGGGGTCGTCGGCATTGAATCGCGTCTTGCGCGCCGAGCGAAGGATGGTCCGGACCTCGTCCTCCACGCGGTCGAGCCCCGCCATCCCGCCCTGAGGGCGCACCAGGATCGCAAGCCCCCGGTCGGAGCTCAGCGTCTTCATGAGAAACGTTATGGGAACGAAGAGCACCTTGTCGCGTGACTGGCCCATCATCTTCCCGAGACGCTTCTGCACGCCGATCACGCGCATGGGGCGGCCGTGGACGAAGAGCGTGCGGCCGATCGGGTCGACGCCGGGGAAGATCTCGTCCCTGATGTCGGCGCCGATGATCGCGACCGCGGCGGCGTGCCCCTCCTCGCTCGGGTTGAAGAAACGGCCCGACTCGAGATCGAGGTTGAGCATCGCATCGGCGTTCGCCGTGTAGCCCGTGACCTCGACCCCCCCGAGCTTGCGCCGCCCCGCCTTGACGAGCGCGCTCTGGTTCGCCTGGGCCCCCACCGCGGCGCAGGAGCGGCAGTTGGCCTCGACCAGCCTGCGCTCGGCCATGGTGAGCGGCTTCCTGCGGTTGGCGAGGAGGAACTCGGAGCGGCTCCTCAGGATGCCGAACTTGGTGAAGACCAGGACGTCGGGGTTGAGGTTCACGAGGTTCGTGGCCACGAAGTCGTTGAGCCCGGTGATGACGGACACCACCGCAACCACGGTCATGACGCCGATGATGACGCCCAGGAGGGTCAACCCCGATCGGAGCTTGTGGCTCCCCAGCGACCGGAGCGACGTGGCGAGCAGCTCGCGAGGGTCCATCGCTCTAGGACGATCCGGCCGCCCCGGACTCCGCGGCTTTTCTCTGCTCCTCGCTCATCTCCTTGACCCTGTCGCCTTCCTTGATCGTCCGAAGCGTCTTGAAGGGACCGCTGATCACGGTCGCGCCGTTCGGAAGGCCGTTCTCCACCTCGATGTCCAGCTCTCCGGTCAGCCCCGTCTTGATGGGCACGAAGCGCACCTTGCCGTCGGCCACGCTGTAGACGCCCTCTTCCGTCTTGACCCGGCCCGACGCGTCCTTCTCCCCCTTGGGCGAGTCGCGGATCACGACGGCCGCGAGCGGGATGGTGGGAACGTTCGATTTCGTGCCGGTGATGATGTCGGCCGTGACCGAGAATCCCGGCCGGATGGTCGCAGGCGGGTCGGAGATCTTGACCTTCACCTTGAAGTTGATCGCCTCCGTCGTGCTGATGAGCCCCTGGAGCTCCGCGTCGTCCCTCTGGATCGGCGAGTGGCCCACCTCGGTCACGACCCCGTCGAACTTCCGTCCCGGATACGAGTCGAGCGTCAGCATCGCCTTCTGTCCCACGGCGATGTTGGGCGTGTCCGTCTCGTCAACCATGAGAACGGCCTGGACCGTCGACATGTCGGAGATGGTCATCAGCTGGGTGCCCGGGTTGTTCATGGTGCCGAGCACGGTGACTTCCCCCGCCTTCACCCGAAGCGTCGTCACGATTCCGGAGATGGGCGCGCGCACGGTCGATTTGGTCACGGTGTCGTGGTACGCGTTGACGATGGCGCGGTTCTGCTCGATGCGCTGCTCCGCCGCCTGGTAGGCGCCCTTGCTGCCGTCGTAGCTCGACTGGGCGCGCTGGAAATCCGCGACGGGGACGATCCCCGCCTCGTTGTTCTTCCGCGCGCGCTCGAGATCCTTGGCCGCCTGGTCCATCGCCGCCTTGGCCGAGTCGAGATCGGCGAGGCTCCCTTGCAGCGCGGCGGCGGAGCCCGCCTCCTCGGCGGCGGCCCGCTTCTTGTCGATCTGAAGGAGGAAATCTCCTTCCTTGACGCGGTCCCCCTCCCGCACGACCAGGTTCACGATCTGGCCCATGACCAGCGCCGAGAGGTCCACCTTGTTCTCCGCCTGGATCTTGCCGTTCGCGATGACCTTTCCTACGACGTCCTGGACCTTGACCTTCGCGACGCTGACCTCGGTGGCCTGGTTCTTCTTCTTGTAGATGCCGGAACCCACGAGCCCGACCACCGCGAGCAGGATGACGCCGACGATGATCTTTCCCTTGTGACGCTTCCACATCTCCGTCTTCCCCCCGGCGCGAGCCATCCCGACCGTGCCAAGACAATACGCTGGAACGGCACGCCGGTTCTAGGACATCACGAGCGACGAGCGGCAGCGGAGGCTCGGGGCAAGAGGCCGGCAGGGGACGGCAGACGGTGTCCCCCGTGCGCGGCGTCGGAGCGTCTGCGTGAAGACGGCCACTGCCGAATGACGGCCGGTATCAGACGGCGCAGCCACTTCAGGGCCGTCGTCCAGCGTGCCAACGCGTGATCGTCGTTCCGGGTCCACTCGAACCCGTAGCCTCGGCGGACGGCCTCCGGCAACAGCCCGATCGTCATCAACTGAACCGGGCGAAACAGGGGCCAGAGGAGCCGCCATCGTGGCGGGAAGAGAGCGGCGCGCGCCAGAGCCCGGCTGCGGTCGGTGACGGCGATCCTCCCGCTGCCGAGGCTCTCGCCCACGTAGGCCGCAAGCTCCGTCGTGTTTCTCGGCAGCAGGCCCGCGGGGATGTCGAGCAGCGGCTCCATGATCGCGGCCTCGGAGCAGTAGCGGTCCCGCTCCTCCGGCGCGAGCGGCTCGACCAGCCGCTCGTAGGCGAGCAAAATCGAGTCCAGCAGCGTCGCATGCACCCACCGGAGCAGCTCCGCGTGGTGCGCGGAGTACGCCTCACCGGGGGGGAACACGCCGGCGGCGTCACAGAGCCGTCCCGAGACGCGATCGTGGATCGCGTTGATGCGAGCCGTCGTCGCCAGCGCCTCGTCGTCGTCGCCGAACATCAGCGACAGCATCGCCCCGACGGTCGAGCGAAGGCGCACGAGGCTCGTCCTCAAGCTCCCGCGAAAGCGGCTGTGCTCGTCCACGCCGGCGGCGACGAGCGGGTGCGCGAGCTGAAGGAGGACCGCGCGGCCCCAGCCCGCGACGACGACGATCTCGCGGTTGACCCGCCAGCTGACGCTCCCGGGGCCGGACCGGGTCACGCCCGCAGCGCGCAGCCGCTCCCGCGCGGAGGCCTGGTGCCGCTCGAGCACACCCCCGGAGGCCGCTGCACTTCCGCTGAATCGTTCGCCGTGCCGTTCCATGGCCTCACCTGCTCTACCAAGTACTTCATTGCATAAAGTACAGGACCGCGCCCCGCGGGTCAAGCGACGTCAACGGGCTTCGGGGTTGCGCCATGGCTTCGACGGATCGAAGACCCCGTAGAAGCCGTTGTCGACCTCGACGCGCTCGAGCTTCCCGTACAGGATCCAGCCCTTCCCCGGCCGTGAGCGATCCTCGGGAAGGATCTCGCGGGTCGAGAAGACCGAGAAGCCTCGACCCTCGAGAGAGCCGTACAGCTCCATGCCTCGGATCCAGCCGCACCGTGCGCTTCCAGGGAACGGGCGCGGGCTCAGGTTGAAGACGCCGACGCCGGGAACGCCAACGCTGAGACTGGTGACGCCGGGCACGTTCACGACCCGATGAATCACGCGGTCGTCGGAGGACTTGGAACCGTACAGTATGAAAGGCCCACCGTAGACCTGCATGCCGAGGATCGACTCCCCGAACGGCTCGTCCTGGGAGACCGCCTCGAAGACCGGCGCCACCCGGAGCCGGAGATCCTCGGCGGACCCGTTTTCGGAGAGGGAGGTCGTCCACGACTCGAACGGCGACATCGCGTGTCGAACGTCGGGGAGTTTTCGCACCTGGCCGCTCTTCTCGATCTTCCGCTCGAGCATCAGATCGATCCGATCGGCGGAGGACATCGAGTAGCGGATGGAGTAGACGAGGCTCGCCGAGTCGGCGAGCGCGATCGTCTGATAGAAGGCTCCTCCCGGACCCGCCTCGTGCAGCTCGTCCTCGGGACCGCGAAGCGGATGGACTCCCTGGGCGTCGATCAGGAGCGGCTCGATGCTGAGAAGGACCTTGGCCGCCCTCGGGCCGCTGGGGACGGGTCTGGCGGCATCTGCGCGGAGCGGAGCCGCGATCGCAAGCGCGGCCAGCGCCGCGGAGACGAGCTGATTCCTCATCGGAGACCTCCATTCCTTTCGCTGCGTGACGAGTCCGTCTGGAGCAAGACGTAGGAGTGGACTTCGTTCAGATCCGGGTAGATCGTCCGTTGCGTCTCGCGAAACGCTGCGCCGGAAGGCGGCACGACCGCTCCGAGCCTTGCGCGCGGGATCGTGCTTCGACCCGCCAGGAACCCCAGGCCGAGCGCCAAGAGAATCGCGGCGGCGGCCGCCAGGCGGCGGTCCGGAGACATCCGGGCACGCGAGGCGGCGGCGAATGTCTCCTCGGGCCACTCGCGGAGGATCGCGCGCGACGCGTCGAGCTGGTCGCGATAGAGCGAGCAGGCCGGGCAGGACTCGAGGTGTCGAAGACAGGCCTCGATTTCGCTCGGATCGGCCTCGCCGTCGAGCATCGCCGAGAGGACCTCGCGGTGAGAATCGCAATTCATGGTTTCTCCTCGTCTTCGATGGGGTTCGGCCGGAGCCGACGGCGGACCGCATCTCGGGCCTGGAACAAGCGCGACCGCACGGTTCCCGTCGGGATCTGCTGGACTCGGGCGATCTCCGCGTAGTCGAGACCGTGGAACTCCCTCAAGAGGAGCGCCTCGCGTTGCGGGTCCGGCAAGGCCAGAACCGCCTCGCGGACCGCGAAGAGTTCCTCCGTCGTCGCGCCACGCGTCGCCGCGGCCGCCGAGGTCTCCCACTCGACGACGCGCATCCTCGCGCCCCTCTGCCACTGCAGCCTGAGGTTCCTCGCGATGCCGAAGAGGAAGACCCGGAGCGAGCCGCGGCCCGCGTCGAACCGGGAACGCTCCTTCAGCAGGACGACGAACACCGATTGGGTCAGATCCTCGGCGGCCGGGCGGGGCAGCCCGCAGCGGCGGAAGTAGTTGAAGAGATCGACCCGGTGGAGCCGGAAGGCGGAATCGACGTCCGGGAGCGTGCCTTCGAGTCCGTTCACGGTTCCCCCAGCCCGAGAGCCACGGTGTGTCGTCCAGTAATTGTCGGGGGACCGCCCGGAAGTTCAACGTGACGGGTTGGGGGCAGCGGCCTCAGACGATCGTGCGATGTCCTCCGCTTCCCGGCGCGATTAAACCTCCCTGCATCCCCGGCGCTGGACTGCCGGGTGAGTGGCCAGGAGGTGCCCATGTTCGATCGCCGAAGGGACAAGTGGACGCTGGTTTCGTTCGTCGGGCTCGCGCTCGCGTGCGGGCTCGCCGCTGCGGCGGCGGAGCCTCCGCCCGCCGACTGGCTCCAAAAAGTCAAGACCGCCCTGACGGAGCAGGAGTACGAGGTCACCTGGCAGTCGCAGACGGATCGCCCGGGCTTCGAGTCTGCGTGGCACGCCCCCAATCGGGTCCAGGGCTTCCGCACGTACTTCGCGCCGTCGGGGCCCCGGGTCATTCCCCGAGAGCAAGCGGTCTCCTGGGAGTGGAGCCTCGAGCTGGTCGGATACGGGCGGGGCGGGACCTCGTGGAGCCTTCCTCCCGCATCGCTGCGGCCCTCGCAGAACCGGATCGACTACGAGCGCGGCGTCGTCACCGAGTGGTACGAGAACTCGCCGCGGGGTCTGAAGCAGGGTTTCGTCCTCTACCGAAGCCCCGAGGAGTCCGCGGGCGCGCTCCCCGGCGGCGCTTCGCCGCCGAGGGTCGGTCCCGTTCATCTCGACCTGCGTCTCGACGGGACGCTCGAGCCGACGATCGCGGAGGACGGAGGGGCGGTGGACTTCCACGCGGGCGGCGGCGTCAACATCCTTCGCTACGCGGAGATCCTCGTGACCGACGCGGGGGGGCGCGAGCTTCCGGCGTGGATCGAAGGGTTCTCGGGGGAGGGATTCGGAGGGCTCCGAATCGTGTTCGAGGACGAAGGAGCCGCCTATCCGGTGACCGTCGATCCGCTCACCACCTCTCCTTCCTGGACCGCCGAGAGCAACCAGGATCTCGCCGGATTCGGCTTCTCGGTTGCGACGGCCGGGGACGTCAATGGGGACGGCTTTGGAGACGTCATCGTGGGGGCGCCCTACTTCGACAGCGGCGAGACCAACGAGGGGCGTGTGTACGTCTATCACGGATCGGCGGCCGGCCTGAGCGCCGGTCCGGCCTGGACAAAGGAGGGCAATCAGCTCAACGCCAACTTCGGGTTCGCGGTTTCCGCAGCCGGTGACGTCAATGGGGACGGCTTCGGGGACGTGATCATTGGGGCGCCGTACATGGAAAAGGACCAGCCCGACGAGGGGATCGCCGCGGTGTACCTCGGCTCCTCTTCGGGTCTGGCGCTGACCTCGGTCTGGACGGCGGAGGGGAACCAGAATTTCGCTCTCTTCGGGTTCTCGGTGGCCGCGGCGGGGGACGTCAACGGGGACCATCGCTCGGACGTCATCGTCGGCGCGCGCGACTTCGACAACATACAAACCGACGAGGGACGAGCGTTCGTGTACCACGGGACGCCTTCTGGGGTTTCCACCGGTGCGGCGTGGACGGCGGAGAGCAACCAGAACGGTGCCTGGTTCGGCTATGCCGTCGCGTGGGCCGGGGACGTCAACGCGGACGGGTTTTCCGACGTCATCGTCGGTGCGAGTCGATGGGACACCGGACCCGACGAGACCGGGAGGGCCTACGCCTACTTCGGATCCCTCTCGGGACTCTCGTTCTCCGCGAACTGGGTCAAGGATGGCCCTCAACCGGCGGCCCAATTCGGAGCTTCGGTGGCCACGGCGGGGGACGTCAACGGAGACGGGTTCTCCGACGTCATCGTCGGGGCGCCCTACTACGACGCCGGGCAGACGGACGAGGGACGCGCGTTCGTCTACTACGGGTCGGCCTCGGGGATCTCGATTCCGCCCTCCTGGACGAACGAGATCAACCAGAACGGCGCCAACTACGGCATGTCCGTTGCCTCCGCGGGGGACATCAACGGCGACGGGTATGCGGACGTGATCGTGGGAGCATCCGGCTACGACGTTGGCGTGCTCGTCAACGCGGGTCGGGCCTATGTCTATCTCGGCTCGGTGGCGGGGCTTCGAACGACGTACGAGTGGACCGCCGACAGCGGCCAGTCATGGGCGCTCTACGGCAATTCGGTCGCTTCCGCGGGGGACGTCAACGGGGACGGGTACTCGGACGTTCTTGTCGGAGCCAACTTCTTCAACAACCCCGAGACCGACGAAGGGCGCGCCTTCGTGTATCACGGCTCCCCCTCGGGCATCGCGAAGGTCGCGGAGTGGACCAACGAGGGTAACCAGGTCGAGGCCTGGTTGGGCGTCTCGGTCGCCACCGCCGGGGACGTCAACGGCGACGGATACGCGGACGTGATCGTCGGGGCGGAGCAATACGACAACGGACAGACCGATGAAGGCAAGGTGTTCGTCTTCCACGGCACGCCGTTGGGACCGAGCGCAGGAGCCGCTTGGTCCGCGGAGGCGAACCTGGTGGACGCGAAGTTCGGCACCTCCGTCGCCACGGCCGGGGACGTCAACGGCGACGGGTACTCGGACGTCATCATCGGAGCGCCCAACTTGGCGAACCCCGAGCTCCAGGAAGGGCGGGCCTACGTCTACCACGGCTCGGCGTCCGGCCTCGCCACCTCGCCCGCGTGGACGTTCGAGGGCAACCTGGTCTCGGTGGCGGTCGGCGCCTCGGTCGGCACCGCAGGGGACGTCAACGGGGACGGGTGGGCGGACGTCATCGTGGGCGCCCCGCTGTGGGACAACGTCGAAGGCAATGAGGGACGAGCCTTCGTCTTTCTCGGTTCCGCAACGGGGGTGAGGACGACACCCGCCTGGACGGCCGAGAGCAACCAGGCTCAGGCACAGTTCGGCTGCTCCGTTTCGACCGCCGGTGACACCAACGGGGACGGGTACTCCGACGTCATCGTGGGAGCGTGCTACTTCGACAACCCCGAGCTGAACGAAGGGCGCGCCTACGTCTACAACGGCTCGAGCTCGGGCTTGGATCCCCTTCCGTGGTGGACGCGCGACTCCAATCAGGCGAACAGCGAGTACGGCCACTCGGTCGCGACGGCGGGGGACGTCAACGGGGACGGGTTCTCGGACGTGATCGTCGGCGCGCGGCTCTACGACAACCCCGAGGTGAACGAGGGACGTGCTTACGTCTATCACGGCTCCGCGTCGGGACTCTCGCTGGCCGCGGCGTGGACGCGGGAGCTCAACCTCGCCTCCTCCTGCTTCGGCTCGGCGGTCTCCTCGGCCGGGGACGTCAACGGGGACGGGTTCTCGGACGTGATCGTCGGTGCCGAATGCTATTCCAACCCCGAGCCCGACGAAGGGGCCGCGTTCGTCTATCACGGCTCGTCCGCGGGGCTCGCAACGACGGCCGGGTGGTCGTTCCAGAGCAACCAGGAGGACACCTGGTTCGGCAGCGCGGTCGCATCCGCCGGCGACGTCAACGGGGACGGCTACGCCGACGTGATCGTCGGCGCCCGCCTTTTCGACGGCCCCGAGAAGGACGAGGGAAAGGCGTTTCTCTTCTACGGCGGCGGTGGTCGCGGGATCGCGCTACGGCCCCAGCAGCGGCGCGTCAGCAACACGGCCCTCATCGGGCACCTCGGCGTCTCGGACGACCCGAACCGCTTCCGGCTCGCGTCGCTCGGGCGGACGCCCTATGGCCGTGGGCGCGTCAAGCTCGAGTGGGAGGTCAAGCCCCTGGGAACGCCTCTGAACGGGACCGGGACGTCGATCAGCTCGACCTTCCTCGACACCACCGGTCCCGGGCCGAACGAGCTGGTGACGGGGCTGAGCTACTTCACCCCGCACCACTGGCGCGTCCGGCTCCGCTACGAAACGGCCACGAACCCCTTCCTGCAGCGGAGTCGCTGGCTGACCATTCCGCGAAACGGCTGGCAGGAAGAGGACCTGCGCACCGGTGCCCTGTTCCCTTGATCGGTGAATAGGTCCACGCTCGCCCTCATGGAGCGCGTCGTCGTCGTCCAACGACTTCGACGGCGCGCTCCACGCTACTCCGGCTCGATCGTGGACACGGCGACCGGAACCCCACCCCGCATCTGGACGACGACCGCGGACTTCTTGGCGTTTCGCTCGGGGTCGATCGTGATCCGGCCAGTGATCCCCGCGAAGTCCTTCGTCTCGGAGATCGCCTTCGCCAGCGTCGCCCCGTCCCAGGAGTGGGCTCGCTGCATGGCGTCGAACAGCAACCGCGCCGCGTCGTATCCCAGCGCCCCCAGGCTGTCCGGTTTCTCGCCGTATTCCGATTCGAAGTCCGCGACGAACTTCCGGACCTCGGGGCGGCTCTCCTGGAAGGCGTAGTGGCAGGAGTAGTAGCTCCCCTCGACCGCGGCACCGCCGATCGTCGCGAGCTGCGGCGATTCCCAGCCGTCGCCGCCGAGGAGAGGAGCCGTCAGGCCCAGCTTGCGCGCCTGGATCGCGATGTTGCCGGCATCGGTGTAGTAGCCGGGGATCACGATCACGTCGGGGCCGGTCTGCCGGATCGTCGTCAGCTGCGCGGAGACGTCCTGATCCCCGCCGCTGTATGCCTGCTCGGTCGTGATGGTCCCCCCCATCTCTTCGAAGGCGGTCCCGAAGTACTCCGCGAGGCCCTTGGAATAGGCCTGGCTCTGGTCGTAGAGAATCGCCGCGGTGCGGGCCTTCAGCGATTCGCGCGCGAATTTCGCTTGAGCCCATCCCTGAAACTGATCGAGGAAACAGACGCGGAAGATCTTGTCGCCGATCCGGGTCACGGTGGGGTTCGTCGACGAGGGGGAGATCATCGGAACGCCGTACTGCTGCGCGATCCGGCCGCCGGCGAGCGACATCGACGACGTGTTCTCGCCGAGGATCGCGATGACCTTGTCGCTGGTGATGAGGCGCGTGACGGCGGTGCCCGCCTCTTGCGAGCTGCCCCGATCGTCGTAGGACCTGAGCTCGACCAGCCGGCCCTTGATCCCTCCCGACGCGTTCACCTCACGCACGGCGAGCCGAATGCCGCGGGCCGTGGACTCGCCGAAGGTCGCCTCGGAGCCGCTCATCGGGCCGAAGTGGCCGATCACGACCTTGCCTTCGGGGCGCTCCGCCCGGCAGGCGAGAAGGCCGAGCGCGGCGACCGTCAGGGCGTGGAGAGGCAGTCGGCTCAGGACCGGTACGCCTTCTCGAGCTTGGCGATGTCGAGCTTGATCATCTGGAGCATCGCATCGGATACGCGCTTCGACCGCGCCGGATCCTTGTCGGCCATCATCTCGACCAGGCGGGCCGGCACGATCTGCCAACGGAGCCCGTACTTGTCCATGAGCCAGCCGCAGGCTTGCTCCTGCCCTCCGCCCTCGAGGAGCGCGCTCCAGTACCTGTCCAGCTCCGCCTGATCGTCGCAGAGGACGACCAGCGAGATGGCGTCGTTGAAGTCGTGGTGGGGTCCCGCGGTCATCGCTTGAAAGGGCTGCCCGAAGAGCGTGAAGTCCACGACCTTCACCGAGCCGGGCGGCCCGGAGGGCGACTCGCTCATCATCGACGTCACGCGGTCCACGCGGGAGTCGGGAAAGATCGAGGCGTAGAACTTCGCCGCCTGCTCCGCCTCGGTCGCGTACCAGAGGAACGGGAAGATCTTCGTGCTCGGCTTGGCCATCGTCTCCTCCTCCTCCTCCGAGCTCGATCGGCTCGGGTCGCCTTCCTACTGTGAAGGCGACGAGCGGAGTTTGCCAAACTCGACACGTATCCGCCTCATGCCAGATCGAAGACGAGGGCCTCCGAGGGCGCCCGGCCCAGGAACCGAAGCGACGTCCTGCCCGCCGTGGAGGCGCCGTCGCCCTCGTGGAGCTCGACGTCGCCCTCGTGGAGCTCGACGTCGCCGAGGGCGACCGAGCCTCGGGCGACGTGAACCCACGCATGACGCCCCTCCCGGACCGTGAATTCGCGCCCCTCCCCCGCACCGATCGACGCGAGCCAAAGATCGACATCCTGCTGGATCTGGAGACTGTCCTCCCGCCCGTCACGCGAGCCGAGCAGCACGAGCTCCCGCGCGGCGCGATCGCGATCGAACGTCTTCTGTGCGTACGCCGCCGGTAGGCCCGAGCGATCCGGCTCGATCCAGATCTGAAGGAAATGGAGGGGGTGGTCCTTCGAATGATTGAACTCGCTGTGACGGATCCCCCGCCCCGCGCGCATGAGCTGGATCTCCCCCGGCCGGATCACCCCGCCGCCTCCCGAGCTGTCCTTGTGCTCGAGCGCCCCTTCGAGGACGAAGGAGAGGATCTCCATGTCCCGGTGGCCGTGCGTGCCGAATCCGGCGCCGGGGAGGACGCGATCGTCGTTGATCACGCGCAGCGCCCGGAATCCCATGTGCGCCGCGTCGCAATAGGCGCCGAACGAGAACGTGTGCCGGCTGTCGAGCCAGCCCCAGTTCGTGCGCCCTCTCTCGCTCGCGGGCCGAACGTCGATCATGAGGGAATCAGCGGCGCGCGCGATGACCGCCTTCGGACACGGAAGGCGGTACCGTCAGGCGGATCCCCTCCCCCGCCGTCCAAACGTACCGGGCGCCGTTCCAGTAGAGGATCCCGGAGGAACCGTCGAGCGTCTCGCGGATGACGTGACCGACTCTCTCGTACCCCGGCACGGGCGCCACGGCCTCGCTCGTCGGCACCGCCCGCATGGTGCTTCCTCCGGAGTTCTTGAGGACGTAGGTCTGCCTCGCCTCGGGGTTGCGCCACCCGTCCGGGCCGTAACCATGAATCACTGCGAGCAGCGCGTCGGAAGACGCGACGGCCGTGCTCGGCGAGCGCGGTTGCCGCGGGTCCTCGACGATCCAGTTGGCGAGAGGATCGTTGAGCGCGTCGAGGCCGGCCGCCGTCGGACGCGCCGCCACGGCCAGGTCCACGGAGCCGTCTCCGTTGAAGTCCCCGTCGAGAAACCAGCGCCCACGGGACGGATCCGCCACGACGACGTCGGCGAAGATCCGGGTCAGACAAGCGCGGGCGTCGCCAGCAGCGGCGGGTGGAACGGGCCGGAACGGAGCGGGCTCCGATCGGGATGACTGGACGAGCGCGGGCTCGGCTTCCCGAGGACCCGAGGGCGGTCGCTCGGTCGCGCATCCGAGACAGCATGCGACGCCTAGCGCCGCCGCGCCGAGCGGGCGGCGAACGTCTCTCATGTCGGCGGCCTCCCCGGCCGGGGCGGTTACCTTCCGCCCCGGCCGGTGCTCGCAACTCGATCTACAGCGAGTTCAAGAACGTGATGAGCTGGTTCTTCTGCGTGGTCGACAGGTTGATGTAGTTGTTGATCACGGGGTTGGCCTCACCGAAGTGCCGCAGGATGGCCTCGTTCCGCGTGAGGGTCTCCCCGTCGTGCATCAGCCGGTCCCGGGTGCGCACCCCCCAGAGCGGCGCCGTCCGGACCTTGTTGCGCGTCGATTGCCCTCCGTTCTGCACGATCCCGTCACCGGTCCCCACGTTGTGGAGGAGGAAATCGCCGAACGGGTGGATTCGCTTGTTGCCCAGGGCGGCGGGGACGATGAAGGCGCCCTGGTTGATCGACGTGCCTGCGGGCAACGTGTCGATGTTGCGGACGTGGCAGATGTCGCAGCCGACCTGGCTGAACAGGAAGTCTCCCTGCTGCGCATCGAACGTCGCCGCCAGGGCCGTGTCCCGGGGAGGAGCCTTGGTTGCCCGCATGAACCGGGCGAACGCCTCCACGTCATCCCCGTCGTCCTCCGGATCGATCACGGTGTCGAACGCGGCGACCGAGAGTCCGTTGGTCGTGTTCTCGGTGGGTTGGAGCGGGCTCGTGATCCCCATCTCGTTCAGGTAGGCGTCGGCCGAGAACGAGACGAGGCTCGCATGCTGGTTCTTCCAGCCGAAGCGTCCGCCGCGGAGCGCGTTGTTCGCTTCGAGAACGGGCACCTGGATGAACTGCCCGCGCATGGACGCCGGTTGGCCGTTCGAGATGGCGAGGAGCGTGTTGCTGTCCACGCACTCGACGAAGCCGTCCCCCAGCGTGTTGAGCGAGGTGCGGAACGTCCGCACCTCGTTGCCGCCCAGGACGCGTTCCTGGATGCCGGCGTTGATGGCGCGGTCGTTGATGAGCGATCCGCCCGGGTGGTTGACGAAGTTGATTCCGTCGAAGTGGCCGGCCCGCAGCTCGGTGATCTGGCTGATGGCGCCGGTCACGGGGTTTTGATGGCACTCGGCGCAGGCTTGCGCGTTGTACACGGGACCGAGGCCCTCTTCGATCGTCTCGCGCTCTTCGAAGATGTCTCGGTCCAGGTTGAATTGCGTTTGGCTGACGAATCCGTTGGTCAGGTCGTCGAAACCCGCCGGGGCATCGGGAGGAACGCTCTGCGTGAACGCCACCGTCAGCGCGAGAGCCGCTCCCACCGCATTGATCCCGACGAGCACGTGTCGTCGTGTTCTCGCCATGTCCTCGAATCCTCCGGCACATCGTGTGACGCACCTCGGACGCGAGGATCCACCCAGAGCACGAACCCCCTCTAGATTTCCGCGGGTGCCCCCCTCGACACTCCCGGGCCTCTGTCGGCGCCGGCCTCCTTCCGTGCGCCCTCCGGAATCCGCACATCGGGCGAACCCGCACGTTCAGTAGCGTCGTGCACTTGTTCACCCACCCGCCAGGCCTGTCGGTTGCGCTAGCTCTACTCTTGTGGACCACGCGAGGTCAAGTGCGTTTCTTCTGCGGCGGCGATGCTGAGAGGATCGGAGAATTGACGGATCAGCATCTTCCCAGAGCGATGGCGTGAAAAACGGAGTGAAAGCATATCCCTCGTCGAGCGCGCGTAGCGTTTGGCGCAACAGCAGTTCCCCACCGCACGTCGAGTCGAGATTTGCACGGCGCATCGAGCGCCCCGTCGACCTCAGGCTTTGACCCAGCGCTGGGCCCATTTGCCGAGGCTCTCGATGACGGGCTTCAGGCTCTCCCCGGCAGGCGTCAGCTCGTAGCTGACTCGGACCGGGGGCCCCGGCCGCACGGTGCGCCGCACGAGGCCTTCCGCTTCCAGCTCGCGCAACCGTTCGGTGAGGAGCCGGTCGGACAGCCCCGGCACCGCGGCCAGGAGCTCGTTGAAACACTGCGAGCCGCCGAGCATGACGCTGATGATCGCGCCCGTCCAACGCCTCCCGATCAGCTCCACAGCGCGGTGGTAGTGCGCACAGAGCTTGGACTCGTGCCGGCCATCGGGGTTCTTGGCTCGGTTCGGTTCTTTCGCCATGGCCGCCTTTCGCGGAACTTACGTTCCGTAGCCTACTTGACGATTGTAGCCGAGAGTCGTATCGTTCCCATTCCTTACTAAAAATAGGTTAGCTACATATCGTAGAAAGGAGAAAACGGAATGTCTCACGAATCGGCGGTTCGCGACCGAGCGGCGGTGGATGCGTCGCTCCTCATTCTTCGCGTGGTGTTGGGCGTGGTCTTCATGGCTCACGGCGCGCAGAAGCTCTTCGGCGCGTTCGGCGGGCCGGGCCTCGCGGCGGTCGTCCAGATGATGGGGCCGCTCGGCTACCTGGTCACGATCGGCGAGTTCTTCGGCGGGCTCGGGCTCGTTCTCGGCGTTCTCCCCCGCTTCTCGGCGGGGTCCATCGTGGTGATCATGCTGGGAGCCATCGGGATGGTGCACGGCAACGTCGGCTTCTTCATGAATTGGACAGGCCATCAGGGCGGCGAGGGGTACGAATACCATCTCCTGGCGATCGCCGCGCTGCTGCCGATTGTGATCGCCGGCCCCGGTCGCTACGCGCTCGCACGCGTTTTCCCGTCGCTGAAGGTTCGCGGTCTCGGCGCGCTGGCGGGGGCGCGACGCTAGGGTAGCCGGGCCGATCTATACTTGGCGATCATGCCGGGCGGTACTCCCCTGTACGTGGGGATCGATCTGGGTACGACAAACTCTGCGGTCGCAACGTTCGACGGCGAGGTCTGCGCGCTCGCCCGGAATTCTTCGGGCGGGTCGCTGACGCCGTCGGTCGTACGCATCGACTCCCGGGGCAACGTCACCGTCGGCGCTCGGGCGCGCCGCTTTCTCGAGACCGACCCCGCGAACACGCGCGCGGAGTTCAAGCGTCTGATGGGGACCGCGGGAGCACTGTCGTTCGCCGCGTCGGCGACCGCTCGCACGCCTGAGGAGCTGTCCGCCGAGATCCTCCGCTCGCTGCGATCCGACGTCCGCGAGGCGACCGGAATCGATCCCGAGCGCGCGGTGATCGCCGTTCCCGCGATGTTCGAGCTGCCGCAGAGCCGCGCGACCGCGGAGGCGGCGCGCCTCGCCGGCTTCGAGAGCGTCGAGCTGATCCAGGAACCCGTGGCGTCCGCCTTGGCCGCAGGCTGTCCGACGGTGAATCCCGCGGGGGCTTGGCTCGTCTACGATCTCGGCGGCGGCACGTTCGACGCGTCGTTGCTCGAGGCGAGGGACGGCCTGCTGCGCGTCGTTGCGCACGACGGCGACAACTTCCTGGGCGGCCGGGATTTCGACACGGCGCTCCTGGACTGGGTTCTCGGGGAGCTGTCGCGACGCAACGGCGTCACACTCGAGCGAAAGGACCCCGCCGTCGCCGCCGCGGCCCGATCTCTGAAGCTCGCGGTCGAGGATGCCCGGATCGACCTGACGCGCGTCGAGCGCGCGACGATCGCGACGTCGAGTCCGCTCGTCGTGTCCGGGCGCGAGATCGAGGTCGACATCGCGATCGACCGGGCGACCGTCGAAGCGCTGTGCGCCCCCATCGTCCGGCGTTCGATCGAGGTCTGCACGCGGCTCCTCTCGGACAACGGCTTCGAGCCGGGCCGGATCGAGCGCGTCGTCCTCGTCGGAGGACCCACGGTCATGCCGCTGGTCCGGCAGATGCTCCGCGAACACCTCGCCGCGTCCCTTGCGGACGGCGAGGACCCGATGACGCTCGTCGCACGCGGTGCGGCGCTTTTCGCGGCGACGTTCGGTCTCGATGCGCGACCGAAGACGGAGCCCGTGCCGCCGGCCGCCGGCGCGTTTCCCGTGTGGATCCACGCTCCGACGGTGACGGCCGACCTGCAGCCGTACCTTCTCGGACGCCTCGGCGAGGGCTCCGGGCGAGCGACGCCCGCGTTCATACGGGCGCGACGCTCGGACGGCGGCTGGACGAGCGCGGAGCTCCCGGTCGATTCCGAAGGCGTCTTCGAGATGCAGCTGCTCCTCGTGTCGCGAGCGACGAGCGTCTTCGGTCTCGAAGCGACGGCCGCGGACGGATCCTTGATCCCGCTGAATCCGGGCACCGTCTCGATCGTGCACGGCTCCACGGTCGGCGATCCGCCGTTGTCCCGGACGATCGGGGTCGCCCTCGCCGACGACAGGGTCCGCCCGTTCTTCGAGCGCGGCGCGGCCCTGCCGGCCAAGCGGACCTTCGTCCAGCACACCGTGTCGACGGTAATCCCCGGCCGCGAAGGATCCGCGATCCGTATCCCGATCGTCCAGGGTGAGTTCGACGCCGCTCATCTTTGCCGTCCTGTCGGCACGCTCGAGATCCGCGCCGAGGAGATCGGCGCACACCTGCCGGCGGGATCCGTCGTCGAGATCACGCTGACGCTCGACCGCGCCGGACATCTCGCCGCCCGCGCGCATCTCCCGCAAATCGGCAAGACCTTCGAGCACGTCGAGCATCTGGTGCTCCCCGACGCGCCCCCTGCGAAGCTCGAGGCTTCGCTGACATCGCTGCGCGACCGGCTCGCCGTGCTGCGCGCCGCCGCATTCGCCGGCCGCGACACCGAAGCGATCCGACGCTTGGGCGGTGCCGAACGCTTGCTCGTCGACGCCGCCAGGGATCTGGACGCGGCCCGGGGCGGCGACGAGGACGCGGCGCAGAAGGTTCGCAGGAATCTCTCCGACCTGGACGCGGTCGTCGATGAGGAGGAGGCGAACCGAAGCTGGCCCGAATTCGTGTCGGAGACCCTCGGGCTCCTGGCGGCCGCCTCGCAGTGGGTCGCGGCGCAAGGAAACGATACCGAGCGCAGGATGCTCGGCGAGGCGATGGCGGCGGTGCGCTCGGCCCTCGACGCGCGCGCGGCCGAATCGGTCCGGCGCCACATGCGGGTCGTGAACCAGCTCGCGTGCGCCTCGTACTTCAGGCATCCGAAGGCGTGGTCGTGGGAGCTGGATCGGACGGCCGCGGAGATCGACCGGGCCTCCGATCGCGACGAAGCCGAGCGTCATCTCCGCCGCGGGCGGGACGCGGCATCCAAGGGCGACGTGGACGGCGTGCGCGCCGCGGTTCAGGCGCTCTGGCGATTGCTGCCCCCGGACGTCGAAGCCAACACCCGGGTGTACGACTCGGGCCTGCGATGAGCGTCGTCTCTCCCGGCGCCTACGCGCGCGTCCTGACCAATCCGTTCATCGTGCTCGGTCTCCCGCCGAACGCGTCTCCCGCCGAGATCGAAAGACAGGGTCAGAGGCTGCTGTTGCAGCTCGGCGCGGGGCGCGACGGCGCGGCGACGTACGTGAGCCCCGTGGGTCCCGGGACACGCACGCCCGACCTCGTCCGCTGGGCGGTCGATCAGCTTCGCGATCCACGGCGACGCCTCTTCCACGAGCTGTGGGCCGGGGTGCCGCCGCGATGAGCGGGTTTCCCATCGGCCTGATCTGGCTGATCGTCGTCCTGTACAGGGCGTACGCGAACTCCCGCGGCTCCGAGCCCGCGGCGCCGCGCCGCGTGGGCGGCGCCTCGACGGGCAGCGTGCTCAGTCGCCCCCTGTCGATCGATGGGCGACACCTACTGGTCTGGTTCGTCGGAAGCGTTGCCGTGCTGGGCGCTCTTGCGGCGGCTCGCAATGCGCCCGTGGTCGCGACGCTCGTGCTCTGCGCGACGTCCGTGGCTCTCTTCCCCTGGCTCCTGACGCGATACGTCTTGATTCCCCTGAAGTGGCGGCGAGCATCCTCGGCGCTCGCCCGACTCGCTCTGTGGACGTTTCGGCACGACCCGGGAGCCGGCCCGATGCTCGCCGAAGCGCTCGTGCTGACGCGCAAGTATCCCGCGCCGGAACGGGAGATCGCGCGGCTGGAGAGCCGGCTCTGCGAGCCGACTTCGCGCACGATGCGTGGTGCGTCGATCACCGCGCACGGCCTGCTCGCCATGTCGAAAGGGCAGTTCGATCGCGCGCGTTGGGCGTTCGAGTCGCTCGAGATGCTGCACCCGCTCGCGGCTCCCGCCGTTGCGAGGCGGATCGGCAGCCGGTTCCGGATGGCGACGGCGGCGGCATCCGGCGACTGGAAATCGCTGGAGAGGCTCGCGGCCGGGTACGGTCGGCTCACGCGCTCGGCCTGGTTCTATGGCGCGCTCGCGCGATGGCACCTCGGCCGGCGAACCATCCCGCTCGCGCTGTGGCTGCGCGTGACGTGGGCCCTAGCGCCGGGTCGGCGGCGATCGCGCGCCTGGCTGAACGCGGCAATCGCGGGACGGAGGACCTCGGAAGGCGACGCGGAAAAACCGGCGATGCTCCCCGAGTGGTCGCACGCCGTGATCGCACCGTTCGATGAGGCCCTGCGCCGTCACGCGGCCCTCGCGATCGCCCGCGACGGCCCGGCGGCGAGCGAGGCCTGGCGTGCCTGCGCGGCGGCCTGGAGAGCGGTGTTCGACGACCATCGCTCGTCCGAGCACGTGAAAGAGCGCGGCCGCGAGCTTGGAGTCGTGAAGCTGGAGGAGGCGCTCGGCTTGTTCGGGTCGTCGGTCCGCCACGATCTCGCGTCGGAAGCGCGACGGCCCGGCATCGACCACGAGGATCTGTCCGCAGGCGGGCCGGTCGGAAGCTGGGTCGCGGCGTACCTCATCGAGGAGGATCTGCGCGACATCGAATTCCGGGTCCAAGCGATCGAGGAGCGCCAGCGGGCGAAGACGATTCTTCCGATCGGCGACGTATGGCTGGAGGTGGCCGCGCTTCATACGAAGTTCGAGGAGTCCGCCCACAGGCTCGGCGAGCCGTTCGTGTGCGCGGCGTGTCCTGTCATCGGAGGAGTCGTCCTGAATCATGCGGCCGAGATCTACAACAATCGAGGCGAGCGCCCGATTGCGAACGCGACCTTCCGCTGGCTCGCGCGATGCGCCGAGCGAGCGGGCAACGCCGAGCTGTTCCGGATCTGCGACGAGAACGGGGCGCTGGGTTTCTGACACCCCGATCAAGAGGCCGGCAGCCCTCCTCGGACCACCGCGTCCACCACCTCGACGAATCGATCCAGCTCGGGAAGCGTGGTGCTCAGGCCCGGAGTCACGCGGAGTCCCTCGAACTGCGCGTGCCGGATCGCGGTCGTGAAGATCCGGTGCTTCGTCCAGAGGTGGGCTTGGAGCTTGCCGACGTCGATGCCCCGGACGTCGACCGTCGCGAAGGAGGAGCCGAACCGCGGGTCGCGCGAGGAGTGGAGACGGACGCGATCGTGCGCGAGCAGCGGCTTCGCCCAGCGGTCGCGCATGTAGCGCATCCGGGCGAGCTTGTTGGCCGGTCCCACGGCCCGGTAGAAGTCGATCGCCTCGGCGGTGGCCAGGGTGTTGGCGGCCGGGTGCGTCCCGATCTCCTCGAACTTCCGGATGTCGGATTCCATCTCCTGCGGGGCGGCCGTCAGCGGCCACACGTCACGGATCCGGTCGCGGCGGACGTAGAGGAATCCGGTCCCGTGGGGAGCGCAGAGCCACTTGTGCAGGCTCACCCCGTAGTAATCGCAGTCCATCTCGGACCGCGGCGCCGTGAGGTGGGCAAAGGCATGCGCCCCGTCCACCATCACGGGGATCCCGCGTGCCCGTCCCAGCGCCACCACGTCGCGCACCGGAAGGATCTGGCCCGTGAGGTTGACGACCTGGCACATCAGGATCAGCCGCGTGCGCGGCGAGAGCGCGCGCTCGAAGCGCGCCACGACCTCGGCCGGATCTTCGGCCGGGACCGGCAGCGACAAGGTTCTGAGGACGATCCCGTCCCGCCGCTCGCGCTGCCGGAAGGTCGTCAGCATCCGCGGGTAGTCCTGATCGGTGGTCACGACCTCGTCCCCGCGGGCGAGAGGAAGGCCGCACTGCAGGATCTGGAGGGACTCGGAGGCGTTCCGGGTGAGGGCGACCTCGTCCGCGTCGCAGCCGAACAGGGAGGCGATCCCGCGGCGGACGGTCTCCTTCCTCGGCTCCAGCAGCTCCCAGAGGACATAGGCGGGCGCCGTGTTCGACAGCTCCAGGTGGCGGCGCATCGCCTGCTGCACGACGGCCGGAGACGCCGAGACCCCCCCGTGGTTGAGGTTGATGAGCGACCGATCCGGGGTGAACGCTTGCTGAACGTGCCACCAGAACCCCTCGTCGCGCGCGATCTCCTCGGGGGTCGGGCCTTCGGGAGGACGGACGGACCGGCCCGCCTCCACGGCGGCGGCCAGGGCCCGCCACGACACGGCGGAGGCCCCGGCCGCGACCACCGCCGCCGCGGGCCAGCTCATCGCACCGAGGAACCGTCGCCGGGAAAGGGGCATGGCAGCGGCCGCGATTCTCGCACGATCGCGGGGGCGGGCCGAGCCGGCCGATGGCTATACGGAATATCACCGATAGGAGTAGGATCCGCAGCCGAACTCGAGACCCAATCGAAAAGGAGAGACGATGCGCGCGAGACACGGCCGTAGAACGGTGACGATGGTTCTGGCCCTCGGGACGGTCTTGGGATGGGTCGTTTGGGCTCCGCGGGCCGACGCCCAGCAGAACGACCGTGAGGCGAAGTGGCAGATGTCGATCCCCCTCACGTTCACGTCTGGCGCGTCCTACGACAGCCAGGAGGGGACGAAGGTCGACGTCAACGACGACCTCGGCTGGGGATTCGGGTTCGGCTACCACTTCAACCAGCGGCTCCTGCTCGGAGTCGATTTCACCTGGCTGGACGCCAACTACGACGCGGAGATCGCGACCGACAACGACGGCAACCAGGTGCCGGACACGACCATCTCGGTCGCGGGAACCCTGGACGCGACCAACCTCCAGTTCTTCGCCCAGTACAACATCCTTCCCGGGCGCTTCACGCCTTTCGTCCGGGGGAGCCTCGGTTGGGCCTGGATCGACTCGAACATCCCGTCGGGCCCGGCGCAAGGGGTCTGCTGGTGGGATCCGTGGTGGGGCTACATCTGCGACGCCTGGCAGCCCACGTTCGAGGACACCTCGTTCGCGTACGGAGCCGCCGCCGGGGTTCGCGCGTCGCTGACCGACAAGTTCTTCGTCGAGGGGAGCTACAACCTGCTCTGGCTCGACTTCGACAAGGCGGGCACTCAGTCGTTCGACGGCTTCCGCATCAACGCGGGCTGGATGTTCTGACCGCGCCGCGCTTGCGAAGCCCCTTGCTCGCGTCCCTGATTCTCGCGCTGGGAGTTCCGGCCGTCGCCGCGACACCTACGCCCGCGCCGGGTGCGACGTTCGAAACCGGCGGGGTGACGATCTGGTACGAGGTGCGCGGCGGCGGGCCGGGAACCCCGCTCGTCGTCGCCAACGGCGGCCCCGGGTTCGATCACTCCTACCTGCTCTGCGGCGACGTGTGGGACCGGCTCGCCAAGGGACGCAAGGTCGTCTTCTACGATCAGCGCGGGAACGGGCGCTCGTCCGAGCTGAAGGACGGCCAGCCCTGCGGCCTCGCCGAACAGATCGACGACCTCGACGCGCTGCGGGCGCACTTGGGCTTCGAGAAGATCGACCTCATGGGGCACTCGTGGGGCGGTTATCTCGTGATGGCGTACGCCGCGCGGCATTCCGATCGGATCGCGCACCTCATGATCGTCGATTCGGCGGCGCCGAAGATCCAGGACACGGTCTTCCTGTTCAAGAACATCTACCCCGAGACGACGGCGCGCGAGGACGCCCTCGCCTTCGCCGTCGAGCTCGGTGACGAGAAGGCGATCGCCGCCGACCTCCACGAGTACATGACCATGCTCTTCTACACGCCCGAGGCCAGGGACGCGTTCATGGCGCGGTCGACCTCGTTCGTGTATCGCCAGAAGGTGAACAAGGCGGTCTGGAACGACCTCCAGCGCTTCGACCTGAACCCCGAGCTGCCCAAGTTCCGCTTCCCCGCGCTGGTGGTGACCGGCCGCTACGACTTCAACGTCGCACCGTCGGTGGCTTACGCCATCCACC